>Ga0179593_1353189_pt1 | contig 10589 bp, 20 predicted proteins | sample CZODoug2_1_08_16_FD_185931 | JGI IMG/M metagenome (GOLD analysis project Ga0179593, IMG submission 185931) | Vadose zone soil fungal communities from Angelo Coast Range Reserve, California, USA - CZODoug2_1_08_16fungal (PacBio error correction) | ecosystem: Environmental > Terrestrial > Soil >... | reverse complement strand
GTCCCCTGGGAGACGTTCCGTCAACTTTCCCCGTTTTTTTTTGTCTTCCTTTTTGGATCCCTCCTTTTTTACATGGCCCCGTTTTGGCCCCCTAGCACCAGCTTCCCACAGCCCCTCTCTCCATACCCCCACCTGACCGCCATCGCTTAATACCTACTACATTGGGGATTACCCCAAATTGTGTCCCAGTTTTCCCCAACCCAGGCTTGCCACAACTGATAAATTTTTTTTATGAACAGGTTTTCCCTTCCACTTTTTCACTGATTCGGAAAGAATCGGTGACCTTTTACCTTGTGCTAATTTCTCCCTTCCCCTGAGATTTCTGTGGCAATGCTTCCTGCCCCCCCCCTCCGCTCCGCCGCACCACCTCTGCGTCTCCCATCTAGTGCTTGGACGGAGATCACTATGTCCACTGTTTTAGTTTTTTTCCCCTTCGTAAGATTCTAGGTCGTTTGTTCTTGTGTTTTGTGTTTTGAACTTTTATACTGTTGAGACTTTTTTTTCTTTTATGACTCCAGCCCAACCTTTTGCTTTCACGACGCTTACTAGATTTTTTTCCTGTCCACACCGGCCCATCGTTTCTGTACAGTGCCTTGTGAGGGCCCCTTACCCACCTCGTTTCCCCCCCCCTCCCCCGTGTGCATTTTTTTCTTGTCTGCTTGCGGGTTCCAATTCCATGTTGCCAGCGGGGGTTTTTTTTCAGACACCCCTTTTTCTTTGCCCTTTCTTTGCTTCGGCACTTTCTTCCGTTTCACCCCTTGCTCTCCTTGAGTGAGAAAATTTTAAACGCTTTTTCTTGATTTCCCCTTTTCCAGCATTTCGTGTTCTGAACAACTTTGCGTTTGCCCTTTCCTCCTTTTGTATATTGCTACTTCTTTATATTGTAAACGTTCTCCCTTTCGCCCTCGTTTAGCACATTTGCCCCACAGTTTTTTCTTACTTCCGACTTCGCTCAGATTCGCGATTAGCACACCCGTGACCGACGCCAGTTTGTCTTTTTTTACTCTCTTTTTTTCATCTCTGCGGCCATTTCTTTTTTTATGGAACCAAATGCCCCCCCCGCGCCCACCCCCAACTCTTTCCCCCTCTCCCACCGACCCCCAACCCAGACCAATGCCCTGTCTACCTACCCTTTTTAATAGTTGCATCCCACTCAACCTTTTTCTTTGTTCTCGCATGAAATCACGGTGTGGGCATTTTCTCTCGATTGGGGCTTCCTTTACCTTGTTTCCATAGCCCCCTTCATCCTTTCTCTGGAGTCAACCCCCATTGTTCCTCCCTTTTTTTTTTTTGCCTTTTTGCCATAGCTTATTTGTCCTCTGTTTTCCTCGCCTTTTCCCAGCACAGGACCGCCCCCACAAAACCAATATTGCCCCGCGACCATTTGTTTTCCTTTTGTCTTTTCCTTCTTGTCAGTTTTTTTTTCCCCGAAGTTTTTTCCCCCCCGCCATTAGTCCCTTGGTGCGTCCTTTGTCTTCTTCCTTTTTTTCTTATGAGGTCCGAGTGTTTTTTTTTTTTTTTCATTTTTGCCTCTTCTTCTCCCTCCCTTTTTTGTTGTTTCTCAGCGCTTCTTGCCAATGCGAGGTTCGCCCGGGATTTGAAGGGACCCAGGTAGTTTCCCACCCCGGGTCTTTCCCCACCTTCTTTTGTGCCCTCTTTCGGTTGGTTTCTGGGACTGGTTTTTTGAGCATCAAGTACTTCCCCAAGTTTTTCGGCATTTTCGTTTTGGTTGGTTTTCGGTCCCTTTTTTTGCTTTGAGGGGAGGGCTATAACTCGTTTATTCTGCGTTGCCCCTCCGTTGTTTTTTCCCCTCAACACACCGAGGTTTCCATTTGCAATTGACGACCCCCTTTTTCTTCGTCTTTTTACCGCAATGTTTCCGCAACTTTTTCCCCCTTCTGCGTTTGCGCTTGGTCCGCCTTGCCCCCTAGTGGTTTTCTTTCCCTGGACTCATTTTTGGTTTTTTTTTGGTCGGTTTTTTCTCCCCCCCCTTTAGCGCGTTTTGCTGCTTGTTATTCTGTGAATTCTTTTTCAATCCTCGCTAACTAGTTTTTCCTTTGCCGCAGAAAGGGGGGTATTGCATCCGACAAATGCTCGTGCTTCCCCTTCCCCCCCTGAGGTCGTTTCTTCAGTCATTCACATGTTGACCAACCCAGGTGCGGTCTCCCCTTGGGCGGGTGACCTCGTTAAGTACCTTTTCTTTCATTGAGCTCCCAGCGGTCTATTTTTTTTAGTTGCCCGGTTTTTTCAAACGCCCCCCCCTTTTTCAGCGCAGTGCTCGCGCCAGTTTACCTTGCCGTCATACTACGCGTCCTTCCATTGTTGTTTATCTTCCCCCTGTGAACCGTTAAGGTCCTTACCCCCCTCGCCCTATTTTTCGTTTTTTTTTTTTTTTCAAACCTTCTCTTCCCGGGAGTATCCACCCCCAGCCGGCTTTTTCTTCTTCTTCACCTCCCCCCAGCCTCGCCCTGGTTGTTTCGCGTAGGAGGTATTCACGCGTTTTTTTTTCTTTATTCCTTGAGTTTTCCTCCAAAGGTCGATCGAGATTTTTTTCCTTGATTTTTCTTTTTCTTTTCTACCCACAGGCCTCGATTTCCAAACTGCATTTTTTTAGTTTTTTTTCCCTAAGCCCCTCCACTGTACAGTGGGTGATGAACGCGGGGCTGAAACAAAGTTAGTTTTTTTTTTTTTCTTCTTTTTTTCATTCAAATTCCCTTTTTCACCCCCTTTTGGTTTCACCCCGCACCTCCATTCCGCCCTGTCATCCAGTGAAAATCGTACCTCTTTCCTGAGTTTTCTCCTTCTGTGGGCCATTTATTCCATCTCGTCCTCCCTTTGTCCCCCGGTCGTTATGTCGGAGCTGTGCCGCTCTATTTGTGAATAATGCCACTAAAGAGTGTTTGTCGCGAAATAGCATTCTTTTGTGGGCTTTTCTCCCCTCGGTGGCCCCCATGGTTATTTTTTGGAGGTTTTTTTTTTCAAGAGGTTTCTTTTTTCCGTTTTTTAGCCTTCTTTTTGGCCCTTCCTCTCTTTTTCATTATGTTTTTTCCGACTGTTATGTTCTGTTCCCGGAGTGAGTTGTTGCGGTTTTTTTACTCGATGTTTGCCCGGCCCCTGACCTTCCGACGTTTGTTTGAATGTTCCTTATGGTTGTTTTTCGGAACCTTTTTTCCATGGGAGGGGACAGACAAGGATCGTTGCCAACCCACCAATTTGCCTCTCCACTGTTTTTTTCGAGTCATGTTAGGCCCATTTCCACATACTTTTCAGTCTTCCTAATAGTTTTATTTTTTGTCTCTCTTCCTGTCTTCTTTTGAGGGGTTTGGACATTCAAGCCTCTCTGCTCCCCCGTGTAAGGCGCCGAACCCCAGTTTTGAGTATTCCCCTTTTTTTTCCCCCCCCCCCTGCTGACACGGACCCGCTCCCGTCCCGTGTCACGCCTCATTTTGGGGCCAGCTCACCCTCCCCCGAGCCTTTCTGTCTCTTTGCCTGAATTTGTTTGAAATAACAAAAACGGCAACCCCAATCTTTTCGTCTTTGTTCTGGCTGCTATTCACCCATCCCTTCATGAGAGTTTTGTTTCCAAAACTTTTCCTTGTTGTTTGAAGGTTTTTGTTTCTTGGCTTGGGAGTTTTTTTTTCCTGCCAATATCGGGTCGTGGTATTTTTGTCCGAAGTTCCCCCCCCTTCCCCCTTGTCTTTTTTTTTTTTTTGTCTTGGACAAGTGCCACACGGGGCAATTGTGCTTTTGAAGCTGTTTTGGTCCCCTCCTGCCCCGGGCTTGGAACTTTGCTGGTTCTCACTTTTTCTAACCTTTCCCCTTTAGGCGCAGGCTACTTCTGCTTTTTATTGGGCGTTTCCCCTCCCCTGGGTTGCCCTCCCCAGGAATTTGGATTTTGCAAGGGCGGCCTTATTTTTACTTTACTTCTCTTTCCCACGCGGGACTGTGCTTAACTTCTCGCACGTTTTTTGCTACTTCTGTTCGGGTTTTCAGTGTTTGCCAGGTTTGTGGGCCCCCCCTGTTCCGGGCTGGTATTTGTTTGGCTTGTTTTTTTCGGATCTTTTCAAGGTTTTTCCCTCACCGGAGTCTTTTTCGTTACCCCCGTCCCCACAGATTTTTTAGCTCTTGTCTCCCTTACAAGAAGTAGGCCCTTTCTCGGTTTCCCTCCGGGCTTTATTTTGCTTTGCCTTTTTTTTTTTTTAGTTTTTTTCCTTCTGCCAGATCACTCCCCTTCATTTGGGATTTTGCTGCAATCCGTCTCCCGCTACCTTTATCCCCATACTGAACCAATTCAACTTTCCTGATGCAGAACTTTGATGGTGCTTTTTGGTCTTTCCCTCTTCCTTGGGAGCCCCCCCCTCTTAAATTTTCCTTGGGGGGGACGACTTTTTTGCGTGGGCTTCAACCCCCCCCCGGTTGTTGCCCGTTTTATATGGTGGGCCGAATGGTATTTTTTTGGCGTTTTTCTGACCCGGTGTCCAGCTCTCTGAGTTTCAGTTTTTTCTTTTTGCCCGCCCCGTCCTCTCAGATTATGCCATGGGATTTCCCTTTGCTCCCCCTGATAATTTTGGGTCTTAGTATTTTTGACTGCCTTTCCAAATGGTGCTCTTTTTTTTTCCCTTTTTGAAAAATTTGGGTGGCGGCTCTGCCCACCACTCCCCTCCAAGGGCCCCGGGCCGCCATTTCCTTCAGGGATCCGAATCCTCCTTCCTGTTTTTGCCATCGAAAACCATCTCCCCCTCCCAAAGATTGAAAAGCTTTTAGGAAAAAGTTGAGGCGGTTCTTCTCCCCATTCCCTGGAAGCTGCCTCCTGTTTTTCAGATTCTGATCTTTTTGGTTGTCTTGGTTTTTCTTTTTCTGTTCCTCTTTTTACCTTTTGCGGCAGGTTGGTCTGTTTTTTTTTTTCCCTTTTTTTCCCCTCTTCTATTTTGCCCGATCGATGACGATCCGAATTTTACCATTACGATCTTGACTCGTGAAGGAAACTCAAGCATTTCCTTTCTCCATCAGCCCACTGTGTTGGCAGTTTTTTCAGACGCTTTATTTTTTCTTTTTTTTTTTCCCCCCTTTGTCGGAGTGCTGACCTCTTTTCCGATGAACCTAGGGTTTGTGGGCTCCCTTTTTTTTCTGATCGCCAATGATGCTACTGCCCGTTTTTTTTCCAGTAATTTCATCAGTCAACCAAAACGAAGAACCGGACCCGGCGAGTTTGTCGTTATTTTTTTTGGCGTTTGTTATCCTTGCAGACCTTTTATTTCCCCCTCTTAGTCCTTCCTGTCAGTGTTCCCTCGCCTTTTCTTTGATCTGGGGGCGGTGGAAGATGCTTGGCGTCCTTCGTGGTGCGTTGTCCCGTTTTTCTTTTTTGGCTTCCCCTGAGTATATTCATTTCTATTCGTGGGCGGCGGCCTGGAACGTGTTGGCCTTTGGTGTTTTCAGGATGGGGGGGAGTGTGTTGTGTGTTTCGTTGCGGGGGGGGGATTTGGTTCTTTTTTGCTGTGTCCCCCACGCGAGTTTATTCACTTTTTCTTGTTTTTCGATGTTGGTTCTTTTCTGGGAGCCTCGTTTGCTCTCCTCGCTTGGCACCCCGTTTATTTCTTATTCGTTTGCGTGGTTGATTATCTCCGACTCGGTCTTTAAAATTTTTTTTCGGTTTCCTCTCCCCCCCCACGCGTGGCGTACAGGGACTTGGCCCAAAACTTTTTTTTTTTTTCTTCCATCTCCCCTACCACCTGTACTCTTCACTGGTAGATCTCTTTCCTCTCTCCGGTTTCTGTGCTTTTTACCGACTTTTTTTCTTTTTCCGTCTTCCCTCATCTGGAGTTGGGGGACCCGTTTTTATCTGGGGGTCCCCCGTTTTAGCATCAACCCCCCCTCTTTTTTTTTCACTTTTCGAAGCCGTCTTCGATAATTTCTTCCCTTTTCCTGAGAGCCCGTGATCGTGGCCAGACGGCTTCTTCCTTCACAGTCTCCAAAGCTAGGCCCCATGCTCCCTGGCTCCCAGTTCCCTTTTTTGCAATTTTTTGGGGCTTTTTGCTCAATTCTTTAATTCCCCCCCTTTTTTCCCATTTTCCAGATGAACCATTTTTCCCCCCCCCCATCCCCAGCCTTTTTTTTGAGAACACCCGCATCCACCCCTTGTTTCCCGGCCGCGGAAGCTTTTGCCGTAACCCCGTTCCCTCAATCATGTGTCTTTTTCCTCTTGGGTTCCTTTAACGTGGCCCCCATCTCTTGAGTTTTATGATTGGGCGGATCCCAAGACTCTCTTCACCAAGTCGCTCTTCGGTTCTTCCCCACCAAAAGTCCCCTCTTCTTAAGGCTTCCTTTCTCTTTTTTTTTTCCAAATGGATTCCCGTTTAACACTTGCCCTCCCTCATTTCGTTATTCGTTTTTTTTTGAACCTTGCGCCTTCCGCCAGGCTGAGATTTTCCGATTCCTTTACCCTGTCCCTGCTTCGTTTCTCCCTTCCCATAACTTCATTTCCTTCCCTGCCGACACTTCCCCAAACAACCCCCGCCCCAAAGCCCCCCTTCCTTTTTCACCTTCAGTTTTTCCCTGTTGAAGAATGGTGGCTTCTTTTCATTTTCGTAGGTACATGTTCTTTACCTAATCGCTCCGGCAACCCTTTCCGGGATCTTCGCCCGCACCCCTCTCATGGAAAAAGAAAATCTTTGCTTGCATTGGCCTAATTCTTCAATCGTTTCCCTTTGCAAAAGCCATCTTGCGCCCACCCCGGCCTCCTGGGTTCATTTGCCTAATAGTGCCCCTGTTTTTTTTTGGGTTTTTCCCCCATTTTTCTTATGGATTGGGAATGTTTTGCGTTTGTGTCTTGTAACCCCCCCTCATACATTCTTCGTTATTCTTTCTTGCGTTTTTTTTTTTCTTGTTTATCGAGTATAGTTTTCTTTTGGTAGCGGGTCCTGAATTTGAGGAAGTTCCCTTTTTCCATGTGGCAACACTGCGCCCAGCTTTTTTCCCCCAACTCCCCCCCTTTTTAATAATGTGAGCTGTCAAAAATCCCACTGATCTCCAATCCGTTAAGTAGGAAACCCTGAAATCCCCATTTCAGAACTTCCCGAAATATTTCTTGGTTGCTCTTACTCCCGGTAAAGAACCCAACTCTTTTCCGCCGTTTTGCTTGCTTCAGCTCATCCCTGGCCTTTTTCAATAAGATTGTTCCACCTCCCACTTGGCAGTTTTTTTTTCTTTCCGACTTTGGATGCCCCCCCCCCTTTCCACATTTTCCTTCGGGCTCCCCGACTTGTCAAGTCCCTTTTCTCCTTTTTGTCCCCGTGTTCCCCCAACAGTGTTACAAGGTTTTTTTTGTTCCCGTCTGTGAATAAGGGTTAGCGTTGAAGTTACCCCGACTCTCCCCTTTTCCCCGCCCAAGTCTCGAGGGCGTTTTTTCCGTTCTTCCCCGTGAGTGCTTTGTTTCCGATGAGAAGAGTATTTCCTGATTTAAGCTTGTTTCGTTTTGTTGTATTTCCGACCTGTGGTCCTCTGCTTCGCCCTGTTGGTTTACCTCCTTTTTCGTTTTTGCCGCCTCTCTTCTCCCCCAGTCAATCGAAAGAACGGCCCCCGGAATTCCTGGTCCCCCCCCCTTTCCCCCTGCCCCCTCCCGTTTTTTTTTTTTTTTTTTTTTTTTTTTTTTCAACTTCGTTCCCTTTTTTCGAACGACCCTTCCGTTTACACGTACGGCGTTTTCCATCGTCCAGTTTGTCTTACCATTCTTTAGGGATCGGAATTTTCCGGCTTGCCCTGGTCGTCCCGGTTTTTGGTTATCAGACCAAAAACGCAGACCTCTCCCTTTTTTTCTCCCATGTTCGCTTTTTTAGGTGAGAAACCATTTAATTGCCCCCAGTTGCTTCTCCTTTTTCAGTAAACAGATCCCCAGTGGCCTTTGCTTTTTTCGGTCCCCCGGGGCCCACCAATCTTCTTCGCTTTCCCCCAACTCCCTTTCCCCCCCACTTTTCACCGCCGTCGTGACCCCCCTTTCAACTAGATTCCACACCATTGCGTGCTCCCCCCCGCTTTGTTATGTGTTTTCCCTGTTTTAAAGCATAATACTTGTTTCATCGTTCCGTTCCTCCCTGCTGGCCCCCCGTTAAGGGTTCGTACATTTTCTTGGCCTGATTTCCAGACTGAGCTTGGTGCGTTTCCTTATCGCAGGACGTCGGTTCGTGGAGCCGTTTTTTTTCATTTCCGTCTTGACCAAAATTTTCCACCGCAAAAAAGAATTCCTGAATTTTTTTTTAGCACCCGAAACCACTTTCGTCTCCCTAATATACATCCGTCACTTGTTTTGTTGCGTCACCCCCCTCCTGGGTTTAATTTCTTGAGGGTGGAGCCCTCCTTCTTTCCTTCTTCTCCCACTCCTTTCCAACATCGGAACCCTTCCGATCACTTCTTAACCCTTAGGGCTCTTTGCCCAACTCGCCTGGAGCCACAACTCCACTACTAAAATTTAAAAATCTACTCTGTGCGCTTCCATCCCACCATGATCTCTGGAGTATTCTCACAACCTTTTGGTTTTTCGGCAACCAAAAAAACCGTTCGAAAGGAACCACTGCTCACTTTCGGAAACCTTTGCAGCCCTTGCCATTACTTTCTGAACCATTGTTTCCCCCCCCTCCTAGATAGGGCTCCCCCCGTTTGTTTTTTCGCTTTTTTCGGTCAGCCTCCACCTCTCTTTTTTTCCCCCCCCCCCGGACGCACAACCTTCCGCCGCTGACACCCTGTTTTGCTGGAGGAACATTCTTCCTTTTCCCCCTTTCTGAAACTTCAGTCTGTAGAGTTTCTTACTTGATTTTTTACGTTTTTTTTTATTCACCGTCCTGTTGTACGCCCTCTTCACCCATCTATCCCCCTTTTTCTGCATACTTCCCCTCACCCCGGCTTTCATCTGGGGCCATTTGGACTCGCCCTCAAAACACTGTTCCCTTAAGGCCCTTGGCGGCTTTCCCTCGGAGATCCAACACCCCCCAGTTTTCACCCTTGTCCGAGAGCTGTGGTTTTTGACCACTCTCCTGTAGTTTTTCAGACGGCGTTAAGGCCCTTTCTTTTTGTCTCCCCCCCCCCTTCTTGTAGCCCGTTAACTGCCCCTTTCTCTGGGTCCCCCCTGCGAGCCTCCTTTCTTCTATGTTCTTTCGTTCTTGTCGAACTTTTCGGTTTTCGGATCCCTTATTGTATTCTGAATCTCTCCTAGTTCCCCCCCCTCTACCAAGCTGAACAAAAACCCAGTTCGTCTGGTGCTTTTTTTCTTTCTTCTTAACTTCCACTACATCGTCTTTCGCTTACCCCCCGGAGAACCCCCTTTTTAGTGTTTGGTCACAGTCCACTTTTTGGGGCTTTTTTTGATTTTCGAATGTTTTGCATTCACACTGCTTTTCTTCCTTTGCACACAATTTTCCTTCAGTCCACCCCCTTTCCAACCCCAACGTACAAACCATCTATAAGAAGACCCCCTCCCCTCGCGCCCCTGCACAACCCTTTCTCGAGCCTCAAGTTGTTTTTGGGCATTTTCTTGTATTCCCCTTTTTCGTTCTCCCCAATATTGACAACTCCTTGTGGAGAACCAATTTTTTGCTGTTTTTTAAACGGCATTCGTCTGCGTCTGTCTTCGTTACCGCGTCCCTTCCCCTCCTCCCCGTCCACCCCCCGCTTTTGGGCAAACTGGTTTGTTTCTCTTTCCCATTTTTTTTCAGGCCGGACCTTTCCCCGTTCCCTTTCAGTTCGGAACCGGGTTTTTTGTTCGCCTGTCCCTTTTTTTTCTTTCTTTCACTCCCGCTGCAGTTCCAATTTCCTCCTTCTTTCCTCCCTTCTGTTTTTTTCGAGAAGTATCTGACCAATTCCTGCCGCCTGGCGTACGCTAGACCACAAAGGGATTTGGTTCTTCCCTCCCTCCCCACCTGTCGAACACTGCTTTGCTGTTTCCCCTGTCCCCAGTTCCCAATTGTTTTCAACAAAGAGGTTCTGATGCAAGTTTTTTTTCGGGCGCAAGGGGGTTGTTGGTTTTTTCTTCCTGGTTTTGCGTCTTTTGCCCCTAAACGTGCTGGGAAAAACCCCCCCTCCAAAATCTCGAGCCCACCGTGGTACCAACGCCCCCCACAGTTGTTGCGAGGACTTGCCACCTCCCTGCCCCCGATTGGACTCTCACAGCTGCACCGTGGCCCGACCGTTTCAAAACTTGATTCGTTTGGAGTCTCCTTCCCCCCACCGCTTTTCCCTGGGGTTTTTTTTATCGTGTTTTTGGGTGTCGGTTTTGGTTTTTTTTTATTCGTTTCGTAAACGATTTGGTCCGTTGCTCCGGGAGCTGCATTGGTCGACCACATTGGCAGCATTACCCGTTTCTTGTCCCTTGATTAGTCTCCCCCCTCTACCAAGTGGCCCCCCTCCCCGCGATCGCGCGTTTCTTCGACGTCCTTTTCTCCATTCCGCTTTGGGGGGCGTTGTTTTTTTTTTTTTCCCCCCTTAGTCCACAAAGTAATTCCCCTTCTATGACTCCCAACAGATGTTTTTTTCTGTTTTTGTCCTCCGTCCTCCACCTTTCGTAGCCACGACAGTTTTTGGCTTATCGCCCTTCTATATGAAAA
>Ga0179593_1480732_pt1 | contig 10590 bp, 6 predicted proteins | sample CZODoug2_1_08_16_FD_185931 | JGI IMG/M metagenome (GOLD analysis project Ga0179593, IMG submission 185931) | Vadose zone soil fungal communities from Angelo Coast Range Reserve, California, USA - CZODoug2_1_08_16fungal (PacBio error correction) | ecosystem: Environmental > Terrestrial > Soil >... | reverse complement strand
CCGTACCAGTGCTCGGTTCGTACTGTGAAACAACTCCTCCCCCTTTTCCCCGTGCCTACTTTCCCCTTTTCTCAACTCCTTCCAGGGACGTCTTTTGATTGGTAACCCTTTTTTCCCTTCGGCGTCCTAACGTCAATCAACTTTTTCTTACCACGGGATCGTCGCTAGTACGCTATCGAGTGAGTGGGGTTCCAGAACCTCCCCCCCCGCAAAATTAGGCCGTCCTTCTTTGTGTTTGAAGTCCTCCCTGTGAAGACTTTTCCATGAAGCTTGACAGTTCATCACTCTGCGCCCCCGCCCCCATACGAGGTTACAAAATTCTTCGTGCGGTATAGTCTCCCTAGGGCGTCTCCTTCGAGGGAGGCCTACCTGATCACCTTTACCTTGCGCTTTTTTCCCCCTTTCTATTCAGGACTTTTCTCTGGATTCAAGCTGTGTTGACATTCCAGACGCGCCCCAACTTAACTTTTTAGTCGCGTTCAGCTTTCTCCCGTTAAGGCCGTCTCTGTGAGGACCGTTTGTATCCCTCCCAATCGGTGTTCCGCAATTCCGATGCGCTCTCATGTACGTTCCAGAAATCAGTCCATTCTTAAGGTGCTAGTCGCTACGTCTCTTCCTTCTTTTATGAGCTGACCGTCTGTTATATTTCGGTCACGGTTCTTCTGGCCACGGTGTAGCTTTTTGTCGGTTTGTGTAGATTTTTTTGAGAGGGCTGTTCTTTCTTTTTCCGCCTCAGCGACAGGCGATGATTTTCATTCTTTCTACGGCGGTGGAGTTCCCACGTCCGGTGGCGGTTTAAGAGTAAAAGTTGCTGACGAGGTATCTTATATGGCGTTCGCCGTGGCTGAACGGCTATTCATGCGCTCGGCCCATCCTTTCGAATGTGGCACTCACCCTTTTCTTTAGATGCACACCTTGGTCCCTCGGCGCTATGTTTGCGCGATGTTTCGATCCGGGTCCCCTCGCAAAGATTTCACAAATGTGTTTATTCTTCCCCCTTTTCGTTGGGGCGGGATGTGAAGCAAGCCCCATCCGATTCTGTCGGTCTACGTCGATCGTGTCTCGTTCAGCGGTCTCAGTCTGGCTTGCCTGTTGATTTAGCGACCTCAATTTCCAGTGGACCGGCTTCAAGTGTGAGGGCCGGCGGCCACTCCGGTAGAAGTACATCCTGTCGCGCTGACACCATGATCACCACACCCTAACGCGCTGCCAATCGGAGCGCACTTTCCCTGTTCCCTTCTATTCCCGATGGTCCCTTTCCCGCTCTGTTCGCGCCGCATGTACCCGCCCAAATTGATACTATTCCGGTAAGACAACATCCCCCTCCTTTTTGCGCGAGCCCCTTAGTTATCCGAAGCACTTGCTCTTTCACTCCCCACTACGTTAGTCGATTGTGGATCTCTTTTCCGCTCCGTTTTTTCTCGAGTTGAAGGTTGTTCTCGGATAGCACCAAGCCTTGCTTCCCCAAGGCCCCCCTGTCTCCTCTCGAGAGATTCCTGTTGCGAGGAAGCTTGAGCGCGCCCGCATGCGGAGTGGGTTTTGTGTGTAGCTTATCCTAGATGTCAGATGGTGTTGTGTAGCAGAGCTGTTCACTCCTGGGCTCGGCGATTCTTTTTTTTGCCCCCGGCCATTCACCCATCCTCCGCCGGTTCAAACGGTTTCCCAAGGTCGTTGGGACTAAAGTCTCTCCTTTGTGAACAAGACGGCCCCGCAGCCTATCGACATATTGTGACTTATCTTTCCCTGTGGCGCTCATCAGCAGAAAAAAAGCTCCGCCTTTGACTCTCAGCAGGAAGCACAGGGGGTTTTTCTGCTTGTGTAGATGGCCCCCCCACGCGGATCTCTGCACCCATATACTGCCCTTCACTCTGCTTTTTGGATCTTCTCATAGCTCCTCTTCGAGGTCGGCCCATCCAACTTGTTTACTTGCTAAACTTCTGCATTGAGCTTCGTCCGTGCTGAACGCCCCCTTTTTCTACGACGCACTGGGCACATACGTCCAGTAGTCTTTAAAGGACGTTTCTAGCCAAACCGCTCGCCTCCCGATGACCGCCTTTGGCGTTGCCCCCAAGCCCGCCTCCCTCCCCACCCTCTCTACGAACATGCTTTCACGTTTCCGCGACTACCCTTTAACGCCACCGATGACATCTTTTGCCCGCCGGTCCGACTCCTGATTTTCTCGTCGCGAGAATCCCCCTGTCTTGGGACCGAAGATTTTTTTTTGCGGGGCTCTGGGCGCGGAACGCCGAGGATGCGCCTTTTTTAGGAATGGCCCGGTCTCAAATTTTTTTCCCTTTGGCGTTTCCTTGCCGGCCGCCCTTGACTTTTGAGTTGTTTCAGAGAGCCTTCAAGCGAATTCTTCTTTTGATACAGAAGTTTTCTTGGCAGGTGCGTCGGGAAGGAAAAAGACCCTTTCCAGAGTCACGGGCCCCATTCCGCCTCTTTTTCCCCGATTGCGGTGATCGGGATGCACTGGTTAGACGGTTAAACGTGCGGTCTCCCTCCTGCGTTTTTCTCCGCGGCCGCCCCCTTTTAGTGTCGAGAGAATTTACCTCCCGTTCCCCCTTGATCTGAGGACAAGCAGGTAAGATGGTATCTGATTTCCTCCCATAGAGGACTCTACGAAGCCCCCCCCATCTTTTTGACGTTACGGGTTGGACAGTGCGGGATACCCCGCCCCACCGCGCTCGCCACGTAGGTCGCCGTGGTACGCCTTGAGGATTCTTGACTTAGTCCGAGGAAACGCCCGCCCGGTCACGGTTCCTTCCTCCCATCGCGTCTGGAGCTCTAGAATCACCTGTGACCGTGAGACCCTTTATTATCGACTCGCTTGGTTTTTGCCAACGTTTTTTCTCGCTAGTTTCGTGCGGGATTCTTAGAAAACCGTCTCTTAGGTGTTTTTTTCCTCCGGCGACTCATTTTTAGCCTTCCGTCCCCGCACTCTGGTGCGCGTATTTTGTCTAGATCCCTTTTTTCCGCCCTCTGAACACGGCCTTCCAATTTGTTCCTGTAGTTGAGTGCATGTGCCCCTCCCTACCGGCCTGCTACTCAATCGCTCCTTCTTTCGTAGACCTTTTCGCACAGTTTTCGGGCTTTCCCGCACCTTTTTACTTTTTACTAGTTCCGTTCGTTCCCTCCGATTTCTACGCCAGCACGTCTTCTGTCTCCTTTCCCCGATCGACGTTTTTTTTAGAGTGGTGTCGCAACGTTTTCCATTCCCGGCTCGTTTTTTTCTCCCCGTTTTCTGGGTACCGCGAGCCCGGCCTGTTTCGGTGGTTTTTCCGGTAATCAGGTTCAAGTTACTTGATATGTTGCTGAGCCGCGCTCTCTTCGTGCATAGCCGTGCCGTTGTTCATATCCGAGTGTGGCGCACCGCGCTACAGCGCCGCGTAGGTTTTTCTTGGACCCTTTTTCTCTTGTTGAACGCCTCTCCAGTAAAAAGCGCGGTTCCGGCTTGCAGGTTAGTGAGTCCTCCTGCATCGTAAGCGTCCCCCCCCCCCGTTCAGCTGGTCCTTTTAGGGCAGCTTCAGTCTCATAGAGCGTCTGCTTCGAATCGTTCGGCGAGCACGTTTTTTTATCGAGACAGATCCCCCCTTTAATTGTCGTCAAGCAAGTTTTGCCGGTCTGGTAGAAAAGAACCCCGTGCTTTTTTGCGCCGCGCCACCCCTGATGAGTATAGTCTCTTTCTTTGGAGCTGGTTTTTATTCCCCCTTCCAGACGCCGAAGCATTGGCTGACGGCTTCTTTTGACTTGCCCCGTCTTTAATTGTGTTTGTCGTTTTTTCTGCCGTGCCCCAGTTTTTTCAGAGTACCACCATCTCTCTTTGTTGGGGATGTCATTCTAAGACTTCAGGCCCGTCCCTTCAGGCGTCTTCCTTTCTATGTTTTTTTTGCGCTCTGGAAACTCCAGATGCTCTTGTTTGCCTTCTAAATGCCATATGTACCGCAGTCACAAATGTTTCTGCAGGTCCCTGCCCCCCATCGGACCTAGCAAACTCCGAGAGAGGATTTTCGGGTGGCTTCGGCGTTCTGGCCTTTTCCCACGCCGATCATTAATTCAACTGGACACCTGCTCTCCCCTCCGTCTCATATCATCAGCCTACCGGTCCTGTTCTCACCGCGCGTATGCCGGAGGGGAGTAGAATTTACACAGACCCCCCTGCGCTGCAGACAGCCCAACTATCCTCTCAAAGACGGAGTTCCCGTTTTTTTTAGGTCCACTTCGCCAAATCGCTCTTTTTAGCTCGATGATAAAAATTTCACTCACCCTCTTCCTCCGGCCAGCTAAGATCGGGTTTCTCTTTTTTTCGATTTCCTTATAACGATTCCCGGTCTCGGGTTTTCGACCTTTTTTTCCAGGAACGTCACCCTCAAACAAGAGGGTAAAGGTTTTCTAAGTCCTCGAGCCGTAGCTTCGGGCCCCGAGAGCGCGGCAAGCGGCTACTACGTTCCCTTTGGGTTGTTTCGAAGATGAGCCGTTTTTCCTATTATCCCTTTGGGAGTCGTTTCATACTGACCTTTTATCCTTTCCCGCTGTTGTGACTTCTGTCTCGCGTGGCTACTCTCCGTCCCTACGGAACCTCATCCCATCCTCTTATCCTCGGTTTGCTGGCTTTCTAAGGGTTAACATTTTTCGGGGGAAGATCCCTCAGGTTTTTTTTTTCTTGCGGGTTAGATTTGTGATAGTTGTTTAGCGTTTTTCTCCGTTATCGTTGGATGTTCTTTCGCGTCTTGGGTCCCGCTTTTCTCCCTCGATTCACCACTCCGCGGGCGAAATAGCACAGTCTTTAGTATTATGAGGATGTACTTTTAGGTCCCCCAGTGGATGCTTCCCCGGGGATTGGTATTTCATCTGGGCCGTTTTTCCTAAGACTCCCCCGCAGGACTCCCCCCTCGTATTTCCGGCTTCAAGTGTTCAAGAACTTTTTTCCTTCTTTTTGACTAGTTTTTGTGCCCTCCCCGGCGACTTTTTCCTGGCATCCTTCGTAGCGAACTTCGCAACGGGCCGGACAGATGCTGGTTTTTTGTGGGGGGTGTTGGATGGGGGTTTGGGTTTTTGGTGGGTGTTTTGCGTGGGTCGTCGGCTGGAGATCTTCCAAACCCTTTCCCCCTTGTTGGTCCCCCTACGCGTCGCTCTGTCCCCTCCATCAGGCGACCTCCCAACGTCCCCTCGTAAGCAGCTCCAATTGGCAGGAGGCTCAGTTCCGTTGGTTATGCCCCATCCCCAAGACCCCCAGCTCGCCGGACCCTAAAATGTTGACCGACCTCCGTCCCCGAGGTTTCCGGTTCGCTAACCTATACGCCACAAGGCCCCTTTCTTTCCCTTACAAGGTGCGATTTTTCGCTCTCGATTCCAATTTTCCGTCTCCAACGATGTGATACTCCTTTCTCTACCGCGTTATTATTCGTCTTTCTGCGGCCTTTTTGACGCTTCATTTATCGATTTCCTACGACCCGCGCAGGTCCGCTGCTTTCTTTGAGCGTTACACCGACTTCAGGCACGCGAAACCCGTCTCAAAGCGTTCTCCGCTTTTGATTCCACCTTTTCTCTTCTCTCTGCTCCCCTTTATCGAGGCCGCGCTCCCCCGACAAATCCCCCTGCTCTTGGAAACACCTTCTTCCCTTTCCCTAAGGCACTCTACAGCCCCCCAACCCGGCTTGCCGCGCTCCATCGAACTGAAGGTCTTCTTCGTGAGCACCCGCTTCGCCGTGGACCTCGATCTGAAACTATTCCTTCTTTGGCTGCCCACGTTGGTCTCGCCTCCCCTTTGAGTTACCAAGCGCTGGGCCTGGCGGCGACTGCGTCTCTAGACTTGGTTGGCGCCTTTTGCTGTCCTCGCGCCTTTTTTGGCGCGGTCTCCCTTTTTTCTCCATTACAACGACACTTTCTGGATTTGTTCACGTGCGCAATATTTGTGACCAACATTTCCTGTCACCTTCACCATGTTCGTGTACCTATATACCCCAATCTTTTTTTTGTTTCGGCCCCTCCCCCCCTCCATTTACTCTTATTGATTCCGCTACCGAACTCTCTCTTCTTCTCGTTCCTTTTCAACCTCGATAGATGACATCCCGCCCTTTTTCACAAGTCTCCACGAACGATCTCGCTCCCCCCCGGCTGTCGCAGGGTAAGACAGTTGGACTTGACCCTTACTCCCCACCCCCACCACCCCCCCCCCCCCCCCCTCCCCCTCCCCCCCCCCCCACCCCCCCCCCCCCCCACCCCCCCCCCACTCCCTTCAAGGTATTTACAAACTAAGTCCCATTTCGATTCGAATGAGCCGGGCAACTTCTATAACATTATCTACCCTTCCGACACTTTTCGTCGTAGCTCACTCTGCTAACCCCGGCTGACGCGCTTCCTGCCTCGTTTCGGTATCTCCCCCTTGAAGGCTTTCTTCCTCTATCAACCGATGTTGCTCTTGAAGCTTTCGACTTATCATCAAAGTATGACCGTGCAGTCTTCAGCTCAGTAATCACTTTATGGTCACGTGAGCTTGACCCCCCCCCCTTGTCCCTTTGATTCTTGCGAACGTGCAACTTTTTCGCTTGCGGTCTTTTCCGCTGTTTACCGCATCGTACTTTTTGGGCAGTGGCCCTCCCCATTATTCGACCATGGGCAGGTGATGCTGCTAATTGGTCGTTCATTCAACTTGACTGAGTCCACCTCTGTAACCTGATAGATCACATCGTCTGAGTCCTGATTAGAGTAATGGCTAGGTAATTGCGTTTCCTTGCTTCCTTTGTATGGTCCCGAGTCTAATGTAACGCCCGTCGTTTTTTTGAGTTTTGCCTATGCTTTGAACTCTCTCCTCCGCCGCGCCGAAAATGCGCTGATCATCCTGACCGGCCTCTGAGCGTTTTCCTTAAAGTGTCACTGGCCCTTTTTAGTCCGACTCGTTGACGTTCTAGGAGTAGTTTCTTGTGGCTTTTTATGAATTACCATCCACCCACGTTCGCTCGTCCAACGCCGCTGTTCCGACCCTTTTACAATGCATGCCACATAGGCCCCGGCGCTCTGGTGAGATGTTCGTATCCGATTGTTGCTCCTCAACAGCATGCATGCGTCCTTTGGCGTAATGCTGGCTTGCTTTCTCTGTTCCTTATGTTTTTTCGGTTCACCTCAATAAGCGGTCTTATGAGATTAGACGTCGATCGTGCTGATTCCCTTTTTCTCTCGTGGGGAATTGTTGCCTTTTTTTCCTCCCCCACAACGGTCACCGTTGCAGTGTCCCGTGCGGCTGTGCTGGGGTTTGGCCCGATCCCTTCTGAAAGCCCTGGTTTTGACAGTCTTCCTTCCCCCCCCACACCTCTGACTTAATTGTGCCTAACACCGCGTGATCGATTACGGTTCACGTTCCCTTACCCTCAGATATTTTTTCCCCCTGCGCCGCCTGACGATATATTCCCATGCAGTTATCGATCCCCCCCCACACCCCCAAGCCAATTTTCTGTGTCTAGACGTGATTCCCACTGATGAAGACGATCTCTCAAAATTGGGTGTCGGACTGAATCATCATCTCTCGTGCTCAATCCTCTCAGTTGGTCGATCTGCTTCAGAACCTGCTCCGTGGTGGACGTCCGTCCTTCCTCCTGTTTTTCTCCGGTTCTCCCCTGCAATCAAAGTTCATTACTCCCTGTCTGCGTTTTTTTTGGCTCTATTCTGAATTTTCAGTGATTTCCACCCGCATGGCTTTTTTCCTGTTTTCGACCTCATCGCAGTGTCTTGAACAGTCTGTCAGTTTTTCTTTTATGGCTCAGAGATCGTGCAACAGAGTTCCCACTTTATGAATATGTCCCTCAAAGCCGGTGCCTTTCAGGATCCCCATCCTCTTTGTCAGTGACCTTTGCTCAGAGAAGCCGCAGTCTCGTTTTTTGGAGTAAGCGGGGGCTGTTTCTTCAGGACCACTCAATTTCGCGCCGAGCAGAATGGCAGGCCCACAGCTGCGGCATTCCCGTGCTTTTTTTCAAGCGTATACCATTTCCGCACGACAGAGCGTTTCGGCGGGTTCCCCTCGTTTCCCCTAGCCGGGTTTTAATCGGGTCTTGCCAAGAGCTAGTGCCCCCCCCTTCTTGAATCAGGATGACGTTCCCTGTCAGGATAGTTCGCCAGCCACGATCGCCGTAGAACGTTTTCTCCGTAGATAGTGCCTCGCCTATGACGTCGCCCCACCGTCGCCGTTAGCTGATGCTATCGCTCTTTTTGGATTCTCTTATCAGTCCTCAGGCCGACCTCCCCTCCTCGCAAAAGAACGACTTTCCCGCGGCACGTGTACACCCTAACAGATGCTGCAAATCACTGGGCCCGACGGTACTATCCCTCCTGAATGGACGTAGTCATTGATCTCCCTTTTCACTTTTGTCCGCGACCGGTTGGCGCTGTTGTTGTGGCCGTCACCCCCTCTGCCAGCAGTTTAGCGTACAACACTCCGTTGTTGCAGTCCGCAAGCGTTTCCTGCTTGGAAACGAGATGATGAGACGACCCGATCAGACTGGTGTTGGCCCGTTTGAGGTTCTTCATCCAACGTGTTTCGTGGACCTATCGAGCTTCGTACCACGTTTTTTCGCACGGTCTTCTTGCTATTTCCTCCTGGACCCCTTGCAGCGATCCATCTTGTCTTTATCCGCCCGAGTAGGGTGAGTCCCTCCGACGCCCCGCCGCTTCCTTTGTTCCTTTTCGATCTGCTTCAGATCGGCCCCCCCGCCTGACGCCCCCCCCCACATTGTTTGCGTACAAATGCCATTGTTTGGGAAGTGTGCGTTCCCGAGAACAAGCCGACTTTTGGTAGGACTCCCTCTTTCCCCCCCCCCCCCCCCCCCTCCTCGTTCGGTTCCGAACGTTCTCCTGCCGTCTAGTTTCACCAATGCGTCCAGGATTCACTTCCTCCAAGTGTGCGTGAGTCCTCCCCCCCCGTCGGCGCGAACATCACCTGGTTTTTTAACCGTTCTGAGATCGCGTTTCATTTTTCCTCTCCTTCGAGAGAGTATTTGCTTTTAGTACAGCAGCCAGCTGCTTGAAGTGCCCCCCCGCGACGAATTTTAGCCTTTTTTTAACAATTTTTGCGAGTGGGTCGTCCTTTTTTTATCGAGTGGTCCCATATCGTTGCGAACCTTTGACCCTTTCTCCCCGAGTTTGACATGTTGAGGACTGAGGTCGCCTCTCCACGACACCGGCGCTTCGACACCCTCTTTCTTGCCGTTTTGATTCTTTTAGACGCTCTCCTTTTCCCCTCGCCCTTTTTCCTCACCTTCCGCTGGATACTCCCGCGTCTCGCTGATCGGGTCCACCACGCCACGCCCTTGTCTTTGGCTACTTTCTTTCCTGTCTTCCAAAGTCCTCGTTTTGTGTACCCCTAGTGAATAATCCGTCCTCGGGCCGCGCGTCAGTTTGGTACCCCTGGTTTTCCGGTGACAGATTTTTCTCTTTTCTGTTCTCACGACGGTGTCCCGGGATGTAGCGGAATAGTCTAGCCACTAGCTTTGCGAGCCTGTCCTAACTTGGGAGGTTTTTTTTTCCAACTTTAATTGAAGCGTAGGTTTTTTAGCTTTTAATTCTCTTGTTGGACCTCCGAAAGACGAAGAGCCCCCTTTTTTCTGGATTTTTTTTGAGTCAACACCTAGCTTCTGTCCATCGGAAATAGGTAATTGCGTTTCGGACACTTTCCGCGGGTCCTTCGCCGCGTAACCTTTTTAGTGATACTTTACCTCATAGTGCTCGAAGCTAAAAGTCGTCCTTTTTCCTTCCCAGCCTTTTTCTGTTTTTCGGTAGATTTCTGACCCCCAGACAATTCACCTCGCCTTTCGTTTCGCCATACCATTTCCGGTTTGCAGTGGAGGCTCTGGTCGCCCAGGCCTACTCTTTTGAGATCCACGGCGAAGGATCTGACTGTGTCGCCTGTATTCTCGGTTGTTGTTCCCATTATTTCTTTTGATCTCCCCTAAGTAGTCCCCCCCCCTTTTTCATATTTGGAATGTAATCCCCCGACTTAGACTAAGCCCCAGCAGTCGAGGTCAGCTTTTTAGAGGTTTTTTTTAGCGAACGCAGCATTCGCTCGTTACCTGTCTCGTAGGTCTTTCTCGTCCAGCCTAACAACAGGGTTAGGTTAGTTTATATCCCACGGTTCTTTTTTTTTTCGCTCGCGGCCGGCTTCGGGCGGAGTTTGCTCTTTTTCAAGGGTCCATCTCTCTTTTTAATACTTCTTTCCAGAGTGAACATCCAGGGATGACTTCTCCTAGCTCCGGTCTGTGCCTCGCTTTGTTCCCTGTCTTTCTGTCTTTGCCTTAGTACGCGGTACCAACCTTCCTTTAGCGTCCTTCCATCCCCTCGCTCACGCCGGAGACAACGGCGCCCCCGTCTCAGTTCCCATATCCCTGAAGAGAGCCCTAGCCGTGCTTTTTTCCCCCCCTGATAGACAACCCCCTGTTCCGACCCGTAATCCGCCTCTCCCCTTTTTCGGTTTTTAGTTTTCTGTCTCTTGCAGGATACAAAATTTGGGTATTTATTTTACGGTGAGCTCCCTTTTTTCAACTTCCCACCCCCCTCTTCACCTTGTCAATGTCGCGACTTTATGATGAACTTCCGCGCGCAGCT
>Ga0179593_1363728_pt1 | contig 10590 bp, 11 predicted proteins | sample CZODoug2_1_08_16_FD_185931 | JGI IMG/M metagenome (GOLD analysis project Ga0179593, IMG submission 185931) | Vadose zone soil fungal communities from Angelo Coast Range Reserve, California, USA - CZODoug2_1_08_16fungal (PacBio error correction) | ecosystem: Environmental > Terrestrial > Soil >... | reverse complement strand
CCACATCTGCTTCAACGAAAGGGAGGATCGCGCCTTTTCCCTCTTCGGTTCCTAAGTTGAGAAAAGTGTTCCATGTTCAATGACGACCGTTCTTCCCTTGGCGTCAGCTGTTCAACCTCTCCTTCGGATTCGTTCTTCTCATACCCTCCCGCTCTCTTCCCAGCCCTTAAGGGAGGTCACGCGCTATTTCGCTGCAGACTCATTGTCCCTTACTCGTTACCAGATTCCTGACGTGACAGGCGGGTGACTCAATGATCGCATCAATGTTAACCCCTCTGGAAACTTTGCCAGATGCTTAAAAGTCGGTCGTCCCCAGTCTTTGCAACAAAGGCCATCTTTCTTGCTTCCGAGTTCTCTTTGTTCCCTATTTTCACCAGCCTGAGGGAAAACTCGGTTTCATCTCCCTGTCCTCCCTGAGGACTTGCCGCCGTCCTGTTTGCTCTCTGTCCGCCGATGATGTAATTAAGCCAAGCGGGACCTTTACTTTCCTATGAACTTGCCTTCGAGACTGCAAGCTACGGCCGGAACCCCTTAATTTCTTTGAAGTCGGGTCCGCTGTTGCCGCCTTCCGTCCTCCTGTCTGGACATGGACCTTTTCCCTCTTCGTTATAGAAGAGGAAGACCCCGGGAAAGTTCCCGCCCGTTTTCCCTCGGACCTAGGCTACGGTAGGCCGTGGAAAATTGAAACTGCCTTTTCCCCCCAACCCTTCCCTTTCGGCGCCCCCCCCTTGATTGAACTTCCTATTTTGCGAGAGGACCCCTGTCCTTAGGGACCGGTATTCCGCCCCCCTCGGGCCCTTTTTCTACTGTCTAGAAATTCATTCCTTCCCTCTTTAGCTGGGTCCCTAGGCCAAGGCCTCCGAGCGTCCATTGTCGCCTGAGGCTCCCTTTTCTCCCCCTTCTTCTTTGATCCGGCGCCCCCCCGCACGTTGTCCCGCTGTCGAGCTGCCTGCATTCCGTACCCTCTACCGTTCGTGGTGACATCGACGATGGAACAAACTACAAATTTGAAACCGGAGATGCATTCTCACTGTTTTCTTCTAGGACCCCCCTAGGTACTGTACCATCCTTAGGCTCGTGAGTACCATTCAGACTTTCTGCCCCCCCCCCCCAGTCTTGTGCATCGCCTCCCCTTAGGCCACCTCTTCTCACCGTGTCCCTTTTTCGCCCCTTTGTTGCAGGGGATGGTATCTGGATGGGACCCCCCCTCCGCGTCGACATTTTTCCGTCCATGCCGAGTCTTTGTGTTTTTTTTTCAAAATGGGGGGGTTGTACCAGCGCGAATCCTTTCCTCCTCCGTGGGTTTCCTGCGCGTCGCGCCACTATGCGAGAGCTGTTGGCCCCCCCCTTCCTCTCCCCTACTCGACCCGGTTTGCCATGAACTGGGGGTGGGGCGTTCTGGATGCCCTGATATGCCTCCTTTCTGCTTTCGCTCTTTCCAGAGAGAATCTGGGGAGCACTCTCTAGACCTTAAATTTCAGCCGCCTGGTTTGTTCTACGGCCGGCGGATGCGGATAGTTCAGCCACCTCCCTTTTCCTTATTCCGTTTCTGTAGGGGGTAGTGGAGGATCCTTCTAAGATTTTGGTTTCCCGGACGTTCCTTTTACGAGCACTTGGTGCGGTTTTTATCCTATTAAACTTATTAGAAGTCTTTTCGGTACTTGCCCTTTTTCTTCATGTTTCACCCTTTGTAGTGAATGACTCTGAAATCGTGACCCCCTCTTGATTCTCATACTTCACCTCCCCTATGGCGTCCGTGGTCGATCGGGCTAGGCTGCCCATGCCCCACTTTCCAGTTCGCCTTCTATCTGCCTTTCTATTCCCGAGAAGATTAGCTGCAGAAAGACAGGCACCAGTTATATTGTTCAGGCTTTCAATTGTCCACAGGGATCCTCCGCATTCCTCGTCGCTTGCTGTCTCTTTTCCCCCTGTTTGAGTTGTTTTTTCTGAGGTAATAGGAAGTTGTCGTTCGAATTCGATTGGGGAAGGTTTTTTCGGTTTCTTGAAGACCATGCATGCGTAAGGTCTCAGAACTGTTTAGACAGAAACCCATCCCGATTCCCCCTCGTTTCTTCCCATCCCCCAAAGTGCGCCACCGTCTGATGTCGTTCACGCTGCCTCGTGAGGAGACCTGCGTCTTTCCCCCTCAGCCGGACGGGCTCTGACAGCCTGATCGTTCTGTAGACCTCGAGATCTTCGTCCCGGGAGTGAGACGTTTCCGAAGAGAAGTTTTTCTCCATCTCCCCCGTCCCCTCCATTTTGTGTTAGAGACTTTTGTGCATCGTTCTGCTGCAGGGCAGCGTTCTGGTTAGAGCGTCTTGATAAGTTATGTAAGGAGTTCTGACGTTCTCCCGCTCCCCCGGTACCCCGTCTCTTTTCCTAACGGGCTAGAAATTTCTAAAGCCTTCGTCGATGAGGTCGCGCTGAACCCCTCTTCGTCCCTTTCTCAATCCCCGATTTTCTCTCCTCTTTCTCTAGGGTCATCTATTGTTTTTTGCTCCTTTAACATTTTTTAGGCGTTCGGCTGAGGTCCGGTGAGGACTGGTGAACAGAAGTTCCTGTCTCAACGCGGCGGTGAGAAGGAGCAGCTCAGCCCTGACGAGCTCCGATCTCCTTTTCAGTCCCCCCCTTTCCCCTCTACATCTGTAATACCTAAGTTTTTTTGAGGAGATTTTGCCACGTGTGCTGCACCAGCGTTCTGGACCTGACCGTCATGGTAGATGTTTTACTTCTCCCCTCGCAGTCGTTTTTGACCCCCGAGCCGCGATTTCCCCCCCCATTACCCCTTTTTTCACCCGCTGCAAAGTTTTCGAGGCAGTTTCACCAAACTAGCTTCTAGCAGATATTTATGAACGCAGCTTTTTCGAAGGCTTGCTCTCCGCCTCTTGTAGTTCGCCTCCCCATTTTCCCAGTCATCGCTTTATACCCTTGATCGTCCCCTGTCGTTCCACGTTAAAAAGGTATGTTATGAAAATCCTTTTCACTCCCCCCTTTGAACCTACCCCCCCTTTCCCACCGCTCTGCACTCCGGCCGCTGCCCCCCCTCTATCAACAGTCACACGGGCTGTGGTCTTTTTTTTCCCCGATCCTCAGACCGCTCTCGATGCTAAAGGCTCTTTCCGGGGTCCCAGATGCCTCGTCTCTCCCTCTCCCGAAACGAGATCACTTCTTTTCATCTTCCCTTTATGCGGCACTGACAAGAAATGCGCCCCTGATGAACCTTCCCTGTCACGACACCATCTCCGGTGTGTCACGTCTGTGTTTTGTGAAATACCCGGCTCCCCCTTTTAACTCCACGGTTGCCAAAGTATTGCTGTTCTTTTTCGCAGGTTCCTCTCTGGTTCTGCCAGCCGCACTCCCCCCCCCCCCTCCCCCTTTATCTACGCAACGTCTCAGATGGCCCGCTCCCATTTTTTCAAACTTTCCATGACAACAGGGCCCCAGATTGGAAGAGTCTAGAAAGACTCCTTCTAGGATACTCAGTTGACCGCCGTAAAGGACACTCTGACCAACTCGGTTCCTCCGCTTGTATTCTTGTGGAAGGCGTGGCAGGCCTGAATGCCCCGCCCTCTTCCTCCTCCCAGTCGACCCTACGTGTGCTCCTGGCCGACCCCCTGCTCTTGTCCAAAAGAACCCCGGGTCTCCTTCCTATTCCCTGCTGCGGTTTGTCAAGAAAGCGGTCACGATCGTCATCTCCCCGCACCCAACATTCCTCCTTGGCCACCAGGGTTAAGCGCAGCACCTGCCTCTCCTCAGTGCCCCTTTCCCGCGATGCTTAAACAAGCCCCCCGGCTTTTCCTTTCCTTATTCCTGCCCCCTAACTATTCCGTCGGTAAGCCCACCAACCTCACCGGCTATCTCCACTTGTTTTTGCCCTGGGATCTCACCCGCACGTCAGAGCCCGTCGACCACCCTTTTACATATTCCCTTTCGAGGTCTACAAGGCTCTAGAGAAGGCGAGCACAGCGTCATTCTCAATTTTCAAATTGCCCGCCCTGCTGAGATTCTGGCTTCGTGCAGTAACATATCCTCCCTACTCTCTAGAGAACCAGCCGGTTCCGTACCCTATCTCTTTTGTACGGATTTTGAATGAGAAACCTCGTCCGCGAGTTCTGCCCCTCCGATCGACCCCCCCAGTTGCCCAGCGGCTCTCGACAGGTAAAAGGTGAGTAATTGTGGTTTTCCGCGCGGCCTGATTCAGAGAGAATTTGTGCGCCCGTTTTAGCTTCCTATCTCACGAAATGTTTTGTCTTCAGAGGAGATGCCCCGCGACCACTGTTTCCTGCCTCAGGGATCTCCTTTCTTTGTTAATCCTCACGGTTCTCGGTCGATCTGACCACGCTCTTCAGCCCTTCCGACTTTGTACGCCGAATCAGCTTTCGGGCGCTTGGGATCCTCGGCGACCTTTCAACATCTCTATACTTTGATTCTCTTCCTTCCCTCCTTTTTTTCCCTTTTATTTTGACCATGAAGGTTACTTTTCGCTCCCCAAGGCCTACTGGGCGGTCTACCGGTTCAACTAGCTGCCCCGGTCCCCTCTCCTCTTCCTTCATCGCAGAAGTTGGTGAGCGGTTCTACCGGAATTTCCTTTTCCTTTTCCCTTTCAGGCTTACCCCCTTACGAGGAGCTTACGAGGACCGTGCTCCCCCTGGGCCGCTCCTAGTGCGATCCGCAGCGCGCTCACGTTCAAGGTAATGGGCCCGCGCCTCCCTCTCATCCGCTGGTGCAGGGTTCCGACAGGTCACGCCTCGGCCGGCGTCGTTTCAGGCGCTCCCTCTTGCAGCTCTAGCATAAAGTTGGTGAACTCCCCCCTTCTGACTCCCCGCGGCGGATGACTTCCAGCCCTAATCTTCTTCCGCCGCTTAATCCTTGAGCAGCCCCCGTCTACAAATGACTAGGTTGAAACCTACTTGGCCATCTCACCCTCCCGGACACCCTCCCACTAGAAGGACCGGGTCTTAAACGGGGGCGACCCCGTAAGCCCTCTGCCGGGCCTAATGGTAGGCTATTCGAACCCCTTAATGTTCTCCTCCCGTCCTTCATTAGAAAGATTGTGCAGAATGTGACTTTTCTATCCGCTCAATCTGCGTTCCATGGGGGGGAAAAACTTGTCTTTCCCTCCAGTTGATCCCTCTTACGGATCGCACCCCCCTTATGAAAGTTTCGTCCTGTTTATGACGGATAGTGGCCCCGTCCTTCTGGCCCGCTTGCCGCGAAAGGTACGGCTGGATACTCCTTTCCTCCTTTCATCCTTTTTTTTTTCTTCTATATTGATCAGTTCCCATCTTGACCCTTGGCGCGCTTGGTCCCCCACCCTGTTGTCCCGACGGCCTGGGGGGGCCGGCCACCCCCCCTTGGGTTTTCCCCCCCCCCCCACCCCCCACCCTTGTGACCTTTTCGAATCCTGGCCGGTGTGTCCAGATTGGCCTCTTGCCTGGCTTGGACAGCCCTCTGTGACTGAAGGACGTCTGGCCTCTTATTGCTCCTGATGATGGATTGCCCTCGTTCTGTCCCCCAGTTGGGTTTTCGCTCTGCAACGGAGCGTGCTTCCCCTGTCCGTTGCACGAGTGCCGAGGCTTTCACCTCCTCCCTTATCTGCCCTTTTCCCGGCTCACCGCGGGTCGTGGTCCCGCGTCTGGCCCCTGTTACAAGTCAAGCGGGTCCCCCCGTCTGGTCAGACATGCAGAGACTAGGCCCTACGACGTTCCCGGCTCTTTTTATCCTGTCCTGACGCTGGGATTCCGTTTAATGGTATTAAGCCCCTCCTTACTTAACGCGGCCGCTCCCAGTAGATATCCCTTCCATTTTCTTTCCGGCCGGCCCTTCCGCTAGAGTGCCCCGGTCCCCCCCTGGGTTGCAGCGCCCTGTTTCTGTTCCCTGACTTCCCGTTCGGTGCATTGCGGATCGTCCTGATTCCGAGTCTTTCCCTTTCGCCCGCCCGTACCTCGGCTCCTTCATCGGCCTCGGCGTATCCCTTTTCACTCTGAACCGGCCTGACCCTCTTTTCGAGACCCAGACCAACTTGGTACCTTCCCTGCTTCCGCGAAGAGATCTTAGTGGGAACTGTGTCTTAGCACCTTCTGCTTGTGCGCGAGTCAGGTCCAGTCCTTACTTTGAGATGGGTTGAATAGAATCCAGTCTCCCTAGCTTTTTCCATGTATGGGATATTAAGTTTCGCCCAGGTCGTTTGCGTTCGACCCCTCGAGGAAGTGTTGGCCGAGCGTGGTTAAGCCCATCGGCCCCCCCCCCTCCCGGATCTTTCTTCCCTTGTAAAAACGGTGATTGATCCTTTTTTTTTCTCCCTTGAGGGCTCCCCTGTCCGGCTGTGGCCCTTTTTTGCCGGGCCTCAGCCCCGTGCCCCCACTTTCTTGCTGGTCGCCGTTTTGTCCCACCACATTCCCCGTTTTCCTTTTCTTTTCTCCTGGCCGGGTGATCATCCCTCTTCCTTCATTTGTCCATTGCCGCGGACCTCCTGGTAACTGCGCGATCTTTCCCAGCGCGGTCTTCCCCCAGCGCGCCTACTCTATGGTGACGAGTCAAGCCCGCCTTTTCTTTCCCTTCTTCCTTTCTGAACATAAGCCGTCCTGCAGACAGGTGGCGCCTTTTCTCCTACCGTGGTGCCTGTTCTCCCTGAGCTCCAGCCTACTTTAACATAGAACTCCTGTGGTCCTACATGAGACGCTGGACTTCTGGTCTTTGACAGAGTTTCCACTCCACACCAGCGACCTCCCCAGTATCTGTTCTTTTTTTGTTTTTTTTCGCCTGCTGGCGGGGGTGCGGTGGATTGTTTCATCTGGGTTTTATTGGTGTCGGGACCCAGGGGCGAGCTTTGGGTGTTTTGGCCTGGTGGCGGTCTTGGTGGGCTGCTGGATTGTTATGGGTTTTCTTGGGGGGGGGTGGGGTGGTGTTTGGGCTGTTTTTTTTGATGGGGTTTGCGGATCAATCTTTCTCCTGCGGGTCGGCCCTCCCTACAAGCACTCCGTTTTTTGTGTTCCCCTTCATAGTTGCTTTAGAATGAGTAGACGGATAGGTCGCTGACCCGGACTTCTCATTTTTGTGCGTGCTGTTTCAGATAGTGTAACGTCTCTTGTCCCCGCATCAGGTCCTCCCTTTTGGCCCTTTGGCGTCTTGGGTCGCGCAGATGAATTTCTAGTAACTTCGCCCCCCCCTTTCCTGTTCGACGTTGCGCGTGCCTTGCTATTGCAGAGCCGCTCTGTAACCTCCAGTCCAGTTCCAAGGAAAGAGGTCATGGCGTTGAATTTCGCCCACAGCGCGGCTACTCAGCCGCCTATCGGAAGTATTTCCAAGACTTTTTCTTTTCGATGGCGGGTCTCGGACTCCTCTTCGCGTGGTAGTATCAGCTTGGGGACTTTTTTCGCTTCTGGCATCCCGCTTGACAGAATTTCCACTTCGGGGAGACATACTTGCCTTTTAAGCGAGCGCCCCGCCTTAGTACACCCCTCCCCTCGTATTTTGACCAATGGTCCTGCTTCAGCGTTCTCCCCACTGTTTGTCCCTTGCCAGCCTGACGGGCCCGACCCCCGATCTCGTTCTGGTAGATCGCGATGACTGTTCGCCCTTTTCCTTCTGCCCCGTTACGATTCTTTCTTCGCATCGAAAACAGTCCCCCGGCACCGTGTTTGTGTTTTTTCGCGGGTGCCTCCCAGTGGGGCGGGACTGTCTGCTGGCAGCGGCTGTCCCTTCTTTTTTTCCGACGTTCTTTTCCTTGCTGTTTTTCCGACTTCCCTAAAGCGACGGTGAACCGAGCGGTTTTTTTCTCCCCGGTTCGTCTCCTTCTTCAAATGAATCTTCGTGAGGGTTGATGCGAATCGCCCCCTTCCTTTTTTTTTTTCTAAGGCTGCCCTTTTAGCGTCCTTTCTGCGTGGGCGTCTTTGCCTGTCGCCCTCTGAAACGTTTTTTTTTTCGCGGCCTCACTGTGAGGATGTTAAGCAGCGACCTTTCTCACCTCGCTTTTCTCGGCAGCCGAGAGCTGGTCCGATAGCGAGCGCGCGTTCCCATCACAACCGAAATACTCTTTCTTTTCCTCCCCCCATCCCCCTTTGTTGTGTTTCTGGATATTGACAGTGTTATTGCCCGCGGATGCTCTTCTTCATGTTCTCGGTAGATTTGTGACCTTTTCCGCCCGTTTTTGTTTTTGCGCCTCCCCTCCCGCTTTGTTTACAAAATACTAGCGCCGGCGAACAAATCTTATTCACGGCGCAAACCCTGATGAACTATCTACCGTAAAGATGACCGAAGCCTCCTGCGATCCGTTGAAGGCGGTTTGGGAGTCGCTTTTTCCCCCCCCTCCTGCCCCTCTCTTTATTCCCCCTTCCTGATTTCGAACGGTTCGTAATTCTCTCCCCAATGTCTTATCTTTTTTCTTGACTTTAATGTTCACAAGCACCAGAACTGTCCCCCGCTCTCCATGCGGGCACATGCACATTGATGCACCTTCTCGTCCCCACGGGGCTTTGGTCTTTTCCGCTTCTTTAAAAGCGGCTCTACGGGCTCATTCAGGGAAGTCACCTTTTTTCTTCTGATCACCTCCCCCAGACAATTGCTCCCCCTCCGGTTCATAGTTCACGTACAGGCTGCAACTAACACCTGCCTGAGCTTGACCAGCATGCACCTACCTCATCCCGGGGATCACGTAGACTGTAGCCATCCCGCGGCGCTGCATAGCTGTATGCACTATTGCAAAGATTGCCTTGCGCGCATCGGCCCTTTTCCAGAAGCCGACCCCTTCCCAAATGTGTCCGTGCAACGTGGAAGCGCACCATTCCGCGTCCCCACCACTTCCAATCTGGCCTGAGATCGTCGAGCATTTCGCGACCGCGACTGTTTCCACTCTCCAAGGGAAAGCACATCTATGTGCCCCACACAAACTTTCTTTTCTGGGCCTGTATGTTGTTCATGACGAAAGTCGGCCGACCCGACGCTCTTCTACCCCGTTGGTCCTAATTCCTGTGCTAGGCTCTTTCTTTTGACCCCCGATCCCCCCTCTTTTCCCCCCGAGGAACTTTTCTGGGGGTCACTCAGCGGTACACGTAATATTCCCCCTACCACAGGAAGCTCCCACCCGTTGTCTCGTACCTCCCCGACTTTTTACTCAGTGTTTTCAGCAACGAGGAGTCTGACGCACCGGCGTGCTCTGTCTTATCCCCCCGGCCCTCCCACTCTCTCCTGAGCAGGCTGGACCCCGCACCCTTGGCCATACGCCCTCCTTTGTGTGGGCTGTACTCCTCTTAAGCCGACGACCGACCGGAACGGTAGCCCAGTGGCTACTCAACGGCGCGGTGCCAGCTCTTTCTTCTTCACGGGCACCCTCGTTCATCTCCCCCCCCTGGCACGAAGTGGCCCGGACACTGCTTATTCTTTCTTCAGGTCTTTCGCCAGCTCGTACCAAGTAGTAGCGCTCGCAGTCACAGCCGCGGTTGACACTCTCTCTATTCTGAATTCCTTCTTTCATGGCGCCACAGTCCCCCCCGTGGACCCTGAGTTTTGCCCATCCGATCACTACTGCCCCCGCCCCATCCGCGGCGCCACGTCCCCCCTTTGCGTAAGTTGTTTGTGCCCTCGCGGGCCCTCGCACGACGATTTGGTGCCCCCCTTCTCTCCTTCACGCTACGTAAATAGAGCAGGAGGCCGTACGGCGCGACCCTTCGATCCTGTATCTTCTCTTGACCCCCAGTTCCTAATCTCCTCGAGGTGTCGATGCGTCCCACGCGGCCTGCCCCCCGGAAGAGTCGTGTCGCCGCCTCAGAATCATGGTTGTCGAACCGGGTTTTCGATCCCCTAGGCTACCCTGAGACAACGCTCGATGATTTACCTCGACCATAAAGATCACGCTGTCTTTTCCCTCATCCTTGTTCTCGCTAAAATTCCAAGCCCCTACTTGGATTACACACCCCGTCATCCCTCCGGTATATAATCGGAGTATCTTGCCTGGTGCGGGTTCCTTAATTGTCCAGGACGTTTCCTTGTCAGCCCCTGGCCTCTCGAGCTAACGGGGTAACCTGGAGGTTCCGAATTTCCCTTAGATCAGCCGTGGTCCTGAACGTCCATGGGATCCCTCCGCCATCCTACGCACAGCTTTAGTCCTCCGGCCACTCCCTTCCGACGGACGCCGGGAGTCTCCCGATTTTCAGCTTCCAGCCAGTCAGTATCTTGATCACTCCCTGAATCCCCCTGATTCTTCCATGATAAGCCGAATTTTTTCCGGGGCTCTACCCTGATCCCCGGTAGCTGCCACGAGGTACAGAAGCCCCTTGTCCATCTTACCCTACGCGGACAGCCGCTTGAGGCTCAGTTCAAAAGGGGGCTCCCCCCCCGGTTCATCGGCCAGGTTCCGCTCTTTCTGTGAGGGTTCCTTCAGTTCGCCGCCACAGGCACCCTTTCCGGTTGCAGAAGAGTGAAATGCCATAAGTTACTTCCCTCCTCTTTCAGCAGGACCTGCCTTTTCCGTGGGGAAAAGAACGTTCCGCCGCCCTTTTTTTTTTTACCGCGCGCCCAAACCGCAAAGGAGCCGTTTCTCTTGCACAGGGTCGTTCGGGTGTCACGTACGGCCCGTGTCAGCCGACAGGTCGC
>Ga0179593_1248614_pt1 | contig 10590 bp, 11 predicted proteins | sample CZODoug2_1_08_16_FD_185931 | JGI IMG/M metagenome (GOLD analysis project Ga0179593, IMG submission 185931) | Vadose zone soil fungal communities from Angelo Coast Range Reserve, California, USA - CZODoug2_1_08_16fungal (PacBio error correction) | ecosystem: Environmental > Terrestrial > Soil >... | reverse complement strand
TTTCTTTGTTTTCACGCGGACCGTTCCCCCTTTCTCCAGCAGGCGGTCCTCCCCTTTTCCCCCTAGGCAGACTGGAGTGAACTCTTGGCCCTTTCTACTGTCCACCCCCCAAGTACTATTAAGGTTTCCCCCCCACCTGGCGAGATCGCATTTACGTCCCCAGGTTCTTCCAAAATTGTGCCATTTTTCCCCCCACCCACACACAAATTCAGCCCATTCTGAAATAAAGTGAGGTACATAATGGATACCATTTCCCCTCTGTACTGTCTTCCTTTTTCATGTGACCCCCCCCCACCCTCTTCCCTTTCCTTGTTTGTAGTCAGTTTGCCCCCTCCTTCTGGCTGCACTCCTTTTAAGAGAGGGGACCCAGTCAGGCCAGACTCAGCCAATCCCCCTCCTAGCCGATTTCTTTTTCCTCCCCCTATTCTTCACCCGGCCTTCCTTCGTTTTCGTGAAGTCTGTTCCCCCTCCGGTCGCCAATTTTTATGGAGTAACCCGCATATCCCTTTCTACCCACTCCGTGCCTTATTTCCGTTTTTGGCATATCCCTCCTCCCCGTTCCCCCTGTAGGGCCCAACCCGCACCCTCCCCCATGACGACCCCTCCCCCTGCTCGACCTTCCTTCCTACCCCCCCCAGGCATTGGTTATCTTCTTTGCTTTTTCACCCTTCCGTCTGATGAGCCCCCGCCTTCCCCCCTAGGTCCTCCAGGATTATTTTGGATTGCAATGCGAACTGTCACTCTAAATGGCTTAATCCTCGTACGCATCCGCTTTGTTTTCCTTCCCGTTTTTCCCCTTCTTTTGGGTTATTCCATGGTTATTTATTACCGGCTTGCTCTTTCCGTTTGTTGATCCCACCCCTTTGTAGGGCCGGCCTTTTGACACCCACTGATTCCATCTTTCTGTTTTTAGGAATTTTCTGGACTATTGCCCCATTTTAAGCAAAAATTCTAGCTTCCCCCCCCTTCTCCGTCTTCTCTAGTGTCCTACGGCCCCAATTTTCCTCTCTTGCGTCTGAGCCCTTTTTATGCTTGGCTTTTCGTGACCTTCTTGCCGGGAAACATTGCCCCACGTGACTTTCCCCCCTCAAGACACCTAAAGGTTTTTTACTGTTTCAACAGGTGATCCCAAATGGACCCCTCCCGAATTGTCATCAATGGGCATGCCGTTGAATCTTGGTCCGGTCAACCTAGCGCTTTTTTTTTTCCCCCTTTTGTTTATTTTTCGAATAAATATGCCCCTCGGCTTTTCAGCCCTGTGCATTAAAATACCACGCCAGCGTACCCGTAGAGATTCCCCCCGGCCGTTTCCTTTTCCTGTGTGGTGCCTAATTACCCAATTTCTTTTTCACCGCCTTTTCGGACCCCCCCCCCCCGCGTTGGAGGTTCATGTAGATGACGGCGGTGCTTCAAGTGTCCTCTTCCCGGTTTTTTTAATTTCTATTGGATTGTTTACTTCCGATTTTCTGGCGTTGATCCCTTTTTTTTCTCGTGCCTCCTATATAAACATTGGCGTAGTTCATTCCCCGTTCTCCTATCCCCTTAGTTGTCCCCCCCCCCACAACTGTTGTTCATCCGCTCTTCGGACCCCCCCACTGAAGTGACATTCCACCTTCCTTATGTTCCAATGGAAGGTGTCCCAACCTCTATTTTCTTTTTTTGTTGCCCCTATGAGCTTTTTTCTTCCTTCCTATAATAGTTTACAATTCTTTTACTTCGGCCCCTTACAGCCTTTCTTTCTCGTATCGGTGTCTGTGGTTCTAGTTTATCAGTCCAGGCCGACACCCCCCCCGAGCCTCCCCTTAATGATTTTCCCCGTCGGCCCGGGCCTTCCTCCTTTTTCCCCCCGGAAACTTCATTTCCTGCGTTCTAATTGAGAAGATGTTGCGCTGTTTCTTGCCCCCCTTTGACTGCATGTTAAAAGTTTTTGCAGACGTACTTCTTTCTTTTGGGAAGTTCTTCCCCCACCTTCTCTGAGTTCAGAGAAGCTGTTTTCCCAAGGAATTGTAACGTCGAATAAACTATCCCCGCCATTATCACGTGGTCCGTCCTCCACCCTTGCCCCCCCGATGTCCCTCCCTCACCAAGGGGTACTCTTTGCCCCCCGACCGTTTTACGCCCATGGTTTCTGAATTTATTCTTCTCTAAGGCTCATAAAGGTGGCTACAACGACGTCCTGGCTCCCCCTCTTCTCCCGTCCTTTTCCCATCTCTCTCAAATTTTTCAGGTATGTTCCTTACATTTGAAGTTTGTCCTACTAAGGATCCACCCCCCTCACCCCCCCCCTTTTTGTGCGTGATTTCTCATCCTGGACTCTGGTCCTTTTTTGGTTCTGATTTACGGGAACTCTCACGTTATACGATCATCTCGTTGAACTTTTTCCTGTTTCTGTTGTATTAACTCTCATGGAACTCAACCCTTTCTTAGCTCCTGACATCCCTATTAACCTAGTCGATAGCTTTTTTGAAGGAATTTCCCTTATCCTCCGAAATGCTTTGGAGTTTCAATTTCCGTTTCCCCGTTTAAATGTTCGACTCGCAACCCTCCCCGCCTTTTTTTCTTGCGAATTTGCCTTTGCTTTCCCGTTCCTGAACTTAAGATCTCCCACCCCTTCTGAGTAAAATGGAGGCCAGCGTCCCTCCCTCGCCCGCGCCCTCGTGCTCCTCTCCTGTTTTTTTTCGTGCATTGTTTTCTGTGCGTCCCGTCCCTCCCCCCCTGCGTCCCTTCCTTTTTTTTTTCTTCCTCGCGTGAGCAGTTTCCGCAGTGGCCCTTTTGCGTCCCAATCTCCCTCTCTTTTTCATCCTCATTAAGTTTTGTTTTTATCTCCTTGATTATGGTGACAAGGCCAAGTGCCTTCTGTCCCTCCCCCGTCCCCAAAGACGATTGCTCAACTCGAGGTTCCTTTTATCGCCTGTGCTTAGGATGATACCTGAACCCTCTCAGCCCTACCCACCCTTCTGCTGAGCTCTTCGACCCACCCGGAGTTGTTCGCCAGTGGACATGGTCACTTTCTTTTTGGTTAGCTCCCCTTTCCTTTAAGGAGCCTTCAACAGCACCCCTTATTACCCACTTCGCCCTCCCCCCCGCGGATGTGAGACGCTCTAAAACCTTTTTTTGCCCCTCCCCCCCATCCCCCCCTCTTTGCGTTAAGGCTTACTGTCCCTCTTTCGACGCTTGTTTTTTTTTTAACCTCTATTCATCTTACTTCTTTCTTTTCTCCCCCTCTAATCCCATTTTTGTTTATAATGATCGTTTGTTTTCCCCCTGCTTTTCCACCCTTTCCGTCTTTCTTTCATAGAAGGTTCAATTCCCCAATGCCCCTTCCCCCAAATAGACAACCATGCCGAAGGCCTATCCCCCCCCACCCCTCCCCCCCAATTTGGGTGGTTCTTTTTTTTCTCTTCTTAGACAACTTGCCAGTCCGGACCCCCGAACGACCTTCCCCGGTGGATTCCTGAAACCTTTCTCTTTCTCGTTGTCACTTCCGCTTTTTTCTCCGGGATTGCTCCGTGCTGCTCAGACCCGCCCTTTCTCAAAATTTCTTCTCCTTTTTTCGTCTGTTGCCCCAAGAGGCCCCTTGTGACTGGTTTGCATGCTGCGGTTTGATATCTTCCCAGTTCTAGTCCTGACTTTTTTTTTTTAGTACTCCCTTCCCCCCCTTTTCCGGAGAGAACGTTCCGCTATTGAGGTTTTCCTCGTCTGCCCCGATCCAATTCCCCTGGACCCACCCCTTTTCATTCTTCCAGTGGTCATTCCAAGAACCCGCCGCAACTCTTTATCCGTCCGAACTCCCCTTGTACGGTTTCCCCGTGCCCAGGTCTAGTTTAAGCCCTTCAATTGCACCCACTCATGAAGGTCAAAATTTCTTTGCCTTTTTCCGTGCTGAGCCCGTTACCCAACATTACCCCCCCGATCTTCCCCCCAGAATTGTTCCTGGTTGCGCCCACGCCAGTCTCTTTCATTTTCCCGCGAGTTATCCGAGCCCCCTTGCATTGTGGAACCTCCGGCCTCCTTGTCCCCCCTCCTTTTCCCTTTCTTCCATGGCATTGCACTTGCATGGACGGGACTTTTTTTTGTCCCTCCTCCCGGTGATTCCCCCCGTTTTGTACCACTCCTGTCCCCCGTCGTACGGTGAACTACCTCTTTTCCCATTGCGCAGCTTTGCTCCCCATAGCCTCTTGTTCTCGTGAACCCCATACCATCTAAAGGACAAAACCGTGTTTGCGCCTTGGAATCAAGGCGCCTGTAAGTTTCCGCTTCCCCCACCCGACCCAACTATGGAAGCAGTCGGTGCACAAAGATACCCTTTTTGTGATCTTTCACCTCCAGCCCCCCTCCGTGAATCGCTCAATATACCGGGTGCGTTGCGGAGGGGCCTGCGGCTCATTTTCGTCCAGAAAGGTATTTAGACCACCATAAAAATGGTAAACCAAGATACCCCGATTTGAAGGAACTATCGGAGAGAGGACCGAGTGAGGATAGTTTCCAGTTTTTTAGGGCTCGTCCACCCCCTTGAGGGTCGAGTTTGCATTCAAGTCCCTGTCGATACAGCCGTTCATTTTCCTCCGCATCCCTACCCTTCTATTAAGCCCCCGGTTTTCTTTGACTTAGGGCCACCTATCACGTCCCTTTTCCTTTGGCCATCTTATTTTGGTGTAACACTTGCCTGGCTTCCGCACTTCAGACCCAATCCCAGCTGCTCTTTTTTCAGCCCTTCCTGTTCAACAACCCCCGGACCGCGGGGGGCACCTACCCTTTCCCCTCCCCCTGAGTCCTTTCCCCAATAGGAAAAGGTTACCGCAACCCATATTTTCGGATTTGCTTGCTTCTGCATCCATGTTGAGCTATCTATCCCCTTTTTCGCTGCAACTTTTTTTGAAATGCTCCTGTCTTACCTACGGCGGTTGATTTTCCTCTCTGTTCCAGTTTTGCTTTCACTCCAACGGACCTCTTTCCCATGCGTGGAGAGGATGATCCGTTGCTCCGGCTATGTAGGTGCATTTTCGCGTCGGTGCCCTTGGCCCCCCGGTACGTTTTTTTCTTCAATTGTCTTTTTTTTCTTCTATAGAAGGCGGCACGCGTAGCTGTCGAGCAATTTCTATGATCGTGTTTTGATGTTTCATTCTTTTCCGTTGCCTCTTTCACTTCAATGAGGTTCCGTTTTTTTCCCCCCCCCAAACTTTTTTTTGTTTTTTTTTTGTTGTCGTTTCCTTTTTGGCTACGGGTTCCTTCCTTTTTTTTTTGGCTATTTCCTCGGCGCCAATTTCTCTCCTGTCCGCCTTACGCTGTGCACCACCGTCCATTGCCGAAAGATTTTTTTCCCTTTTTCACTTTTTTTGCCCATTTTATGGATCAGATTGCCTCCGTGATTTCCTCCTTTTTTCTGATGTGATCTTTTCATTGGGTGCAATGACCCTCTCCCACTTACCCTTATAGTTTAAGTTATATTTCGGATCATTGCCCGCGTGTCAAGCGACCCCCCCGCGTCTTCTAGGTCCGTACGCTTGCTTTTTTCTTCCGAGTCCCTTCCATACCTTCCCCCCAAGAATTCAATATATTTCTTTTCTACGCATTTTTTGTTTCTTCGAGATTATCTTTTTTTTTCAGGCCCCAGACTGCCATCCCTTCCTCCAGAATTGCCGGTACGACTTCCGAGGAAGCCGCCTGTCTTTGCTTTTCCGCTGGTTTTTACGGTTTTTTTCCCATATAAATTTCCCCCCTCCTGTTCCAATTTTTAGAGGGAATTTCAGCAAATTCAAGCCCCACCTTTCCTCAACCTTAATAAATGTATTTTTTTTGCCCCCCTGGTATAAACCAAATTCCATCTTTGCCGGAGGCTTTTCTGACCCCAAATTGATGACACTGGCGGCTTTGGCAGGCCGGCTGCCGGAGCAGTGTTCATCAGAATGGGCCTTCTCAGAGGCCAGTTTTTTTTTTTCATCTCCCATTTCTAGCCCATGATCCTGTTTTATAACGATCCCCCTTTTCCCCGGCGAGCCCCCCTGAGTGCGGTTAAGTTTTTATTGAAGCCCTTTTTTGTCAGAATGTTCCTTCTATCATCTTCCCCCTACACTTCCTCTGAAGGATATGATTGATATTTGCAGGTCCGTTTTGCATCCACCTTTCTTTTGCAACAGCACTCCTACCAAATGAACCTACCCCCGCCGGAGAACCGCCTCATTACCGATGTTTCTGTCCTTTGAGTTTCCCCATGGCCTTTTTACTTCCCCTCCATTACGGTCTCCCGGCTTACCTTAGTTGGGCCCTCTCCCGTCTATCCCCATGATTCATCCCCTTTCCTTCCCCCAAATGGTTTTTCCGGCCCTTCATATTGGTTTTCTTACAAGTTTGTGATTTTACCGGATTTTTTTCCCGCTTTCCGTGTTGTGACGAGGCAGGTCTTGCCCACCCCAGATTTTTTTTTCACCCTTTTGGTTTTTGTTCTGGGTTCCTGCTCCCTGGCAGGTTACGCACCCCTCCCGATGGCAAAGTCCAGGCCGATGTGCCGGTTGGACCGGCCAACTTCGTACCGGTGTTTTGTCTTGCGCAGGGTTATCCGCTTGTCTGGCTGATTTGTCCGGATTTTCCGGGCAAATTCAACGTGACGTACCTCCGCCACGATTTTTTTGGACCGCTCCCCCCCACACCTGGACGCCTCATGATCACCTCGGTCCCGGAGCGACGATTTACGTACCCTCGCGACTGGTCCCCTTTGCGTGTGGCGCACGCACCAATGATAGCTGGCCTTCCAGTTTGTCATGGTGACACACCCCGAAGGGATCTTTCGAGCTTACCTGGCTTTTTTTTTCGGTGTGGCCTTCAAATTGGAGATGTGTAACTTTTTTCCGGGGAACCGCGTTTTTTTCTTTTGGCAGCGAAGCTGCCAGGCTCCGGGGATTCCCCAAAGGCCATACCCTTTTTACTTTCGATTGGGCTTTTTGGAAGGACCCCTCCTATCTTAGATCCAGTAATCGCTGCTTTCCCCCGGATTTTGACAACAGGCCCGTAGTTCCCTCCGTCTCGCTTTAGTTTGTACACAAAATGGGCCTCAACGAGGAGGCACACTTCCCGTGCCAATTAACTTCAAGCCCGAAGAAATGGAAGGTTTTGCCTTTAGACGGTTGATTTTTGACCGATGCGTCTTTTCTCTTTCCATTTCTACTCGCTTCATCTAAGAAGGTGAGTGGCGTGTTTCTCGGCGCTTAGCCCTCCTCTTGCTCCCTCGGCAGCCCCTCATCTTTCACCCACTGTACCTTCCCTCTCAACTCGGTTTTTGGCTGGGGGGGGGTTTGGTTCCTTTTCTCCCCGTCTCTCTCTTCTTTGTCTTGTTTTCTTCCGCTTCGTGTGTTGTGCGTTTCCCTTCCCACTCCTCTCTCTCTCTCCTTCCTCCCTACTCTTCCCCTGTCTTTACCGATCTTTTCTGCTTTCTTTCCCTCCGTCATGCCTCTTGCCCCTCCAGGGTCCCTGCAGCCGGGCTGCTCCCTTTTTCTCGGTATGTGTTACGTAGCTTCAGCCAGGAAGAAATCCCAAGACCTTGATCTTCCTGCTTTTGGCAATTAGGGACCTGGACGTCCTCAGGGGTCCCGGACCCGCCCTGGAATTTGCGCGGACTTCTTTGCGAAGCGGTTCCCCCCTTTTGCCCCTTGGCAGAATGTGACACGGGTGATAGAGTTGGCCCTTTTGTTGTGCTTGTAACATGTCCCGGAAACCCCCTATAGCGGCAACAGTTCGGCCCTCAGTTACAAAGTGACGGAAGTAAGCTATAAAAAACCAGTACTTCTCCAGTGTTGACATATCAAAAGCGCGAGGCCCTCCCCCCTGCAACCCGGTTTCTCGGCCCTCGCCCTTAATGACGACCTTTCGTCCCACTTCTTTTTATCAGAACGGCCATCATCCCTACGAAACGCCGCTGGACGACAATGAGAACCCCTTCCCCTTCGCCCGGCAGACGGAAAGGTTTCCCCTGTTACACGGTCAAGTTCCCTTTTTAGACTCCGGATCCCAAGAACCCCCCCCCATGGTTTCGTGCGAGCTTTAGAGGGCCCTTGGGGTCTGAGTTGAAGGGAATTCCCCGTTCTAAGCTAATTTTTCCGAAATGAAGGCTTTCGGTCACTCTCATTCCGAACCAATGCTCCCCGATCAATACATTCCTCGGCCCCCAGAGTTCTTATTAATTGGCCCAAGCCCTTATACCCTCTCCTAACTAACTCTTTCGGGATGGAGCTTAGGGGAACCCTAACTCACCTTAGAAATGGAGACACAGAAGCGTTTTGGCGGGGACCCACTCCTTTGTTTCCTTTTGTGACAGTGGACCTGGATAATCTTGAACGTGAAGAGCCCGACCAAAGGAAACCTCGCGTGACCCCTTTTTTTCTGACAATTTTGGGATTTTGAACTCCGCAGCCGAACATTCTCATATCAGTTTGGTAGGCGGCTGAGCGTATTTTTCTCTTATTCCCAGACCCCACAAGCCCACCTTCGGCTAAGAGTAGTCTTTATGTAGTCGCGCTGTAGCCGGTCTGTCCCTAAGGCACGTTGGACGCCCCCCCATCTCTCTTGGTCCCAAGTTGGTTGCCTAATCGATGTGTTTTGTTAGAGAGATCGGGGGCCCCGGCCTTTCCTTCTTTTATCCAGAAATGTCTTCCCCCTCTCTCTCCGCTCATATGCGTCTCCGCCTTTGAGTTGCTGAGAGAATACTCGATGCAACACGGGCTTTTATTTAGCGCGGCGGCCCCGTTCTTCTCCGCTTGATCATTCTTTTTCGTCACTCTTCCTGTTGTTCCCGTTTTTTTTTATTGTTACTTAGTTTTTTTTCAGGAGCCGTTTTACCGTCACATTCACTTCTCCCCGCCTCCAAGCGGCTTGCTACGATCTGTCGCAACATTCCTTGCCCCTCCCTTCCCCCCCCGCTTGCGGTGCTTTTAACTTATGAATTTGGTCTTAGCGCGAAATTGCTTCAGCGTGCCTTCTTGCTTTCCTCAAGCCGTTTTTTCGGTCTATGATCGTGTCCCGCAAAGCCTGCCACCCTTTCCCTCTCAGGCTCTAGCCCCTTTTTTTTTTTGCATGCAGTCCACTCAGACCACCACTCCCCCGCTTTTGCACGATTTTCGCCCTCCCCACCAACTTTTGTTTTGGGATCCGTCGGATACACCGGCTCCATTGAAGACGCCTTTCGGTTTTTGATCCTCTCAATTCGGGAGACTTTTTTTGGTTTTCCCTGTAGGTTTTTCTCCTGTCTGATGCCGTTCTGATCTAACACGCCAATGAGAACTTTCGGCGTATACTTCGTAGGGTTCCAGCGACCCCGTTTTTTCTTTGCCTTCTTTTTTTACTGACCCGATCGACAGGACTCTCCCCTCTCCTCTTCTTGATATCGGTAAACCCGACTTAGTATCTTGTAGTAGATAACTCGTAATTTTAGACTTCGCTGAACTTTTGTCCGCTAGTTTGGACCGTTTACACTGCAGCTCACCCTCCGCCGGGTACTACCCCCCTGGGACCTTTCTCAAGTGGAATCCAACGTAACCTTTCCCGATAAAAGATATACCCCAGACTTTTCAGGCTTTTTTCGTGGCCCAGGCGTTTCAGGCCCTGTCCCTCAGGGCCAATCCCATTGACAGGCAACTTTGCTTTGATGTTCCTGGACATGCTGAGGAGAGTGCCCACATTAAAAGAGTCCTTCGGCCCTCCCTGCTGGCAGTAGGCCGCAGTTATCTCATTGACGGTCCTCGGTTAGTCCATATAATCTCATCGTGCACCACTAACGTTCTGGGGACCTCCAGGGTTCTGGAATGAATTAATTTGGGTTCTTGTTTTGTCTACATATTTTGATGACCCCCCCCGTTTTTGTATACCCCTCCCCTAGATTGGAAGGCTTAGAACTCCGCTTTTAACTCTGTCAGCGATCTTTGTTCTCATCGCCCGATTGTTAAGTCCCATCCCCCTTCCTCACCCTTCCCCCGTCGGAGCTTGGGTTGAAGACTTTTTTCCCTCTTCATAGTCGCTTACCCTCACCCCCCAATCTTCCCCTGCCGTATTTGTACACCCGCCCTCTGTGATCGTTCCCCCCCGTTGCACCCCTCCAAGGCCGGTAATCCTAGACTATCCTGAGAGGGTTATTTTTTTCCTCCCTATGTATGCGCGTAAGGAATCACGGCTTTTGTTCTCACAAATCACCGGTTAAAATCCTAGCTTTGCCGTAAATCCTCTTTCTTTCCTTTCCCCCGTATTTTGATTTTCCGCTTTTTCTTTCAAATTTGTGTTTTTGGGATGTTTTCTCTCCACCACCATTTTTATTGTCTTGAGTCTAAATTCCTGGCCCTCCACCTATGGCACGACTTCCGAGGATAGACTTGGATAACTTGGATAGCCCCATTTTTTCAGTATTCCCCCCCTCTTAACCTCGGTCCCATGTTCTTTCCCTGCGGCCGTTTGTTTGTTGCCGTAACCTTTCCCCCGGCTTCTCCCATTCCTAACCAGCCTCTGAACTATTTTTTTGCAACGCCCTTTCCTAGTTTTTCCCCCCCCCCACTGAAATCTGGAATCAGTTCCCCTCCCACACCAATGGCCCCCATCTTAAATGTCAAGTGT
>Ga0179593_1818162_pt1 | contig 10591 bp, 12 predicted proteins | sample CZODoug2_1_08_16_FD_185931 | JGI IMG/M metagenome (GOLD analysis project Ga0179593, IMG submission 185931) | Vadose zone soil fungal communities from Angelo Coast Range Reserve, California, USA - CZODoug2_1_08_16fungal (PacBio error correction) | ecosystem: Environmental > Terrestrial > Soil >... | reverse complement strand
TTCCCTTATACCCCACTAACACAGACGACTTACAACCAGTCTCCCCCTTCCTTTCAACGGAGGGGATATGCTCACTGCACTACCCTGTCTATGCCACCTTTTTTGAATTACGGTTATGTTGCCACAGCCCTCCTTTTTTGGGGGGTGGTTTTTTTTTTGGGGGGGGGGTTTTTTTTTTGTGTTTTTTTTTTTGATAACTTCCTGCGCTTATCTCCCTACACTTCGTCGGGACGAACTAATTTGGGTTTTCAGACTTCTTTCAGTGCGGGTTGGTAGTTTTTTTTTATCCTGCTAAGTTTGGTGGTGGGGCTCTGATCAATAGAGGCTCAATCTCCTCCCCATCTCGATATCAGCCCAAAGGGCTTCGTCCCCAATCCCCTCCTGCTTCAATTCGCCCTTTCTGGTACGTTTTCCATGGACTCCCCTGCATTTCTTGCCTTGCCGGTGCAGACCCCTCATTAACAACGCACTTCGAACTTCACCCCTGCAACGAGCAACCAGCTCCCCACCGCAGCGTTCGTCTCCGTCCTTTTGAAAGGGGGCAACGGTTGCGTTTCTTGATGCCGTGTTCGTTCTTTTCTCAGCCACCCACGACGGCCATCTCGCTTAGGAGTATCTCCTTTCTTCCCCTTTCCTCAGCCTCACGCAAGGAAGATCTCAGGCTTTTTAAAGTTCGCGAAAGTGTTTCCGTTTTTTTTTTGACCCCCCCCCCCTGGGACGCCACCATAACGGCCGGATGGGTTTTTTTTTTTCTTCCCCAGTTCCCAACGCCAAGAAATTTTCCAGTCTGTTCGGCTACCGGTGGAATGCTTCCGAGGAGTCGGTAAGTCCCAAGGCATCGTAGGCTCGCCGTTCGGCTGTAAAAGGTCCTTTGATATGCGGTGATTTTCTTTGCTCCCTGACCTTTTTCTTTGCGGTGTGTCCTCGTGAGGGTCTCATGCTTTTAATGTTATGACCATACTCCTCCGCTCAGAGGGAGAGGCATCACGCTTTCTCTTTCCTTTAGTCATAGGCCGCGGAGAGAATTCTGGGTACTCGGTCTAAGGGCCTTTGTGGGTGTTCCCAGTGTTATTGGGCGTGAGTAGCTGGGCTTTCCTTGGCCCGTGTTCTGTCTAAGTTCTTTTTTTTGATTTTATCTTACTTTAACCTCCAGGCCCCCCGAACCTGTTTGCACCCTCCGTTTTTAGGATTTATTGTGCAGTCGTGAGCCCGACGCTCACTCCTCTCGGAGCTTCTTCCGGGCCACCCGCCTGGGCGGCAGGCGCTCGGCCTTTTTATTTTGTCCCCTTTGTGGATCAGTTTGTTTTTCCTGATGCGTTTTATTTTTTCGGGCGAATGCGTTTTGGGCGTTTATACCCCCCTCATCCCGTGGTTGTGTTGAGATTCTGCCCCTAGGCGTGCGCCACTCCCCCCCCAGCCTAAAGCAAAACCCCCCTTAATGTGTCTTTTTCCTTTGGCAATTTCTCCTGCCCGAACCAGTTTTGGGCACGGCCTCCTGATTTTCTATATTTGAGCTCGAATCGGAATCCTCCCCAATGGTACGAGAAACACTTTTTCCATTTCTTTGGTTGTGGAAAATTTTTTTGGTCTAGGCTTTTAGACTTTTCCTGCCGCTTCTCCGCAAAGTCCGTAATACGCCCATCTAACGCCAATCCTCGAACTTGGGTTCAACTTCCCCGATCCCCCAGTGACTTTTTCCCCAAATGCGGAACTTCAATATCAACTGTCCCACTTAAGGACTTTTTTCTAGTTCAAGGATTCATTACATTACCCGTCTGTAAATAAGAAGACTCTCCCCTAGGAAATTTTTTTCTCTTTTTGTTAAATTGTCTGTACACACCATCCTCTATCATTTGCACCAAGTAAAGAAAGATCACACCCTTCGGAGCTATAATATCCTATGTGCCACCGACTTTAATACGAGGTTGCAGCCCTTCCCAGGCCTTGACAAGGAACCGAGCATCTTTATTTCTTTATTTGAAGTTTCATGTACCCCTCCTCTCACGTTGTCTTATTTGGCGTCCTTCAGCCCGGCTTTGTTGCAACTCGTCCCTTTCAGGAGGCTGATAGAGTTGACCGCCCAAGGATGGGTGTGTAACTCCGGTTGCTAGATGCCGTTCGTGGTTGGCGTCGACCCAGTTTTTCATCCTCTTCATCACGCAGCCCCCCGTTTTTTGGATGATCCTCACTGCTCGCCGTGGTTGTGGTGCACTCGGTTTTTCAGTGCCCTAAGTCGTTGTGTGTGTTTGTGAATGCTGGTGACACTTTCGAATGTATGTATGAACGTTGTAGATTTCCTCCCCCCTTTTTTCTTTCTTAGTACCTGAAATGTCACCGCCTGTGTCGCATTGGTTAGCAGAGCCTTTGCCGCTGTTTCGTGATTTTTTCGTTCCCCCCGACCCCTTTTTTTGACGGTCCCCCTTTGGGAGGAGGATTTTTGTGCAAACACCCGCAGCAGTCTTGAAAAACCAACATTGCTTATGCACCCCGACCCTGATTCCCCTCGCGCGTATTAAAAGCGTTTTTTCTAGATTGGGTCTTGATAAAACACGTGTGTGCATATTGGGTAAGTTTGGAATTTTCCCCTTCGTTGACAATGGCCGACAGTTGGCTGCAATCTCCGCTGCAAGATAAGTCTTCTCTCTTTTCCTCCTACATCCTGGGTGAGCTCCGTATCCCCCCCAGCCCGCCATCCCTAGTGCAGCTGTCTTGGGGCCTTCCCTTTGCACTCCACCTGTCCCCACACCCTTTTTGACTTGTTACTTTGTCTGAATAATTTCTAGGCAATCCCTTTTTCTTTTTGCCCCCCCCAGCAAATCAAGACTTGGCATTGTTTGGTTTAGTTTGTTTCCCCGCCTCCTCCCGGCGCGTCGGTGGTGGTGAAGTCCTGACGTCTAGTTCGGGGACCATCTCAATCCTATCTACGATTCAGATTTCCTTCCCCAATGCGACAGGCGTCATTCGGGCCCTCGCTCCCCTGCGATCCTTTCCTCTTATGCCTTTCCCCCTTTGAGAATGACTACATCCCGCCCACAACTCTCCCGCCAAATTCCCCCCCCGCAAACGAGGTTCCCCCCCCCTTCGCCCCCCCAGACTCGGTGGTATGTCCTCTCCGGGCCCAAGGTTTTTTAGTCGGGCTGCCTTGTTCGCATCCGCTGTATGGATCACGCACGACGGCTCTCCCCCTTGCTTACACATCCCATCCCTTGGCTCCCCTCTTCCCCTTCTGTCAAGAGATAGAAGGACTTTCTTCGGCCCCTTTTTTCCTTTACCGGGTGAGTGAACTTACGCCACCAATACCCTGGCCGGATGGCGTACGAGTTTCCAACCCCGCACGGCCCCTCCAAGCTCAATACCAGAAGTGATGCTGCCTAAGTTTCGTGGTGCCCCGTGGGGGGACGCGGTTGAGTACCAAGGCCTCCGGCTCTCTTTTGTCCTCGGTTCGAAAACGGCGTTCCTGTTGACTTTGGACTACTTTTTACGATCCACCTTTTCGGTCCTTTGTGTATTTTCCCGGGCCGGGCCTGATTCATTTCCGTATTTTCCCCCTCCCGTCACTCTCACTTCCCCCTGGCTGTCGATTGAAGATTTGAACTTTAGTATCCCCCCTTGTGAGCACCCCACTTTGGACGTCCGTGGGAAGTAATGCGACACGTGGTGTCCCATTGTTCTGGGATGGGCGTTGGGTCTATTATTACTGGTTTGGAGTTCCCCTTTCATGATGATGTCTAGTCATTTTTTCCTACTTTCCCCCCCCAGACCCCGTCCCCTATTTTTCACCATAAGTGTTACCCCCAGTGACCTTGTAGTGAATTCCGATTAGATCCACCTTCTCACTAGGAAGCCTCTTCCCACCCGCCGTCAAAGATGAAAAAGTCTTCTGCCCTTTGGACTCCGTGGGCCGTCTTTTCGATGGCTTGGTAGAGCGTTTTTGTAGTGGCTTGGAACTTTTTGGGGTGGCATTTCGGCTTCATTATCTCTCTCTTTTCTTCCCGCGTTTTTTTTGTTTAGAGCCTTCCCATTCCCCCTTATTTTCCTGTGGCCCCTCCCAATACCCCCGCCTCCTCCCCTCCCAAAAACCAACCTTCAGGTCCCAATTGGCCGCCCCCAGGGGTCAGACATCTGCCTGCCACCTGCGGGCCTGAAGAAGGTCCTCTTTCGAATGCCCGAATCGGACCTACGACGCCCCCCTTTTTCTTGGACTTTTGCTCAATTCCCTTTTGTGCAACATTTTCAACGGGGGTTACACTTCTCGTTTTCTATTCATTTCAGCAGTGCTTCTCCTCCCCCTCTGCCCTCTATCCACGCCACTCCTAGAAACATGGCCTTCAGTGTTTCTGTCACGAGATCACCCCAAGTTTATATTACCAGCTCCCCCTTTTCGCACCCGTCAATATGCCTTTTTTTTCGCAATCTCCTTCGGTTTCCTTTAAGGAGGGCCTACCGTTAATCCTCTCCATCAGCCAATCACGATTCCCCGCCAAATTCCTAGAAGGGATCGTTCACAGAGTTATTTTTCCCTCTCCCCCTTTGCACCGGACACTCTGCCCCGACCCGCCTTGCCTACTTCTCCTTGCCTACCGACTCCCATCCCTCAGCTGATAGCGTCCCTCTGAATCTACGTAACGTCTGGGCTTTCTTTTTCCGTTGTTTTCTCCAAAGAAATTCTTCCGCCATCGGACCTTTTTTGGTCGCCCTGCTTCACTGGACAACCAGGTAGCTGGTGTTACTTCGTCTCTTGTACGTGCGTTCTGACCTCGTGACGTCTTTTTTTTACCTCTCTGTTGCTGGATCTCCGGGTTTTTATCCAAAAAGCAGTTCAGGGGTAGAAAACGGCTTCTCCCGCCGCCTTCCCCCTTATTCTGGCTTCTTCTTACACAGACATTCTGATTTTTTTGGTTGCCCGGTTGGCTGGTTGCGTGCAAGTTTGTTTTTGCCGTGGAATGTCTCCCCAGGGTTGCTACATTTTTCTTTTGGTTTGGTTCAAGCTCTGGTGGCCAGCCAGAAATGTCTTGATTTCGACGTTAGACGAAGCCTTTCCCGTCCGATTCTGATGTTCTTTTCCCTGATTTATCGCTCGTTTTCACCACCCCCACTTGCTTTCTTCTTTCTGGCCAACTACCCCACTTTTGTCTTTCTTAAAACAAACAAGTGATGTTAGTTACTCCCCACGCAGAGCTAGTATTCCCATACCCTCGCCTGGGGGGCAGCCAGCGTACCCCCTTTTTCTCTTTCCCCCCCAGTCCTCCTGTCCGTGAGCATATCACATCCCCCCTGCCATGGCTTCCGCTTTGGCTTATTTAGTCTGTCGTGCTTTTCTTTGTCTTACGAATCCTCTTTTTGAGTTGATAAGATCTTTCTTCCCCCCACCCCCTGCTTTTTACTTATGGCAGCCAACTTCACCCCTTTTGGATCTGCTAACGGCAACTCCTTCCCTACTGTTTTTGTGAATTCCCTTCCTCAAACTTCCCCCGGCGCCTACGTCTTTACCGCCCTACATATTCCCCCCTTTCTTGTGTCTTTAACAGCAATTTTTTTTACTTGGCCAGGGCGGGGGGTCATGTTCCTGCCCCGGCGACGGTTTTTGGTTTTGTCAAAAGACTTGCTGCAATCTCAGTTCGGGCTCTCCAATCCCAGCGTCAAAGGGTGTCCCATTCACGACAGTAGGTCCCGTAACCTTTTTTTTCTGGGACGGGCCTCCCGATTCAAATTTTTGACCGCTCCCCTTTCCGATGAAGTTCTTGCTTCCGGTATTAACCAAGGACCAAAACTCTAAACCCAAATCTTTTGCACCCCCTTGGCGTTTTTCCCGGGGGCTTTTACTTTCTCCTTACCCCTGGTTTTTTCCTTGAGTGAGCGACGAGATTGCGTTGAATAAATGAGGTTATGCTCCTTCTCCCACCTCCTCCCCCTCCGAGTATTTTGATACCCCCGAATAACTGTTTTTGATTCACTCTATCCGCATCGTCTTGACAGAACCCTTTCAAGTTTTCGTATCCCCCTTTTTTAGTGAAATCATTTTTCGACACCCCACTCTTCAGTTCTTTCTCTTTTTTCAGATGTTTATTTGTTCCCCCGCCCCCATCCAGAATAAATCAGACTGGACTTTAGTTTCCGCTATCAAGTTCGCCAGTCTTTTTTTCTGTCGATTCCCCCCCACGCTTTCGGTCTTTTTCCCCCCTTTTTTTTCATCACAACGAGGATATTGCACAGTTGTGCCGCTCCCTGGATTTCCTTGATAGTGCCTTGATCGGATCCTTCTCCTTAATGTTTTTTTCCCCCTTTTTCCGTTGAACTTCAAGTCTTAGCTGTCTTCCCACCCTTTTTCCCCCTTCTGACATTTTCCTTCGCGAGAGAAACCCTCACTTTCCGGGGCAGTACCGGTCCTTGGGTGTCCCAGGTTCTCGTGGTTTTGGCTTTTAGCTTTTTCCTTGTGGGTCCCCCCTCTTCTTCGATGATGTTCCAGAGAAGTTCCCTAGTAAACACCCCTCCCCCCCGGTTAACACCCCTACCCTTGAAACCATCCGTTTTAACAGCTCTTCGTTTACTGACTTTTTCCTCCTCTCACATATAGAGCCTTATACGGCACACCCGCCCTTTGGAAGGTCTTCTTGCGCCCAACCTTTTTGACTCCGTGTACAAGTTGGTTATTTTTTTTGAGTATGAGTTCTTTTTTTAGTTCTCCTCTAGGATTGCGACGTACATTATATCTCTCTCTACTTTTTGTTGTTGTCTTCCCCCCCTCTCCGTAAGATCAACCCCCTCACCCGTTCTACGCCTTCTCCACAACCCCCCACACTGATGCAACCCCACCGGGGTAGCCATTCTGCCTGCCCATTTGCGTGGCCGGCGCCCCAATTTTTTCTAGTTTTGTCAGTCAGGCTAACCATCTTCGTGCTGGAAACAGGAGGGGTCGTGTTTTGGTCACCTGGGTCTGGTTGTGAACCTTCCCTCTTAGACATCATCGGATTTCTTCCCCCCCAGTCCTCACAGCCTACTAACCTCACTGCCCCTGTTTTTACAACCTCTTTCCCCCAGATTGTATATTCTCTCTCCTTCAAATGTCCATTACCCCCCCCTCTTTTACCTCCCGCCCATCTAAGGAGTCTTCCCCTCATACCTAAGTTATCAGAGGACTCACCCGCTCTCTCTCCCGCCCCAAATCCTGAATTTCTCCTTCTCTTTTTTCCAATTTCTCATATCTCCGTTGCAAAAGCCAGAGGACTGTCGCTTCCTCCTTTTCCCCCTTTCGACTCTCCTATTGCCCACATTAGTCCAGCCTTTCCCTTTCCCCCCCTTTCTGGATCTTTTATGTTCTTGGACTCAGTTTTTAAACCCGAAGGACAATCCTTACGCCCGACTCTTGTTGGAGCCTGACCCCCCCTGTAGTTTAACAAGTTGCCGAACTTTTTCCTCCTTGTCTGATGGATTCTTTAGAGTTTCCCTGGGCTTTTGCCCGATCTTTTTTCCCGTCTGGTTTGTTCTCTACACCCATCTTCTTCCTTCCCCTGAACTAGCGTCGTACCTCCTTCCCTTGCCCTTTGCGTCTCGTCCTCCAAAGCCAAACGTCTGGCCTGTGCCCTCTTGCGTTTATGTTTGCTTTTGGTCATTCGCCCTTTAATTTGTCCCCTTCCATCATGACTTGTTTCAAGGGGTTTCCCCCTCCCCCCTTTTAATATTAGGCCAGTCCCCCTAGTCCCGTCCTCTGCATTGTTAGAGACGGTAAGCCCTGCAGCTGATCTATCTTCTCTGGCTCACTGCCGAGTTCTGCGTCTTTCCCCCCCCCACTAGCCCGTCTGGAGGAGGGACACCTACCCCCCCGTCTTCCCCCCACCTTGGCTTTTCTGTTCTTTCCCCGAAGAATGTAGTGTCTTTTGCGACGATCCAAGCGGTTGTAGTCGCCTGTTTGTTCCCCCTCCCATCCCCCCCCCCCTGGGTGTGCACCTGAGTGTCCCCTCCGGTGAACATGTTTGATTTCTACTCCTGGTCTGAAAATTTTTTTGGTTCGTTTAATGCTACGGCTCTCCTCTTCCCCATTTTTTTTTGCTGAGGCTCTTTTCAGTTCCCCTCCCTAACCGCAAGATCGTTTTCCCTCCATTGTCCCCGATGCTCCTTCCTCACTGCATCTCATGCCCCCGTTACTTCCCCCCCCTTTTTGCCCCTTACCGTTTTTTGCCCCAGAAACCTTCCGACTAAACCCTTTTCTCATTTCCTTCCCATTGACCTTCGTCTTTGCGTAACTAACAGCAATGTTTTTAATCTTTTCAGTCGGGTGGGTACTTCCCAGGATTGTTTTTTTGTTATCCCATCTGAAAGTCCTTGCCCATTCATCTCATACAGCTTGAATTTTTCGCCATACCCTCTTACCGTTTTCGTCATCCTTCTGTCAAGGGTCCCTCCCTAATTCCTCTTTTTCCCCCCCCGTACGACCATGCATTCTTTGCCTTGCTTTCCCAAAGGACCCAACTCTTTTCGGTCCTTTCCTCCAAAATTGCCCCCCCCCTGCAGCAGCGTTGGACGTTTCTTTCAGATCTCCCTGTCATGCGTCTTCGCCGCGAATGCTTTAGCAGATCATGAAGAAAAAGACAGGACCCCTAAATTCTGTTTAACACGTTGACACCGACTAAACCTACGCATAAAGGAAGATAGAAGAGTTTTAAGACAAGTTCTTTTCTTTTTTTGCAACTTCCCTCCGGTTTCCCGCACCCCATATGGCCCGTTTCCTTTTACCACAACGAACGTCCCACAGACTCTTTTTTTTCCGATCCTCGTCGGCTATCTTCTGTCTTTTTTTGTCGTAGAGCACTGGCGTAGGCTCTCCGTTTTGGGCCTCTTCTTTTGCCATCGATTCGGTTTTAGGCAATTTGTGCAAGAAACTCTTTTTCCCTTTGTAGTGATAGTGATTCTTTTCCTACTTTTCCTTTTCCTCCCTGCCATAGTGCCCGACTTATCTTTTTGTGGCCAGATTTGCACGCTTTGAAGTGAGTCGCGGATCTACTATCTTGTATCGTAGTCGCACGGAGGGTGTCCATGAGGGTTGGTCTTTTTATTACTTTGGGGGGAGAACCTCGATGCTAAGATTAAGTTTTGTTAGACTAGAAGTTCATGGAAACAAAGGAACCGGCACACTCCGTGTTCTGCCTTTGGACTTGTGAATTACGATTCCCCCTCTATTTCGATCCTTCCGCCTTTTTGACCCAGCCATGGTTTGTGTGAATGGCTGCATTGACCATTTTTGCCTCAGTTGGGGGTTTCTTTTTATGATTTCTTTTGGAGTGGGGACCGCTCTTTTTTTGGCCTTATTATATCCTTTCCTCCCTTTTTGTTGTTTGACTGACCGGCCCCCAAGCCTAGTCCCCAAGAAAGAATTCCCAGCTCCCCCCAATCCACAAAGTGTGACATTTTTCAAGTGGGTAGTCAAATTGACCTCCTTCCCAGGGCGGGTCGGGAAAGCGCTTATTCTATATTTGGAGCGATTCCTCACTTTCAATCTTCCTGTGAATAGAAACTGGAGTTTCCTTTTTGGTGGGAAGGCGGTTCTTATTCTTTGACCTCATCCTCCCCCCCTCCGGGTTTCCCGCCAATTTTCCCTTCCAACAAACCCTAGAAAACGACACCTGTGTCCCCCTGTATTCCCCGTCCGTACCGCAGTGATATTTCGTTCTCAAATTCCCTACTTCACCTTTGCTCCCGCATCTAAGTCTTTTTTATGGCGGGTCATACACTTTCAGATTGAATAAGCCTACTCCGCTCCTTTCCCGCCCCAGTCCCAGGACTTCCAGAGTTACACGGACTTTTCCTCTCCTCAGTTTTTTCAAAGAAAATTCTTGTCAGCTTTCTCTGACTTCCCTTTGCGACCCTCCAGGGTTGCCAGAGTTCCCAGTGATTTTTCTCTCCATCCCCACTTTTGGAGTGAGCTGTGCTTGGCCTTGACGTTTTCCCAGAACCCTTTTGCCCCCAGGCTTTTTTTTTTCCTGGTTCCGTTTTTCACCACGTGCCGAAAATCTTTTCGATCGTACTGTTACCTTTGATCTTGTGGTCCCCCTTGATTGGAGAGTGTGACACGTGCGGTCTTTTCGTCCGATCAACCGCCAGGGATGCTCCCCCTGATCCCCTCCTGGCCTTTCTTCTGATCTTACCCGCAGCTCCCGTGTTGCGGTTTTGCCCTCGATTGAGGCGTTTGGGCCTTTTCCTTAGGTCCTTTGAAAAATTTCTTGACATCAATGCATTCGGCACTTGTTTTTTTCGGTCCTTCCGGAGCCCGCGTACCAATCAGAACTTTCTTGCATGGGACGACTCCTTGCCTCTTATAGATGATGATTTCTCCCCAGATCTGAGATTTCCCCAAACATTCTCGGTTGAGTTTTTTTTCACCTCCCCCACCGCCTGCAGACTGATTAAAACCAACCATTTTTTTCCCACTCCGAGTTTAGTCACTTCTTCTTCTCTTTCTGAGGTTTGTTGCGTGTCCCCCCCCCGTACAACCTTACAAAAAACGGTTTCGAGAGGTACGGAGTCCCCAGTGAGGCTCTCCCATCCGGTAATGGTCTTGGTCAATAGTTCGTGCTGTTAGTTTGGGAGACTTCTACGG
>Ga0179593_1545318_pt1 | contig 10591 bp, 6 predicted proteins | sample CZODoug2_1_08_16_FD_185931 | JGI IMG/M metagenome (GOLD analysis project Ga0179593, IMG submission 185931) | Vadose zone soil fungal communities from Angelo Coast Range Reserve, California, USA - CZODoug2_1_08_16fungal (PacBio error correction) | ecosystem: Environmental > Terrestrial > Soil >... | reverse complement strand
CCGGCAATCGCTCGTCAAGCTCTAATGCTCGACCGGCAGACAACATCCTCTCCAACGCTCCGGCGTTTTGACCGGCCAAGCTCCCTTGCCCCGAGCGTTTTCAGCTGGTGAAGCAGCTTTAATTCCGCCCAACCAAGGAGCATCCATATTCGTGTTAGTTTTCTGTGCTCACCAGAGGCACTTTTTATCTGTCCAGAGAGGCCGTGGGAAATTCATATCTGGACTTGAGACACGTCGAGCGCCTCTTGGATGATTTCCTCTCACCTTTAGTCGCTTTATTTCAACCTAAGACCTTCGCCGTCCTTCCCCCACAAGGGGATGTTACACTTGGCGGCGACGTTTCCTCTAAGAAACGCTATCTCTCACACGGCAACTGTCTAGTCTGACCAAAAAATGCTTTCTATCCGTAGCGGGGCCGTGAGACCTCTTACCGCCCTTAGTGGCGGAGGCCTCCGCTTGCCCGCAAGAATGCGTGTAATCTCGAATTAGCCCCAGCGTCCTACCCCTCCCGGAATCCTGAAATCCCCCGCCGAACAGGCCACCTATGAGAAAAGAGTTTGACGACAATGCCCTTCCTTGTTCCCGTTGTAGAGGCGGATTTTTCTCTCGACCGGAGAGGATGAGAACTCCCAGACATTCTTTTTCCCCCAGAATAAAAACGTGCGCTCCTCTTTATTAGATTCATAAGGCTCTCGCGATATCCCAATAATCTAACATCCCTATCCAGATAGTTCAAAAAAGGGCTCGCCTGCCCTTATCGACTCCCGATGCGCATGAAAGGTCTTGTGAGGTACTGCGATTTCCTCTCCATAGCCGGATTGAGTTTCTCCCTTGCATACAAACAAATATATTACGCTCGTGTGATTTAACAAACGCAGCAAGTCGTATATGCGATGATACTCTCCCCTGAGAGCCACGTTTTTCGCTTTCCATTGAGACTCAGTTGACGGGGAAGGGCGTGCGGAAGCTTCTACCTCACCCCCCCTGAAGAAGGGCCCTTCCTATTCTAAGGAGAAGCGTCCCCCTCTGCTCTGCATATTTATAACGACATATATTCTTCGGCACTGATGACTTTTTTCCGAGCGCTCGATCTTCTTTTCACGATTCGAGCCGAGTTGGTAGATCATTACCTATCCCTATTCTTTCCTCTTTCCGTGAAGCGTTTCTTTACTCGTTTACTGGGCGGAACGCGGTCTTAAACAACCTTCCCAGCCTTCAGCCCCTTACTCACCTACCCAGGCAGTATGATAACATTTTGCTGATGATGGAATGGCTTTAAGTTCCACACGCCGTCTCCTTTTTTTCCTGACCAGAAGAGATAGACATTTCCGGAAGTGTCGAATAGCTATTGCCCTCTTTTTTCGCTTCGGACACTTTTCTTCTTGCCTCTGTCCTGTGGCGGCGGGACTCGCAGGCGAGGTTATTTTCGTCAACTGGTGAAAGCCCTTCGACCTTTACCAGATAGGAGCGCAGTGGAACGCTTCGAGAACCCCGATCTTCATTTCCTATCGTTGAATTCCTCCCTCTCCCTCTTTACCTCGGTACAAAATCTAGGTGCACCTTCCTTTGCCGTTTTTTTTGTGAGAGATCAAGGAGGTGACGGTTCTCCGAGATACAGCCCCTCTTTCTTTTTAGGCTCCGCCCTTTGAGAGCCGCTCCCCCCTCCGTTGGTCGTGGAATTTGCAAGGCGCCTTTTTTTAGGGCCAGACAAAAAAAAAAAACATATTTCTTCCTCGACGCACCACGCCTCCGGTTTGTTATTCTGAAATCCAAAACCAACTCAAATTTACGGTTCTCCTCGCGAGAATCCGTTTTCTCCGTTCATGAGGTCCACTTTCAATTTGTTTCTTTTTTTTACTTTTCCCCTTGTTTTTTATTTTTTTTTTTATTTTATGCGACGCTAGTGACGGAAGCTGCGGCTCCGGAGCGCATTCACTGCTCGCAATTTCTCGGGGCAGCGGAAGGAACAACCTTCGACTCTCCGGAACGAAGCACAGCAGCCGCTGTTCGCGTGATGATCTTCTGCGCGCTCACCCCGGTAGTAAAGAATGATTTTCAAGAGCGGATCCTTTATCCACCAAAAACCTCTACGAAGTCCCTTACGACGCTACTTCTGTTTCACGAAGTAAAGAACTTTCCTAGATTCAGTTCTTTTACTAATCCGTTGTTGTGACTGATAACCGCGAATCAGGAATCGCTCCTCGTTTGTGAAACGTTGTCCCTTTTCCTTCGTCGCCGATGCAAGGAGAAGACTGAGAATCTATTAGTACAGGATAACGATACTGTCCGGGGCAGGCTGGAGAATACTTTTCCCGAGCTCGCTTCCTTTTCATGGACCGATCAGAGCTCTTCTCGAATCTTTCCTGAAGCAGCCTAACTTCGAGTAGTCCTGCCGCGCTAGAGCACAACCCCCTGCCTCCGCGGCCTTGAGACCCGTCCCCAGCGAATCAGCCACTTTTCCTTCTTGCCCATCACCCTGTGATCTTTTACGAGATCCCGCACGCACATGAGCCTTTCCCGCACCCACCTCCTATTGGCGCCGATGAGACTGAAAAGTTACTCCACAATATCCTCTCCCCCCTTTGTGATCAACCTCTGCCCCGTCCAGAGGGCCCGCTCGGAAGCTCTCTCGTGTTCGCACAGCTCGTGCGGCGAGAGCGGTCCCCGTACCACGCCTGCTCTCTCCTTTTTTTTTAACGCACGCCCCAAACCCCTTTCCGTTGTTAACCTCATGTACCGGGGTCCCGCTTCTATTTTTGTGAACACACGACGCTTCTTTTTTTCCTGCCGATGGGAAGTTTCTTGAGCTCTACACCACAGCGCTACCCTAGAGTATCAGGGCATTCCCTATCTCGTACCATCCTCTTTTGCCTCCGGTCCCTAAGAAATGAGGCAAGGGCCGCTTATGTTATCGTCTGTCCGTTACGACAAGGCGCGTCTGGGTGTGGACCGAGACTCTTCCGGTTTTCTCTGATTTCACCCGGCTCGCCTTCAGCCTCCTTCCTCGGCCTTTTCGGCGAATGCGACGCATTTCTTTGGACGGAGCGTCTCAAACCTGTACTGCTCCATCCTGGTCCCCAGTTAAAACACAAAAACACCTCAAAACAAACGCATCCCTACTACTTCCCGCGACTGGAGATATGTATCGGCAATCATTTCTTATTTTTTAGCCGACATCGTGTTTAGCATTCGAGCTCGAAGCTTCCCTGGCAACAAAGTCACTCTATGCAAGGTCGTAGACTTCTCCGCTCACCCGCAACAAAATCCTTGCATCTCCTCTCTTTGCGAACAACACTTTAGGTGTATTTCTTCCAGCGCCGTTTCAATGCGTATCCCCCCGCTAAGAAAAGCACATCTCCAGCAACGAACCGCGAAAAAGTGATCTTTTAAGGATACAGATCTTTCGTACCAGAAGTTTTCTTTGGTGCTTCACGAGCTGGGCTTCGGGGCCCGTGCCGCTCCCCACTCCCTCTCTTTAAATCCGGCACTCTTCCTTGCACATCGAAGTAGTACTCCCCGTGGGAAATCATTTTTCGCTGACTTGCAGGTTGTAAACTCTTCTGGTCTAGGGTTAGTATTACCCTTCTCTCCCATCGAGGATTGACTACCTTCCCCCTCGGGCGATTCGTGAAAACAAGCATTCGCGGAAACCTCTGGCGAGAAAGGGTGAACTCCTTTCCAAAGGTTTACAAGAGCGAAGCAACACCACTCTTCACTCTCCCCCTCCCTATAAATTAGAGTCTCCTTATTCTGAGTAACCGAGGACCTAAATACGGTGGCACGGTATAGAGGTACAGGAGGGCTTACATGCTGCCCCTTTTCTAGTTAGGAGGACCATTCTGTCTATGCTCCGCAACGAGTTTTTTTCACAGGGCGACGTCCCCGTGTCGATTCGGCCATCATGCTAGCAATTCGTAGTCCTCCTTTCCCGGCGCCACCAACGCCACGTTATATAAAGCAATGCTCTGAAGAACGTTACTCCCAGCGTAGTGGCAACCTCCTCCCCAGTCATCAACCATAAAACACTGTACGGCAGAAAAAACAGAAGGGGACGAGCCGGGGCACGGGATTTCTGCCCAGGAAGTGCGCAAATTGAGCTTCCGTGTCGACAATGAACTTCTCAAAAAAATCGATTCTTGAGCACGTATCCGGGTTTCCTTGCAACTACCCAGAAAGTGTGACTAGCCCCTTGTGACGAGGAGCGGCACTTTCAGGCGACTTTAACATCGGGTCTGCAGAGGACCTCGATGCCCTAACGAAGTTGCGTCGGCTTTTTTTTAAACGAAGTCTTCACGATCCGGTCGTCACTAAAACGATGGCTCTGCCTTGACCCATCGAGCAACTGAATCTCTCTTTTATTCTAGATTGGCGACAATCGGAAGTTGCTTCAAGGAGAGCTTTTCATAATACAGTCCACCCATCAACGAAACTTGAGGAAACCGGAACGCTTATTTTAGAAAGAGGTACTTCGAAACTTTCCTTCAGCTGGCGCACCACCTCACCCCCTACTGGATTCCATTTGTTTTAATCACCCCAAAGTCTCGCCTTAGACTAGAGTTTTTACCCTCAGGGGACAGGACCAATAAGATTTTGGCAAAAAGCATGCGACAAATCGCACGGCAATTGACTTACGACCTTCCATCACCTTGAGGGAACATTCAAGCAACAACTTCGCCCCTCCCAAAAAAAGTCGTTCCTGAATGCATTCGTGTGCCCTCTTTTTTTTTCTTTCTGCATGAAGAAACAGCTTTCTTACCTCCCACGGAATTTTTTTTAAGGTGAGAGCGAAGTTCACCTATCCGCGGATACACCACGGGGCCTTTTCTCCCTGCTGTAAAAAGCTTCTTTTTTTTCTTTTTTTTCCTCATGGTTATCGCACCCATCCCCCTTTCGGGACTAAGAAAGGAGGTAGCCCGCACACCCCTCTGGAAACGAAACCCTCTATGGACATCGACGAAACTTGACTAGAGGTAACGCGCCCAGGAGCAAGCCGTTCCTTTCCCTTTTCGGGAGAAGGTGTATGCATTTTGTGTATATTCGACATAGACACTCGTTTTATGGAACCCTCGCGCCCCCTTCCGCGGCCCACTGCTGTTTTTCTACCACCCAGACGGGCGCGCCCTTTTTTTGGGCTGCGGTTTTTTCCGGCGAGGTTCCTTTTCCAACTTCCCGATTTACACCCATACAGGGATGACCGCTTGTACACCTCGAAGCAAGCGCCATTAGTCGGAAAGCGACGTCCGTTTGAACGGCTATTTCTTCTCTTTTAAATCCTAAAGAATTGAAGGTCAAGGGTTCGCCTCGGCACGGGTCCCGGAGTGTCAGCTAGTTCTTCCCCCCCGAGTTCCCTGATGATACGATCGGACTCCCCCCTTCCTGCGGTTCACTTTCGGACATGAGGGCCTGCGGTTCTTTGCTACGGCCATTTCCAGGAATCCTTGTCGCGGCATGTAAAACTCTGGAACTTTAGCGGACTGAGAGCGAGAAGATCCACTCCCTCCCTCCTTTAAAGGGTTTCCAATTCCCTGCCGGGCCACGGCGTCGCCGCCGCTCGATCGCGCAGGCGACAAAGTCCTTGTCGTTCCAGACCCGGGCCGCGGATCCCTCCCTTTGAGTCCGGAATTTTTTTTTTACGGCAGGACCGGCGGACGGAGGTCAGTGAGAACTACGTACCCCCAAACGACCGCCCGCTCGCCACGAAAGAACCGTCGTTTTTTTTTTTTCCTTTTCGTGAAATCCAGTTTTTCCCCCTCCACCGAAGAGCAATCGAGTTTCCCCACAGTTCGAGAGAAGTGGCCCCCGCCTCCCCTCTAGAATTTCCTTAGGCCCGGCCTACGTTCCTTCCTTGGGCTCGGATGATGCCCAAAACGAGATGAACTCTTCTTCACTTGCTGGAAGCCTCTATGAGAAGAAGCTATCCCTTCGAACCTTCGAAGGTCCTTGCCAGTTGTCCTTTTTTTTTGTTTCGACGAGCTCAGAATTGCTAAAAGAGGAAGGAGAATTCCGGCCCTTTGAGCCGTGTGATTTTTTCTAGGAAGAAGAAAGACACGTGAGGTTTCCTCTTCGGCCATCGCCATCCCTTTCTTGACGCTCGATGAGGCTTCCTCGCAGATACTCTTTGGCGAGACGTGAGACCCTCTCACGGAAATGAGTTGAGGAGCAATTTTCCCCCCCCTCTCCGAAAAATGTCTTTTGAACAAACGCCTACAGAGTGAGGTGTTTTCCTTCCCTCCTCCCCCTCATGGACTTTTTGTGTGGTCAAGGAAGCCTAGTTCATTTACGAGTACGGATGACGGATTTTTTCTTCCCCCCTGCGCGGTTGGAGCGGGCCGCTCCCATGTTTCGGGAGCGTTTTTTTTGGCGCTAAGCCGTCCCTCTTGATCCAACGAGCGCGAGCGGGCCTTTTTGAGGACGTTCTGCGCGCTAACGTCCTTCCTTTCTTTTTGCGCTTACAAGATCGTCCTCCTGCCCTACTCTCAGCGCTCTCTCCGCCTGAGGCCAATGTTTCACCGGCAAAAGGGTCCCGACGCCCGCGCCCCGTTTCCTCTCCCTCTCCTTCTTTTGCCTCCTCTATGTTTTTCGACGGAATAAGGTCCCCTTCCTTACCTCGTTGTCGTGACCATATTTGACAGGGGGTGTAGAGCGAGAGGTGCTTTGGTTTTTCTCGCTGCTCGTAGCGCGCCTCTTCTTTACCAATCCCCTTCGGTCAGCCGTTTTGTCCTTCGCGCTCGGCGCGCGATTCTTTTCGAGAGCTTTCTAATGGGGACTGCCGCGACCCCAAGCTTTTCCCCGCAACCGCTTCCGCACCGCCCTATCGTATCTCACCCTTGACCAGCACTGAGCTCTCTCTTCTTACATAGTGAGGAGCTTCCCTATAGCAGCTGTCCCCCGAGGTCTTTGGAAATGCGAAGTTTCAGCTCCCCCTCCCCTCATCGCGAACCCGAGATTCCGACAAACACCGTTTTCGATCCATGCGCAGGCAAGTGAGTGGCCTAACATCCTTTCCTCTCGGGGGACTCAGAGGAATCCATCGGTCTCTTTTTGTCGCACTGTAGCGCCAACACTGCGGGGTTCCCCTTATTTCATTTCTGATTTTGTACGACGGGTAAACTCTCTGCTCTGCGAACAAAAAGATCTTCCGCTGCCGATAAGGGGTCATCGACCTTTTTTCTCGATTCAACGCTAACATCTGGTCTCGCGAGTCTCACTTTCTCTTTTTGTACAGGTCAAGCTCCCTCCGAGTACCTCCGCCTTGAGTCCCCTCCCCCTTTCTTCCTTTTTCCAGACGCGACGTCTTTCCGCCAAACGAGAGCCCCGGTTTTCCTAGCTCGGGTTTGGACGGACTATGGCAGAAGCCCTGTCTTTCTCCTTCATCCTAGAGAATGGACGGGCAAGGGCGTTTTCTTTTTCTTAAAATGCCTTTTCCTTCGAGGTCTACAATTACCTAATTAACGCAAAGGTCCCTGCTTGCCCCCCCCCATTTAAAATCTTCACTTCCGGACTCCTGAATTCTCCTAAGAGGTAACTTTATCTAAAGCAAGTGATCGTTTTTCTAGCGTCCTGTGGGGACGCAGCTATGCGCGCGTCCCTCAGTCCCAGATGCCGAAGAATACCTTTTAACCCCTCTCTTTCTCTTTAACGCTCCTTTTTCAAGCAGTCACTACTTCAAGGTAACGCAAGATTCCCCACCCCTTATTTCCTACCTCTTGATTTTTCTCCCCCCTCGCATCTATAAGCAAACGCCCCCCCCCCCTGCAGGCCCGCGACAGCAGCTCACTTTTCCCTTTTCCGTATCGCAGGCAGGGCTACTTTTTTCCCTCTGATCAACGTGTTTTTTTTTCTGCCGGCTCAGGGGTGTTTTTCGACCCCCTTTTCTTTCACGGCGAAAGACCTCCTTTTCACTTTTCTGGAAAGGAGGAGCCCCCCTCCCGAAAAAGGATCTCGCGCTCCCTTTTACATCGATGCACCTACTTTTGTTGTACAGCAGCTTCCCTGGTGGAATCTTTTTTCTTTTGAGTTGAGTCTTGGGCCGCTTTCTCGCCGAGGATGAGCCCAACACTCTCTATTGAGGAGACACGGCAGTAGGATCGGAGCTTCCCAGACGTCACTTTTTTTTCTGCGATAGTTCGGGACATCCTCCCCCTTACCGCTCTTCCCCCTCGTCACGCACGCACAAGCATTTTTTTTCAGCAGTGATCTTTTTTTTTTTTTGCAGGCGAAAAAGCGGTTTTCTTTTCCGTCGGTTTGTCATACGCGGGCTACCTGCGACCTCCTCCCCTTTTTGAGGTCCTTCCTGCCGCCACGCCGCTGTTACAGCTCTTTCCCCGTGGAGCCACCTCTTTCTTTTTTTCTGCGCGCCAACTCGCGCAGGCCGTGTCTCTTCTGCTTTCTTTTGAAGTACCGTGAAAACGTCGCCGCCGGTCCCTCCCTTGCGTTGGACTGACCGTTCTTTGCGTAGCCCCGTGAAAGGGACACGGGCATTTTTTTTTTTTGCGTCGACATTTCCTTCTTCTAGACGGACACTGATCTCCTTCTTTTAATGATTTCCGTTTCTCCACGACCGTGAAGCCAGGTTTTTTTTCTTTCCTTCTTTCCGCGACTTCAACCTCTTCTCCCAGGCTGGCGACACGGCAGACCGGTCCTTTCCTCTTTTTCTAGTCAGGCTTTATTATCATTTAGAGCAAAGCGGCCGCTTCGGACCTTACCCCTCCTACTTTTTGTCTCGATTCCGCAAGCGGAGCCGCCTGCTCTTCACTTCTCCCCTTCACGCTCAGTCTTCCTTCCTTTCTTCCAGCTGGTGCACGAGTCCTCGATTTTTTTTTTTTTTTTTTCATTTAGCACCGACACATTTCTTTTGTGTGGAGTTCAAGGCTGAGTATCATCCCTCCTTATCGAGCCTTTATATGCGGAGGACTCGTGGGGACCATCGCTTTTTTTATCTCTTCTTGGCTGATTCCGCGCCCCGTGCCCTTTCACCTCCCCCCCCGCCCCGTCCTTAACCGAACTTTTTTTTTCTTCACACGCCGGCGGAGACGTTTAACGTTCTCCTCTTCCGGCGGCCTTCCCACGGGCCGTGGCTCTTTTCATCACCGATCTTTTCCGGGGCCCGATACCTCAGCTTTTTCTTCTTAGATGGTTCGCCCGCCCTCGAGAGTTTTCCCATTCTGCACGGCTAGGAACGCTCCCCCTTCATCTGTTTCCTTGGACGTAAAGCGCTTTTTTTTTCTCGCGCCACCCCTTTCGTTACTCGACGCCCTTCCAGGATTGGGCTTGTTTGCCCGAGGTGTGCTAGAGGTAGACGGGAGGATTCATAGAGAAACGCTTCTCTTCCCTAGACACTCTTTTTCCTCTCCCTTGCTTTTCAGGGTGGGAGCATAATAGGCGAGGGCAGAGGCCCCTTTTTTTCTTTTTTTTCCCACTCCCCCTTCCTTCACGCTGAATTACAACCTGCCCTCACGCGATGGCAAGGAGGACTTTTTTAGGCTATCAGCTTTTTCCCTTTTCGGGATTGAAGCTTTCTTTCGCAGCGCATTGGTTCTAAACCAGAGCAGGCCAGCTCTCTTTTCCTCCTTATACTGCTGCGTCTTCGCAGGCCTGCGACGCACGTTTTTTTCTGCTGAGTCTTTCTTTTGCGTGGCTACGCTCCCTTGGTCGCTTCATACCGACAACTCGGCATTTCTTTTTCCCTCGAGGAAGATTCTCCTTTGCATCGAGGGAGGGAGAGGAAGATCCCCTGGGATTATTATTCCCTCTTCGCGCGCTCGATCGATGATACCCCTATTCTCGAGGACTCCAGCCCGATTTTTCCCACCCCTTTTTTTAAGCCGGATTGCTGGAGCGTGACTTTAGGGAGGGGAAAGTCGTCGGGAGGTTCATTCCTTCGTCAGTCCCTGCCAGCAAGAGCCTTCCCGCGTAAGCAGTAGTTGCTGATGATGCTGTTACGGAGATCCGTTGCTCGTCTCCTAAGGCTTCGGACCCCTAATATGTTTACAACCATACCGCGTCCGTGTTCTCGCGCGTGGCCGACGAAGCTGTGTCTCTCCGTCGGTGCCTATCCTGAGGGGACTCTGCTTATCCCAACGAGATGTACGAGCTGGTCCCGTCCCCTGGATGGAAGACGGCGGACTCGTCTCTCTTGGGACGATTCATTTCGAGACCCACGATACTTCCCTGCTTGCGGAGCTTTTTTTCGCGGCTCAGAAAGCGTTACCTGGTACAATTGCATGGTTAGTCCGGGTGCATCCGGAAAACTTTTTTGAGGAGTTGTTGGCGCTACCGTTCTCTTTTCGGTGACGGTCCCCCCTGAGGCCCTAGCTCTTCGCTCTGGCGGACGCTCGCTTGAGGCGCAAGCAGCTAATAGATGCGCGTGGCGCGGGCTTCTCCTGGGGGGGACCGGCTCTTCTTGTTGGAGGCACGATCGCAAACTCTTTTCCCAACGACATAGAGTGGGTGCTTTCAAAGGAAGACTCCCCATCATGGCCGGTTCCACAGTCTCCGTGTTCAAGAAGAAGACGAAGTTTTTCACGGAAGCGGAGCGCAAGGCCGCGTTTTTTATCCTTTCCTCTTTGAAGAGGTGAGGGCTCCCTTTTTG
>Ga0179593_1542819_pt1 | contig 10591 bp, 17 predicted proteins | sample CZODoug2_1_08_16_FD_185931 | JGI IMG/M metagenome (GOLD analysis project Ga0179593, IMG submission 185931) | Vadose zone soil fungal communities from Angelo Coast Range Reserve, California, USA - CZODoug2_1_08_16fungal (PacBio error correction) | ecosystem: Environmental > Terrestrial > Soil >... | reverse complement strand
CTCTTTTGCAACGAACCCTCTGATTGCAACACCCCTTCCTGAGCCCCCTTCCCCTTACGCGTTCCGCATGATGGTCTTAATTGCTCCCTTCCCCCTTCTTTTTCTCAAATTCCTTCGGCGTTGCCGGGGGTTTTATACTTGAGGTGGGTATGTTGTTCTGTTCGACTCCCTTCTTACCCGGATTCTCTTTCCTCCTTGTTCCTTTTCACAGGTTTTCCTAATCCTTTTTCTTCCTTTTTTCTAAACTTTTTTTTCATCGCCAGCCTGAAGGACGTTGGAGAGAGGAAAGGGAAGTTTTGGTTTCGCTGTGTTTTGTCCCTTCCTTTTTCCCTTTCCCTTTGCCTCCTCTTTTTTCTTAGAGCATTCCCCCCCTCGATCCCCCCCCTTTCCCTCTTTTTCGTATACCTACTGGCGCGCCGGCGACTCTTCTCTGAAATGGTCGAGCGGACTCCTCCTAGTTCTACTTCCTCTATTTCACTTTTCCTTTTCTTCTCTTCCCCTTTGTCCCTTTTTCCGTTTTCCTTTGAATCCCTCTTTTTCCTCTTTTGGATAAGCCCCCATTTCTTCAAGGCGATCGGGCGCTCAGTAAATGGCGGTTCTTCATCCCCCTCTTATGCTACTCTTCCTTCTTTTCACCCTTTCTCTTGAATCCCCCCTCCTGCCCCTCTTTGTTTTTTGTTGAGAAAACCTTTTTTTCCCTCCCCACTTTTTTTTCGCGTCGTTGTCGGGCTTGCAAAGGTGAAACAGGTCCTGACACCCTTCCCTTCCCCCACTCGTTCTACCCCCCACCAACACCCCCCACATCCCCTCAACCATGCCTTCGGGATGAATATGCTAGCACGACATCAGGCCACACATTCGCGACCTTCTTGGCACTTTTGGTTTGACCCTCCCTCTTATGACCTCATTAACTTCGCCTTTCCTGCTCAGTCTACGTCTTCTTGTCGGTGGATCGTTGCAAGGTTTGGCTTATTGGTATAGGCGCCGCCTCTTTTTTGACCTTTCTTTCCTCGCATATTTTTTGGTTTGCTTCTGAGCCTTTTTTTTTCGGATTTTTTCTCTCCCCCCCTCCTCGTCTTTTTTTTTCCTTTGGAATATTCTCCTTCTCCCTCAAGCGTTAATTTAAGCTTGCTTGTAGGACCGTATCCCCCCCTATCTTTTTGCTTTTGTTTTTTTCGCCTTTTCTTCCCCCTTCCGTCTTTCTTTTTTTCTTTGGGCAAATTCTTCCCCCTTCCTCTATTCATGGAGTAGTGAACACATCATCTGAATCGAAGAGATCCCCTGGTTTTTCGTAATTTGAGTCCCCTCCCTCTTTCTCCCCTCTCCCTTCTCTTTTCCTCGACCGTTTTTTTCTTTCCCCCTGCCCTTCAGCTTCATCCTCCCTCTGGGAATTTTTCCCCTGGCGCGTTTTCGACAAAAAGGACGGGGAACTTCTCGGATCCCCTTTTCTTCCCCTTTCCCCCCGAAATCTCGACCTGGTTTTTTTATTTCGGGCCCTATGAGGAGTCCCTCGCTCTTCCCGCGCCTCCCTTCTCCCTTCGATGATCGCCCGGTCCACTCGGGTCAGCCTGAAATCTTCGCGGGACCTGGTCTTTTTTCCGCGAGTCCCCCTGAGCGTCCCCCGTCATTTTTTCTTTATCTGCGGCACCCCCCCCCTTTTTTTTTTTTGGAAGTGCGTTTTTTTGTTGGCGTGGATTGGTCTCCAAGTCCCTCCCTGATTTTTCCACTCTTTGCTTGCAGCCCCCCATCCCTTCATCCCCCCCCCATTTCAGATTTTCCCCCTCCTCTCATTTCTTTCCCCTTTTTTTTCCTTTCTCGACCGCTGGCATGTAAATTTTCTGGATTTGTGTTCCTTGACAGGCCTCTTTTGGCGTTTCCCCACTTGACCTTGTCGCCGGTTGCTCCTCTTCTTTTTCGCATTTTGTATACTCCCCCGCTACCTTTTACCTTGTTTCGCTTACGTGGACGACGACTTTTTTTTTTTTTCAGAGTGGTTTCCTTTCTCCCCGGCTTCGGTTCCTTTTCCGGTTCGTCACTTGTTTCACTCTCTTTCCTGTTAATGCATTTTCTTTTGAGAATAGCATAAACTGTCAACGAAGCAAGCTGACGTTCTTCCGAATTGCTTTCTTGTCTCCCTGGTTTCCCATAAAGCAAATTTCCTCACTTTGAATTTTTTTCATGCTCTCCTCTTTTTAAAATCTTTTTTCCTTCCCCCTGATTCCAAGCTTCCCACAAGCAGGTTGGTGAGATTCCTGATTCGAATCTTTTAGGCTCGGGACACGTTCTTTTTTGGGTCGGTGCTCCACTGTCTGGCCCTTTCCCCTTTTGTTTTTTTTCTTTTCTTTTTTTTTTTGGTTCTGAAATTTTTTTTTAACCTCCCCCCCTGAATGGAACCTTTTCCGAATCGGATTCGGGGTGAAATTTTGAAGGATTTGAGGATTTGATGCCCCCCCCGTTTTTCTGACCCGTTTCGCTCCCCGTTTTTCTCCTTGTGTTCCTTTTTTTCTTCTGTTCACTCTTTCTTCCTTTTTTTTGCAGTCCTTTTTTGTCAACCAATGACGTCTTCTTTCCCCCCGCTCGGAATTAACTTTCTATGCTACTCCACGGCTGTTTAGACCGGGATTTCCCTTTTTTTCCAATCGCCAATCCCTGCCCAAATCTTACCACCGTTTTTTTTTTCCTTCCCTCTTCTTTTTTCTTCAGATTCGGCTCTCTTCTTCCAGTGGAATACCCCTTTTTTCCTCTTTTCTTGCTTTTCGTTTCCCTTCTTGAACGGAAATCCCGGTCTAATTAACCGCTTTTAGTGCATATGAAACAGGTAATTCCGGCCGTTTTGTCCCCCTCAGTTTTCCCAATTTTTTCCCCCCTGTGCGGGCTTTCTTCTTGGATCTTTCCTCGTCTCTTTTTTCCTTGTCCGTTGTCCTTTTCTAATCCTTGCCGCGAATGTCAGAATCCGACTTCGGGAGTCTCCCTGTTTTGCTTTCTTTACCCCTGGGCCGGGCAGGAATTCCTCACATCTCACCCCCTCTTCGCATTTTTTTTTTCCCCCCCCCCCTTCCTCATCCGTTTCCTCCTTTCCATCCGAGTTATATGCCCGAGTGGATCCTCGCGACGAAAATTCAGGACACGCCACCGGAACCAAGTTTTCCGAAATTCCGTCTTTCCCTTAGTGGTCCTCCTTTTTTAGCCGTTCTTTTCCTGAGAACTGCGATCCTTTCCCCTCTTCCACGGCCCCTTTCATCTGCTGGCCAGGCTTTATGTTCCCACTTTTCTCTTTTCCCTTCGGGTCCGCTTGTACCCTCCTTCCCTCTTCACCCTCCCTCGTCTTTTCTTTTCCCCCCTATCTCTTTCCTTTTCTTTCATGACCATTCTCTATTTCATCGAAGTGCCCCCATTTGACAACCGTTTTTCGTTTAACACCCCCCCGGATGGTTTTTCTTCTTTTCTCCCAGTTTCTTCTCCCCTCCCCCCTTAGGTCTCTCAGCAAGGAAAGGGAGATAGTTGAGAAGAACAAGGAGACCATGCGGCTGAATGGCCGACACAATTTTTTTTCTCCCCCCGGGGTCATGTTTCAACCCTTCTTGCCAAACAATCCCTTCTTTAGAAGTTCCTGTGACCCCCCTCCGAAGGTAAGACCCCTAGTCGTAACCCTAACTATTTTTTTTTTTCCCCATGATTTCTTTTTTCTTTGACGTCATGAGTTTTCTGATGATTGAGCACTCCTCCACATGTCCACTGCCCGTTTTTCCCCTTTTTTTTTTCCTTCCCTTACCCTCGCCCAACACCCCCCTCACGTGTGTGGAGTCCGCATTCTCAAAATTGATGAGCTGATGTACAATTGACATTCCTTCTCAACTCTTTTCTTTTGCGGTCCCGTCCTGTTCCCCCTTTTTCCGATGGTCCCTTTTCTTCCCACTGACTTGAACGGGAAAGCGAATAGAGTTCTTTCTTTCTGCTGAGTGAAGTTTCTCCCCCGGTCGGCGTCGCATCCCTTCTCAAACCCTCTTTCCCCTTTTTCATACGCTCTTTCCCCCCCCTTCGTCTGATTTTTTTTTTTCTGAGCACCAGTTCTCATTTGATCTCCAAAGTTCCCCCCCTGGCCAATGCCTTTTGTATGACCCCCCATTCTATTCCTTCCGCGTTTTTTCCCTACTTTTTTTCCCCCCCTTTTATCCTCCTTCGCTGATCCTTCTTCCCCCTCCCCCCCATTCCTCAAATGCTTTCCACCAATTGCTCTATGCGAATGATGATGTGGGGAGCCTACTCATGTCCCCCCGCCCTTATTCAATTTGCCGCCCGTCTTTTTGTCTCCCTCTATCTCCCCCTTTCAGCGATTCCTCCCATTAATCCTTCCTTCTCATTCAGGCGCATAAAGCAGATGCGCATTCCCCCCGAGTGAGGAGAAAATCGTTCGGCAAACGTCAAACCCCTGGTCTTTTATTCCTCTTTTCTAGCAGCCCTTTTCGCCCCTCTCCCACCTCTGTTGCGATGGCTGAGTATTTAAATCAATCTAGATTGAACCCCCTATCAGACGACCCCCGCACGCTACGATCGCCCTCCCCGTCTCCTCTCCCTTTTGTCTAGCTTTTCAGGCGTCTTCTTTCATGACCCCCCCCCTCGTGTTGCGTCCCCCTTCCCGAAAGCGGCGTGAACGTGAGCGACTTCCGCGTAGGTTCGGGTTTTTTGTACTTTCCCCTCTTATACCTTGGTTTTTCCTTTTTTCCTTTATAGGGTGTTTCCCCCTTTCCGTCCTTCCTCCCCTTTTGTCACCCCCTTTTCCCCGATATGTTCCCTCGAGATAATTGCCGCACAGCGATTGTCTCTTTACCCCTCCCCCCCCTTTTAGGATGCTGCTTCCCCCCTCCCGCTTATCTTTTCTCTCTCACACAAAGTGACCTTCGGGAGTCGCATTCATCGTGCCAAGAAAAACCGACCATTACGAGGCGCTCCTTGTACTTAAATTCTGTCATCAGAAAGTCCTTGAGCTTAAATTTTTTCTTCCCATTTGATGTCCTGGCCTCCTTCTCTGTCACCTAGGCGCGGACGGATCGAAGTTAGGAGGTCCTCCCTTTTTCCCGTACCCCTCTCGTCCCAGGCGCTTTTTCCCCGCCCCCCCCATTTTTTTCTTTTACGGGCTTCCCTTTCCTAGATGATCTCTTCCGGAACTTTTTTCGCAGGAGCAAGAGGACAACGGATAGAAAACGGCGATTCACAACCCATCCCCAGCGGTCCTTTCCTTTTCGCCCTTAGGCTGATGCTTCCCCCTTCTTTGCTATTTTTTCCTCCCCTCAAGGTCCTCTCCCCGTCAAAGACAAGGGTTAGTCTTTGATCTTGACGCCACTTTTTCCGGCTGGTTATGCGGTCGAACTCACAAGTCCCTCACCCCTCCTGTTCCCACCTTTTTTTTCTTCGAGAATCGTTTCTTCTCCTCAGGTTTTTCCTTCAGAAATTTCCTCCCCCAATTTCAGATTTTTTGCCTTTCTTTCTCCGGGTGTGTACTCGGCTACCCGTCCACAGATCTATCATTCCTCATCCGTTGTTGTGTTTGTCTGTTGCGAGCGACCACCTCTCTTTGCTCCTCCCTTTCTTCCCCAATCCCTTCCTTTTTTACGCGTTTTTTGCTGCAGAGTGCCATGGCTGCAATGATCCAAAACTGATTTCTCGACAATTCTTGAGGCTGGTCCGGGGTTATGGTAGTAGGGTTTAGCCCGCATCCCCTCCCTCCCTCGTTTTTTCTTCGACGTTATACGCTTTTTGTTTAATTCCTCCTTTCTTTTTTTTTTCCCCAGCACCTCTATTTTTTTTTTCAAAACTTGATCTCATCTCCCGAAAGTTCACGGTCTCTTCTCCAAGCGGACCTTTAGTTTTCTCCCTTTTTTTCCTTTTTTTTCCCCCCCTCCGTTTTTCCCCGTTTCTCTCCTGCTCATCCTAGCTTCCGGCAGGCTTAGCATATGACATGGCTCTTCCCTATAACCTCTGGCATTTTTTTTCCCCCCTGGCGCGCCTGTACTTCCCTGGATCGTTTGACCCCTTTCCCATCCCCTTCCTTAGTGTGTCTCGGACCGCGCTTGCTGTGGTCCGGATTTCCTTCCGTCTTGTCCTTCCAACCCTTTTCTCTCCCATTTTGAGGTTGTGCTCTTCTTTCCCTTTTCCGATTGCTTCCCTTCGGTATCGTGGAGCGTCGTAAATGGGCGGTTTTTTCATCAACTGATTATGACGATCGGCCTTCGTTACTTACCCTCCCTCTCTTTCTTAATGTCTTTTTTCCCTTATCAGCTTGGCTCCCCTCTTTTAGACTCCCCTCTCTGGGCTCTTCTTTCGCGAGGTCTTGGTTAGTTTTCCCATTCCCTTTACTTTTTTTCTTCTCCCCCCTTTGCCCCTTTACAAACCTTTCCCCACCTACCCCCCTTCCCTTTTTTTGCGGGTCCATCTGTTCGTTTTCAGGACCTCCAGCAACTCGATATCGCGTTTGTCTCGTTCACTGCTCTTTTCCCCCCCCTATTGCTTCCTTCTGTTTCCCTCTCAGTGCACTTTCTCATTGCAAGTCTTGTAGGTATAGTTCGCAGTGTTTGGACGTTATCGGGTATATGTCATCTTCGGCTCGCCCCCCTTCCGTTCTTACGTTTTGGTTTCCTTTCCTAGGTGTTCTTGACGTTGTGCTTTCATTTTTTTTTCCTCGATTACTCTCGTGCGAACGTTTTTTTTCCTAGTGCCTCCCCCCCCTTATTCTTTTTTTGTCTTTATCCTTCTTTCCTCCTTTCTCCCCGGTATTTTGAATCTGCGGTTTTGTTCGACGCTTCGCGATTGCAGATTCTACCTACCTGGGCTCGATTTGTCCTTTTCCCCCTACTCCCTGACCCCTTATTTCTCCTTTTTTTCCCCTTCATTCGCCTTCTCTCCTCCTCCCTTTGCTCCTTTCTTGAAAAATGCTTCTCTTTCTCATTCTACACGTAAATCTAGAAAGAGTTCCATTCTGAGTGTGTTGTGGCCTCTTAATCTTCTTCCCTTTTTTTTTTTACTTTTTTTCCACAGGCTGGCATTTTTCCGCCCCTTAGATTCACCTTTTTTTAGTACCGTCCCCTTTTTCTCGCCCAATGATTATTACTGAAGCGGATTTCGAGCCGTTCCCTCAGTTGTAGGCTTCTTTTCCTTTGCGACTCTTCTTTTTGAATCCCCTTCTCCCCTCTAGCTGACAGAATCCGTCCCTGCCCCCTTCTTTGTTCAGAATATGCCCTCGCCGGACCAGGAGGATTAGACGATAAGACCCCGGTAATGGCAACCCCTTCTCGTCCTCCCTCTCCTTTTTTGCGGCCCTTTGTCCCCCTTTTTTTTGGCTTTTTCTGTCTCCAGCGCCTTTTCCCCTGGATATTTACATGTTGCAGTAGTTGCTTCTCGATCACTATGCCGTCCCCTTCCTCATTGTCCCTCTTATTGACCTTTTCCTTTTGTGCACTTTCTCTTTCCTTCCCCCTCTCGGTGGTGATTTCACCCCTGACAAGTGTTGCCGATATTGTAGAGAGGTTTTTTTTTCGTTCCTCTTTGAGCTCCTTCGTTTTTTTTTTCGAGTACGAAAGCGTTGTCACTTCTTTTCCGAGTCTTCCGCGACCCCCCCTCTTTCCTACCCCCACCTTAGGTTCTCTAGTGTTGCAAAGTTCGTCCCTTTTCTGTCTGTGGAGCGCTTTGGTACCCCCATTTCATTAGATATTATTCCCCCTTGAACCTACAGACCTTTTTTTTCCATCATTTTTTTTCTCCCCCCCCCCCCTTTCCTTTCACGATGGGCTTTCAAGCAACCTGGGAATCCTATTGAACGTCTGACGCCTCCCCGATAGTTTTTTTTCTCCATTCCAGTCCCCCCTTCCCCCCCCTTACCCTCCTTTCCCCCTCTTTTTTCGAGATTTTCGGCTTTTCTTTCCCACGTTCTGAACCGTCGCGGGTGAAGGCTCCCTTTGCTTTAGCGCAGTGCCCCCCTTTGCGGTCCCTGCTCTTTCCATCTCTTCTTTTTTTGGTTTCTTTCCCCTCTCCTGACCTTTCCCCCTCCCCCCTTTTCTCTGACAGTCCTTTTTTTTCCTCCTGGAAGGATTGAGCCGTGTATACAAAGGACAAGTCCGTCCTTGACCGTCTCGACTTCCTCTGCCCTTCCCGCGTGTAGTTTTTGTCGCACGGCTCCGTTCTCCCCCCATAGGTGGGCTGCCTCCTCTTCTTTCAACAACTTCTTTTTTCCTTTTAAAAACTTCTTCCTTTTCTTTTTCATTGCTTCCCACGTCTGGTTTAGACCGGGAGCGCCAATTCGTAGAAATCCCGCACTCTTTGTATTGTTCACCTTCCATCGAATAGCCGTCCCTCTTTCCTCCCTCCCTCGTTTTTCTCTAGTCTTCTTATCCACTCTTTTTTCAGATGTCAGTTTTCTTTTCCCGGAAATAAATTCTAATACCAGTTGGGAGTAGCATACACCAGTAATTACTCTATTTTCCTTTGCCCTCTCGTTCATTCTGGCTCCCCGTTCCTCCCGTTCTCTTTTTTACTTTTTTCCCTTTCACGTCCCCCTTTCCCCCTGTAGATTTTTTTTCTTACTTGGTACCTTCCTTTTTCCAATCATTCGCGAATGTCACAGATCAGACTTAGGGCTTTCAGTCAGGTGATGGAGGTGAGGGTGGTGCCAGGGCCGGGCGGACTTTCTCCCGAGACCCCCATCGCGCTTTTTCCAATCATCCTCTTTTTTCACTTTTTCTGTTTTTTTTGAGCGACGGACTTTCTTCCCCTTTTTCCAATCCGAACCCCTCTTAGAACCTTTGTTCTCTCAACCCCCCTCTCTTTAATCAGGCCGACGCTCCCTCGTCCGTTCCTCACTTCCCCCCGGCTTTTTCCTTGGCACCCTTTTCTCACCTGACCCGGAAGTTCGGATGGAAAACAAATAGCACTTTTGCAGCTTGCTTGAGTGTTCGGTTTCTGCCCATTTGGTCCCCCAGTCCGCTATTTCCAGATTCAATTTTCCTCACCTTCCTCTACTCCTTTCGGCGCTCCTCGACCTTTTTTTTTTCGCCCCGATTTTTCGTCCTCTCCCCGGAAGCTCCAGAAAGGGCTTGGAGCTCGCGGAGTACGCACCCCCCTTCGGGCGGAAGTCTTTGACCTTTTTTTACAACTTTTTCTTTTTTTCGTTCCACTTGTGCCGTTCCCACAACCCCTTTTCCCCTGTCGCAGGCCCCCCCAGCATTTCTATAGCATTTTTTGCCTCTGATGTAGGAACTGTGGAAGTACTTTATTTTTGCCTCCCTTCTCCGTGTCCCCTTTACCCAATTCCCCTTCCCATCTTTTTCTCCCCCCCCTCCAGCGCCCCCCCTTCACGGATTTTTTTTTGGCGTCCCGCCCATTGAATGATGCATGAGTGGCCCCTCTCCGGACGACTCTTTTGGCCCTTCGAAAGTCTCCCCTTTTTTCTTTTCTTTCTTACCCCTTTTTCTCATTTCCGCTCTTTCTTTCTTTCTTTTCGTTGGGGGGTCGCCCCCGAACGCCTCCAACCCCTCTGCATATTTGACAATCGTTTTGCAGAGCAGGTCGGATTTTTTTCTTTTCCTCTCATTTTCTCTCCTCTTTTCCTTTCCCCCCTTTCCCTTTCAACTTTTTTTGATTTCTTGCTTTCTGATCTGCCCACCTGGTCTGCGCACTGTCCTCTAGATTCCCCGATGCGGTAGTCGGTCCGGATTAAGTTTACCCTCACAACCTTTTCCTTACTATCTGCTACTCCCATTTCTCTTTTTTACTCATTTTTTCTCCTTTTCCCTTTTGCCTTTTCTTTTTCTGCAAGCTTCCCCTCCCCGATCAGAAGATCCCAAAACCGCACTTGCGGAACCCCCAGTCTCATTTCCGGACTACCGGCATAACCCCGGAAATGTGAGGGTCCTCTGGCCTTCCCACGACCAACGTCCCAACCTCTTTTTTATCCATTAAAAGCCCCCCTCTTTTTCTGCACTTTCCCTCCTAAAGACCCTCCTCCCCCAAACCAAAAACGTTCTTTGAGGGCTACGCTCTTTCAAATTCCGTCCCTGATGCGATCGTCCCCCTTTCCCGGCACCTCACTGCCTCCCCTCCCCTCGCCGGTCGAGGTTGTTAACAGGCGTCTTCTTTCTTTCTTCTTCATCGGTTTTTCCCGACCGAAGCCCCTTGAACCAGTGCGCGACAACTCGCGATGCATTTTTTTCTATGGTTCCTTTTTTCCGACCCTCTCCCTCCAGTCTTTTTTTCTTCCCCCTGGGATAGTTTTCTCGAAGGTGACCCGGTACGTCGAGCTTATGTTTCACATTTGCCTGCACGCAACCCGTTTTTACCCCCTGTCGTTTTTTCCCCCACCCCCCTCCCCTGCCCTCGGACTCCCCCCTCTGCGATTTACGACTTAACCCCCCTTGCCGGCGAGTTTTTCATCGTGCACAGTGACGCATTGGTTCTCCGATTTTCCGCCCGCCTTGATTTTTACCTCTCTGATAAGTCCCCTCTGGCCTTCTTTCCCTTCGAAAAAGGTCCGCCTTATATACGCCAATGCATTACATATCGCTTCTCACCTCCCTGACCAGTTCGGTTTTTGCGTCCCCTCCCC
>Ga0179593_1516009_pt1 | contig 10591 bp, 11 predicted proteins | sample CZODoug2_1_08_16_FD_185931 | JGI IMG/M metagenome (GOLD analysis project Ga0179593, IMG submission 185931) | Vadose zone soil fungal communities from Angelo Coast Range Reserve, California, USA - CZODoug2_1_08_16fungal (PacBio error correction) | ecosystem: Environmental > Terrestrial > Soil >... | reverse complement strand
AGCTCTAACATTGACCTTCTTTTTCCCCCTTTTCGCCTCTTTTTAGGTTTTCTCATCAAAGAACACGTCTTGTCCCATAAAGGGAAGCGCCCGACCTCCCGCTGACCCACCTTCTTTTTAAGCTACACCCTGGATTGTCTGCCGAGAGGCCTAAAAAGCTGATTTTAGATTGTCATGTTGGTGTCATCCGAACGTACCCCGCAAGTACCATCCTCCGACGCAATACCGATTCGTGATTATTCCTATCCTTCCCAGGACCCACCGAATAGTATGGACATTAGAATCGACGCCCCTCTTCCCCAGCTTAGTGTTACCCACTGGTTTGACACTTTTTTTTTTTCCCCCTTTTCGTTCTTACTGAAGTTCCCACTTCCCCTATGCCATTGCGTTCCACCCCTAGCTTTCCTTATCCCAGACCCTCCTCAATCCCCCTTTCGCTGGTAGACGCTGTGATTCCCTTGGTTTTTGCAACACCTTTGGGCCCTCACCCAAAGACTTATTTCGTCGATTCTTTTTTTAATTCTTGATTTTTAGTAAGTTCGAAGCTATCAAACCCCCTAATGAGAGTATTATAGTTCAAGGTTCTTTTTTTCTTACCTTTCCTTGCCCAGATAGAACCATCGGATTTTTTTCTTTCGTAACATTCCGTAAGTAATTTTCCATTTCCGCGTCAGTCGGGAATTATTCAGACCCTGCATTCAATCCCCCCAATCATCCTTGCGTATCTGTTGCAATTTTTCTTTCCTGACCTCCTTATCTGGGTATCTTTTACTAATCTAGTTTTTGTTGAGCGCTTCTATCCCTCATTATAAATCACGTGAGTTCCCCTCCCTTCACCATCTCCCGATAGATGCTTGGGGCGCTTAGTTTATGCCTGGTTTTTTCCTCTCAGCCGACTGACGGGGCCGCAAGTTTTATAACTGTTCCCTTCTTCCCTTATGAAACTTCCAAACATTTGCGAATCCCTCTTTTTCACCTGTTCCGTTACCCCCGACCCCTGCACCCTTCTCAGCAAAGTTTTTTTTTATTGAATTCCCCCGTCACCCCTACGACTTCGTTCCGCATTTTTCAATATAGTGTTTTTCGCGCCCCTCTGTCTCGTAAAGCACCTCAAAGATCTAGCCCCAAGCGCATCGCAGATCTTCTTTTTGTTGAGTCTCGATTCGCTTCTTTTCCTCCATTTTTTTTCAGACAACTGAATGGTTACTCCCCCCCCTGCTTTTTTTTTCTTCCTCAATTCCAGCTTATGAGGGTCCCCCTTTCAAAAACAGGTTTCCTCCTACCTTTTTGGTCCCCTAGCTGCCTTGTCTCTCTCCCCAGACTATTCAGTTCTGTCATCTTTTTTCCCCTCCCCTCTGATAGTTGTGATGCCCGTTTTTATTATTGCGGTGTCCCCAATCTGCCTTCTTGAGAATCTACCGATCCTCTTTTATCTAGTCGAGGCATCGTTGTTTTTGTCGCGGAAACCCTTTCTTCTCTTCTGTTTGATTGTCTTGAGCGCTTTTCCGGCTGTCCCCTCCGTTTTGTTTTCTCGCAATCTGATCAGTATGGTAGAGATTCATTCAAGTTCCGGAGAGCCAACTCTGTTGATTATCTTGACTTCTTCTGCACTTCCAACAAGTTTTGTTTCGCCCTTTTGTGACGTTTCCCTCTCCCTCAATCGGCTCCGTTTTGTTTTTTAGAGGTATGGATCCTCTGCCCAAAACTCATTCTTCTTTGTTTCACTTTCCCCCTATGTCAACTGTTCGTGACGCGGACCTTCCCATACCCAGTGAGATTCCTTCTTTCTTTCCCGGTTGACCGTTCTTGAAGTGCAGTTCCCGACGGCCGTTCTTCCTTTCTGATAATTATTTTGTCCGGAGAAACGCTTTTTTTTTCCCTTTGCGCACTAGACCGACGAAAACTCCCCCCTGTTTTACTTTCTTAACTCTTGGAAGCTAGCCCCTGAGATCTCCGCCGGACGGATTTTTGGAGTGATGTCAGCTTTGACCTTTTTGCTCTAAGTCTTCAGAACGCGCTTTTTCTTGCTGGTTTTTAGCTTGCGGATTGCCGTCGAACCTTTCCCCTTTCCTTTCCAGCAGGGAGGGCTTCCCAAGTTCTTTCCTCCTTCCTGACTCCTTGTCTTTAGGTTTGCTCCGGCCCTGCGTGGGTTTTTTTGTGTCCCCAGTTGTTATTTAAGTTTTCCGTCCTTTCTGAATTTTATGTGCGGATGCTTTCCGCTTCACACTTGTTATAGAGATGGTCATTTTGCTTCCACTTTCTTCTCTTTCCCTTTATTCTTTGCGCTGGAAGTGCAGGTCTCCCCTCTTTTCCTTTCTGCCTCACCTTCTCACATGCGGCGATCGATGTCGCACTCTTTGAACCTCTTTTCCCCCAATCTTCTTTCTCCTCCCGTTGTGTTGTTTTTCTTCCTTTATTTCTTAAACCCTCATCGACCCCTCAGGTTCTCACTTTGTGCGTTCAACTTATGACTCTTTCCTGGCACTTCACTCCTAAATTGGCGAGGTCCCTCACAAGACCCCCACCCTTGATCCCTCTCCCTTAGCAGAATGATCACCTTTTTCTCGAACCGGGTTCCTTTTTCCTTCAAACCCCAAGAAATGAGCGCGCTTGGACTCCCCGGTTACCCCCTTCCCACCATGAAGAACACCCTTCCCTTCCTTGTTGAAACCCTTCCTCCCCAAGTTCTTCCAGTTTCGGACGATTAATGGGAAGCTCCCCCTTGTTCCTTTTCTGAATTTTGGAAATGTCTCGGACCCTTTCCACCCCCCCCCTCCGCAGTCCGCACGACACTCCTTCCTTCTCTTAGCAAGCTAGGTCATCGTTCTTCCTCCGCCACCTTCCCTTCCTGGCTATGCCAAAAAGTGGTTTCCTTTTTAACCCCTCCTTTTAAAAGAACCGTGTTTGAGTTTCGTCTCGCTTCGTTTTCGCCCCGGCGCAAACCACCTTTTTCCTTTGAACAACATCTCCTTGACCAATTTAGTCCTGCAAACGCTTCCCCCCCCCTCCTCCCGTCATGCGGAAAGTCTTTCCAGAGCCCTTTGATGGCCTAGCGCCTTTGCCCCCCTTTCTTTTTGTTTTTCTGAAAAGCATAGATGTTGTGTTGCTTCCCGGTTGGATCCCCGCTCCCCCCCCCACCCAACGGCGGGATTTCGTATCTTTTACCCCCTCTCCTCGCCAATAAAACTCTCCTCGGTCAGTCCAGGCCTTCAATAGGTTGGAGCTCTTCCCATGACTCCATCTTTCTCTGCGTGAAATAACGACTTCCTAAGAAACAAGTATTGTCCAGCCCTTTCCCTTCGACATCAACCCCATCCCGCCTTAACTTGCGGACCCTTCTTTTCTTTGCTAACACCCCCTTATTTTTGCTGATAAGACAGCTGCCCAGTGATGGAGACGCTTTTCTCCATAGCCGCTCCCCGCAAGGAATTCCCCCTCAACGCCCGCAATACGATCTTGATTCGATCGACTCTTTACCGGACCCTGAATAGGATTTTTTTTTTTTTTTCTACCGAATCTCTCGTTTTCCAATGGGTATGAGGGACTTTTGCCCTTCCACTCCGACCTATTTCCTTCACCCGCTCACCTTCCAATCGTTCCCCATTTTTCACCAAGTATTACCGTGTCATAGCCAACCTCCCCCGACTTTCTTACTTCTTTCGCCGATCTTGTTTCCCTTCCCTCTTATTTGGCAACCCCCTCTGGGCGCTACCCACTTTTGCATTGAGTCTGTTCGAAGTCGTTTTTTTTTTGTGACAAGCTTAGAATTCAATATTCAAACCCCTTCCTGATATGCTTCAGGTTCGTTGGTGGCGTTCAGCCCCCGATGCCCACCATAGTGATTATTTCTTCCCTCGGCTTGGGATTTCCCCATCACTAGCCGTCTTTCCAGTATCTCACTCCGGCCCCGTTCAGCCGTTTTCCTCTTCACAGCATGAACCACGTAGCTCCCCTCACTATCTCCTTGCTATTGGTGAGGGTAGATTTCAGGAAACCCTCACCTGTCCCCTTGCGTGGAGTTATCTCTTTCCCGAAGTGAGACGTAACCCCCCTCGGATCCCCCAACTAGGCAGCCCACATTCCCCCTCTCCCCTCAGATGCGGGGTGCATAGTTTTATGATGGTTGCTTTCTCGCGACTGCCGGTTTGCCCGGGCTCTCTTGAAACACTGACACCTTTTTCTTTTCCCATTCCAAGACTCTGGGTCGACTCGGTGACCGTTTTGTTTCCTAACGAACTGAAGTTCATCCTCCTATCCTTTCCCCTGGTTTGTGATTACTCGTCAGCTTACTTCCCCCTCCTCCTTATCCTCCCTAAATTACTTTTGGTGTTCTTCTTGTCCCCCTCCCCTAATAGGGTCACGCCACAGCAAATGATGGTGGAATCGCTTCTTCGTCTGTTCGTATTCCCTTCCCTTCGCCTTCTTTTTTTTTTAACCTAATGGTTTACGCAAGCTTGGCGGTTCGGGTCCTTTTACTCAGACCTTTTGGTGTACCCATGGCACCCTTGGTCCGTGGTAAACCCTCGTTCTTCTTTTTCATAATCCAGTTTGCTGTCCCTCCTCCTCGCCTCTTTAGTTTGCTGCTCTTCTTGTTTTGCGTTTTCCGCCTTGTTAGGGTCGCACCTCTTACAATCTCCCGATCCTTTTCCCTCGCTTTTCTCACATCTAGGGGTGTCGCGGAAATGGCATCCTTTTCATGTTTCAGCGGGCTGGTTTGATTGTCGGTAGTGTTTCCCGTCCCGCTTTACACGTGTTCTGTATGAGACTTGTTTTTTAGCCGTTTTTCTGTAGAACCATTGGTAGAGCTCCCCCCTACATCTCCGAACGCTTACACAAGTTTTTGCCCTTGTTTTTTTTAGATTTGGACCTGATACCGAAATCCTTTCTTTCCCTTTTGTTAGCGTCTGATCATTATGGCCCTCCAAACTCGCGCTTCGTTTTCTCCTTTACTTTCCTGTGCTAACCGGAAATTCTGGCCCCATCCGAACCTCTGCCGGTCTCGTTGCATCGGGACAAGTGGTCGGAATTCTTTACTTGATTTGCAGGTACGAACCAGCTTCTCATGTTTCCTCCTCTCAGGAGACGTAGTTGCTTTACTCCTTCCCCTCCCCGGTTCCTTTTGAAACAACGGTTCTTTTACTTTCTTTTTCGTCCCTTTTGTTTGGCCTATAGCCTGTCCAGCTCTCCTCCCTGGCGATTGCGTGATGAGCGCGGTTCGCTTGGCTTACCCCTCAACTGAGTTTTTTGCGGAGATGCATTTTTGTGCTGCTTTCCGACCCCCTTTCCGAGCCGACGAGGGACCTTCTCTTCCCGACCGTTGACCTCCCTTCCCCGTCCGCTGGCTTTCTCTTGCTCACGTCTTTTCCCCCCCCCCTGGACCCTGAGAGAGGGGGTGCTTTTTTTTCATTTCCCCAGGCCGTAAGAGTTGCGTCCTTCCCTTAATATTGCGATTCCTTTTTTTCATATAACTCGCTGCACCGGGTTCTCTATGGTGATTCTTCTTTCATCCTTCTTTATTCCTGATTTGGGGTGGTGATTCCCATCATATAAACAAATGTGGTGGCCACCCCTTTGGATGCAAAAAATCCTTTTTTTTGTGGCTTTTTTGGCGACATTTTCTTCTAAGATGGCTTTTGGTTAATTTTTCCAAATTTTTTTCCCTACTTTTTGGTGCCAAGATTTCATGGAACTGACGGCGGCCCTCGTCTCCTTCGCGCACCATAACTGTTGTCCTTCGTTCCTTTGGTTTCCTTTTTGCTTGACAACTATTAACCCCTAACTATCTTCTCCTCCTACGTTTTTTGATACTCTTTGCCCTCTTTTCAAATGCATGAATCGATCTCTGCATGTTCAAACATTTAGCGCTGCTGTTACTCTTTTTAAACCTTGCGATACCCTACTCCCGTAAATACCCCATGGGAAGAGCGAATTGATCCCCCCCCTCTTTCTACACGCCCCTAAACACTAAATCGCCCGCTCTCTGTCCTCCCAACCCTTTTACCGCGACAACTACACTGCCGGCAACCGTCCTCCCCAATGCGTTGACCCGGTTAGCCCAGATGACCCAGACGTTTCTCTTCGTTTTTCCGCAAAGCCTGAATATGCCGCTCGGTCTTTCCTGGGCTCCTCACTTTTGAACCCTCCCCCAACCCACAATGCTCCCCCCAGTTCCCTCCCCCCTCTCCCTTTTCTTAAGACTTAGCACGCAGTTTTCCGGCTTCTTCATCACGCCCACTCTTTTTTTGACGGCTATCGTCCCCACAAGAGGTTCTCTCTTCCCCCCCCTAAAGTAACCCGTACCCTTGGTTCGTCCGCGCGGCTCGTTCGGCGTAAACCCCCTCTCCTCGTCCTCTGATCCCCTCCCCCTTCTTTCTTTTTTTTCACTCCGCCTCCCTATCAGAAGCACTTTCCCCCCTCTTTCCTGACTTGATCCGGCAGAGAATGCAACTTGATGGCCGAAGTTCCTTCTTCTATGGAGGGTCCTGACTCCCCTCCTCGTGCCCCTTTTTTCCCCCCCCCCCCCCATCGCCCCAAACCGGCCTCCCTTTGTTAGATTTCGATCTTTTTAATCGCTCGCTCAAAACACAACTGTTCCCTACGTTTCACTAATCTCCCCATTTCAGGTTGGGTTTCTCATCTCTCTTACACTGAACACTTTGAGTCCCAGATCTTCGCTCCCCTCCGCATTTCTCCCCCCACCCTCACCCTTGACCGCGAATCCGACAATCCAAACCTCAATTCCCCCTTTCGGACATGCTTTTGGACACCTTTTTTGTAGTCCGCTAAAGACGCTATAAAAGCGATGGTCAGTTTTGATGCCTTAGCCCGCTCTCTACAAACTTTTAAGTCCCCTTCCCCCGACTCCCTCCCGAATCTCGTTTTCCATCAGTTCCCCCCTCCCTTCTTGGCGATGACAGCCCCTCTCCTCCCCTTCGGGTAGGGAAACCTGTTTCGTTTTTCCACTGTTGATTCTGCCCTCACCCCCCCAAGAACATTACACCCGGGCGTTACCCCATTCGTTTTCCCAACTTAGCGAACTCCGGACTAACTCGCCTCACCTTCCTTTTGTCGTGCCCGGTGCGTTCCCGAGTGAGTTTCCCAATTCTTCCCATCCGTATGAAGCCCTGATCGCCTTTGAGGGGTCCGATGCTTTATTGGTATCAAAAACCCTTTCGATAATCAGTTCGTTGGTGCGACCTGCAACCCTATCAACTCTTCCGCCCCTCGGCTTGGGGTAGTACAGCTTGTCAGTCAGTTACTCTCCCTTTTTCTTGGTCTATTCAGACCACCTAACGTTTTTTTTTCCCCATTCATACTCGCCTTGAGATGGGGCATCCTCCCTTATGTTCCCACGTCATGAACTTTTTAGTCTTCCTAACAGTTTGTTGTTTCGCCGAGATAAATCCACAAGCCGTCTCCCCCCCCCCACTTTCAGCCCCATCTACAAATATTACCGATAGATGTCGGTGGGCACGGTTTCTGGCTTTCGACCCAGTCCCTACTTACGGTGGATCCAGTTGACTATGGAAAAGGACGCTCCCCTTCCTGACGAAATCCCAGCCGATTGCGAATCACTTGGTCTTTTAAGGTTTTTCCTCCCAACGAACTGAATTAATCCATACTATCATTAACTTTTTACTTCTCCCCTTACCCTCAGATTCCCTCTCACGGGTTTCGAAAAGAATGTAACACTCTTTTTCACCGTCCCCCTCCCCCCCCTATCGTCGACCAACTTCCCTAGTTATATTCTGGATTGTCTTTTCTTTTCGTTCACAGCTGCTCCTGTTTGAACGAATGGGTTCCCCCAGACCTTTGGAAGGGCTTTCTACGAAAATCTGGTCTTTTCTTTGGTAAACCCAGTGCAGGTGGTAACTCCTGATTGGGAAAAATTCGTCGAGTGAGTATCTGTCCCACTCCAAGTCGATGGCATCGTAATCTACCATTCTTCTATGACTCTTCATTGTGATTTTTCTCCAGGAGCGGGTGTCTTCTTTAAGGCAATCGATTACAGCTTTTCATCTTTTTTCTTTGGCATCCCCACCAATCTAAGTTTTTCGCGTAACGCATGTCGTCTTTTATATGGTTATTTCGGGAGCGCTTCCGGGCTTGCCCCTTTTATTTTTTTCCGTTATTGAAAACTGAGAAGCGTAACGATTTTCATCCGATCGATGCGTCACCTGAATTTTCTTCCGTTGATTCCTTTAACGGAGGACCACCCTTTTGCTCGAGAGCCCTGAAAGAGGAAACGGCCGGCAGCTTGGGACTGCTTTGTCACCCCCTAGGACGCCCCACACTCTCGCGTCTTTTTCAGTCCTCCCCTGGTCGTGCAACGCTGGCCCCTCATCATTCCTCTGCGGTCTCTCTGCACTTTTTTTTCCCCTTTTTTTCCTTGACTCTGAATTTGAAGGCCCTTCAACGGACTTATTGTCTCTTCTTCATGCTTCGGTCCTTCTCCCTCGTTTCCCCTGCGAATTTCAGGCGAGAGTTTTTCCCCCAAAGGCTCTTTTGTTACAAGGGTCCCCTCTTTTTTTTTTAGATGTCCAGATTTCACTCTATTTGTTCTCGTGCTGGACGTTCGGTTCTAATTTCTCCCCTCCCCTCTCGTTTAAGCTTTTTCGCTTTTGTTGGCTGCCGTCTCAGCCATCATTAGGCGCGCTTCTGGGCTCCTCCCAGTGGCCCCTGACGAAGCTGTTCCTTCTATGTCCGCCTTTCCCTCCACAGGCCATGCTTTGTGATCGTGTGAGTCATTTAGCCTCGGTGCGATCATTTCTCTTGCGCTTGCCCCCGTTCACCTCCGGAACGTGTTCTTTTTGATCTCCTGTGATTGACTCTTCCCTTTGTGGATCTTTGTGCCTCCCCTCCAGATGTTCCTTGTGAAACTTTTCTCCTCTTGATTCCCCATCCCTTTTCCCAACCCGGAGATCTGCAGATGAAATCTTCAACAAACTACAATCTCTTCCCCAAGTTTTGTTGAGAGGAGATTGGGAAAAGAGTTCCATCTGTCCCTCCACGCCCTCCCCACTTTTGCGTGATTTCCCCTTTTCGTGACCCCATGAACTTTTCGTTTAGGTGGTCCTCCCCACATGAGCCCCCCCTGAAGAATCGCAGATTCTCCCTCGTCGAGACACCTCTGGGACCTTCCCCACAAAGCAATAGCAGAATGCGTGCTCCCCCTTTGCTTTCCAGGACCAACGAACACGACGTCACGAATCCCCTCCATCTTGACCCGGCCGTTGCCAAAAAGCACAGATTTAGTCATTATCTCCCCTCTATTTTCCCTCCTTGCCTCGCGGGTGTTCGCGAAGGGACCTTTTTCTTCCCTTTCCAACCACATCGCAGTCCAGACCCGAAACGCAGTTTTATGGAAGACTTCTTTTCATTTTCCCCTTTTTTGCCCGGTTTCTCAGCACTACATCTTGGCGATCTGTGACATTTTCTTAACCCCTTCCTTTTTCGCCTGTAAAACACGAAGTACCTACCCCTTTTTTTTTTTTTGTTTCCTCCTTCGCACGGCGCTAAACCACCTTTCTTCTACTGCAACTACCTGTACATCTCCTGGAGTCTTTTTTTCAGTCAATAATTCCGAAGCCCCCCGAAAGAGTCCCGGAGTCAGATTCTCACTTTTTCCTACGACCAGTTTTACATTTAGTTTCTGAACCCTCCCCTGATGAGTTTTGTCCATCGGTGGACCTGTGGGCTCACAAAAAGCAGTTCCCAGCGGCGGCCGTTCGTATATTTTCCCATCTCTTTTCCCGAAACAATTTTTTCCCAAAACTGTTCCCGTCATTTCCGGTTCCTCCCAATGATCCCATTTCAGTTGTCATCGCTCTTCTCACCTGAATTTCTACCCCCTGCGCAGACGTGAGCACTCTTTCTTCAAAGAAATTTCTTCCAGGAACGCTCCTCTCCTCAATCACCCCCCCAACTTTACCCACATTGCGCTCCCCTTTTCCGCGCCCACCCTGAATTGTGTATGCGATCTTCTATTTTTCGCTTAACAAGATTCGTGAGTATTTTCTCTAGCGCGAATTTAGGAACACCCTCCCCCTGAAGCCCCAGAAGTGCAATCCCCGTTCCTCACGAGCCCGGACCGCCTGTCCCCTCCTCACTAGCGGATTTTTCCTCCGGTGGAGGTCCAACGTTGCCAATTTTTCCATTTTCACCTTATTTCTTTCAGTCACCCCAACCTTGAGTTAACCCATTCGTTAACCCAGGGAGCGAAGTCGCCAGTACTCACCTCCGAATATGATTTTTCTTTTGGACGTCCTTGCGGGCAGTTCGATTTATGTTGGTATTTGCGCTATTACCCACCCCTCTTGAGTCGATCGCAATTTTCGGGGTCGTAAAGATTAGTAAGCTCCCCAAACCCCCTTACTGATCGATCTTTCCTTTCTGTTTTTTGGAGGACCCTCCAAAACGAGAACCCCCGTCTTCCCGCCCACTTTCTTCTTTTATAATCCTCTTTCAGTTTAACAGTATCTCTCCGGCCCGTCAGTCGGCGAATATTCGACGCCCCACTGTAGATCCCCCCCCCACATCTTGGCGTCTTTTGCTTTCTCATTGTGACACGCCTTTCCTCTCCCGGGTGGTT
>Ga0179593_1451345_pt1 | contig 10591 bp, 15 predicted proteins | sample CZODoug2_1_08_16_FD_185931 | JGI IMG/M metagenome (GOLD analysis project Ga0179593, IMG submission 185931) | Vadose zone soil fungal communities from Angelo Coast Range Reserve, California, USA - CZODoug2_1_08_16fungal (PacBio error correction) | ecosystem: Environmental > Terrestrial > Soil >... | reverse complement strand
GCTTTAGTGGGTTATTGCGCTGTGACAAGCGTTAGTCGTTCCCATCATCCGCCGCGATGACCGGCGCTGATTTGTACGACGTGACCCCTAACATTCCATGGTGGCCCCCTCGGGTTGCTTATCATTTTTCCCTTTACCCCGCTTTTTCGGTTTTTTTTGTAACGGACTAAGCAGCAGTGCCAATTCTCCCTGTCCTTTACATCTACGGGTGCCCCTGACCGCACCCGTCCCCAGTTATCGTAAATTCGGCTTAGACAGCATTTTTCTTTTCCACTGCCTCGTCTTTTTAGGATATTTGAATGGTTGTTTGACACGATCATGTTCCAGTATTTTCGCGCTTCTCTTCCTTCATTCACTTTTTCTTCTCTGGCCCGACTCATTTTTTTCACTGGCAACGCCTACCCTGAATCTGTTGCTTCCGCATTCTTAACATGACGTGGAGGAAAATGTGTTCATTATCCCCCCCCCCTCTTTCTAACTGTCACAGGTGATCGTATGTCAGAGATAGGTTTTTGATTAAACCCGTATTGAGAATTAATGAAGTGACCTACATCTCCTATATTTTTCAATGGCCTGGCTAATGGTAGCCGCAGAGTCGGGCCCTTTTTCCTGCACTCTTTTGAGACTCTCATGACTCTTCCCTCTGTTGATGCTCCCCCTCCACCGTCTGGTCCAACGCGGGGTTCATTTTAACGTTCCGAAGATCTTTTCCGAGGCCTTGTGGGAAGGGTGCCCATACCTGAATCTTCTTGTGTTCCGGTCCAGTACTGCTATGATGGTGTTCGAGAATTAAGAGACCCCCCCGATATCACCTCTCGGGTGTCCCGGCGATGTATAGTTGGCATCTCTCTTTGTTGGTCAGCGCCTGACCAGAAAAATCGAGATCGGATTGGGCTTCTCTGAGAACGATCGGGTCGTTTGGGGCGGAGCCCTATTGGTGGCAGTTTAGCGATTCTTCAGGTGTCCAGGAGAGAATAGTGGGTTTTTTCAATTAACCTTGTACGAACTGGTCTCCCGTTCATTCCACAGTTAGCTGTCTAAAAGTATATTATGGGAAAATGGTCGGCTCTATTCTGCAAGGTTTAAGGCTCGTTTGTTGGCTCCACCCCTCATCTCCACGGTTTTTTTTCACAAAGAATCCTCCCCGTGACTCCCCCACCGATCCTCGCTGCTGACTTCTTTCCCCAGAAAGCCCTTTTTTGTGTCCCTTCAAACAGCCGTCACTTTTTAGAGTCCGTAGTCTCGTCTCGATTTTGAAATGGTTGCGTGAACTCTTCGCAACCTCTTTTTGACCTTCTTCTTCTCTTTGCCTGGATGGTCTACTCACCCGCTCCGTTTCCCTCTTCTTTTTTTTTTTTCTTTTTTATTTCCCTTTGCTTTCTTTTTTTTGGTTCTGGATGGAGTGTGGTATCTTAGTGCCTCCGAGTTTCCCGCGTGGCCTCCCGCTCGCTTATCACTTCTTCCGAAAATAGCCTGATTCTTGCCATCTTTAGTCGAGTTTATGCTGTCAACCTCCCTTTTTCTTGGGCGCTGTGCTGACTCGCTTTATTGAAGCAACCTACGACGCCTTCCCTATCTGACTAGATTGATCGGCAACCCCCCCTTACAAGTTTTCGTGTGCCACTCGGGTGGAGGATTTTGAGTTGACACTTTTGGAGACCCTATCCATTTTTGTCGTTTTTACCTTCTTCTTTCTTCCCCTTTCCCCGTTCTCCTTCATTATTTTGTTTTTTTTTTTTAACCCATGTGGCCCGTCGTCGCATCTCATCGACTTTCCCCTCTATTCCCCCCTCACAAGAGATGTACCTGCCTTGTATCGTTCGGGGGTTCCCCATTTCCATTTTTTTCTTTCGGTTCGTGACAGATTTACGATTTCCTTTCGCTTCCCGGATGAAGTCGTGATTTTCTCCCCCCTCACCCATACGGTCTTTCCCCCGCTCTGAATCTTCAGCGCCATTGGTGCCTTTTTTGCGGCCTCCCCATTTCACTCGGTTCTCTTGACCTCTGTTTGGCCCCTACCTATTCCCCAACCCCTCCTTTTCTGCTTTTTTTTTTCGAATCGTTTCTTTCCCTCCCTGAATTTCCGGATGATTGAAATCATTTAGTAATTCCCTGACCTGCACCTTTCTTTTTTCATATTATTACCGATGAAACTTTTATTGAGCCGCTTGCCCCGGTCCGTGGTTTTGCCAACCTTTTTTCCCCGCCTGGTCAGCCTTTTCCTAACCAAAGATTTCTTTTACTCTTGTAATCTTCCCCGTTCCATGCGTAAGGCTGGAGTCGCATTTTATTGAAGTGAAGCCCGTTTCCTCATCTTTTGTTCCACTCTTCGTCTTTTGGTAGCTAGCGCCTATTTTGGAGACAGCTGTTCTGAAGACTTCTTTTTTTTTTTTGTCGGCTACGCTCCTTACTTTCAGAGACTCTGCTCCTTTTCCCTTTTTGGTACGGTTCGTTTTTTACCTCTCTCTTGTCCTTGGAGGGTGGTGAGGAAAATTTTTCACCTAAGGATGTCTCCCCCCCTTCTTCCGGTTATCAGGTACATTTTACTTTCGCCGCACCTCTTTGCACCTAGTGGTCTTGCTGCTTCACCTCCCCACTTTTTCTTCTTATTGATTGATAACTCTCTCCCTAAGGGCACTTACAAGCTCGCCTTCATATCTTTCGATATTTGTTTTGTTCCTATATCCTCTTTTTTTTCCTTTGCTTCAGCTCCACCTTTTCTATCCCGTCGTTGTATCGTTTCTTGGGCGAACGAGCCTTTTTTCCCCGCCCTTGTGGTACCGTCGGTGGCTGATCCCTGCTTTCATGTTTTGACCCCCCTTCCTTGGGACCCCCATTAAAAAGTTCTCAAATTTATCCTCTATTCCAATACTCTCTCCACCTCTTTCGTTGCCGGGCGATGTGATTGATCTCTATACCGACGACCATGTCGTCTTTTCCCCTTCTTCCTCTATGCCGTCTGGCGACCTGGTTTGTCCGATTCTACTCCTGGCCCTACTGCAAGAACACCACGAAAAGATTTTGAAGGCCCTTGCCTCTTTCGCCTCTTCTTTCGTTGTTGACATGCCCTTTCCCACGAAGGTGCCCTTATCCCCCCTCTACTCCCCATTTGTCTTCTCCAACTTTTCGCTCGTTCCCTCGTTTTTCCTTTCTCCCCAGACCCAGTTTCCTGCCCCTTTTCATTCGCATCTGAGTTCCTTCCCTCTCGTTTGGCGGATTCGGCAAACCCTGTTAGACAGAGATTGACTGCAGTTCTCGTCTTTCGGTGTTGTTTGGCGTTATGGTTCTCTGCCCTTTATGCGCCGCCCCCCACTCTCCCTCGCTAGGTGCAGGAGCGCAAGAAGTCGTTTAGGTGGTGATCTTCGCTGCCTCCCGCCTACGCCCCTTTCTGCTGTCAGTAAGAACGCTCCTTTCCGGTCTTTTTTCACCTCCTCCCGTCATCATCTTTTTAACTCCGGTTGGTTTTCCCCCAATTTTCGTTAGGATATATATTTTCCCTCTTCTTCCCGACGAGCGGACGTTGCCGTTCTCAACATGAATGCCGTTACAAGTCCCCGATTCACTTCTTCTTTTCTCTTCCCTGTGTTTCATTCAGCATATCCGCCCGTGAATCGGACTTTGGTGGGACGATTCCTTTCCTTCTCGCTCCTTTTTCTCCTGCTGTCTCACACGGTTCTCTTTCCCCTTCACCCCCCGAATGATTTGTTAAAGAATTCCGAACACGCCTTTTTGTTCTCTGCACCATTAAATTGACATACTTTTCTCTTTGGGTTCCTTGATCCTCGTATGGTGTGAATAGGCCCGCGAGTTCCCCTTGCTCCTCTTCATTCCTTCATTCCATACAAAAAATTTCGCTCGGTGTAATACTCTCTTGCTATCTCTTTTAGGTTTTCTCTTCTGCAACTGCGTTTCAAGATCTTGCCAACTCGTGATCGTGCTAGTTCCTCGCGTTTCGTGTGATGAGTTTTCTTCCACTCTTTTCTCTCACCTCCTTTACCCCTCAAAGGATATGGCCTCACCTCCCCCCGTTTTTTTGTCCCTCTCCCACCTTTCTGTTTTAGTCGTGGCCTACCCATTGAGTCCCTTACTGCCTCATGGTCCATCCCTTAGCGTACTGGTGATGTTCGTTCCCTCCCGTTCCTTTTTTGCAGTCATTTCCTTGAGTTCTTAGGATATCAGTGTCCATCCGTTTCGCTCCCCCTTTTTTCCCTCCCTCCGGAAGTAGCCCCAGACCCCTACCATCGTCTCCGTCAGGCCCGACGTTTCCCTCCTTTCCTCGAGCCCGCGACATCACAGGTCAGAGCCTCTTTTTTTTGTTATTTCCTCTTCACAAAGAGAGATCGTTTCAATTTTCTAAACCACGTCTCCCTCCCTTCTCTTTTTCCTCTGATTGGACGGGTATTCCCGCGTCCAAACTCATTTGCCCCCTCCCCCCATTAGTCTGAGCCTTCTTATGATTCCCTTATCCGCTTGGATTCATCCACTCCGTGGTTATGAAAGCAAGTCATTTTCCCTCTTTCCCCCCTTGCCTTCCCTTTGTCCCGACCTCTCCTTCCCTTGAATTTTGCCCTTTCTTCCGTGTCCCTTCGGGAGTGACTGTCCTCTCCCCGCCAGATTATTTTTTTCGTTTTCCTCTACCCATTTCTTGACCTTTCCTGTCCTCGTTCTTGTTCTGGCATCGTGTAATTCAATTCGTCTCCATTCTTCGTCCTTTGCTTTTTTTTCCGGTTCTCCTTCCTGCTGATCCTGCCCCCGGTTTCTCATCATTCACAGACTCTCTTCCTTCCTCTCCCCTTTCCAACGGGCCTATGTTTACGGACATGTTGTTATAAGATCCAGTTCCGACTTCCTTTCTCCTAGTTTTTGCACATTTTGTCCTTCCGTCTTGCCTCTATTATTCGTCATAATTGTATTTTTCGTGCCACTTTTGGTTTTCCCCCTTATCCCTCCTCTGATCTCCCCAGCTGACTGTCCTTTCCCCCTGGGTGTTAATTACCGTTGTTTATAGCTTTCTTTGTTCAGCCTCCCTCCCCTTTTCTCTTCTCCCTATCCTCCATTCACAGATGCACTAATGACAAGCCTTTTTCGTTACATTCCAAGTGCTGTGCTAACTCCTCTTGTAATGCTCCTTTCCGTTCCCCGCCGGGACTGAAGAATTAGATTTTATCCCGGAGATTGGTTCCCCTGCCGGAGTTTAGTTTCGGATACAAATAAGCTCCTTTTTTTTTTAATTCGTGTCCCTCTCCCGCTTTTACTCCGCACACCCTTGCTTTCCTCGCTTTTATCCCGAAACCAGGACAAGAGCCGTTTTTTGACGCTTTCACACCGCGAAATTTTTGGTAGCGCGCAGACACTTCTGATTTTGCCACCTATTATCTTTCCTCTCCCTCCTCTGTTCTTTTTTTTCCTGATCTATGGCTGTCTTGTTGTTTTCTTCCTCCGTTGGATTCACTGTTCCCCTTTTGTCGTTCTTCCCCCTTCCCAGCATACGCTTACTAGCGCGGCTCTTCTGATTGGTTCCTTTCGGTTTTTTCTTCTCCCTCTTGTTTATGGGGGCCCCCCCTTTGCTTTGGCACGATCTTATGCTACCCGCCTGTCCTCTTTTTTTTTTTTCCCCTTAACGATACGCCCTCTGGTTATCGACCCGGTTTTTTCATTTTTTTCCCTTGTTGTTTCACGTTCCCTCCCCCGCCCAGTTCTCCGTCCCCTTTTTCAAGTTGTTCACCCCGTTTCGCCTTATCCTTTTTGTTTTTGGAACGATCGCGGTGCTTGATTTTCCTCATTGTTTGCTTTTTTTTTTTTTTGGATCCTTTTATGTGACCTAATTGTATTTCTTCTCCCTAGGACCGTAAGACTCCTTCCCTGTTTTTAGTCTCCTGGTCAACCGGCTTTTTCCCTATACCCCCGAGTACTCTCTCAACTTGAACCCGCTTCCTTGACTTTTCTTCCTTCTTGTGTGCTTGCTGCCCACCGTGGCCCTCTGCTACCGGTGGCGTTTTTCCTCCCCTTCCTTTTTTCTCCCCTTTTTCCCCTTTCCCATGATCCCCCCCTTTCTCTTTTCTTTCCCCCCCGTGCGAAATTTCTCTCGGTTCCAGTGCTTTTCCTTTTAGATTCGGTTTGCCCCCCGTCTTTTGCTTACCGTCCTCTTTCTATTTTTTTTGTTTGAGACCGTTTCCCCTTCAGAATCTCTATTCACTTTCCCCTTCCAGGTCTTCTACGACGTTTATTTCTTCCTTCCTTTTCCCCTGCACGCATTTTTTTTTTTTTTTTTTCTTTTAGCGCGACTCATGATATCTTGGTTTTCATTCTTTTTCACGAAACGGCACTGTTGAAATGGCAGCCTATCTTCCTTCCCTTTTTCATTCGTCCCCTCTGCCCCCTTTTGTCTGGGTTGCTGGACCCTTTCCCAGTATGGCCTCAGGTGCAATTTTTCTGATTTCCCGGCCTGGTCTTTGGGATTGCCTCTCGAGCCACCTACCCGTCCATCGCCACCCCTGTTTTTCGGAGGTGTTATCTGAGGGTCGCTAGTCTGTGTCCAGCTCCTCACCCCCAAAGTCGACTCATTCCCTGAGGTGGTTTTTCCTGAATGTATCGCATTTCTGAGTTTCTTGTCTTTTTCCCTGATCGTAGGGTTCTTCCCTCCTTGATTGCTGCAGACCACTTTCCTCCCCGTCCTTACCCTTCCCCTGGATCCTCACCTTTCCCCCCCGAATGGTATTTCCCCTCCTTGTGGTGACCTCACCGTTGGAAACGGCTCTCTTTCCTCTCGGTTCTCTTTTCTTTTCTTTTCACAATGACCAAACGTGGTATATGAAATCTGTCCCCTTTGGTAGTCCCAGATTCTTTTTCTGGATCTTGCCTCCACGTTGTCACATTTTTTCCCTTTTCTGTTCCAGATCTCCCAGATTCGGCACCTTTATTCGTTGTTGCTTTTCGTTCTCGCGGCCTGTCTCTTTTCCGCTGCGGTGTGCATTAGGTGGGCGCCACACCACAACACTAACACTGGCCATCTCCCTCTCGACTTCCCCCCCCTCCTTTTCACCCCCCCCTGTCCCCTCCCTCTCTCTCCCCCACCTCTCCCCCCCCCCCCCTTTTCCCCCCCCCTTCCCCCTTTCCCCCTCCCCCCCCCTTCTCCTTCCCCCTCTCTACCCCCTCCCTCCTCTCAACCCTTCTTTTATCTTCTTTTTTCCATCCCCACCCCCCCCCCTCCCCTCCCCCCCCCCCCTTCCTTCCCTCAATCTCCCTCTTGCGAGTTTTGTCCCTTTTTCTTTTTGCGAAACTCCTTCGCAAAACAGCCCTCTATTCTTTTTGGTATAGGTCCCGCGCCGTTCCTCCTTCCGGGCTTTATGGCTGGATGTGGCGCCTGAGCTTCGCTGGCCCCCTACGAGCCGTTGATTGTCTCTTTCCCGCTCTTTCGTGCCATACCCTCTACCATTCTGATGAAAGTTTCTTCGATTTGCGGACTCCTCCTTCCCCTGCTTTCGCCATATTCGTCGTGCTTTTGGTGAGTCGCGTCTGCCCCTCTTTCTTGTTTAAGCCCGAGGGTCTCTCATGAGGATATCTTCCTTCAATGGACCCCCGGAAGGGTGAAACTTTTTGGCCCCCTGCTTCCCCTACATGTTTCATTCTTCTCTATTGTCTCTTTGGACTTCCGGCTTCTTCTTTGTTTTCTTTTCAACTTTGGCGTTCTTTTTCTTCCTGTCCGAGTTTTCTTTTTATATACTAGTGACCGATCCGCCCGAGTTTTATGAACTACCTATTTTTTCTTTTTCGTGGGCGGGTCCTTCAACCGGGCTTCTGAGCTCCTCTGTTTCTGAATCAGACGATATTTTCACTTATTCCCCTTTCTCCTTATTTCAACCCCATTTTTCACTACCCCTGAGGTCTTGAGATCATTCAGCCTCGGTTCTTTGGGCCTCCTCAATGTCTAGCGTCCTGCCCCTTCTCGTCCGTATTGTCCATGAAGCCATCGTTTCTCTCCTATCCTTTGTTCCGAGTTTGGTTCTCTCGCCACTCCGACTTTATTCGTTTAGGTCCTTCTGTCTTGTCTTTATTCGACCCCCTACAATCCTTTCTCTTCCGATAACGTAGATATCTTTTTCCTTTTTCTGTGTTTCTCACACGGGCGTGAAATTTTCCCTATCTTCGTCCTTCTTTAGGCCCCCTCTCTGTGTTCTTACACAGATATTTTGAAGTTCACGTCGGTCTGGCGTCGAATGGTCTTTCTCGTAGTCGAAAGCTCCCCGATGCCTCCTTCAGTTCCTATCCTTCTTTCCTAAACGCCTGAGTTTTTCGTCGGCGAGCCATGCATGGCGCGCGTGACAGAGATTTTTTGACTTGGTTCGTTGGGGTGGTGATGAAATTTTTTTCACATGTTCTTGTCTCCCATGCGTTCCTCCAAACCCTGCCGGCCCCCCTTTGCACCCTGATCAGTTTTCGCCTCCGATCCAAATTGATGAGAACCCTCGCTCTTCCCGCTTCTCTCTCCTTTCTTTCTCCCCGGTGGTTGTGGATTTGACTTTCTTCTTTGTCAGGTTCCAAGGTGGAACTTCTCACCGGTGATCCGGTTGCGAGTTCCTACAAGATAAGGTTTTCCGAGGGGGTCCGGAGGTTTTTCCTGCTCCTGACGGTGGCGAACCGAGAGGCAGGGTATTTCCCACACCTTCTCACCCCTCCACCTTCTCGCTGTCCGCCTGCCGTGGTGCTTTTAGGCTTTCCCGACGGACTTTTTAAGCTGAATCTTACCTTTTCTCAGTGTGGCCCCTTGTTACTTAGCAAAAAAAATTGAAGAACCCCTGGCCGTGCCCTTTTCCCCTTCTTTTCCCCTCCGCGTCTTTTCAGCGGACGTTCCCCCCTTCCCCAAGAGGCTCACTTTTTCTTTCCTTCTTACCGCCCTTTTTACTTTTTTTTCAGAATCCCAAGGCGAAAGAGTCGATTCGCGTTACCTTACCACTGTTCCGCGGTCTTCTGGTGTACTCCCGGTGAGTTTCATTAGCTATGCCCCCTTGTCCTATGACTCCCCCTCGCCCGTCTATCTGAGGTGAGCTCAACTAAAGTCGGTTATGGTGGTTGCACGCCTTTTCTCCTCACTTCACCAATTTTCTTTCGCTACTCCAGGTTTGGCCGTCCCTCCGATCCCATTCCATATCTCTTTTTCCTCTTTTCCTAGAATTCTCTCTTCTGCGTCCCAGAAGTTCGTTGTGACAAAACGTTAAAGACGATCACTTTCTGTTCCTTTCCCCACCGTCTACAAAGTACCACGTCATTGGCATAAGAGTTTTTTTGTGTGCACCCCCCCCCCCCCCCCCCCCCCTATAATGCGCGGCGCTTGAAGTTATTTCAGAGAGAACAGATCCCACGATGGCTTTATTTTCCCCAGTCTTTTCCCGAGCAGGTCGGGTAACAAAGGAATTTTTGGGGTTTTACGTTTCCGCAGTTTACTATGGCACTGTGGGTTCTAGTTATAGCGATTAAAATCTCGCACAACCACCGACATCTCACCCCTAGGTTGTTTTCCCTCCATAACTTCTTGTTTCTTCCTTAGTTCGCACGTTCACTCTGTCCCCCTTGGACGTAGTAAGGGTGATTGCTCTTTCTCATCCTCCCTCTCTCCGTTCCTCGTTAGTCAGGACCTTTTATTGTCCACCGCGATGTCTTATTCTCCTCTCCTTTCGGTCACGTAACGTTGACGTTAAATTTATGGTGTTTAACGTTGAGTTACCGTGTCCATTTCTCCTTTCTCCTTTTTTCGTCCGACCTCGGAAGCGACGATCACCAGTTCCCCCGACGATCTTTTCTCTCCTCAGTACGTCCCCTCCCATGCGTCTCTTGAAAAAAGATCTATGCCCCACCCCTCCACCCTCTGCAACTCAAGTTTTCCCCCCCGTTGGGACGTGTTTTTCAACCCCCCATTACACCCCATTCCGTCCTCAGGTCCTTGACCTTCCTCCCGACTCATAGAACATATTTCTCGTTTTTTCTTTTGCCCTCCTGTTCTAGTCCTCGTTTCGTGACCTTCTGTCTTTTGATACACTGTCGCCGCCCTGATGACCCCTTTTACCGGCCTCCCCTTTCCTGGCGTAGTCTTGAGAAAATCTCGTTCCCTATTTCCCTCTTCCTCGTTGCCGGACAGGCCAGACTCCATTCTTACATGATTTCCATTTCTTTTCAGGCGACTTCTTGGCCCCTCGTTATCATTGCCTAAGACTGGTTTTTAAAACCTTTCATCTCTGAACACCTTCCTCTCTTTCCTCTCCCAGTCTCTTCTTTTTGTTTTTTCCCAATGTTACCCAGTGAAGTCTTTCCTTCCTTCGTCGTAGCCGATGTGATGATTTCCTGGCTTTCGATGGATTCAGTGGATCGCCGGCCCAGACTATCCCGTTGTTCTCGTCGATCAAGTGGTCTGGTCCGAGTCCATATTTATCCTGTTTCCCCCCTCTTCGCAGTCCTTTCCCAACCGTTTGACCCTGCATCCTCCGCCGAACAGAGCGTTCCGGTCCCCCATCCTCTTTTTTCTTTTTTTGACCCTACTCACTTTTCCTCCCCCTTCCTTCTTATTTGTCCTTTAGATTTTTTTTCCTCCGTGGTTCGT
>Ga0179593_1282787_pt1 | contig 10591 bp, 13 predicted proteins | sample CZODoug2_1_08_16_FD_185931 | JGI IMG/M metagenome (GOLD analysis project Ga0179593, IMG submission 185931) | Vadose zone soil fungal communities from Angelo Coast Range Reserve, California, USA - CZODoug2_1_08_16fungal (PacBio error correction) | ecosystem: Environmental > Terrestrial > Soil >... | reverse complement strand
TGGTTTGTGTTGTGGTTTTGTTTTGGTGTGTTGAACATCAGCACCTCTTTACAGTTGGATCCAGCCCCAGCACGATTTTGATTTGACCCATGAGGCTTATCCCTCCGTTTGTTAGGGTTAAGTTGTTAATCCCCCCCCTGCCGTCCCTTCTAGCGAAGTTCGACCACATAAGCAAATTTCCTGACACTCTCGGGTTCTGTTTCCGCTCTGTAATATACCGCGGTTATCCCATTGTTTGCCTTCTTTGCTATGAAGCGAGTCCTTCTTGAGGCGAAAGTCCCTATCACATCCCTCACAAGCCGAGTAAAGCGTTTTTTGATTGCTCACAGGAAAGTCCCTCGAACGCTAATCTTCATCACTCCTATACTGATGAGCCTGTCTGCAGCGACCCCTAGTTATAGTTCTTGTGTCTGTCCTCTTTCTTTTTCGACCCCTCCCCCCTTGCGCAGTTCCAATCCTCTCAGAAACCCTTGCCCCAGCCCCCTTTCCCTAGCAACTTGCAGTTTCAGAAGTGCATGTTAAGCTCCTCACCCCCCAGATTTTTCCTCCTGTCTGCTCCCCATTTTCCAGTGAGAGATTCTCCCAACTTTCTCAACAATTTTACCAATTGAAATCCTGGCGTATTTTTACTCATTGCCCCCCCGTTTTCTTTCTTCCACCTTCCTATTGTAAGATCTTCCGGACCTACATCCCATTTTCCCCTCAACCTCATTGAGAGGGGTCCACTATGCCTGCATCCTCCCTCCCACTGTACAAAGAGTCATACGATACACCTCCCCGTCCAACCCTGAATTTTCTCTCCGCCTTGTCCCCTTTAGCGACTTCTCCACCGCCCCCCAAGAGTCGACTTTCAGTTATTCAGAAGCTTCTCCTTCGTCAGTTTTCCATTCCCGCCTGTATATGCAGGATTAATACTCCTTTCCTCTGGTTTCCATCGTTTGGGACGCCACCCTGCCTTTTTTCAAATCCCCCCCCTTATGTGGTTTCTGCACCCCACAAGTTAGTGAATTGCTCACCGGTACTGCCGGATCCCCGTCTAATTTTCTTAGTGACCGTCTTCACCGCCTATCAATCATCCTTTTGCCGCCCTCCCCTTTTTCGGACAAGCTTCCCCCCCTTTATTTTCCTCCTATTGCGATCCGAGTGATTTTCTTGAACAGAGCGTCAACTCCCACCCCCCCTATTCTCAATGACTGTTCTCCAGCCCCAGGATCAGTGACCTCGTCACACCGCCCACCCCCCCCCTGCCAACGTTACCTTTTCTCACGTCGTCATCTTTTTTTTTTCGCCCTTTTGTTTTTGTGACGAGAGGTTTAAGATAGAGTGTATTATGAGACCGGGGGTGTTCTCCGGCTAGTAATGTCAATGAAGACGAGCAATCTCTATAACCCGGCTGACTATAGCTTCTGAAGCCGTGATTTGCCTTCTTTTTTACCTGCTTCTTAATCTCTTATGAGTCCTCAATCTGCCCTCTTTTTCCTCTCTAGTGCTCGTTGCGATGCCGGCCCCCCCCTGCCCAAGTCCTACAGCCCCTACAACGGAGACCCTCGGAGCGCAGTGTTCTCAGAGAGTTCTTCCCACGTCCTCAAGTAACTACTCTCCCCTGTGTTCCAGGCCTTCTGAACTTTTCGGCATGTCTCTCGCTCTCCCTTCCTACCTCTGCGCAGTATGACTTTCCTTTCTATACGAACTTGCAGTTCTAGTCTCGATCCCGAACCATTCCTCCGGCACTTTATGATAATCGGCATGCCTCTTCCCTGAATTTCCTCTCCCTCAAAGAAGCGAGTGCTATCGGACCACCCTTACACATTCAGTTTTCCTCCGATATCGTTTGAGCCGCACGTCTTCGTTTCGTTGTTTCCTCTTCTTTAACCCATTGCAGCCGTCCACGGGTGCTTCCCCCCCCTTTTCCGACTCCGTGTCCCCTTCTTTCCACATGTTTTTCTCATACGAAAGCATTAACCATCCCCCATTAAGCCCTCACGGTAGCGGGGGGGTGGGGAGGACAGGCGTCAGTCCTTTCCACAGTTGCCCTAGTTCACTAGACTGGCGTGCCCCCTGAATTTCTCTCTCAGGTATAATTTCCCCCTCCTCATTCCTGGTAATTGCCGCCCACTGTCGCGCCAGTAAGGAGACTCTTCTAATTAAGACAACAGCCGCTGAAACCGCCTGACGAATCATGTGAGTTCCTTATCTTAACAAATTTTTCACTCCTTTCTCCGACTGTATTTTTCTTGTATCTTGTGCGGTGCGACGGTTTTGCTTGAAGTAATTCAACTAGATTACAGCCCTACGCGAGCTTGCTCATTATGAATCTAACACCTTGCTCTTTCAAGAACCCGTATCTCCTTTCCCCCCCACCATCTCCCGCGGTTAATTCGATTCTTATGTACCCTATGTCCATAAATAGCGCTCCAGACCTGATTATTAAAAATCTTCCCCCCTCAACTTATACGTTTTCATCACCCCCTACGCTCCGCCGCCGCTCGCCCGACTTACGATCTTTGTTCCCCCACTTTTCGTTTTTTTTCCCCCCCTTTTACCAACAAATAAGCTCATAACCTGGCTGTGTAGACCCGTTTTTTAATGAGACCAAGGGTTTTTAGTATCTTTTTCTACGCCCTAAACGCCCGCAAGTGAATCCTTACCCCCCCCCTTCACGGACATGCCTTGCCGCCTCCCCTGGCTAGCCGGGACCCACGCGTGCCCCCCACCCGATTTGATCGGCCTGGACCTTTCTTTATCCAATCGACCACAGCCGAATTAGACCTTTGGTACTCTCCCCCCCCTAGCATTATGGTACCCCTCTTATTCCCACATCACGCTCTATATGAGCGTGTTCGACCACCCATCCTTCGTTTGTAAAAAACCGAAGTTCTGGGCCATCTTCTAATCCCCACTATTTTTACGTGCACTTCATCTAACGCCACGCTCTCTACTTAGCTCTTAGCTTTCTGCAGATCAGACGTGTTTTTTTTCCAAACTTGTCGGTGAGTAGAAGCTGTCTGCCGCTGACCGTTTTCCTAGGGGGCACTCCTTTTAGGCCTAGGTATTTTTTTTTTACGGCAGCTCCCTTTCTCCCTTGCGTTTCAGGCGGGTTCAGTTCAGTTGCCTACTAAGTCAGTATGTTCGCATGTTAGGTCGTATTCGTTTTCCTTTTCGCCATGTGCCCCTCTTCGTCCTCTTGATCGGACGAGCACGTGCTAGTCCACGGATCCCCAATTCGATCCGCCGAGGGATCTCATGGACACCCCCAGCATGTAAATTAACAACCCATGTGTTCCCCAGATTGCATTGACTTCCATTGATTTTTTTCCAACCTGCTTTTTAGATCTCATGCCTCAACCAATCATGACTGTTTGACCCAATCGTGTCAGGTTTAAGCGATTTCTTGAGTGGTTTCTTCTTTCGTTGGCTATTTTTTTGGTCGTTTTACCTATCATTGACCCAGTTCCCCCAATGCCAACGCTACAGAGCGTTCCCAAGAGCCAGAGTTTCCTACTTCCTTTTCTGACACTTAGCCCAGGACCGACGTTCTCCAGGAGTGCTCTCAGTGCCTAAGTCGGAGTTATGCTTTAACCTTTGCCCTCCCACGCGCCTAAGCTAAGTTCCAGTAGGTCAGTCCAACCCTCCCTGGGTTTCCACCTCAGGGCATACAGATCTCAGCGTGAACCCAGAATTGTCAGTCCCGCTCATCTTTTTCAACCCACTCACTATGCCGAGCCCTTTTTTTAGCTCTAACCTTTAACAAAGTGACTTTCACCTTGTGTTTTCCCAAGCGTTGCTGTTTGAGCATTCTCCCCTCTAATGGAGTCGCTATTTTCTGTAGGTTGGAATTGAATGTCATTTTTTGTCGTAGTGACGCCGGTTGGCTATGAGGGTCCCAGTAAAACCCTTCTCGATTTACTCGGCGATCGAAGACGGTGAGGATACTGATGGATTCATTTTCATTACGGCATGACATCCTCACGATCTCCCCTCTCTCCTCTTTTTTTTGTTCTTAGGAGACGTAGGACTTCTGCTGTCACCAGCAGCGTTATCCTGAGTTACCTCTTAACCCCCCTTTTCTCGCCCCACCCAAGGTCACTCGCCATTTGTTCTTTTCCGTCACATAGCCATATTCACCCCGCCACATGCCTTCCCCCCCCACAAACTCCGTCCTAAAGCTCCCCTGAGGCTAGTCGCGAGCAACCCTCACCCTTTTGTCAAAACGGAGAAGGTCTCTTGTTCTGTCATTTTCCAAGCCCCCCTATCCTCCCATCTCTGTTTTTCGGGACCACCACCCCCCCTATCACGCAATTACTATGACCAACGCCGTCTAGTGTTTACACATGCGAATAAGTGAGTACCCTTTTGATTGTTGGATCTGCATCTAGCCTCCCCCTTCCCGCATGTTGCTTCCCTTTCCCCTCATATCCACGAATCCCTCCCCAAGCTGGACCGAGCCACCTGATATTTTAGTCCCTCACGACGCTTCTTCCCACTTCGACACTCGCACTGCTTTTTTTCTTTTAAAGGCGTTCGCCTTGTCAGCCCTCCTTGTTAGTTTTTCACGACCCTACCCTCCGGCCCCAAGCAAACATAGACCTACGACACAACAGACAAGCCCCTCACTTTCCTGCCACCCTGATTTTGCCACCGTCTTCTTTTCTTTTTTTCTTGCCTTTTTTATACCGAATACCTTACACCCCTTTAGGCCCCCGAGTAACATTTGCCTTTCCAACTGACCCCTTAGGCGATAGGAACACGTTTTTCCCTCTTCCCCCCCATGACCACAGATCCCCTCTTACCCCCTTCGGTCTGACCGGTACGACGGACTTACTTTATGCCCCACCCTCCCTCGGCGACTTTGAACTGAACCACCCTCACCCCCCCCCCCCAGGACAACCACCATTTTTACAGGCCCAATTTACCTTCTTTTTCCCTTTTCCCCTGCCTCACAGTCACCAGCGCTCTTTCACACATACATTTACCGACCCATGACTGGCACTTTCCCCCTGCGGAACCACTCAGAGCGAAGCGCATGTCCCCTCGGCGCCCTCAGTTTTAGACTCCCCCTCCACCCCCACGCTTTTTTCACGGATCACTTACACCTATCCCCTTTCTATACAATCGGTTCCCACGACCTTCTTTTCCCTGCTTTGGCACCACTAGATGCGTTTCTAACAAGGTTACCTTTTGTCTTTTTACGTAACACAGCAAGACGTGAGACCATGCCTCCCCACGTCAGCCTCCCCCCCCTTTGTCTTCCCTCAAATAAGGTCTAATTTACTGCATTAGTTTCATGTTGTAGAACCGGCCAGCCTGCATCCCAAATTGCCCGCTGTCCAAGCCCTTCCATGGAGACGCCACTAGGCGCTTTCGCCCTCCCATGGCTTTTTCTTCTACTTTTTTACGGTCGTCCCACTTTCCCCCCCCCACAACTTACTCAATGCCGCGTTACAGTTAAAAAGTTTTCTTCTTGAGCAGTGAATCGGACAGAACCTACACTGAGAAAACGAAATATATAGTGCTGAGCCGAGAGCCGCAGCCTTCTTCTTTTGATTGTCCCCAGCCGGGAGGAGTGGTCGAGCTGAAGAGTGTTATTATGTCGGAGGCGTTTTCGATATTCTGTCTTCTTTCTTTTTTGACAAATGAAAAGGCTCCCCCTGAATCCTCGCTTAAACTTTAATATTTCTAGGCGGTTCGCCGTGATCGGTCCCCAGCGCACACGTTGGAGTCACTATGCGCCCAAGCTCCTGATTGTTGCGCTTACTCTCTTTTCTCCCCTATCCAATGACTACCCTTCAGTCACACTTAAATACTGGTCAACTGGCCTCCCCCCCTTCTCGGCGTTTTTAATGAAACATTCCTCCTCGCAATTTTTCTTTTGTCGTGACCCACTTTTCCCCCCCTCCCTACCTGCTGTTCCCTTTTTCAGTGACTTTTGTTTGAGTCGCAGCCGTCTCTCTTTTTGCCCGGAATTCTAGCCTTCTAAGACGCCCTTGTCGCAATGCCCCATCCTCGATTATTTAATAGTCCCTCATAATTCCCCCGGTGAACTCTTGTCACTGCTCTCATACAGACTTCGATCACCATAGGAATGACCCTTTTCCGGGATCTCCATGCCCTTTTTAGTCCGCCGTGCCATTCGAGTGACCTTCTGTCGCGTTCCATTTCTCACTCCCTTCCCGTTCCCCCCCCCTTTTCCTGCCTGACAAGAATGCATCACTCCCCATTGAATTTGGTTCTATTCCTTGTTCTCAGTTTCAATTCGGCCGTCGCTTTTCTTCCCTTTGATTGTCTTGAGGGAAGACTTCGCGTATCTTAGTTTCCGCAGTAGGCGAGGGACCTTATTGTACTGTTCCCTTCCCCCGATCCCCTGCTTTCGATTTCAGACCGGTGCCGCCCCCGGCATCGAATTTTCGCCGCTTCATCTGATTTTGGTGGTTCGGACTCACTTCCCCCAATACGGCTTTTTTCCCAGTCCAATACCTATTAGTCTGATAGACGCCAGCCGTAGTTTGCCCAGTTCTGACCACGTCGTTGGAAAGCTACGACTTCTTCCCGTCTCCGTATCCACATCTGCCTCCTCCCCCGAACAATTCACCAGTTTGAGTACTCGAGGCTATCTACTTCGTGTTTTCGTTCCCCCTCGACAAGATCGCGCATCATCTGCTTGAAGTCCCTTGCGAATTATTCGAGCTTTGCCCCAGGGTTTACCGCTCCCCCCGCCTTAAGAATCCTATGCATATACTACATAATGTGAGTGTTTTATACTTCGGACATTTTTCCCGCCCCCCTTTCATGTCTAATTCTTTTTAATTTAACTAAACTAAGTATAGAATCAATCTCAATGACCCCCGAGTCTATACTTTTTCATGTCAACCCTACCCTTGGATGTTACACACCCCCCACCGACCCGTTCTCCTAAACCTGCCCTCGCCCCTTGCTTAAGTCTTTTTTTAAAAGTGTGCGTGGTTTTTCCGAGTATCCCCCCCCTGCCTAAACCCGTAGGTTCCTTTTAGACCCGTATTTGTGAGAGGTGCTGGTAGACCGCTCTTTCGAAGAATACAAGCATCCCAAGTCGACTTCCAATACGCATGGACTTATGAATGGTCCCCCCTTGCAGCCGACCGGTAACCCGCTTAGATTGATTGCCTTCGAGAATTTCCCCACCCCTATACCCCTGCCGTCTACTGACTGATTTATACATTTATCAGTCCCCATTTCACCTGATCTGAATGATTCCCCCAAATTTTCAGTCCTCACATGCCGTCATGGGCTTCGACCACCAGTACAGGAGCTATTCGCAAAAGTTTTCTTTCTCTTATTCTAACCCCTTTTCGCCTGTGTGTTGGCCCCCCCCCTGTTTTACCCCCCGGTGGTGAGTGTTTTGTCTAACGTTTTTTGAACTGGTGTCTGTTGTTGTTAACGGACTTATAGTCAGACAACAGCACCCCCTAACCCTTAGATAGGGCTATCTCTGTAACAATCAGTCCCCCATATTCAAGTGGCCTGTTGATCCCTCCTGATTAATCAGACTTTACTACCTTATCGAGTATCTATCTCCCGTCGCCGGAATGTTATAAGTATATACCACGCCTCCGATCGTGAGATATTGTTTTGTTCTTCCTGTACTTCAGTCCTGTATTGTCTAGCATTGTTTTGGTTGTCATTTTTCCTTATGTCTATTCAGCCACGTTCAGATTCTTTTTGTGAGCCATTATATTCCCGCTTTATACAGGTGCTTATCGTTTGAAAGCGCCAGCCCCTCCCCCCATCAGGCCGTCACCTATCACCCCCAGCCGGTTAAGTCAGTCTTACCCCGCTTTCCCACCGTCTTTCCCCCCCTCGTTTTATTCTTCTCGTATTTCCCAGCAGTTTTTTTTCTCAGCCACCCAGTTCATTTCGTCCACTCGCGAACTTTTTTTCTTTTTTTGCAGTCTTTCCCAACAGGTTTGACAAAGTTAGGCTCATTTTTTTGACCCCTGCTTTTCAACCATTCCCCCCCGCTTAGGACCATCTTCTAATTCACTTCTAGCCCCTGGCCCCTTCTTTTTGTCTCTGAATTCTGCTTCGATTATTTGATCTGTGCTTCTGTTCGTTTTCCTTTTGCCCACGAGTCTGAGGGTTGCCCATTGTACCACCCCACTCCCGACAGGGTTTTTTACTTGAGAGCAACAGCAGCTCCCCATATCTAAGTATGCACCCTCCCCCCCCCCCCCCCCGTTTGTACGTGCATTCCAATTCACGCTGTTTTGGTCTCGATTCCGTTTCACCCTTTGACCCCCCCCCCCACCCCATTTTCCCATTGATTTCATTCGTGATTTTAACTGTTTTTTAAAACCCTTTGCCCCTGTTCCCGTCATCCTCTTTGCGCATTCCCTCGTATGTTTTTTTTTGAGGCACACACCATGCAGACCACTACCAGGGAACCCTGTGATACCGACCTACTAGACCGCACCCGTAGATGCTAGTATTGCCTACACATCTGTAACCCTGAATGTGAGACTCTTTCGAGCCCCGTAGACAATACTGCCATTGTTTTTAATCATTCGTCGGAGAATGCACACTTAAATATACAATAGCGTCTTCTACACCCTCTTCCGTTCATCTTGCCTGTTTTGCTGATCCGACCCTTGTAAGCGAGTGGTCTCTGATTTTTTCCCGAATCTTATGTGGTCTAACTGTTTTCCGTGTTAAGGTTCTCTGAGAAGTCTTTTTTGTATTCCTGCACATGATAAAACCGTTCCCTATCTGAAACACCGTGGCTTTCGGTGTGCTAGTCCTCTGAGCCGTTTGAAGTACCAAGAGATTCTCGCTAATGCCTAATCGACCCTAGATCATTGCATCTTCCTCAATCTTCTTCCCTCTCTGCTATTTTTTTTTTACCCTGATTACATACCAGTAGAGATCTCGTTTGATCTATTTTGTTTTCCTCCTCGAGCAGTAGCGCGAGTAATCCCTTCTTCCCCCTACTGCGCCACACGCCACTGCTGTTTCCCTCGCAAATTTTTTTCGTGTACTCACTTCGAAACCCGTATAACATCCCCCCCATTCTTTTCAGTTCACCCCTGAAGTCATTGATTTTTTTTTTCATTTTTTCCCCCGACTCACTCCGGACCAGGTCCTCAACCCCCGCCTAGCTTTGAAAAGTTGTTTTGCATCGCCCCTTGGGCAATTTTCTACCCCCTCCCCCGATTCCTGTACTAAGGTGTTGACCACATCCATCTTTGTTATGTTACACTTGTACTTGACCTTTCTTTTCACTAGGTGTCTCTTTTCCCGCCATATCCAACTACGCTCGTACTAAACTATTGTTTTTACTTCTCTATGAGTTTGGTGTCTTCTTTTTCTTTTTGAACGCGGTACCACCGTTTCCAGTGATCCCCCACCCCCCCATTCGTAGATACCGTGCATCCCCCCTCCTGAACACTAGCCATCCACACAGAAGTAGTCATAATCTTGAGTTTTTTTTTTTGTATTCGTCTTTTTTTCCGTTTTTCTCTTTTTATCTTTTTTGCTTTTTTTTTTCCTCTTTCTGTTTTTTTTTTTCTTTTTTTCTTTTTTTTTTCTTTTTTTTTCTCTTTTTTGGTTTTTTTTTTTTTTTTTTATTTTTTTTTTTTTTTTTTCCTTAGGTCTGCCCAAGACTAACTCCCCGTCATCCATGTATTGCCCTTCAATACGCTGCATTGATTATTTCCAGCTGGTGTTTTTTTCTATTCTTATTTGTTGTTCCACGGGTTTGGTTAGGTGTTAGTTTTCTTTTTTTTTTTTTTCTTTTTTTTTTTAAGCATTCCCCTCTCCGCCCCCCCCCCCCCCCCCCCCCCCCCCCCCCTTTTTTTTTTTTTCAAAGTCCACCTTGCCCCTCCCCCGGTCCCCCATCACCTTGAAATACCAACTAACAACCACCCTCCCCCACAAGTCTCCCCCCGCCCCCGTGCCTTTTCTTTCCAGCATGCTTATTTTTTCGACGCCACATGGTTGAAGATACTTATCGTTACACCCCCCTTCAAGTTTATCTATGATATGTGTCCACCTTCCAGCCCTCCCCTCCCCATCCCCCACGCCATCCCCCCCTAACTGTTATACAGTTTAAGGCCCCTATGTCCATCACTTTGCCATATAGGCCCCCTTTATCCTTGTACCCCCCCCCCCCCCCCCCACCCCCACACTTATTTTTTTTTTCACCATACCCCACAGCACCCATACCTGACAGATTGCCCCGAACGGAGCATGACCGTTTTATGGCCACATTCCATCCGTTTCCCCTTTTTTGTTTTTTTATTTTTTTTTTGGGTTTTTTTTTTTTTTTTTTAGAAGTTATGACTTTCTGAACCCCCCCCTCCCTTCCTTCCCCACGCCCTTCACCTCCTCCCCTGACTCGTCTCAGCGTATTTTTTACGCGGGACGGACCAGACCTTCACCCTTCCCCCGTCTGCAGTTTTTTTTTTTTATTTTTTTTTTTTTCTCTTTTTGTTTTTTTGTTCCCAATGATTTCCCCCTACTGTCCAATTTTTTCCTTTTGATATCTCTTCGTCGTCACACTCAGTGGATCCCTGTTCTAGACTACCTTCCTCCCCCGTTTTTATGACTCGCTTTCCCCTCT
>Ga0179593_1691526_pt1 | contig 10592 bp, 9 predicted proteins | sample CZODoug2_1_08_16_FD_185931 | JGI IMG/M metagenome (GOLD analysis project Ga0179593, IMG submission 185931) | Vadose zone soil fungal communities from Angelo Coast Range Reserve, California, USA - CZODoug2_1_08_16fungal (PacBio error correction) | ecosystem: Environmental > Terrestrial > Soil >... | reverse complement strand
CCTTTTTTCGGTTCTCTCACGCGCAATTGCACGTGAATCGTTGCGGGCCGACCCTGAAACCTCTCGACGCGCCGTGACCCCCCCCCTCCCCAAACGTCGCCTTTACATTCACTGGACTCCGTTCCCGCGCCTCGTGTCAATGGTAAAAAGACGGCCCTTTCTTTGCTGAGGCTGAGTCCCGCGCCAAGAACGTACCGTTTTCCTACTTGCGGTTTCGGTCGCGCTCCTCCCTCAACTTCTTTCACGGACTGGGGAAATTTACAGTTGACTTTGGCAAAAAGAAGGGGAACGACAACTTCCACCCTCAGAGTGAAGGAATTCCTTAATGGTCGTCCGCAAGCACCGATGTAGTCCAGAAACGAAGCAATCAACCCCCCTTTCATGTGGTCGACTCCCCCTGGATGCTTCTAATTGAGTAGAGTTAGGCGTTCATACTACCGCATGCGCCTTTTTTTTTTTCTTCCCCTTCCCCCCCTACTGCCGCCTCTATTTTGTACTGATCACGACGCCTTACGACCCAAGCGCATGGCTATTTCCACCGAACCTTCCCGCCGGTATCCTTTTTTCGCCGAATTTGCAAAGTGCCCCGGCCAGAACTGCGGCGTTTTTTTCACAGGTTTTCCCGAACCACGCGGTATCCCAGGCAGTCGCTCCACTGCCAGGTCCCCTTCTAACCCAAAAATCTCAGAACGATGTGGAGTAATCTCCTCCACTCCGGCGCTCCAGCGCTCCCCCCAGGTTGTCCCGGTGAAGCCCTAGCCACTTCATTCCCCGATGAATACTATAAGCCATGCCCCCCAGGTGCACACCGCCACCAAGATTCCTTGCGCCCCCCCCCCGCCCCTCCCCCACACTAGTCCTCCTGACTCGATTGAACACTTCTATGGACGGCCGTGCTCGCCACCTTCGGTGATCGTTATCCCCCATTTAACCCCTAATTAAGAGGTTGCGTAACTGTCCTTGACCTAGCGGTTGGGTCGTTGCAGTACCACCTGCCGAGCCTTGTTTCTATGGTCGCGCCAACTCGGCGGGTCGACTAAAGTTTCTCGATTTATTGCCATGAACACGAGGCCCGGCTTCTCTTGGACAGACGTCCTTTGATTGCCATCTGCTCTGCTTTGGAATCCTCAGAGGTCCGGCTTGCGTCCAGTGTTTCCGGCACACATTGTCTTTCTTTGTGACGACCGAACCAGAGCCTGGCCCGCGACCCGCTGCTTTTTGTGGCGTCCCACTGATACGCCGTCCCTGCTTGCCCCCTAGATTCGTTCGCCTTCCAACAGGCGCTGTCCTCAGCGGCCCCTTCTGATGCAAGTAGTCGTCCGTCGCCCGGTTTTTCCCTCATAGAAGAGTTCCATCGCTTTTTTGAACGTCGTTCCCTATTAACCCGATTGTTGTCAAGGAAATGCGTTCTTCTTGAGACAGTTTACACCACGGACCGTCCTTGTACGGCGTATTCCCTTGTGCTTCAATGCCTCTGCTTGACCCCCTTTTGAGCTGGTCTTTCCTTTTCTGACAAGGGGTCCTGCCAGTTCTTATCGATGGTGCTTGGTTCATTCACGTTGCCGTCTCCACCCGGCCAGATCAGTTCCGCTTCACCGGATCGGATCTTCGGCCCGTTTTTTTTCCCCCGAAACACGCCCCCTTGCAAGGCTCCTTTGGACCAGTAACAGACAATTTTGGTACCCCATTGACCAGATTGGTTTCCTAACCCCCTCCCTCGCTCAAAATTTCCCAAGACGAGACGACTTCTTGAAGGATCTCACACTTAACACAAACAAAAACGGTCCTCTTGACTTGACTACTTCATGGATCTCCGAGGATTTTACCGTGTCCCTCTTGAGCGACCTTTATTTGTACTCCTGGGGGGATTTTTGACGTTCTGTCCCACAGGAAACAGGGCAACCCTCCACGCGTTGTGTTTTGGCTCCTACTCCCAGCTCGGGCGGTAATTAGAGCGATAAGAGCGTAGGTCATGAGAATTTCCCAAGATAATTGCGTTCGCGGCCCCCGGTTAGAGCTGCTTTCTTCATTTTGAAGATGTATTGCTTTCTCAAACGGGTGACGCTGCGATGTCCTTCCGTGTTTAGCGTTACCAGTTCCGGTGATCGCCCCGCCCACGGACTTTTCTGGAAAGTAGAGCCCCCCGCGGATCTTTTTCAACTACCTGGGTCAGGATTTTTTAGATCGTTTCTGGGGACGCCTTTTTCGGAATCCCCCTGTTGCAATAACTCTATTCTTCCGACCGCTTCCTAGGAGACGATTGAGCATCAACGGATTCCTCAGCTGGTCAGTTGTATTTCCGTGGTCCATCATCCTGGCAAATCCGGCTCGGTTTTTAGGCTGATTGCTCTTTTTTTTCCCAAGGTGGCCATGGTGGTTCTGGACTGCTTCGCATGAAGCTCAGTTTCTACTTCTTCTCTTTTTTTCGCCCGAACATTTTGGTAGGAGAATTACGCCTATTTAAACGGGCCCCGGACCCCCATGTCCCCCGGTATCCATTCCTATGGCTGTAATGTATTTCGGTTATCCGTAGCTCCGGTTTGAGACCTGCCGTCTTTCTGTTTTCCCTTTCTACCCATCGTCCGACCCACAAGGCCTTGCCATACCAGTAAGCTTACCTCCCCCTCCCCCACTACCAACCTAACTGACGTAGACTCTCCCTCGGCACTGCCTGATGACGATCGCCCCGAGTTTCTCGTGGGTTTTCGAGATAGTGTCAACCCCCCCCGTTAGTCTATCAGACTCAGGATCGTGGTTTTCTTTTTCTGTGTTAGAGTTCTGGATGTACGCTCTAGCTTTTTGATGGCAATTTGCATTGGCCTACATGAAAACTGGTGGTAGAGAGAACGCAGAAACATAGATTTACCTCATTATGGTCACAAGTTCTTTCTAATGCGATAAAACAGCATAGACCCTTGTTTCCTCAAGATCAAGACTGGGTTAGTTTTCCCTAAACGTGGAAACTCAGGTGCCGTCACTCCATAAAGATATGTCCAAACCCTGCGAAAAGCCTCGAATTTCCGATCCCAGAAGTCACGATCGAATTCCTGACTCCTGCGGTGCTTGGCGAAGCACGCCCCACCCCCGCGCCCAATTTGTTGCGACACAAAGGCTTTGCCCACACGCCCAACTGATAGTCCAAAGCCGCGTCTTGAATCCCTTTTGGACCACTCGACGAGCGCGGTCTGAGATCCCACCAAGTCCCATCGTCTTAGGAACCCCTCTTTATTGCCCCCTATACCCTTTCTTCACCACATTGACCGAAGCCGGACATTCTTTTTAAGGAAAACCGCTCTCCGCTGTCTAGCGATTTCTCTCCCATTCGAATTTTGTTCTTTGAAACCCGGGGAAGAGCAGCATCGAACTAGTACAGATGTGGCGTCCCTCCCTGACCCCCTTTTTTTCCTTTGCCTGCTCAGAAGATGCACTGATGGTAATTTTAGCACCCCCCGGCACTTTACGTATACAGAGAGAGACCTTCTGCCCATATAAGTTTTCCAGGTAGGAAGAAATTCTATATGCATTCAAAGATGCGATGCGCATTCACCATCCACCCTGTTAGCGTTCTTATTCGGCGCTTTTTTAGAAAGGGCTGGTGAAGACACTTATATGACAAGGTATGGGACGATTGGGTGTGGCAACCGTTCTTGTAAATTCCTCTTAGTCGTTCTGGCATGTCATCAGTTTTTTGATGTGTACAGGCGCACGGTTTTTTTCCTTGTTTAACAACCGAGGCCCAGTTCGTTCTTTAGTCTGTTGTGAGCAGCTCGGAGGGGTGAGTGTCCCCCCATTCTTCCATACTGGGCCAGACATCCAGGCTATTCTGTTCTGTCATCTCCTTTTTTTCAATCTTTCTTTCCCCAAAACCGGCCGTGGACCCTTTTTCACGGGTGAGTCGTGCCCGTTTCTTCCTTTGGCTCCTGTCCATCCGATACACCCCCCGGTCCGACCAATCGAGGAGACTTGCCTTTGCACCCAAATGTTCAGAACTTTCCTCAGTTTACCGTATGCAGGTTACATCCGTGACAGCGCCCACTTCCTTTTTTTATACTGTTCCGCAATGAGGCCTCCCCTTCTTCACATTTCTTCCCCCTGACTCTTCCGTTCGTCAACCTCGAATGCAGGTCTCTTTTATTTATTTTGCCTGGGACCCCCCGACTACTACGTAGATACTAAGGAAGATGAATTTTCCTTCTTCTTTTTACCGGGGGAGTTCACAAAGTCAGATCTCGGAAAAGGACGTAGCGAATTCATTCATAGTTCACTCCAATATTGGTTAAGCTAGGACCAGCGCGCTTTTAGATGAGATGTCATCATACCCCTGTGGGTCCCTGAAGAACTTTCGACCCACTTCACGCACCTTTTAGTCCCTTCCCTTTTCAAGGCGCTCATTGTCACAAGGGCAGTTCCCCGATTACAGGTTAGAAATGGCCGTGGTTAGGACTTCCAAACTGCACCCAGTGACACGCCCCCTTTGGTGGTTCGAGTTAAAGGAAGGTCCCCCCCCCAACCTTTGCATAGGATGGGAAAGGCAAATGCCAAATGGCAAGGACTTGTGAAACAAACCCCAAATCTCCCCAGGACTTTTGAAGCCCTTTCAATGTCGATGCACGCCGGACAGCCGAGGTGGCGAGCACGCCGTACCTGCTTTTCCACTCCTCCGAGGATTTGGCGATAGGGGCTTTCGTATTTGAGGTGGAGCAGTTTTTGTCCCGTCACCTTGTGAGTCGTGAGATGGGTGATTCTTATCTAAGTTCATGAGAGCTTGTTTTTCCCAGCGGGGGTGAGTCATCTCCGGTTATATTGGGCCATCCTCGCAGGTAGATGGGAGTCAGAGATGGTGGTGAAGATGAGACGCCTGGTTAATCATTGCCTTTTAGTCTTCCCTTCCCATAACCAAGAGTTTTAAGAGGGGGTAATCTTCTTTTTACTGCAGGTTTCATGTCTCGGCTGTTTTCCAACTTTTTCGCGACATGTGAGGGGCGTGGCAATTTGTCTATTTCGCCTCCGTTTTTCGGTCTTTGGTTTTTATTAAAGCCCAAATCTGCCGAAGAAAATAAAGAATTCCCACCCCCTCTCTTTAGATGAAAATCCATACCGCAAAGTGCAGTGGTTGGCGTAGGTAACCACTTTTCAATCTGTTTTTTTCTTTTTTTTCAAAGTCGGAGTATTAGTCTTTTGGTGGAACCCCCTGAGCTCTTGGAAATTTCCAGAAGAGGCCCTTCTTGTTTGTGCAACCTTTTTTTATTTCTCGTTTTCCCCATGCACCGAGCAGTACCTTAAGGGTGAAGGAAGGACGCAAGGACGCTTTCCGTCCCCTTTCCTCCAGCGATTATGGACTTGCCAAGGCTTGCGAACCCGAAGCTTTCTCCGGATTTCTTTTTTCCTTCCTAGGCGCGGGATTCTCAAGCGCGGGCTGGAACAAGGTTACGGTTTTTTTTGCTGTGCTTTCCGATCGTTCAATGTACGGCCCGCCGTTGTCCGTGCACTTCGCGTTCTTCCCCCGACAGCCCCCCCATCTTTCCTTCTCCGTTGTTGTTCTTTCGTCTCAGATTTGGGGGACGATCACGAGAATTTTAAAGTCGACGCCGACAATTCCCCGATCGAAGCTCCCCGTCCTTTAATCATTTTACCTCATTATACCAGCCGCCCCCTCCCTTTGAATCGTACTTCTGCCCTGGCGAAACCGACGATTTTTTGCTCCTTTTTTGCTGGTTTTCCGTGCGGTTCACTTTTAGAAGAGCGGACCCGAACTAGGCTGTGTATGTCGCGAGTGTCCTTTCGTACTTCTCCCCCTTCCTTTCCCCTGCGCATGAACTTTTGAACTGTTCTCGGCAAACGCATTTGCACCCCCCCATGGACCTCCTTGAAGAACATGCTGCTGCCCTTTACACTGCATCCGATGTGCTCTTGGGAGAGCTTACGCCCGCCCCTTTTAGCCTTCCCCCCTTTTGTCGACGCACAGGGTGCTGAGGCTTCCTCGGTCAGCGCGTTCCCGACCTCCTCTTTTTTGGTTGACAGGATGTTATGAGATGTCCGTCATAGGGCCTTGAATCACCTCCTTCCCTCCCTTTAAGCACCGCCTAGTTTACGACAAAGTCAAATGACGCCTAATTTCCTCCCAGTTTGGCCCCCTCAGTCGGAAGGAAATGGGAGGTTTCAAAGCCGATTAAGCTCTCCCTTCGCTTTGTTGAATTCCCCATGTTCCCTGACGACGGCACCTTCCAGCCCTATTCCCCCCACCATCGGACATTGATGTTCATCAGCCAGCATTTCTCTCTCCCCCTCGTGTATGCAGATCGGACCCTCATCAGCAGACGACGATCGCAGCAACCCAGCGGCCCAAACCCCCCGCTTTTCAGGTTCGCCACCCGCTGAAGAAAGTCACAGCCCCCCCTTATCGACCAGCGCTCCTTTACATTTCTTTTTTTTCCTTGCTTGACCGGCGAGCGCTAACACTTATCCCCCTTCGATAGTTAGCGTTTCTTGGTTCAGCCTGTACATAGCCCGTGCAAAGCCTTGAAGAGCTCCCCCCTTTTTTTTCGTTGTCCTGTTTTGCGCCGTTCCCTCTGCGGGTTTGACTGCCCGCCCCAAATTTCGGCTGTCGTGCACTTTTACCATCTACCGGGGGCGATAGAAGGGTAACCCACCACGGCTTTCCCCTTCGTTTACCGCGATTTGTGAATACAAGAGACGCCGGGCGAGGCCTTTTAACGATAACCTGAAGTGCAGGACGCCAGTTTTTTCTATTGGCACAGACGAGGACAACAGAACAGATCAAATGAGGTATTTTTTCGCAGTAGTTTTCCTAGACTACTCCCCCAGATCTTGTAGCTTTTTACTTAGAGACGACTTTGTCACCAATGTACATTAAAACTTCTTTCTTTCATTTCCCTTTTCCCTTCCTTTCTTCCGTAGTATTTCGGTCGAATGTCCTCTTCTGATCTCTGACTGGCTTCATTAGTGTTGACGCTTTCCGAGCCTTGACGCCTGCACGTCGTTTTCTCTTCTTGCGCCTCCTGTAAAACCAGCACAGGCGGTCTCATCCTTGAAGTTCCCACCAACTCATCGCGGTGAAGAAGGCGGCTAGTTTGGCCCCTTTTTAGTTTAAGTTTCGTCCTCACTATGGTTTTTTCCTTCGACTGGGTCTGCATCCGGGTCCTTGCCAACCGGCCCGTCCTAATCCTCAAGTTCACCTGAGAAAGTCGTCACCCGGTAGCTGTTTTTAGGTATGTTTCCTCCTGTTTTTTCCCCTTTGCTATGACCAGTTCCTCCAGCGGTGGGCGGTTCCCCCCCTTCTTTATCTCTGGTTTTTCCTCAAGCCCTCCTAAGCTCAACACCGGATACGACCTCCTGGGCAGTGATAGCGTTTTGCAAACCTCACTCCAACCTGTTTTTTTTTTTTGCACCCACTGATTTCTCTCCCCCCCAATTGTATCATAGGATCCCCCCTTTTCCCGGTTGAGACCTCGCCTTGTACGGATGTTAGAGCCTCCTGTTTTTCCTTCTCCTCTGAGCTCCCCTCCCCACAGGAACCGCGCCATTGTGGGTGCCGGGGTATCCGGCCAGCCGTATATTTCGCTTTTTTTTGCTGAGATCTTCCGGTTTGCCGGCGTCTTGCATTAGAATTCTCCATAGAAGTGTCGTTTTGTTCTTCCTTTCTGACTTATTGCAGTCGCAATTTGTCCTGTTAGCGCCCCAAAAAGAGTTCGAGGTTTCCCCCCCCCCTTTTTTTTACGACCGTACGCCAGTTTCTTCCTACGACCAGGATAATGTGTCGTTCCCCAAGATTCCCCGCATTATCCCTGCTTGCCCACGTCCATGTCCGTGTCGTTTCCTTGGTTTGCGTGCCGCTTCGTGTGGGGTTTTTCCCTTGGTAGTGTTGTGCACTCGACTATCATATAATCAAGTACACCCCCTTTTCTGCTTTTTTTTTTGCCCTTTTTTGAGACTTTTTTATCGTCCCTCTCGTTTTGCGCCTATTCGAGGCTATCCTTTCGTCCGGATGAAGACTTCCTTGACGGCCAGTGTATTTTTACTGGCGACGTATTCCAGCTTCTATATAATGTTGTCGTTTCCCCTGTTTTTCATTTTTAAGTGGCTTTTATGTTGACCGCCCCCTGGAGTTTTCCCCCCCCCGTTACTTTTGGAACCGTCCAGCAGCCTTTTGCTACGCACCTTTTGGCCGTCTGCGTCCACACCCTTGTTCCGCCTAAGAGTTTACGTGACTCCCCCCCTTCTCTGTCATCCTCTGTAAGTTTCAAAACGTAGTTCTGGTTATATGTCATTCGAATGTGCGTAGAGCAGCGTGAGTCCCAACTCTTTGAGGATTATCTTCTGACTTCCTTTTTTTGCGACTCCCTTCGCATTCAGACCGACGCTTTTCATTAAAAAAATTTTTTTCTTCCCCTCCCCCCCCCTCCCTTAGCCCCCCGCAAGTACCCCCCACCCCCCCCCCTTATGTTTTTGTTGAGTTTTTTCGTTTCGTGTTTAGTGGTTTTTTTTTGTGCTCCTTTTTGTTTATATCGTATCGTGCACCTCACGTGCCACAGTGGCCTTACCTTCCCCACTCATTTTCTTTCTTCGATCCCTGGCTTGTCCCACCTCTTCTCCCTACTGCTCATTTCCTTCCCGTTCTGTAATCCCCTTCCGTAGTTTTTTTTGGCATGCTCACTGCGAACCCCCCCCGAACCCGGTCCCCCCCCCTTACTTTTTTGCCAACTTTTCCCCGCCCACCCGCCATTTGCATCCATCATCTGTCATCTTGACTCCTCTGCGTTACGGCCGCGCTTTGGCGATCTATCTTTCTTTTTCTCGGTATCCGGACGCTTATGTTTCAGACCTGCTAGTTGACCTATCACACCGCTCAGCTCCCGCCTAGTTTCCCCCTTCACTGCATTTGATGACCCGGTTTTGTCAGCCCCGGTTTTTTTTCGCCCCCACTTTTTCTCTTTTTGTCAGTCCCTTCCCCTTTTTGGAATTATCGATCTCATCGAGTCGTCCCCCCCCGCGACACGCCCACCCTCCCCCCCTCCCCCCCCCTGATTTTTGTTCGTTACTTGTAGGCCTTTTTTATCCCCCGCGGATCCTTCTTTCGTGCATTTCCCCAGTGTATCTTATGTGATTGCAGCTCAAGTACTATATTCTAGCTCTTGCTCTCGCCCAGTGTATTTGTTGATTTTTGTCTTGTACCTTTATGGCCTCCCGCTCCTCCCCGTGACTATGACATGCCATACGCGATCTTATTAGCCTCCAAGTCCTATTTTATCCGCCAACAGAGTTGCGTTCCTTTCCTTCAACAGTTCCTCCCCTCCCCGAGCTTCAGATATCCTTCCACTTCCTCGCCCCTAAGTATATCGTACGCCCGCTGGTGGAGCTTCTTCTAAGTTTTTTCCCCCCATGTCAGGCCAGATCTACTTTCCCCTTGAGTTTTTTTTTTTTCTTCGGATCAGTTTGGTTTTACATGCTTGTTTGTCCTTTTTTTTCTGGTGAGTGGGGTTGATCCTTGCTAGGTCTAACTAATTCCTTTTTCCCTGAGTCCCGTCCCTCTTCCTTCCTTGAATAGTACCCCCCCCCCCTTTTGGTCAGGAAACCACCAGAAAGAAAACAAATGTATCTGCATTCCCTTCCGACTACAACACAGGCCTTCTTCTCCTGCGCTTACCCCCTCCCCCCCCCCACCGCCAGCACACCACCACGCCAAAGTTAACGGCATCACAACTACTAGTTTCTGGCACCACTCCTTTCCTTCGATTTATAGCATTGCTTGCTCTAACTTGAGACTATCTGCTTTTCGGTCGAGTTTAAATCTCTTCTTATTCACTATGTCCTGGAGATCTTCAGGAGCCAGAGAAAAGCGATAAAGGGGAGTGGGCCTTTGTCCCAAGAGATGCCTCCTTTTTTAGCGCTGTTGCCTTTCCAAAGTAAGACGTTGTTTTAGCGATCTCACCTTTCCCTTGCCCCTTCAACCTTCACCCGTAACTTTGCCGAGACCATTTTTTCATCGGCGCGATGTTTGGTTTGAGCCCCCTCGGCCCTCTTACCTCGAGATGCACTATCTTTGTCGAAATTTCTCCCCGACCTTCCAGTCGTCTTCCATGTCCCGACGATGACAGATGGAAGACCACCCCCTACGAGTTTTTGACATAGATGTTTACTCTTGATCGGTAACCTCGGACCATAAATAGTATTCCAAGGTTCTTTTTGCCTTGTCTCCCAACCATTCCCCCCCCCCCCCCCCCATTTTTTTCTTTGCGTAGTCCCATTGGAGGCGTCTCTTTTCCAGGCTCCCCCAGGTGTCGCTGAGGGTGTGCAAAGAAACTTCGTTGCAAGAAGGTCCGGGTCGTCTCTGTCCTTTTCGCTGATTATGTGAGTGATTCTTAAAAACTCATCTTTATTCATTGTGTGGTGAAGTTATCCTATTTTTTTCAGGGGTTTAAGGAGTGTTAGTGTTCGTATAACAACGCTCCGGACGGGCAGAAAGAGTTTTTTTATACTTTCTGGAATCTTTTAATGCAGATTTTCAGTGGGGTTCCGGCTAAGCGGCCAAGCCCGCCCCCATCCCTTGCCGAAATTTTTTCAGTTCAAGGCCC
>Ga0179593_1680394_pt1 | contig 10592 bp, 17 predicted proteins | sample CZODoug2_1_08_16_FD_185931 | JGI IMG/M metagenome (GOLD analysis project Ga0179593, IMG submission 185931) | Vadose zone soil fungal communities from Angelo Coast Range Reserve, California, USA - CZODoug2_1_08_16fungal (PacBio error correction) | ecosystem: Environmental > Terrestrial > Soil >... | reverse complement strand
AGTGTCCCTTCATTGAGCCTTTTTTTCCTTTCCCCCCCCAAAAGCGATCCATTTCGGATTTTTTCTTTTTTAGTGGGTATACTTGGAAAGCTCGTTCCTTTCTGTGTATCCCCCCCCAGTTTCTCCCCTTTTGGCGATTCCACACTCCCCCTTCGTGACCTTCATTCAATACGATTTATTAATCTCCCCTCCCCTCCCCTTCGGGGAAGATGTGTGTGTGGCCCTTTCCTATTTCCTCGTTTCTGGTCAGGCATTCCTCCCAGACGGAATCCCACCATGAATGATCTCCTACAATTTCCCCCTACCTAACCCCCTTCTTGGTCCCCTCCTTTCCCCTTGAACCCTGTTTGCTTCCCATATTATCTTTTTTTTTTCTTTCGAATCTTCGCGAAGCCTCTAGGGAAGAGCCTACAAAATTATTTTTCTTCCAATCCTCCAAGATTGACCGCTCGACCCCCTTTTCTTATGGAAGAGTGCAGTAAATTTTCTTCCCCGGAAGTAGTCTTTCCCCCCCCCTTTTTGATTTTCTCTTTCCCCCCGGTCAGACGTCAGGAGGAGGACATTAAACTGTTCAAAGGGTTTCCACCCTCCCCCCCCCGCGATTTGAATTTAAGTAATTCCTCTCCCCGGGTTTTATTTTTCCGAGCTTTTCCCTTTCAAACTGGCAGATCCTAGTGGACAGGGGCCCCCCTAGTAACCCCCCCCTTTCATTATTCCTTTGAAGAGGTTGCGCATCTTCCTTCCATTCATCACCCCATGAGGCTGTATAGATTTGGCCCCTGCCAACTGCCTGTTCACAAGAAGAGATTCTTTCTTTTTGTGTGGTACTTTTTGGGTTTTTGGTTTTCCTTTTTTCTTAGATTGCTTTTAAGTGCTTCCCTTTTCCAAAGTATCCGCCAAATTTTTTTTCCCCAAGCTCCCCCGAATGACTTATTAAAACACATCCCTTTACCCCCCGGAGACCTTTTCACGGAAAATAAAGTCTATCCAGGATAGATCTTTATTTTTTTGCGAGATAAAAAGATTCCCTAATTGATTTTTTGTTCTTCCATCTATGTTCCCTTAAATGAGATAAGAAACTTGTCCCCTCAATGAGGTCTCATTCTTCTTGGGTGAAGCCAGGAGGCCCTTTCCTCTCAAAAGACTCCGCCCCCTCATCTGTTTTTCCTTGTTTTTCTCTGTTCTTTTTTTTTACGGTCGGATCTTTCTGATCCTTTAGAGGTGACTTTTCTAAGACGGTCCCCCCACTCTCTTTTGCATCAGCACCCATGTTTTCTTTCCGTAAGCAAAGCCCCCCTTTCCTGTTTTGCGTCTCAGTTCTTCTCCCCTTTTTTCTCGATACATTGGATCCTGACCTTCTGACCTTTGATTTTCTTTTTCTCTCTCCACCCTCCTTCTTTTCCAATGCAATGCATTGTAGAGCCCCTTCTATCGAGGGCAGTGCAGAATACCCCCATCACGCGTTTCCCCTTTTCTCCCCCTTCCGGATGACGATTAGAGAGCCAACTATTTCGGCCCCTTTCCCAAGTCCCCCCACCCTCAGGATTTAGTTTTTCTTGGGAATTCTCCGTCCCACCCCCTTTCCCCGCAACCCGTCATTTTTACTCCACTCTAATGTGCACGGTGTCTTGTCCTCCCCAATCAGATTCTCCCCTTTCCTCTTTGATTTTTTCCTCCGCTGAGCCCTTCGTGAGAATTGTTTTTCTCTTGTAAACAAGCTTGGAACACACGTGTTCTCCCCATCCCATCACGTGGAAACCCGCCCCTCCTTAGTGTTCAATTATTTGACTGCTGCACCCCCCCCTTCGTTAGACCGTAGATATAGGATTTTTCATTCCCCCCCCCTTAAATCTTGTTTATCTGGATAATCTCTTTTTTTGCATGTTTTTCCCCCGAGTTTTTGTTCCCCCCCCCTGAGTAGCCTACGCATATAAGTAATCGGCCTTACGGACTCCTCCTTAATTAGGATGTTGCTCCCCCTTCCCCCTTCAACCCTCCTCCCTGTGGACACCCATTAGCTTTCCCTCTGAAATATGTTATATCCCCCCTCCATTAATTGTGTTTAGAGATTCCTCCTTCTCTCCTCTATGTACCGCCCTCTTTTTTTGCATCCTTGGATTGAGCCCCCTTTTTTAAACCTCACGACTTCTATTGTCAATTCGTGCGCCCCTTTCGAAGTCCTCTTCCATTGTCTCTTTCTCAGATTTCCCCCTCCAGAACTTGGTTGCCACATGGCCCCCCCCTCACTTCTCTCCCTTAAACCGTCGCCCACATTCCGTGGGTATGGACGGTTTTGAATACTCACCCCTCGGTCACTTTGTTTAATTGTCCCAGGTTCACGACTTGATCTCCTCTCGTCATGAAATCCCCCTTACTTTGTCTTGAGTGTAGGCCTTTTCCTGCCACAGCGTTCCCTCTCCCCGTGCTTCCAGGCTCATCGGGTTCCTCCCCCCTTCTCCCTGAAAGAATTGCCCTCCCTTTTCTGACTTACTCGGACATTTTAATCTTTTGCTGGATTGTTGCTAGCCTATGCGTAGGGTCCATTGTCAAGCAGGAAAAGAACTAACTTTGTGGTTTCTTTAATTGTCTCCACCATCCATTGGCCCCCTTTTCGCACGCCTTTGTCAGGCTCCCCTCCCCCCTTCCCAATAATTTCTTCCCCTTTTGGAGCGGACTTCCCTCATAAGCTGCTCTCCATTTGTGCCTCTTTCCAAAGATTCTTTTGGGCCTTTCCCCGACTATCGATTGCCCTACTTAGCCCATGCGAGCCCGTGGAGGAGAATCCCCTAAATAAATTTGTTCCCTTCCCTTGATTGGTCTTTCTGATGAACCCCCCCAAAAGAATTTTGATTCCCCAGGGATGTTTCTTGCTGTTTCACCTTAAAAGCTCCCGATGCTCCAATCCGAGCGTGAGCTCCCCTTCGAAACTTTTTTTAGATGCCCCCCTTGATGTTGATCGCTGTTGCACAACTTTCTTTCCTGATTTCTCTTTCTTCAACAAGACCCCGTGCCCTTTTCCAAATTATCATTTCAGTATGGGCCACCCCTCCCCCTTCCGTCCCCACAGTTTTTCCCCTATGATTCATCCTTCCGTCTTTCCTTGGGTGATATCGCTACTTTCTATCCCTTCTGAGCCTTTCGGGGCCTTTCCCGGCACCCCCCGATCCCCCCTTCCGGTAACTGGTTTCAAGATTCAGTCGTTTTTCTTTTTATTTTCCTGATCCCCCTCATTCGGATTTAGCCGGAAAATGCCTTTTCCCAGCCCTTGTAAACAAACCCAAACCCCCCAACCCCCCCCAGGAACCCAAAGAGAAAACCTACGCGCTGCTTTTTCGGTTTTTTTTTTCTTTTTTTGGGTGGACCATCTTTGTCGGTGCTGAGGGCCGGGCTGAGAAGGAGGTTTTCTGGGGGTCTCTGTTTGCGGGAGTCGACGCACCCCCGTCAGCCTTTATCAGTTTGGGGGACGGCGCAACTTGCCCCGAACACCGGGTAAAGAGAATAGTTCCCGACGACTTCCGCAAAACGATGCCCCGAAACGATTCCATTCTTTTTCCCAAAATCACAGATTCTAGTTGACTTTCCAAAGTTTCATCTTCTCAGCCGTGATCCAGGGGTTCCTTTACTCATATGGGATTCTTTTCCGCGGAGCTGGCAACTTTGTTTTCTGGAACGCACGATGCCCCCTCCCCTTGGTTCCTCTCCTCACTGGTAAATATTTCTCCTTCTACCCAGCAGCATACATGTGATTAGAAAAACACTTCTATAATTCTCCCTCTCCTCTAAGAGGGAATCCACTCGAACCACAAACCCATATGTTCCCTCCCTCCCAAATATATTTGTTTGTTTAAACTAAATCTTTTTTTCCCCCCCCCTCTGTTGGGATTCGTCTTCCCTTTCTTTCCTTCAAACCCTCCCTTTTTCATTCCCCTTCGGTAACCCCCCCCCCCACTGAGTATTTAGTTCTCTTCTTTTACGTTTGATCCTGCCGCGTTTCTTTTTTCCTTCCCAAGTTAAAGCCGCTTTCCTTTTGATCCTGTACTATTTCACGCTTTTTCACCCCCCCCCCAAGACGCCACCTTCTTTTCCTGCGATGTGACGATGAAGTCATGTCGAATCTTCACTAGCCTTTTTCCCTCCCCAAACAGCAAGATAATCCCCCCTTTTCCCCTCTTTTTTGTTGTTTCTTTTAATCGTTCTCCCCTTTTTGTTTTGTTGTTGTCTCTTGCTTATTCCCTTTTTCTTGGAGCCGTCATCGGCCCCCTCAATGTTTAGTCTAGAGCCTTTTTTTAGGTTTATCCTTGGCAAACCCTTTTGTGGAAGCTTCCTTTGTTCAGTCACTTTTCACCTTTTTTCTCTTATTTCCCTTTGAGATTACAACCTCCCTTAGTTAGTTTTTCCCAATCCGATTCAGTAATATACGTCACGTTAATGTGATTTCCGGAATTCTTTTTTTTTTCCCGGTTGGAAGGAATTCCTAGAATCTTTTCAAGAAGAATCCCCCTACACCCTGTCCCTTTCCTCCAATGGAACTTTTAAAGAAACAAAGCCTTCTGTAGCGCTTGAACAGGATGGTCATCTTTTTTTATGCTTTTTTAGTAGAGTAAGCTCAATTATCTCTAGGTTTTCTAACACATTATTTTCGGCATAACTTTTCTTGCAGACTTTGACCGAGTGCCCCCCCCAAATGTAATATGGGCCTTTTTTCCCATGTCTTTCCTTCTAAGAGTACAAGAGCCAAAGATTTTTTCCCCTCCCCCTTTCTACGTCCTTTTGGAGACCTTCTATGAAATCTTACGTCCCCCCAGAGATTGGTTCCATCCACCAAGGCATCCCGTGTTTACGTGTTTCTCCCCTGCCCATTTCCTTTCCTATTTTAAGATTTTTTGCCCCGGTGCCTCCAGGTCTAGGACATGATTCCTGCCTCATTTCGATCTCTAATTATGGACTGCATTTCCCCCTTAGGCAGGTCCCTTCAGAATAGGCCCGTAACCGTTTTCCCAGAGCAGAGGTTCCCATCATATCTTCGTCTTTTTGTGTGGACTCTTTTTTGGGTTGTTTTGTTTGTTTTTTCTTCTTCTCTTTATGTTTACGGCTACACACCCGAATTAAAGTATCCCCCATTTTCCCCTCCACAGCCTTTCTCCCAACGACCTCCTTTTACACTTTTAATCGGTTTTTCCCGTCGGCCCCTCTTTGCCAGATGATATCGTTCTTGGCGATCACCGCCCTTTTGACTTCCGTTTTCTTTCTTCAAATAGATGCTTCCACCCTTCATGCCCTTTCGCTGGCCCCTCCTCTTTTTTTTTTTTTTTTTCCTTTTTGCCATGCACTAGGGCGTTGGGTGCGCTCCCCTTCTCCTCTTTTTTTTGGCAACATCGACTTAACCTCATTTTTCTTTTGCCTCCCTTCTTCGCGGCATATGACCTTGCCCATAGACCCCCTCCTTTTCAGCACGTGTATATATCTTCCCTTTTTCCCACCCCTCCCCTCCACAGCCCGCGAGCGCTATCAGCACTTTTCTTTGCATTCATTTCCCTCGCCAAAAGACCCCCCCCAAGGTCACCTTTTACAACCCCTGAGGTATTAGTTCCCCAGTCACCACTTCTATTGGATCGCCTCGATTTCCTCTAGTATTGCAGATTCCCCACTCTGCGTATTTTTTTCCCCGGACCCCCATCCTATTTAGAGAAGGGTTTTTTCAGGAAGAATCCCGCCTTTCAGAGACCCGGTGGTTTCTTGAGCCCATGTCTTTCCGAGGCCCCCCCTTTAGGCTCCCAACAAGTCTATGCCCCCCCACATCCGGCCTTTTTTTGGGAATGTCTTGTGTTTCCATCCCCCCCCCTCGGCGTTTCCTAAAACAATCCAGTCACCCTCTCGTACCCCTTGAAGGTGCCGATTCTTCTCAGAAAATAATTTCGCCAAATTATTTAATGATGATAGAAGTTTTCTCGAGGGCATTTGCCGATGAGAGGGGCACCCCCCCGCTTTAGTGCCTTTTTCCCTCAGAGAACCTAATGTCCGTCACGACTACCCCCTCAAGATGGAGAGCCAAATGACCAAAAGTATCTTTTCTCTCGGCGGTGCTTTTTATAGGTCCCTCTCATTAACCTTACTGGTTTTGTATCCCCCTCAAGAAGAGTCTGTCCTATCGTGCCTTTTTTTTTTCATTTTCCACCTTTTTTCCCCAGCTTCCCTCTTTGTAGATTTACGCAGTGTGCGAGGTACTTTTCCTTCCCTGGAACCTTGCTTCTCCTCGACTTTTTGCTTTCTTTCACTTCCCCCCCCCCGCTGGAAATTCCCCAGCCTTTTGTACCTTGACATTCCGTCGTGATTCCTTTATCCCCTCCCTCCTACTCCCGTGTGTTTTTTTTTGATAAAATCTTTCCCCCTCTAGCAGCTTTCCCTACCGCCTTGTTTTTTTTAAGTCCCTTTTGAGCAAGATGACCCTCCTAAGGATTTTAGCAATTTCTCCGATTACTTCTCCCCCCCCCCTTTTGTTGTCCCCCTTCCCCGTAAGTGCTGGCCTTCACAAAACTCTTTGCAAATGTTCTTTCCAAGAGTGCCACCCCCCCCACCACCCCCCGAGTCGTACCACAGCACTCACAGCCTTTTTCAATGGTGCCTTTCCCCTGCTAAATAGGTCCTTTTGTGACTGTTAATTTCCATAAGTTCAATACTTATCTCTCTCCGTCATTCCTTGCCAATCTTTTATTCAGGAAATTAACATGACACCTTTCCACCTTTCCCCCTTTGCGTCTTCGGTTTGGCGGAGTGTTTTACAATGCTATCCTCTAAGAAAATTTTTTGTACGCTTTCCGAACCCCCTTTCGGCAATGGTCTGTGCGTTTTTCTTTGACTCTTTATGGTATGTCAAGACCTACCTCCCCTGATGTGGTTCTTGTCTTTTTTCCTTTTAAGCCGCATTGATGTCGGCCCTTTCCAATATTCTTTGGGATGCGTCTGTTTTTTTTTTTTCGTGTGTGTTCTTGTGCCGTTTCCTTCGTCTTTTTTTTCCTTGTGTAGGAGTTGTCCTGTCCACGACTATCCCTACCTCCGCATCTCCCACCACCACCGTGTGTGTCACGCGAGCTCCCCACTACAACAACACCCTTTTTCCCTCCCTTCCCTCCCTTGCTTTTTTTGTTTTTTCTTGTTTCTAATTGAGCCATGTGTTGCCCCCCCCCCCCCCCTACTTGTGTGAACCCCTCCTCTGGTGACAACCCCCCTTCGTCTGACCCCCGTTCACCTTTGTAGCCACGTCCTTTCCCTATCTGTTTGCCTGACTCGTCTAGCTCCGATTTTCACCCGCCTTTTTTTGCTTATAGAGGTGCGTCGAGACCGTCCCAGAGCTGCCCCTTTAAAGTTCCTTCCCAATGAGGTTGAAGTGTGCGCGTGACCACCCTTTGCCTCTTTTTTTCCAAATTCCCCCCATAAGTTAGCCCCCCCCCTCCTCTCCCTGGGCCCAAGTGCTCTCCGGCAGTCCCTCCCTTATTGTCCTTCAATACCCTGGAATTGGTCTTTTTCTTCTTCTATACGATCTATTTACTCCTATGAGCCTGTTTCCGCCCTCACCGATTACCGCTTCTTTCCCCCCGATATCCTTGGAAATCAGTCTTTGTGTCCCCTCTTGATACTTGTACTTCTTTTCTTTTCTTTGTACATCCCCCTTTTTATACTCCGTCCCCCCCCCCACCCAAAACAACCAAACCTCCACTACACCCCCTTCTAGAGGAGTTTGCCTTGATCTCCTTTAATTCTTTTGCGGACTTTCTATGTTTTCTTTTTCGAGCTTAAAGATGACGGTTCCTGACGACCTTTTCTCCCCCTGTATATCAAGTCCCCCTCCCCCAATATGAACTTTTCCCTAGCCCCCTTGACCTTTTCCCTGGAAACCCTCCCTATTTCCATCTTTTCTCGATGAGGTTTTGACGACCACTCCCCCCCTTTGGCCCCTTTAAGATAATATTCCTCCGTGAATCTTTTTAGCTCTTCCCCCTATTGGATGTGACTTTGTTCGTTGGCCTTTCAACGCCCCCTTCCATATTCGCCTTTGTTCGTGGCTATTGCCCTTCACTCTTTTCCCATGATTTTTGAGCTCCCCCCTCCCCCCCCCCTAATGTGTTGAAAACCCTATTCCCGAGTGGTTCTTCTATTCCTCGAATCCACAGTGAATATTGACAACCCCAATTGTCCTCGCGTAGAACCCTTCTGCTTTCTCCATTTGATGATACCCTCATTCACTGAGAGTTGCCCCCCTGATGCTTCTTTCTCTTCCAACAAGCTTAATTCATTCATCTTTTGCACCCCAACCTTCCCTGAGATTTTTTATTACTGCCTCGACGAAGGGTTAACGACCGCCCCCAACTTTTTCCCTCCCCGCCGTGTGTGACTGATCCCCACGTCTACCCCCCCCGTTTCCCCATCACCCCACGACTTCCTCTATGGTTCGACTGTTCCTCTTTTCCGTTTCATTCTCCTTAATCGTAAGTAGCGCGCTTCCCCAACACCCCTCCCTGATAAGCGATGAAATCTCTCCCTCCCTCCTGGGTTTTAGAGATCTTGCTTATCATTGCTTTTTTTTTTTTTTTTTTTGTCAGTAGCTCTCCTTCCTCAGTGAGAGTAATCGTCCCCCCTTGAACCTACCCGGAGTATTCCTTTCGATGGGGTCCTTCTGTTATACGTGCTCAAGTAAGTCCCCCCACAGTTTCTCTTTTCAAATTTTGGACGACCTAGGACACTTTGATCCTTCATTCCTATTCAGTTAATCTCCCCCTCTCCGGGTCCTCTTTTGTGTGTTGCCGTATAATTTGTGGGGGCCGTTTTTCTTCCCCTAGCCTTCCTTTCGCTTTTTCCCCCCCCTTCAAATTTGACTTCTTGTATCCTCCCTTTCTAACGAAACAACTCTCTTGTCTGAGATTTACAGAGTGTCTTGAAATGGTGTATCAAATATTAGAATTCGAAGAATCTCTGCCCCCTTGGTTGATCCCCCCACACATATGCTGTCCACACCTTGAAGATCATTTCGTGCATTCACAAAGGGCGACCTTATGGCATCGTGCTCCTCATCCTGCCGGTCCTATAAAAGATTTGATGCTGTTAATATCCCCCTTCTCCGCACGGAATGCCCTCCCCCAAGGTGTCCCTGATCGGCACTCAGTTCCTTTTATTGGTACACTCGCAATCTCCTTTTCGGGTTTCGAGTCCGAGGTCCATAGGTAAAATTCCCGATGTCCACCCTCTGAGGACAGTGCGACCCCCATCTCCATTCAGCGGGCCCCCCCCTCCCGGTTGCGATCCTCTTTCAACTCGGCCTTGTGAGGAGGTTATTCATCCTTTGAATTTCAGACCCCCCCACTCTCTTGAAACATATAGCTAGTATTGTTTTGTACTTTTTGTTTTGTGTTTGGTTCCTTCGTCTCGATGTTCCCTTTATTCAATCCTCCAAAGGATAACTGACCCCCCATTAAACCATCCTAACTTATTAAACATCGGGAATCTTTAAGTAGGCCCACCAGGAATTATTAAATCAGTTCGGAGAGGCGTAACGCAGTTTAAAGACTTCAATTCGTTTGATAAGGACCCCTACTTCACATGGGAAGTCTTCCTTGCTGGCCAATGATATCTGTTTTGGCCCCCGCAATTCGTCTGGTGGTGAACTTTTCGGACTCTTTGACGTCTTTCCCGCCCGTCAATAAATTTGCCTCTTAAAAGTTTGTTCTTTCCTTTTTGAACATTAGGATAGCACGTGCGTTGTGAGCACGTTCCTTTGGTCAACCCGACGCTCAAACCCATTATCCGGTTTCGAACTTGTCATGCCTTAAGCCCACCAGAAAGGTACATCTCTCACCCCCCCCACTCTTATTGTCTCCCTTTCCGAAAGTATCCATTGGATCCCTTCTTTTCCCACTTCTCCCTTCTTGAGCAGATTCCCCCCTACTTTGGTCTCCACATTCCCTCTTTCCCGAGCACGTCTCGATGATCCGCCTGTGTAATTTAATGATTGGCAAGGTTGTCCCCCCCTTAGAAGTACCATAGTTTCGATTTTCTGTCGACGGACCCCCACCCTTATTAGTGCACCCAGGCTTTAGTTCGTTTCCTTTTATTGACACTCCCCCGTCTCCCGCAAACAATCAACCTGTAAACGGTCCGTAGAAACTGACCAAGAGCATTTCGAGTGGACATAGACCTAAGGCTTTCCCCCTTTTCCTGCGTCTCGCCTCCGCTGAGCCTTTCCAGAAGAGAGGCCTTCGAGGGGGAACCTGGGGCCGGTCACATTGGTCAGCCCTTAACCCATTGGAAAAGTCTTCCGAAGAGCTCTGGTAGTGAACTGCTTGCCACAGTAGCGTTCTCGATTGTTTTTTGAGCTATTGACGACAAATTCCCCCCCCATTGTGTATGCGCGTACAGAGGTTCTGGGCCCCTCTGGGCTTCTGTGAACTGTTTTTTTTGGTTCCATTTTTAGTAACATAAGCCTTTGGCTATTTCCCTTGCTTCCGTCCTTAATCCTCGGAGGTTCTCTTGCCCCCAATCTCCTTTTTTTCCCTTCCACCAGCAGTCCCTGCGGGTCCCTTCGAGTCCTTCTTTCCTTTTTT
>Ga0179593_1629052_pt1 | contig 10592 bp, 18 predicted proteins | sample CZODoug2_1_08_16_FD_185931 | JGI IMG/M metagenome (GOLD analysis project Ga0179593, IMG submission 185931) | Vadose zone soil fungal communities from Angelo Coast Range Reserve, California, USA - CZODoug2_1_08_16fungal (PacBio error correction) | ecosystem: Environmental > Terrestrial > Soil >... | reverse complement strand
CAGTCGCGGCCTTTTCCGATTCCGTCCTTAGTCTCCAAAGCTGCCCTTTTCTTTCTCTTTTGTTCCCAAAGTTGCAGGTTTCGTCTTTTTTACTGCTACAGTCATGGCGCACTTTCTTTTTTTTTTTTTTTTTCTGACCGAGGCCTACTTGACCCCCCCTGTTCACAACGATGGACTCCTTTCCCCCTTTCTTTCCGAAACCCTGCCTCTGCCGTTTTTCCCCCCCAAGGAAGTCCAGGCGCCTTTTCTTCCATCCATTTCTTGCAGAATCTACGCTGAAGGTCTCCGCCTTTTTCCTCTGGGACGACGACGGACGTGCATATTTTTTTTTTTAGCCTGGCCCCCTTCCCGTTTTTTTCCCTTTGTCCTTCTCCTTGTACGCGGTCAACCTGATTGAAACGGCGTGATTTTTTTTCTCCATCTGATGCGGCCTTTCCCCCTTTTACCCACGACGCCACGACCCTTGGGCCTTTCCTCACATTCCCATTAGAGGGACTGCCGCCCCTTTCACCCCCCCCACGTATCCCGCCTTCCCCCCCCTTTTTTTAGACCCGTCCCCTGCAACACAGTTTCTTTTTTCCTTGGCCCCAAGTGTTCGTTCTTCCCAGGTTGGCGCTTCGAAACCTTTCGCGAGGTCTTTTTTTTTTTCTGTTTGGACGCGTCCTTTTTCCCAAGGTGTTTTTCCCCTTTTTCTTGCCGACTTAATCTGCGTCTCGCCTTTTCCTTTTTTATCCGGCTGGACCTGCGTTTCCCCTCTCAGGACGTCTGCCGGTTGACGCCCCTGTACCAAAAGTTCGTCTTTTTTTTTCTGTACGTGGAGATTACTTCCATCGCGGTTCCTTTCGACAGTCCCGTCCCTTCAGAGAAACACTTCCATCGCCCGCATTTTTTTTTTGCGACTCGTTTCCCCTTTTTGGCGTCTAACCCTTGTTTTTTCCCGGTCACGCTTCTTTTTCAGGATTTGGCCGCGAATGCAGTGTCCCTCTTTCCCTACTTTTTTCCCCCTTTTTCTTTTCCCCACACTGATGGGCGCGCCGTTCCCTTCTTTTCCCCCTTGTAGTCGGCCCTCCCAGGTCGCAAAACTGTGTCCCCTTTTTTGGCAGAAACCACCGCCCCTTCCTTTCTCCTGCAGACGATTCAGTTCCTTTTTCTCTCTACGAGTTGTTTGACTCTTGCTTCTTTTCCCCCTCATTAGGGCGACTGCATTTTGTTTCTTTTCTTTTTTTTACATGTTTCCCCCTACGCGAATACGTGCTCCCTTTTTTCTTCGCCCTGATGCGCCCCACTAACCTCTTTTTTTTTTAGGTTGGAAGTAAAAAGCCCAGCATTCCCCACTCTCCCCCTTTTCGGCACTGTCTCCGCGCGTTCCCCCCTTTTTTTTTCTTCCCTTCCTTCGACTTGCCTTCACGCCTCCCCCTCCGGTGGAACAAATTGGGGACTTTTCCCCCTTTCTTCCATTGGGATGGAGGATATGCGCCCCCTATTTTTTTTTGGAACGTTTGTCGTGGGTTTCCAAACCCTGCACTGTCCTCCGGAACTGATCCCTCCTGCCCTTATCTTCTTTTATAGGAGGGATTGGCACCCGTCCCCCTTTCCCCACCTATCCACCTATGGTCTCCAGTTACCTCCCCCCCCCCTGACGAAGAAGGCTTTTTTTTCTCCTCCCGATGAGACGGATTTGCCCCTTTTTTTTTCTCCCCCTCTCCCTTCCTGCGTTTTACGACTCCTTATGTCTTAACCCTCTCGCCCCTCAAAATTGGACCTGCGTTGCCGTTTTCCTCCCTCCTGAACTGTTGATGTTACGGGGTCTTTTCTCAGCGAGGGGCCCCCTTTTGCATGATGGTTACATGCGGGCCCGGGGAATACCCTTGTTTCGTTTTTCCCCAAGGGGACGTCTATCCCTCTCCCCCTTCTGGCCGCGTCGCTCCTTTTTCTTCCAGTTACTTCTGCCCCAGCGCCTCGGAGGAACCCCTTTCCGCTTAGGGAGTCCTCCCGGAGCGTTACATGTAAAAGGTCTCCTTTCCCTTTTCACGACGGGGAAAGGCTCTTTTTTCCCCCGGGATCTGTACTGTATTGAAAGACTCCTTTTTTCCAATTGTGGGGTCCTCCTCCTAATCGTTTTGCCTTGTCCTGAAGAGAGGGGTCCCCTTTTCTCTTAGATGGGTCCTCTTTTTACCCCCTGTTTCTGTTCGGCCCGTCAATTTGCCCTATTTCTTCCAACTTTTTGCCGAAATTTTTCGGCCGGGCCCCTGGGGATTCCATCCAAATTCGCTGGTTTTTGCAGGGAAGGGATCTTTCTTTCCTTTGTCCAGATAGGATCAACCCGGTATTGCAGCCCCCTTTTTTTCCCCCTTTGCCGGTCCCCCCCCCCCCGTTCCGCAGCAGGTCCTTTCCTTTGTTCTTGAGACAACCGCCTGGGGTCCTTTTTTTTCCCCTCTCCCTCCAAGGACAGGGCCTTTCGCACCGTTTTTTGGTCCCACCGATTTTGCTGTGTTTCTGTTCGTCCACCCCCTGTCGGCTCTTTCCACCCCTAAACCACTAATCCCCCCGGAACACCACTTTTTTTCCTACTTGGACCATTGACTTTTTTTTTATTCTTCCCTCTGTTAAGGGGTTAGTGGATTTTTTCCCATTCGAATCGGTTCTTTTTTCCTGGATCGTCTTTACCAAACCAGATCTCCTTTTCTTTTCCCCTACGAAGTACGTTGTTTTCTTTTTTTTGATGGTGAAAATGACGATCCCCTTTCCTTTTTTCTTTTCCGAAGTGTTTGGGGTCGCTCCCCCTCTCCAATTAACAGAGGGTCTTCCCTGGGATACCAACAATTGGAAGACAAAAGTCCCTTTGGTGATTTTTTTCCCCCATTTTGACAAAACTCCCCCCTGTTGCAAACCAGTTTCTCGCTTTGAGTTCCCCGACTTTCTGAGAACCCCCCCCCCCCCGACCCCCGACCCTTTCCAGAAACCCCCTCCTTCGCTTTGTGGGGTTCCCCCAAGCCTTGCTGTTTTAGCACACAGAATCGCCTCTCCTTTTCGCGATTTACTTTACAACCTTTTTTGTCTCCAAGAGAACTCTCTCACATGGTTTGTGAGTGTTTCCTCAAGATTGGTGGCAAAGCGGTCCCTCCTTTTTTTGCCTTGAGACCTTTTCTGAAATTCCACCTGGGGCCCTTCCCTTTTTCGGCCCCCCCCCCAGCGGACTAGTCTATGGAGCCCCACCGCAACAAGGCGTCCCCCCCCTCCCCCGGTTGGCAACCGGTTCTTTTTCCGCCCCACGTGGCAAAATGGCTTGCGCCCTCCCCGGTGGAAACGACACTTACATATCGAAACTTTCTTACTGTAAAGCGCTCATCTCTCCAACGTGTTGCCTTCCTGGTTTATCGTACCCCTTTTTCGGTCGGGCATCACTCCTTTTCCTTTTCCACTCAAACGTCCCCCCCGTGGGTGTCAGGAAACCCCTTTTTGTGGCCTTTCTTTTTTCTTAGAAACAGCCCCTTTTTGTGAGGCGGGTTACTACTCCCCTTTTTTTCTACGGAGATTTCTTTATGGCGAGGTTTTTTCCTTTCCCGGAGCTCCCCAGCCGTCCGGGTCTGATCGAGTCCTTGGTTTGAAGGCCACACTTTCCCCTTTCTTTCCCGAGCTTTCCTGGTTAAGGGGGCCCGTTTGAGACATTCACTCTGAACCATTTCCCCCCCAGTTTAGTGGCGGCCTGTCTTTTTTCAGGCAGTTGTTATTCTTCGTTTGGAGTTTTGCTCAGCCCCTTTTTTCTTGAGGGGGAATTCCTTAAAAGTAACTTTTTTTTCTCATCGGGAGACGGTCTTACCGTCTTGATTTTTGTCCTTTTTGGCGTCCTTTGGAGGAACATTACCCAATCTTCTTTAGCGGTTTGAGCGCTTTTCCCCTCGCCGCCTTTTTCCCCCTTGGTACCCTCAGTTTTTTTCGAGTCCTTTCGGTCACAGGGCGGACGACACCGTCTCCAACCCCCTTTTTCCTAGCAGCCATCCGGGAGAAGTCTGGAACTCCTTGCCCACGGAAGGGATCGGGCTTCTTCTTCCTAAGGCTCTGTTTTAGTCCTTTTCTCAGTGCTAAAACTGGGCCCGTCTCTTTTGTGCATTGGGGAACGGCCCATAACCCTTTTTTTCTTGGGGCGCAGCAGGCGGGCCTTTTTTCGGCAGCAAGGAAGTCAGGGTGGCTCGAGGAGGGCCGCCCCGGTTCTCTTTCTTCCCCCCTGCAAGTCGACCCCCCCCTGAGTTGCACAGCGCCCCCCTTTCTTTGAAAGGGTACTCTCTCGCGGACTTTCCCCTTTTTCCTTTCCCCGGGCGGTGTTGTCCCCTAACCACAAAGTCAAACGGGGCCCCCTTTTTTTTTTTGCGGACGGCCTGGCCGACTCCCCCCCCCTTCTTTCCCCCCTTTAACCTTCTCATCTCCCAGTTTTTTTTTTCCCTGTGAAGGCAAAAACAGGTTTCTTTTTTTTTTTCAGGCGGCACTCTCCGGTGGTAACGTTTTCCCCTCAAGAGGTACTCTCCGGCCGCCAGGCATCGTCCCTCAAGCAACGGATAGGCGATTTTGATGGTTTTCTCGGTAAGTCGTTTCATGGCAGGCACGTGGTTTTTTGCCCCGTAACTAGTATCCCTGGCCACGGAAAAACTTGGTTGTACCCCGGTTTTCCTTCCCTGCCGTAACACAGCGTTCTATCCTTTTTTTTTTTGTGTTTTTTTTTTAGTGTCCGTCCCCAGCCTGATAACCCGCGAAACCGTCTTCTTTCTTTTTCCGCGTTTTTTTTTCCCCAAACAATTGAGGGAAAGCGCTTTCCCCCCCCCCCAACAGGGCCCCCCTTTCTTGTGCTGCCTTTTCCCTGCGAAATGTTCGACCCCCCCTTTTTTTCCTTTCACAATTGTCAACCCCTGTTGCAATTCTGTTGCTCTTTTTCGCGGGTAATGAGATTAACCGTTTTTTTTTTGCGGCGGCAAGTCACTCGCTCTAATGTAGGAGGACCCCTTTTTTTTTTTAGGTGTTCGTGTTGTTTTTGTAGTGAAGAAGGACTGAATTTTTCCTTTCGGAGACGGTCCCGGCCTTTTCCCCCAGTTTTCTTTGTTTTTTAGGAAGGGAACCCTCCCTCACTTCCTCGACTTCTTTAGTAAAGGCGCTGGCTTTTTTTTTTTCGTAGTGCGTGACCGTAGGCGGGTCCCTTTCCCCCTTCCGGCTCTCCACGTTCTCGTCGAATGTGACCCCCTTTCTTTTCCCACGAACTGGATGCCTTTTTTTCCCCCTTGCGGCGGACTTTTTCTTTCAGTAATGGTTCGGCAGCGGTCGGTTTTTTTCCATTCAAGTAGATCCAATTATCCTTCCTTTTAGCGTTTCAGTAAGTCCCCTCCTTTCGGCATCCTAGTTTCTTTTGAGCCAGAAATGGAGGCGTTCCTCTCTTTTCCGGCAACGGTGGTGGCCATCTCTTTTTTTTCCCTCTTTGTGAGCTCAAAAAGCGCTTTCCCTGAGGGACTTCATCATCTTCCTCCTCCGTTTTTTTTTGTTGATAGTTTTCCTTCCCCTGTCCGCGCGCTGTTGTCGCTTTTTTCTTATCCCCAAGATGAACGACAGCTCTTTTTCCCTTGGTGGTTTTTTCCACTGTTCACAGATTAAAGTTTCATGGCGCAATTTTTCCTCTTCTTTGGATGCCGCGGGCCTTACCTTCCCCTTTCCCCTCCACTGAATCTACGCTGATGGCCCCTTTTTTTTTCTTCGAACCAGGTCCTCAAACAGTTCTTACTTCGAGCCGCGCGCCTGTCCCCTTCCCAGCCGTTTCCTTCGGACGGGCGCCGTCCCTTTTTTCTGGGAAGAAGAAGGCGAATACTCTTTTTTTCCAGCAGCGTTGACAACCCCTCCCTTCCTGAGTCGAGACTTTCTTTTCCCGGAGACCCTGAATTGTGTTTTTTTTTTTGCAGGCGGCTCCCCCCCATCCTGAGATAGTCCCACTTTTTCCTCAAAGGGCCCACGACCTTCCTTCTCCTCTTTTCTGGGCCGCCTTCTCAGGGACTGCGTCCCTGGGACACGTTCCGCACTGTCTTTCTCCCTAGAATTGCACAATTTCCCCCTTTCTTTTCCGAAAACAGGGTGCGTATCCCCCCCCTTTTCGTCGTCTTTCTGGTTTTTTCTTTCGAGAAGGTGAGCTTCCTCACTTTTCCCAGCTGGGACGGGTCTTTTTTTTTTTTTTCTTCGGTGATACACGGCTGTTCCTGATCGCGTCTTGTCATTTTCCCCCTCCCAAATGTACCCCAATTTTTTGCGGGCTGTTTCCGCTTAAAGGAAACCTTTTGACCCTAATTTCCAAGGACTACCTCTTTTCCCCCTCCTCGGACGAGCCTTTTTCTTTTCCTGCGGGAGTCCCAAACTGTCACGTTTTTTTCTCCCTTCCACAAGGATGAAGAGGCCCCTTTGCCCGACCCGTCCAGTTTTTCCTCCTTCTTTCCCGGCACTGCTGCGCTTCTTTTCTCGTAACATAGTAGTTCTTCATCCTTTTTTTCAGAAAAAGCTCGGCACCCGTGGCTGTCTTTTCAACAAGTCGAGCGACCCCTTTTCCTCCTCGATTAAGAAGGACTTTCTCTCCTCTTTTTTCGTCGATTTTTTGGTTCTCTTTACATGGCGGACTCCTTTTCTTTTTTCAATGAGCCGAACCATTCTTTTCTCCCGAAGGAGTAGGTGTGTGGGCAGTTTCCCTCCTTTTTCACAACGCGGCCTTTTCACAGGCTTCATTTATCCCCCCTCCTTCTGAGACAGACTTCCCCTTTCCCCCCTTTCGTTGTTTTTTCCCCCTTTGGGAGATGGAGTTAAAAGCTCTCCTTTTGAGCGTGGAGTTTTTTTTGACGGTGTAGTGACTGCCCTTTCCCCCTTTTCAGACGCCCTGAGGCCCCTTTTTTTTTTTTCCACAAAACGACCCGCCCCCCTATCCTTCTTGTTAGTCCTTTCTTTCCCTCCCCCTGAACCGCACGCAGGACGGCTTCTGATGAGACGGGGGCTTTTTTCCCCTTTGATTTTTCGGACGCCTGCTTTTTCCCGAAGGCCAGGGACTCCACTTGTCCTCCACCCCTTTTTTCCCTTTTTGCCCCGGGGACGCCGCACGGTCCATTTTTGGTCCCCAGCGCGCCGCTCCCCTTTTTTTCCTGGAGAAAGGCGCTTTTCCTTTTTTCCTGCCACCCTAGTTATCTTTTTTTTTCTTTTTTCCTGCGGAGCTTCCTGCGCCCAGTACCTTTCCCCGGTCAGGATAGGACCTTTTCCTTTTTCTTACGAGTGAACTGTTCCCCCCTTTTTTCCTTCCGTTCATCCAGTTGTCCCTATTCTCAGCATGATGATTTTTTCCCCCTTCCGCTTAAAGGGGGGTTTCCCCCCCTCCGAGTTGCTCTTGGTTTTGTAACAAACCCTTTGATTCACCCCCTTAAAAGTTCGGCTTCCACCTTGTCCCTTTCTGCCCTGCGGCGCTTCCCTTTTTGAAGACATTGGTTCCTGTTTTCCTTTGTGATTCCTACCATTTTTTTTTCTCTTGAGTTTGGCGGCCCTGGTTTGTCCCTTATTCTTTCCCCCAAGTGGGAGCCCCCCTGCCGTCAACCCTCCGTTCTTTCTTTTTTTCCCCATAGACGCGCGTTCTTTTTTTTTTTTGAGGACACGGCCTTTGTTCTCCCAAGGGACAGGACTGCGATCGGGGTCCCTCCGTCTGTGCCCCCCCCCCCCCGCCGCAGGATTTCCCCCCCAATTTTCTCAGGTCGCTTTCCCGCCCCGAACAAATAAGTTTGGCCCCCCCCAGTATTTTTTCACCTTCCCCATTGACTTTTTTCCTTGTCTCCCCCCCTGTTAATTGTTAGAGCGACCCCCCCCGGCTGGGGCAAACGGGTCCCTTTCCTTCCTTTCTTTCCTCCTCCCTCCTTTGGTGTGATTCTTTTTTTCCTTTCCCTTTTACGGATCCGTTCCGTTTTTTTTTTTTCTTTTCCTTCGATTGCGAAGTTGGGGTCCCTTCCACATTCTTGAGCATTCCTCCCAAAAGGGCCAGACAAAAAAGTTTTTTTTTTTTCCAAGTAGCGTTCCCCCTACTGGGTGTTCATGTTGCCCCCTTTTTGTTCGGGTTTTGTCCTTTCTTCCCCGCGACTGAGCCTTTTTTGACGAAACAAAACCCCCTTTTGCGAGGTTCTTTTTTCCCCCCCCCTCCTAGGTTGCTGCACCCCTGATAGCAGTCCTTTTTTTCCTTGCGATTTAAATTTAACAAGGCTCTTCCTCAAACAGAACCCCCCCTCTCCAGGGGCACTTCCTGTGAGCGTCCGAAACGATTTGGACCAGCTTTTCCCCAGTTGGTGCTGCGCCCCCCTTGGGCGCAACCCCTTCTTTTTCAAGAAATTTCCCCTCCCGGCGTCCCCAACAACCTTCTTTTTCTGCCTTCTTTTTTGGGATTTTATGGCCCTTCTTTTTTCCCTGGGAAACCATTTTCCCCGGCACCCTTTTTTTTTTCGTCTTTGTCCCCGCGGCCGCCCTTTCCTTGTTGAGGAGCTTTCCGAAAGTTTTCCACTGACTATCTTCCCTCTCGGTTTGACCCTCTTCCTCGCCCCCCCCAGAATACTCAACTCGTCGTCGTTTCTTCCCCCACAGGGGGGTTTTTTCCTCCTTTCCCCCCCTGGACCCTGTTCCACCCCCGGGTGTCCCGTGAAGGACCTGTCCCCCTTTTCAAGGCCGTAGGTTTTCTCCCGCCGATCTTCGTACCCTTTTTTCTTGCGGGGCTTTCCCCTCCTTTTTTTCCGGAAGCGAACTGTTCGATAGAAGTTCTTGGTTTTCCCCTTTGATGGCTCGCTTTTTTCCCCCCCTGTTAAGGCCCGGCTTCGTCGCTTTTTTTCCCCCCTTTTTTCCAAACAACAACAGTTCGTGCGGTGATTCCCCCGCAGGCAGGGGGGGGAGGTTGGGCTTCCTTTGGGCTTCGTCTTTTTTTTCCCGGCCGAAACCTCCTTTTTCCACCATCTTTTTTTTTCATTTCGGGCTCCAGGCGGGCCATTTTTCCCCTTTTTCAGGGGGAGTTCCTTTTCCTTCCCCGGACTGTGTTCTATCTTCTTTTGAGGTCTTTGGTTTGGCAAAGCCATTACAGAAGCCCTTTTGAAGTCAGGTTTTGGGAAGAAGGTGTCCCCTTTTTCCTTCCAACTACCACAACTACACCTCTCCAGCCTTCTCCCATTAGACGCCCCACCGCAAGAGCACAATTGTTCCCTTTTTGAATGAAGGAGATTTTTTTTCCGTAGTTCCTCCTCTTTTGTTTTTCCGTGCGGAGGAGCCTTCCCCTTTTTTTTGTTTTAATGATGGGACTTTTGTCTCCCCCCCCCCCGACAGGGGAAGTTCGTGACGTTCCTTTTTTTTTTTCCTTTCTTTTTTTTTTCTTTCAGGCGGCAGGGCGTCTGGTCCTTTCGTCAGGCTCCCTTTTTCTCGTTACCCCCTCCCTAATGAGTTGGCCAGGCGCCCCCCTTTATCTGGAGTCGAAATTTTTTCCTCCGGCGTTTTTTTAGTCCCGGGAGGGTTTCAGCCACGTGTTCCTTTTTGGCCGGGACAGACCTTTTTTCCGGTGAACCCTCCTCCTCCCCCCCCAGTGCAGGGAACGCAGGTCTTTTTCCCCCCACAGGGGACGGGTTTTCTTTTCCCTGAGGTATGAAGGGAAGGCTTTCTCGGGACTTCTACGAAGGGAAGGACCTTAGAAGACTCTTCTTGCGATGTGTCTTTCGGTCTTTTTGGGGCGCCTTTTTCCGACGGACTCTAATCGGTCACACGATCCTCCACCTCACCCGGGTCCTTTGCGTCCCAGCGGCGTCCCTTTCGTCGATTCGTAGTCTCTTCCAGACAGCCCCCCCCCGATCTTCAGTCTCTTCGGCAGCTTTTCTTTTCCTCTTTTTTTCCCCCCCCCCCTTGAGGGAAAGCTCCCTTCCAACAGGGCACCCGCGTCTCTTGTTCCTTCTTCTCCGAACACGACCCTTTTTCCCCTTTTTCAACTTGTGCAATTAGATTTGTAGCAGGTCCTGCGTGAATTTCTCCTGTCGGGGGGGATTCTCCTTAGTTTTCACTTGTTCCTTTCCTCTTACGGGCGGCCCCCCTTCCGGTTAGTGGACCTTTTTTCGGAAGAAAAGGTAAGGAGTTCCTTGATTTTCGCCACTCCTTGTTTTCAATCAGTCCCTCCGGGAACACTTTGACGCCAGCACGTTTCTTTTTCATTGCCTGGGATTCCATTTGCGGCTTTGGTCCTTTCTTCCGTCGGCTGGCCCCTCTCTGGGTCCCTCCCGGGAGCGCCCTTCCTTCCCTGGGAAAACGGCTTGCCTTTTCTGCCGAGCGCGGTTCTGTTTCCCTTTTGGATTCTTTTTCCCTGTTCGGCCAGCGGCAGGGGTTTTTCCTTTTTTTTTTTTCTCGTAGATTCCCCTTTTCCCTTGCGTTTCAGTAGTCCAGGAGCGTTTTTCTCCCCTTCAGTCTGACAGTCCCAGTTTAACCCTTTCTTGCCTGTGACAGTCAAAGATACGCTTCTCTTGGCCCAATCGCTGTTTCGGGCACTCCTTCCGATCAAAGCGCGGCCCCCTCGACCCAGAGCAGCCCTC
>Ga0179593_1596476_pt1 | contig 10592 bp, 8 predicted proteins | sample CZODoug2_1_08_16_FD_185931 | JGI IMG/M metagenome (GOLD analysis project Ga0179593, IMG submission 185931) | Vadose zone soil fungal communities from Angelo Coast Range Reserve, California, USA - CZODoug2_1_08_16fungal (PacBio error correction) | ecosystem: Environmental > Terrestrial > Soil >... | reverse complement strand
ATGCTCCACTCTGCCCCCCCCAACTCCAGATCCCAGGCGAGAATCCGCCCGTGCTTCATACCCCATTCTTGACCCCCTCGCTTCTTTTGGTTTGATTCTTAGGATACCCGTTTAGTGATCTGTGTTACCTATCGGAAATCTGTAAGTGTCGACCATACCGACCTTCTTTTTGCTCGCCCTTTTCCTCCCGTGCCGTTAGCACCGGGTTCCCAATGAAGGGAAGCGCAAATCTCCCTCCCTTGGATTGCTTCTCCCTTCATTTCGAATGTAGGCTGACGCTCTTGTTCTTGTATTTTCGCCCCCTCCCCCCGGATCCTGGCGCCTTCAACGTGCGTACAGCTACTGCGACCGCAACTTATCCCTTTTTTACCCTCCGATCCTCCATTCCCTTAGGAAACTTCCCACCGGTTGGAAGTTTGATTGCTTTCTCTCCCTTGAGTCCTTTTCCCCTTAGTACAATGGGATTGTCATTGTCTCGGCCTGGTGGGATTTCGGAAACTTTATTCTGGCCTCCCGACCTTTTGCAGGTAAACCCGTTGTTAGCATATAGCTTTGACCGACCTCGAAAATAGTCCTCAGAAAGCGGGCGTATTCCACTCATGTGGCGGGCCCTGTTTTTCCTCATGAATTTGTGAATAGTCCGGGGTCTCCTTGATTCCTTAAAGAAAGATTAATTCGATATTTCCTCTCCTTTTGTTGTCTCTGATTTTTTTTTTTTTTTTTGATAGAATCTTCTCCAGAGGAGGGACATCTCACGTCCTGAGCCCAGGATGATGTTTCAGTTGAACCACATTTATTTCCCAAAACTTACTTGTTGAAGAGGTTTCTCTCTAACCCGGACTATTGCTCAAGAAACCGGGCACCTGACCTCTTCAGCTATTACTCTTACCGGACCCCCCCCCGACCTTCGCGCAGAGGAAATACCCGAAAATAGACCCCCCTTTTTTACCTTGTTAAAACGGTTCGTCCCCCCAATTCCCCAGTTTCCCCGCAAAAGCAGCTTCCCCAAAGTTTTGAAAAGATTTCCGCCTGTTATATGTACCCCCCTGTAAGGACCCCTAATTGTTGCCCGTAACGAAATGTACTACGTTGAAGTCGCCCTTTTCTCCTCCTCTCCGTCCTTCCCTTTCCTAAAGCGCTTCTTAAGTTATTTCCAACTGACTTACGAGATCCTTTTCTGCTGGAGCCCATGTGAAGGTAAGTACTTTATAATTCCAGAAGTCTTTTTAGCGCAACGCACCCCTCCCGAACCGGTATTCTCACATACAAAGTGAGGGCCTTGTCCCCTCAGCCAAGGAGAAATAAAGGTAACCCTACGATTGATCGTTTTCCCATCCCCCATTATCTGTAATATTTCCAGAAAAAAGAAAACTTTCCCTCTCGGAAACATCTTATAGATTACCACGCTCTCGAATTCCCCTTAGTAGTTTTCATGATTTTCTGCCCAAAGCTAATAATAACCCCTAACCCAGCTTCACGATTGATCAGATACAGTACGACTCGATAAGTGCCCTCGAACAGACCCCTAAGCCCTCCTTCCCCAACGCGTCAGGATCCCTGTCAACTGACTACTTTTGGTTCAGATCCAGAGCCGGTGCTTTCGCCGCCCCGATCTCTCAAGCCTTTGAGGAGAAGAGCTTTCTTTGGAACCCTCGACGCTTTTGTTTCGACTCGTTTGCTTTCTTCTCCCCCGGCATGAAAGTCAACGGAAAGCCTTCAACCCCTGGACCCTCGTGTTTCATATCCGCCGCCATTTTCTCCTATCCTTTCGGTTGGCATATTCGTCTAGCGCCTCCCTTCCCTTCGCGTACGCCTAGGCCCATGGCGGATTCTATTCCGATCCCCTCTTCAGTCCTGACCGGTCGTTGGATGGTTACTCCCATTTTTAGTTGGCATTTGAAGGGCACCTTGTCTCTATCTTTCGCCTCCACCGCCCATTGATCTCCCTCCCCTACCTCCCCTCCTCCTTCCAAAGGTTCATTTTTTTCCAAGCGATATCACAAAGCCATATCACTTGGTTTACTTCTCCATCTTTATCGGTTCTGACTTCACCTGACGACGCGTATAGACATAAGCCTCACTCTTTCTCAGTGTCCTAAGTCTGCACGGCGATTTTTATTATCTTTCTTTTCTAAACCCCTTCCTTTTGACCTTAGGGAAATGCACTGAGAAGCCTGCAGGATATCGCCACTCTTAAATTCGCCCCCCCACCCCCCCCCCCCCCAAGGATGGAAAGGATCCCTCCCTTTTCACGGTCTGACCGCGCGCTACGGAGAGGACCACCTCTCTCCGCCCCCCCTTCCCCCCCTCGTAAGATTCTCTGCCCCCCCCCTACCTCAAACAATGGTGCAGCCCCCCCCCCCAAATGTTCCACGTTAGCAGCACAAGTTTCCCCCCCTCCAGCACATAACCGGATGCTCCCTCCTCCTTCCTGACTCCGGAATAGCACAATCAACTTATTGTCATTTAAATAGCCGCCCAAGCGCTCGCGCCCTGATAAGAGGCCGGCCGGCTGTCTTTGCAGAAGGCCGGCTTTAGAGTTACGCCTTTCCCCCGTTCCCTTTCTAGCCCCTTATAAACCCATGAGGTAAATACTTAGGGGACTAACCTCCACGCTTCTCCAAAGGGGTCGCTCCAGGACCTCCTCTGCGGATAATTCCGTTCCCCCCCCCTCGATTCCCTCATTACGGCGTAAACGACAGCCCTCTCAAAATCTCTCCTTTAATTCTTTACGCTTGTATTGGCAACCCCAAAAAGGGTGGCGCCCTCCCCTCTGGCCCTGCAAACTGAAGCTCTCAGTGGTCCTTGACCCCCCCTTTTCAGTTTTCGCATGTTCTTACTACTCAACGTTCCGAAAGTTCATTCTAGACGTGCGATTTCCTTCCCACGTCAGCCGGGTTCCCGCCCGCTTGAGAGCGGCTGCCGTTTCCCCTCGAACGCCTTTTTTACGTCGTTCCCTGCTTTCATCACACGGCATCAACGAGGCCACACTCGGATTAGCTATGCCCTTTGGCCTGATGGCCGCCGCCCCCCGCATTTCTCCCAAGTCTCTTGACTCTTAAGGTCATCCGCGACTTGCTTTAACCCTTGCGTGTCCTAAACCCGCCGCCTCCTGCCACCGCCCCGACTCTTGAACCTCTCCTTTGCGCAAACGATGTTCCACATCGACGACGTTTCGCTATCGTCATTGAACGACCACCAGGATTCGTGAGCCTCCCCCCCTGCTTTTCAATAGGCCAGGAGATCGCGCATATGAACTTCATCGAGACCAAGTTTTTCCTATCGTCAACCCTATCTTCCCCAATCCGTTTTTTTTTTTCTGAGCCCTTGTTGAGATATTAGCTTGTCCTTTTGAGGCGCCGATTTTCCCTTTCTCCTTTTTTTAGTTCTTTCACCTCCAGTCCTTGAATACGAGAATACTGGTGGTTGAGAAAAGAAGCTCCCTTCCTTCCCGACCTTTGTCGGGCGATTCCCACCTAAGCTGCTTTTACTTCTGATTTTCCTCTTACGCGGCTTGGTTTAGCAAAAGCGAACGTGCCTCCTTCATCCCTGAAGCGTCACTCTTTAATTCGAGTTTTCCGTAGTTATCCTTAAAAGATAGGCTTCCCCCCCCATAAGGGGTGGTGCGTTGATGCGAAGCGTTTTTTTAGTCATCTTCTCCCACTGAGTCTGAGAGAATGCAAGATGATCGATCTCGTTCAATTCAGTACGATGGGTCTGCTCGCTCCGTTTGCCGCGCTTCCCAATTTTTTCTTTAATAAGGCCTCTATGAGCTATGTACTGGCTGGCATATCCCCAGGTTTCACGATGCCTTATGCCGAAAACTTGGGGCCAATACGTCATAAGTTCATTCGTATAGATTTTCCTTGCTGTACTCTTTTTGCGTTTTCTCCTCGACACTCGCCCTATCAGCGACGTGCCCCCTCCCTTGTTACCTCGGCTGTCCGAATCCTAACTCGTCTTCTGCTCTTATGTCTTCCTCGGGGTAATGCTTAAGCCGGGGCTCCTACCGGCCGTTGCCCGCACCCCTTGAAGGGTCCCGCCAGTTCTGAGTCACGACTCTTTGGCCGCAGTTCCGGCCGATTGCCCTTGCGACTTCCCATTAAGGTTTAGTCGCAAATTTTCGTCTAATTCCCTGCCGCGTAACGTTACGGTCTTTGTTTTTTCCCTTCTTTTTTTGGAACGTAGGTGCTTGACGGTGGTCATGGGTTTTTGCTGATTTTTTGAAGTTTCCCCCCGTTACAAGGCAGCTAATACGATTTTCGGTATTAGCTGGGCCTCGACGTTTTTTTCGCTCCGTCTCATTTCCTGTCTCTTCCCCAATCCTTGTCAAGATCCTTCCTGCGGAGATCCCCGTATCAGTGTCAGCCCCCTTTGATTTTCATCATCTGACACACCGCCGAGGCTTGTGACGGTCGACACTACTCCCTTTTTCTTTTCGGCGGATTGCAGGGGCGACCATTCGCTGAGCAGTCGCTCTTATCCTGTTTCAAGACGTGATATTCGGATTGTTATCGCCCCCTTGTTCCTTTTCTTGACTGATGAAAGGAGGAGTTTGGCGGCACTTTCTTTCCTATTTCTCGCGTCCCCATTTGTTTAATTCTGACACCACTAAAGGGTACACCACCGGTTTTTTTTTTGGTGCCCCCCAGTTCCTGTACTACCGCCCAACTTTCACTAGAAAGCTCCGCAAATTCACAGCATTCTCGCCCATCTTCAGGCTCTTCTATATCGATAGGAAGACCCCCCGGCAGTTCTTTTGGTCGGTCCTGCGATTCCTATCCCCTATGTGGATTTTTGTTCGATACGGATGATTGACGGTTTCACTTTCAAAATAATTGGTATTGAAAAATTACCAAGGAGATGCTCGAAGAGTATGTACGTCCATGGGCCATTCTCGACCCCGTCTCACGATCCCCCTTTTCTGCGTATAAGTTGAAAGTCAGGACCTTCCTTGCCTATGTAGAGGCCTTCTGGGTTTTTCATGCTCCCATCTTCACACTGTGTCCGCTTTTATGATGTTGATATCGTCGAAAACAGATCCCTGACCTAAGAAGGTGCGGCCGTTAAAATAACCTTCCGAAACTTTTTCTGGGATTTTCTTTTAGACAAAGTAAGGAGGGTTCCAATCGATCCGGCTCAGAGGTACCCTCTCGTTTTTCCTTGGCGACAATTTTTTCCATTCGTATGGGGGATACCCCCGTTCGCTGTCCACTGCTTCTTACAATGATTTAAGCCGGCATCGCAGCTCATAACTGGCTCGGATTCCCCCCTGAATTACGAGCTCTCCGTACCTTCCTTTTCTTCTCCCGGCCTCACGTGACTTAAGTGACTGTAGTTCTCCCCCCCCCCGGTCACCGCAATCGCGCATCCCTTCCCCCTACCCATGCGGTACAATCTCCCAACGTTGGCAGTGCTTTTGCGGTCCTTTCCCCCCCTATCTACCGGTTCAATCATGGTTCATTTTTGCCGTCCTTCTTTTTTCTGGGAGGTCAGTGTAAAACGCTTCATGCCAAGGGCCGCTGTGCAGGTTCCCATAAGTGGTGTCACGCCCTTCATGAATACATACGATAAGCCCTGAGGATGTCCTTCTCTACATGTGGGCGGTCACCTTTTCCAGGTTCAGCCTTGGGCTACGACCCTTTCCTAAACCCCCCCGAAGGTATGATTGATCTCTATCTTTTCCCCCTTTGTTGAGAGAGATCTTCCGAAGTTAGTCGTCCTTACCTCCCTAAATCGCCTCAGGCAAAGGAGATGATGACCCTCACTGCCCCGCCACATTTTGCAATCCTTTCGGGCCTCTTCTTCCCTTTTAGATATGCTCCCAAGGATTTCCCTGCCCTGTGATTGATTACAGAGATTGAAAGCGGTTACCGACTCCCCGATTTTTCTTTCCCCCCATGAAACCGAAACATTTCCCCAGGTGTTGTTTCCATCAAGTCCCCCTCCGGCCCCTCTTCCCTTTGAACATGTTCTTATTTTTATTCCGAATTATTGAGATCCTATTGGGTCCTCCAGGGATCCGCGATTCCGGTCCAGCCTCCGTACTGCCTTCCCTATGACCTTTCTTTCTCCGAGGCAGACCGGGATAACTCGCGACCGTGACATTCTCCTTTATCCTTTGTTACGACCCACCAGGTCTGCCTCGGTCTATTGCTTCGGTCATAAATCGCAGTTCTCCAACCTCCCAAGAGAACACTTTGTTTAGCCCCCTTTTTAAAAACTTCGGTTCCTCCTTCCACGGACACTTCCAAGGTCCACATAGATCCGGCATTACTACTTTCTCGGGAGACGTCTATCAAACCTCCCCAGCGTGCCCCGATCGGCACTCCGATAGCTTCCGCACCAGTCATAGGACTGTAGTTAAGATTAGACTCTATACTCATGCTGCCCCTAGATGGCTTTCACGCACCTGATTCCCTCCTTACGGCTGAAAACGACAAGAATTACTGAAGACACAAGTTCGTGAGTCCACATGTAACCTAATACAGGAAGATGGGTTCCCGCTTCCTCCGTCAGTTCGGGCAGAATCCGATTGGCCCCCCAGTATGATCATTAGACGCTGATCTCTCCCGAACTTCCCCCCGGCGTACAGTTTTGGAAAAACGTTAATCATCGTTGGAAGCGGTAGAACCCCCCGGCAATCAGTTTCCTCCACTTTTTCCTCTTTGTACATAATATTAATCGCAATCGCGACTGACCTGTCCTAGCTGCCTTCGCTAGCGTAACTCGCCCCCGTCTAATGTAATCAATCTTGACTTCTCCTTTCTATTCAAAGTGTATGTATTTGGCGGCGTAAGTTCATGAAACGGGCTCGCGTGGCGCACCTTGATCTTTAAACGTTGTTATCGCCTACAAGCCCTCTTTGCCCCCCGCCAAGGCCCCCATCCGCCTTCCTCAAAACACTTTTCCCCGCTATATTATCACAAAGCCTCCCTATCACTGCGTTTCCTTCGCCGCGCTCGGCCGCGCTTGCCTTCCTCTTATTTCTCATCCTCAGAACCTCTGTCGCGTCCTTTCGACGTAGCTCACCCCGCCCTAGGACGGGTTCCTTTGGAGATATTATAGGTTTGTCCCAAGTACTTGCTGCAGCCGGGAACTGCCCCGTATGGTGATTTCGCTCCCAGCTCGGGACAAGTACCCTGAGACCTTCGTTTGGACTCTGACCCGCAACGCGAAGCCTTCACAGCTATTAAGAAGCTTCAAATCTCTCCGCTGCCTGTACCGGTTCCCCCTTACCGGTGCATTCCAACTCCCGGCTTTCCACCGTTTTTAGGCACATATTTACCGACCCCCAATCTGCACCCTCCTGCTGACAGGATTTTACGGACGCCAATTTTCCCACAATCAATTTCGAACCTCGCCTGATGGAATTGCGCCGGACGCGTCTCTCCCGCGGCCCGGCCTTTCTTTGAATCCCCGTGAAGCTTCTCTTCTGTAACGTTCCCCGGATACCCGGTGCCCAGCACTACAAAGGTCCCACTTCTCCAAATGCTCACCCCTCTTTTCTCTGCTATCTTTTTTTCCCCGGGTTCCTGGGACGGCTTCCTGAGCTCGCCCTTTCGCTCCGGCATCTAAACGCGATAAAATAAGTGGCTTCCCGCTCCTCCATCTTCCCCTCAAGCTTAAGCTTGGTATTCCACCCAGGGTTCAGCTCCATTCTTTTCTGCCTCCATTTGGAGCTTCAAGACTCCCCAGTTTAGCCATGATCGAGACCCTTCTTCTTCACTTACCTCGACTTAGAGCTTAAGAGCAAATCGTAGCTCTCAATGGCCGCGAGTTAGAGCATGCTGAGGTTTTGTTTTTTCTTTTACTCTTTTCTTTTTTTTTCTGTGTTTGTTTTGTGTCTCCCGTGGAGTCCATATGAAGATCCCGAAAACTTGGACCATAACCAGCGAAAACCCGAGCTTCGCCCACTAACCCTTCCTTCTGAGAGAAAAAGCGAAGCTTCTCTTCGCCACCTCCCCGGTGAACCGCTTCTACGAGCCCCTGCCTTTTTACAACCCTTCCGCTCCGCGGCCAAACTGAATCAGCGAATTCTTCCCGACGCCTCCCTTGGCAACGCTTTCGAAATAGCCCCGACCTTGTCGCCCCCCTCCATCGTCATCTCAACGACCACACTTTCGTTCCTGGACTGGCGGTTGACCCCCAACCTTCGTTCTTCTAGGAGCTTTGTCCCCCCTTGGAAATGACTCTCCCAAGCTGAACCGGCAAAAACCTTCAGAACAGTTGTTGTTGTTGATTGAGTCTTTTGTCCCCTAAGTTGGTCTCGTTTTTCTTAAGCTTTAATCGCGATTTCCACTAAGGTTTTGTCACCGCCATGGCAAGAAGCGCTCCTGTCTTTCTACCTGCGCGCCTTCCCCCCAACACGTCGCCCGATGTCGAACTTCGCTGACAAGGTCCTCGTGCTTCTTATTGCGTTTCGGCTTCTGGTTCCCCCGCGCCCCTTTTTCCTAAAGTCTCTGCTGAATCAGCGTCACCGGTGGCAACGGCTCCTTGCGTCTTCTAAATTAAACCCATGAGGCATATTTGCCAGAATAGTTTTTTCTCGTCTTCGCCAGACTTTGTCGATTCGTAATTTTAGCACTCTTTTTCCACAGGCCTATGATCGATCTCGCTCTGTGAACCCCTGTCTCGACGAGAGCTTTCGGTCCCGAATTCAAGTTCTCAAGCGTGCCTGTTGTCCGGGTTCGATAAGGCGAACCGTTACTTTCGCTTCATCGGCCCCGTGCTCTGGACTCTTCAAGGGCGAATATTTCCACTTTCCCCCCTTTGTTGGGCCACTACTCCACTTGAATTCTCTGATAGATTTGGAGGGCTGAGGTTACGCTACGGAGTTGCAGCTTGCTAGCAATTCTCGCTCATTTGCGGCCCGACCTGAGCGTCGCTTTCTTCCCTGGTAATATGCCTCATTTTGGACATGTGGCTCCCTCGGATGCCTTCTGACGCGGGGGACCGCGTAAAGCGCCGTTTCCTCCTGCGCCCCTTGCCGAAGCCTTACGTAAATTCTGAATCGCAGTACATACGCGGCAGATGTGTTCCAAAAGGTCCTGATAACCTCTCCACTTCGGAAGGCTCCACCTCTTTAGCGTGAGAATCTTTCCTTCGTTTACCTATTCTGCCGACATTTAATGTGTGTAAAAGTTAGTTTTGGCCTAAACTCTTGTTTTTTTTTTAACCGTTCACATCAGCTGGCTCGGTTGTAATGTATAGGCTGTGTCTTTAAGGGAGAGCTCATTCCAAAGATGTAGTTGACATCTGCGTACCAGCATAGTTCTTCCTGGACCCTTCGTCTCTCCGGAATTGTCTAGAAGTCCCTTTCCTTGATGGCGCAGACCTACGCTTTTCCCTCGTACCCCCCCGTGAGGGCGTGTTCCTTGCGCGTTGCTTTTGAGAAACTTACGCTGAGCAGGTACAGAGAGACTCCCCTTTGAAACGCCGTTAATGCTTCTGTTTCTTCCTTGGTTTCCCTTTTGCTGGTCTAAATGCGGATCCCCCCTTTTGAGGCGGATGCAGATTTTTGGTCGAGAAACCTTCCGACCCCCTGTGTCCGGCACCCCCCCGCAAGTTCAGGCCCAATCCTTTGCCATACAGAAACTTATAGGAAAGTCTCCCGCTGCGGCTCCTCATGCTATCTGCGGTTCTCTTACGATCCAGCTACCTTTCCATCTGGCTTCGCTGTTGCGCGGAGCATATTCCACCCGCTTCTCCTTCTTGACGTCGTTTCTTCAACGAATTTGCGTCGCCTTTTGTTAACATGGGACTCTCGTGCGAGTCAGGATCTCTGAATGGCTGCCTCGTTCTTCCATTCGCTCCTCCCTCTGCTAAAAAACTCCTCAGCCCCCCCCTTTCTAGTCGCATGGGCCGTTCTTAGTTTCCTTCGGGTTTTGGTCCCAGTCCCCTTATCAAGCGTGACATGTAGTTTCCCTCTACTCTCTTCTGATGTGCGGTTGAGGCGAATGAACCGCCGCTCCCCCTTTTCGCACAGCACTCTTGGTGCCCTTAATATATAATTGATCAATTCGCACCCAGATTTGCTGGTGTTGATAGATAAATCTGGCGTTGATTTTAAACCCTTCCGATATCTTTAAATTTATGTCCGGAACTGCGGAACCCACCAATTGTTTTTCGCCCCCCCTTCTTCTTTGCGCGTTAGTTGCGACCCTTCCACTTACGGGAACAGGCACCTTTTTCCCGCCCAGCCTACGGGCTCTGAACTAATTAATTTTTGCGACTTTTTCCGGTAATTTATCGCCGAGTTAAATGTACTGCTCCCTCCCGTGCCCAACTCAGTAAGTTAGTTGAACCATGACACAATAGCTGGCAAATTTATAGGAGCCCCTCAAGTCTAAATAATGCGGCCAGCTGTGATTTGTGGAATGTAAAATTGGTTCTTCACCCCGGGCTATTTCCTCATCGTAATGCCTCTCCTTTTAGATTCAGGTAAACTTTGCCTTTCCTCCGTATCTGTGAGTGAAAGGACCTCGCATTATCGAACCCTTGACATTTTCGTAAAGCGGAGTATGCCCTCCCAGCCTTTCACCTGATGAACTGCTCGCGCCTCTTCTTAGTTTTTCCAATACCCCGCTTCC
>Ga0179593_1513291_pt1 | contig 10592 bp, 11 predicted proteins | sample CZODoug2_1_08_16_FD_185931 | JGI IMG/M metagenome (GOLD analysis project Ga0179593, IMG submission 185931) | Vadose zone soil fungal communities from Angelo Coast Range Reserve, California, USA - CZODoug2_1_08_16fungal (PacBio error correction) | ecosystem: Environmental > Terrestrial > Soil >... | reverse complement strand
GTCCCCCTTTCCCAGTTTGTGGATCCGTCGAGAAGCGTTTTCCCGCCTCCCCTCAATCCCCAAAAGTTTTTTTTTTCTGCCCTCCACTCTTTTTGATGATGGGGTAACCCCCCCCAATTCCCTCCTAATTTCTTCTGCCGACAGAAGGTTCGACGGGAGCGACCCCCAATCCCCTTTTTTAGCCCACTCATTCACACCTTTAGACTCTTACCCTCTCTTTTTTGGAAGACAATACCCAACGGTTGCCACTGAAGCAGGAGAGTTCCTTCCTCCAGCCCCCTTTTTTCCCCCGAGGGTCCTCCACCTCCCTTATTTGAAACTTTCGATCTTCCACATCTAACAATGCTTCGTGTAGAATGCTGCCAAGTTGCATGCCGTGACGATGAAGGTATTCCCAGTTTCTTTTTTCTGTTACCTTCACACCCCCCCTATATTTTTTTTTTTCAATCGTCTCTGGCGCCGCTAGGACTTTCTTTCTCTTTCAGTATCTTTCGGCTCTTTCAAGCCGCTGTTAGCTTATTCTGGGCATTGACATGTTCAAGATCAAACATGGATCCCTGGTTCGTCCGATAATTCCTTCCTCTTTGCCGAAACCATCGTATCCCTTATCTTCGAATTGAGCCGGCGCCGCTCAGGCCTTCAAAAGATTCATCAGTCCATCCCCCGCTTCTCTCTTATTGTCTTAGTAGACAAGCGGCCTTTTTTTTCCCCCCCTTCCTTTCGAATGCACCAATTTGATGTTCGGGTAGACTGCGGACGAAATCAATTAATGTTTCCTCCTCCCAGAGCGACCGCTCAGAAAAACCTGAGAAGTAAGATCTTCCCTCTTTCGAGCCCCCACGCACCTCCCCCCATCTACCGACCCCCAGACCCTTCCCCTTGGAGGGTCTACGAGGGTTCTACTTTTCTTCTCTGTATAGACCTCATTTACCAGAGTTTGGAAGGCAGGACCCCCTGTGTCTTACTCTTTTGTCTGATTATTTATCCGGACCGCTCATCCCTTGCACCCCCTATTGGAGAGATTTTCTGAGCGTTCCTGTTTTTCTTTATCCCGTCTCCTAGCCCCCCCCCCCAATTTCCCTCCCATTCTTGTTCTAAGGACAATTCTTTTTTTCTCTTATTCGAGCTCGCACTTTGAGGTAGAAAACGGGATGAATCCCGCGAACATGTTCTTTCCTGTTTTTTTTTGCTTCGACCCCACATACTCACCCCTTCCGCATCTCGTCCGATTATAGGCCACTAAATTCCTTCGGCTTTGTTGAACTCTGTCGGTCTTTGGTGCGATCAGGCATTCCCCCTCCGTTTGCCTCGTCGAGGGGCTCTGTGAACCAACTTCGGTCTCCGAATTCCTTTCCGCAGCCCACTTCTTTCCCCCTTCTCACGCAATATCTCTTTTCCTCTCCCGTTGTTTGAGATAAATTGCGTCTGAAGGCCCCCTGCCCACTGCCCGGACTTTTTTTATTTTTTCGCCATCCTGTTGGGCAAAAACTGCGTCCCGGCACCTTCCCCCTTTTGATACATGATAGTTTCACTGCTCCTCAACCCATCCCTCCCCCAACCCTTTTTGCCCTCCTTTGAAGTTTGCCTCCATCTGCTGCCTGGGACTGTTGAAATTGGTACTTCTTACCGCCAAACCCCTTTCTACCTCCTCGGGGGAAGCCCTCTCTACCTCACATTGGCCCCCTTCTCAAGATTCCCTTTCCGATCAAGCAGAGCCGCCTCTTGTTTCCTCCTTTTTGGCGCATTTCTGTACCACTCTTGACATCACATTCCCAAAACTCCGTGCTGCAGCTTCCCGTATTTCGCATTACCCTGGACATGCAGCGCTCACCCTACGTTCCCCCCCATACGTCGGGTGTTCCTTTACCTCCCCCCTGTCCTTGGCGATCCCCCATCCTCGACGAATACACCCTTCTGACATCGTGCAAATCCGACCTGAGAATTATCATCGCGACCGCTCGTCAGATTTTTTTTTCTTCAGATCTTCCGGCCCCCCTTGGACTCGTTCTCTTTACGCTGTCTGAGGCCTCCTCCCCTTTTCGTCAGCTCTCCAATGAGAACATCAAATTTTTGGTGATCTCCCTTTTCCGAAACTCAGAGCCGGATGGCCCCCGCTCCCCTTCCCTTCCCTTTCAATCTCCCCCACTGTACGATGACGCTTGCCCTTACCTTCAGCAGTCTTGTTGTGGTGTCCCTCCCAAGATCGTGGCTAAGATTGCTACTTTCCCTTCCATGGAATGATCCCCTTCTTCTTCGCATCGTTGGCCTAAGGAACAAGTTCCTGTGGTCCCTTTCCCCCCCCCCCCCTCGCGCTAAACACTCTTCTTCAATCTTTTCACAATACCCGCGCGCTTGACTCTTCTCCGACTTGAGATCTGGCGACGGTCTGCACTCGACTTTTTTCCGTTCGTTGACCCCTCGATCCTCGCGACCCCTTTTCGTCACGGCCAGTTGCCGCCCGCCACGCCGAACTTCTTCCTTAATTTCCCGCTGATCGGTGAGTGCTCTCTTGGCCCGTATTGGCTTTTTTTTTTTTTCCCCCTCCTTTTCCCGGGAACGCTTCTTCTCCTCCTGGCAAGTTGGTTCTATTGTCTTTTTGAGAATTGTCGGCCACCGCCCGCACCGGACGCTTAACTCTATCCCTTCTTGGCCCTTTTTTTTTGTTTTTGTCTTCTCCTGAACCTGAGGTCCAGGGAATTGTAATCTTGGTTGTTTGTCAACTTGCCTGTTTTCTTTCCCCAACTTTCTTTATTGCGAACTGGATGAGACCTAAGGGTGGTCGATATCTACGTCGATGATGCGGGCCTTGTCGCGACGGATCTTTCCACCCGGCCCTTTAATTCATATCTCTATACCCCCCCCTTTGTGTTTTCTCGAGATTCCTTCCTCCTGCCCTTGTTTTTTTATCCGTAGCCGAGGCCTGACTAACAGATGCCCAACCTTCTAAGCTCCCTTGGAGCTTTCTCCTGCCTCACGAGGCTTCCCCACAAGTCCCTACTTGTTGCCACAACTTACAGAGAATTTACCAGGCTTGTCCCCCCCTTGTCGGAGGGAGAAACTTTTATTTTCACTTTTTTTCCCTTTCCTGTAAGTCGCGTGTGATCTGGTTTTTCTTCCCCCTCATCATCTCACCCCACGGAGTTTAACGGAAGGATGCGAGGCTCTGTCTCGATTAAATGACCCCCCCTCTCATCCTGAAGTTTCCATGACACCACTTCGTCGATCGCATAACCATCCCCCTCCGATTCTTCTTTCTGCGTGTATCTGAGGTGACAAGCTGCCCCCTGTTCCGAGAGGGCGTCCTCCATCTTTTTCTATCTTTTTCCCCTTTCCTTTCTCTGTTTCTTCTCGTAGCCAGGGCGCCTCCGGATCTTCTATTCGATACTTTTTATTTCAGCTTCAAGCCGCCCCTTTTAGAGATATTGGTCTGGGACTTGCTCTGTCCCTGATTTTCCCACCTCCTTTTAGATTCCGTTCCATTACCCCCCTAATCGTGACGATGCATTTTCTCCCCCTTGCTTTCAAAACAAGCTGAGCGCCAGACTGTCTCCTTGGCAACCTCCCGGTTCAAGCCGCGATCCTTCTCTTATCCTTCTTTTTCCGGCTCGACCCAGTTGTGCATGTGCCGTGCCGCCCACTTAGACCTTCCCTTTGATGTCGTGAGACTGATGAGGGCCGATTCTCATGGCTGTCTTCTTTGAAAGTTTCTCTCGTTCCATGCACAAACTGATCGTCCTTCCTGAAGGATCTCTTAAAATTTCCCGTTCGATCCGTCATGTTCGCGATGATATTCTTATTCTTTTTTTCTGACGTATATCTTCTGTCGGGATCGTATCTCCGATGATGAGACAGTGATTTTCTTGTTCCCCTTCTATGATTCTTTTTTTCCGTTTCCTTGCAGACCAGTCCCAGCATACTCATGATAGAGCGAAGATCGAGATGGGATGAAGGTCTTCCTAGTTGTAACAATCGAAACCACCCCCCCAAGCCCCCTCTCACCGGATCCGAACTTTTTCTTCGGGCTTTTCTCGGTAGAACTTTCATCCAGAGGAAAAGGGGACGAACGGGGAGTCCGTTCTTTCTTGGAGTTTTCCCAGCTGTGACGATTTTTGTCCTCGGCCCCTCTTTTAAGGCGCAGGACCTTTCCCGGTCCTCTCTCTTTCTTCCTCTGAATGCCTCCCTACTCCCCCCCGTTCCGGTTGGCTCTATTTCCCTAGCGTCTTCCCCGCCACTCCCCCCCCCTTTGGTTTTTTTTTCTCGTGTCCGCCGAATCCGTGTTCTGTTCTTTTTCCTCGTATTCTTTCTTCTCTCTGGGGGGTTTGGCCCCCGCCCCCTCTCTTTGTTCATTTCCGAGTGCCGGTCTGTGTCTTGTCTCCTTCGCTCCGTTTCATCCCCGTTGCTTTCCCGCCAGAAGTTCTTGCTTAATCCCCCCCCCGTTTGTTGTGGACGAGCCCCCCCTGTGTGCTGCATGTCTGCTTTAATCGGCTTTTGGGTGTCTTCCTTATTCTGGGGCGTGAGTGTTGTGTTTGTTTGGGCAGGTGTGCTGTGCGGCGTGGCTTTTGTTTGGGTTTGTGGGGGGCTGGTGGGGCGGGAGGGTTTGTGTTTTGGGTGTGGTTGGGGGTGTGTTTTGTGTGTTTTTGTTGATCCCGTATCGGGTGATTTTTGTGTGAGTTTGGGTTTTTTTGTTTCGGTGGTAGTTGGGGGTTTGACGGTGTTGGTGGTTTTGGAGGGTTTGTTTCTCTCTTGGGTTTAGGGTATTTCCACCGTTGACCCGTGTTTATTTTTCCTTTTCTTTTTTTGTTGAGGAGCTTGGTCTGTGTTGCAGGGTGTGTGTTGGGTTGAGTGTGTTTTTAGTGACCGGGATTAGCACGTCTTTGTTGTGTCTGTCGGTGTGATTTGTTTGTTTGTGCACTTTTTTTTGTTTTTGTGTTTATTGTGTTTGGTCAGGTTGGTGATTGGGTGGGTGTCTGTGGTTTTTGTTTTGTTTTTTTTTTTCCTGACCCCAAATGTTTTTCTTCTTGCGAACACCGCGCCTCTAGGCCAAGACCTCCACTGTTCTCCTTGTCGGGAGGGTGACGTCTTTGCCCTCCCCCCAATAATGCTCTTCTTTGGGGCTTCCCCCCAACTTTTTTTTTTGGCGCATAAGAAATGTCAATAATTTGGCTTGTTCGACTTTCCACTTTCTTTCCCTATCATCTTTTTTCTCTACTTCGCGATTCAATTGCGTCGTGATTTTTTTAAGGTTCGTGCTGTGCTGGCGTCTCGCCATTGAGTTGTTCCACAGCCCCCACAGCGGAACCCTTCTTTTCTTCCTATTTTCCTTGACCTGCCAATTTGTCAACAACGGTGCCTACCCTTTTTCCCCCTTAAGCTGTGAAGATGTCTTTTGGACCCTCTGCTATGTGGGTTAGACCCCCTTTTCTGATTACCCAGAGGCAAGCCCGCTTCTCCCCAGCGCGCAGAAGACGAGTCACGGGTTTCCCACTTCCATAGAGATGGTGGAGTCTTTTTTGTTTTTTTTGGGACTGTACACCAGTTCCCCCCCCTCGCCCCCCATATCCCATCGGGTGCTGCGATATATAGGAGTTTTCCCCTGCCTTCAAGGACTCTGATCTCTGTATGGGGTGGACGACCGTACTTTATCACTTTCCTTCGTTACGATCGAGAATACCCTCTCCCCCCTCGGAATGCCTCCCCCCTAGCTTCGTATCGGGATTTGGTATTCGGGAGCCCCTGAAAATCTTACTTCTCAGTTTGGCCCAGTCCTATCCCTTCCCGTTTTTTCTTTTTCCCCCTTTTGTCTTTTCAGCCTAGACTTTTTTTCGTCAGTCTCAAACCCCTCCCAAGTCCCTTTTTTATCGACCGGGCGGCCGCAACACTTCTGGGCGATCCACTCCTACGTCCTCCCCCTAGAACTTTTTTTTTTTTTATCTGACCGTTTCGCGTCGACTCAATGTTTTCCTTTCTCAAGATCGCGGCCCCGATGCAGTGACGTCACCTCTTTCCTTTCCCTATCTAGCTTCAATGATCCAGTCCCTTTCAAGGGCCAAGATGTCCCCCCAATAGCCCTTCGGCTTCAATTCTTTTCCGAAAATAACCCGCGCAGTCTCCCATTTCCGGTGCGCGCTGTTTGCTGATTTCCTCCGCCTGCGTAAGGTGGACACTCGAGAAGGCCTGAAATAACTTCATCTTCAGTGGCCCCGGCTTCTTTACACGACGTCAAGGCGGCTGTGCCTGGCCTCCCTTGTTCCTTTTTTTGAGCCTTCGGGAACGCCCCTTCTTTGCTTGGCGGTCTCCTTTCCCTCCCTTAAGAGCCTGACCTTACTTCCCTGGCCTTTTTCCTGATGAAGGGTCTCATTGTCGGCCGATCACCAAGGCCGAGATCTACTACTTCCCGTGTCTGGCTACAGGGTGGATTTTTTCGCGCGTCGAACCTTTACTTCTAAATTTTCTTCTGTCGTGGCCCACGTATGACCCCGCCTTCCACTCGTGGAGCTCGCGCCCCTATTTTTCTGATCCGTAGACTTTTCAGAGGTGAGCCCGCTGCGTCATCCACGCAGGAGTCACTTTTCTCATCCTCTTTTGTGTTGTTAAAACTTGACGCCTTGTGAGATCCGTCTCCTACCGTCCCGCACGCTCGCTCTCGACCCTGGCGCTCAGCTTAGCCGAGGCAACTCTATCTGTTTTCCCCTACCCATTGAACCCCCCTTCCCTTGACTCAGGACCCTGTTTTTTTTTTGCTTTGAGGATGTGGATCCTTTTCTCAATATTTCAACCCTGCCAAGCTCTTGCTTGGTGATGGTGGCTTTGAGATGAACAAATTTTCTACCTCCCCCCGTGCTTTGCCAATGACGTCCGTTCTTCCTGGCTTTATTCCCAGCGGGAGCTGCAGTCCCCAAGAAGGCGTCGCCCATTTTCTGCCTCATCTCAACTCGGACTCGTCTTCACGCCGAATTTTTTTTTGGCTTTCGACTCTTTTGCCAGGTAATAGGAAGGTGCGTCCTTTCCTTTGCTCCTTTTTTCCCCTAAAACTAGTCGCGTAGCACATCGTCCCAGGCTCTGGCTCGTCATATCCTCTGTCTTTCTTTCCAGATGACTCCCGAGGTAGAGCCTATTGGTTTTTTGACCCTTGCATTTGACTTGCGGCACCCTCTTCCATACTTTCATTCCGAATAGTTTACTCTAAACGGCATCGTAGCAGATTTCTTTTTTTCCCCCTTTCCTTGTTCTCCTCTACTTACAGGAAAATATTCTCCGGTTCGCGTCTTCTTACTATTCCTTTTTCTCCTTTTTTCCCCTTTTTTTACTTAGTTTATCCGGCACCAATTTTTCTCGTTTTTCCCCGAATTCCCTGGTTCTTAATGTCCTGATCTGGTCACGAGCTTCCCCCCTGCTCTTCCCCCAACTCTCAGTAATTGGACTTCTTTCATTCCCCATGCGATCACTATTTTTATGATCCCTTGGAGGCTTTCGGGCGTAGAGGTAGTCGATTATCGGTCGCCGATATTTCTTCCTCTTCTTGGAGAGGCCCATTTTGGTCTCCGCCCGGTTGAGAATGGATTCTTCCTCTAGATCTTCCTCACTTTTTTGCTAGCCTGAGTGAGGGTGATCCGGACTTACACCAAATCTCCACCCCTCCCCTTTACTCGGGTGACGTTCTCTCGGTGTATTCCTGAGACTTTGTGTTTTCATCCCGATGACTTCTTCTAGGGGTTTTTGACTTCTCACGTCGACTCTGTCACCTTTTTCCCCGAGCTTTCGGCAACTAGGCCGGTGGTTCTTGTTCTTCGTCCTTGTGCCGATCAGGACATCATTGTCCCCTTCCGAGGTGCCTTGTGACAACTATTTCTTCCCATGATCGCACACCCATTCCGCCCCTTGGCCTTGCTCTCGCTCTTTCCCCCTCGTTGTTGTTTTTTTTCTCTCTCCAAGGCTAGCCAATTCCTTTTTGATTCCTTTGGCTGCATGGCGTATTCGGCCCTGCATGGTTGGGCATGCGGCCCCCTTTCTTCCCCGCACCGTCGGGTTCTGCATGATCGTCACCTCCTTCCCTTCCACTTCGTAAACATTTTCCATTTTTTTTTTTCCCTTCTTTCGCCTCGAGCTTGTCGTTTCCAGCGGCGATTTTTTCTCGGCCCCACAACGGAGCCTCCGGTTATGATGCTGTTTGAAGGACACAGCTTCTCCTCAAGGCTTTCTTCGCCCGCCTCCGACGCACGGGCGAAATCACTCCACTGCTGACACGGTGGAGACTGTTTGCGTTTCCTCCCCTTACCCTTCATCATACCCCCCCATCTATCCAATCGGGTGCGCTCCGGCGGCCTCCCGGACCTTTCTTGACTTCCCCGGCGACCTAAAGGAGTTGACTCCCTCCCCCCTCTTCCTTTTATCGCCTAACCTCCTAGAAGAATACATCTACGCAACCCCGCCCCCCCCCCCTTTGTAATATCCTCGCGACTGTCTCTCTTGATTGAGGGCGCTCCTCGATTCTTTAAGTTTGGCGCCGCGTCCCGTTGACGCTGCGCTTGAAGAACCCGCATCCAGTTTCCACGAGACTCAATTTGACGTTCAAAGTGTTTGAACCCTTTCGGAGATCCCGACTCCAAGAAAACTCATCCCAATTCTTCGCATCTTGCCGTATGAGCAGGCGGAGCTCCTCTTGAACCCTCCCCTACTGGCTACTGAGTGATCTCCCTGCCTTTCCCCGACTGATCTACATTCTTTCCGCATTTGTCATTCCCCTCCCCCATAGGCTGAGGCTTCAATCTTTTCTCAATCCAAGATTCATAGAAGATACTTATTTTCCTTCTTTCCTCCTCTTTTCTCTTCCTAACTGAAAGTTCGTGACAAATAGAAGCGTCATCCTTTCCTCATCTCCTCCTTGGAAGCTTCACATCGTATACATCGACTGTTCTCTTCGAGGAATTCCGGATGTTGATTTTTTCTCCCTTCTTTTTTTAACGCCTTTATTTGTCTGGCCTGCTCCCCAAATCCCCGATCCCCTCATCTCCGCAGTGGAAACAGCTGCCTTTCCGGTGGTCCTGTTTCCTCCAAGCCCCCCTTTCTATACTTCCCGCCCGATTGTTTGACCGATTGTCTAAATCTCGCTCCCTTTTTAAAATGGGCGGCACAGGGCCTTGTATTCGCGGTCTTTGTGCCAATTTTTACCTTCCTCAGGCTTTTTTGGTGCAGAAGAATTGCTTCTTGGTGGGAGAGCTACGTCGAAGTGTGACATCTTTTTTCCGTTTTTTCTCTCTATCCCCTTTTTTGAGTACTTTGTTTTTTAATCCTTCTTTCCCCCCTGTGTTTTTTCTCTTTATCCCCACTTCCGCCATTGACCGTGGAGATCTTCTCTACATCTTAGCGCTGCCAGCACGTCTAGACGTAGATCTAGTGACCTTGTCTCCTCTTCTTCTTACGAGGTTCCGCACCTTAGTGGATGCTTATCCCTTTCATTTCCCTGAGTCCCAAGGCCCTGGCCGCCCTCTTCCGGCGTACACCCACCTTTTTTAGCAATCATTTCAACAGTCCGACACACTTACCTTATCTCTTCCCTTCTTTTTTCATCGGGGGTTTTTGACGTTTCCCCCTCACCTCACCCTTCCGTTTCCCAAGGCGGTAGGAAGGTCCGCTTCCCTTTCCAAGCTCAAGACCATGAGTCGCCCCCCCCCCCCCCCTTCCTATCGCCTAAACTCAGCAGGTAAGGGCGCTGCCCTGACTTCTTTTTTGACGATTCTGCCAGCAATGATTTTTGTTCTTCTTCCTGTTTCTTCCCTTTTTAGAGTCTTGTCACGTACCAAGTGATCGGCGCGTATCTCTAGCGACTCCGGCTCGTCGATGTCATAAGATTGCGCGGTATTTAGTCCCGCTTTTCAGCGCGTTAGATATTGTTTTTTTTAATCTCCCTTTTACGCATTTTTTTCCCAAGATTCTCTCCTTTCCATTCGACTCAATCCTGAAACTTTTCCTCAAGTCCTTTTCTTTCAGCTCCATTTGTTAACCCGTCCCTTTTTTCCGATTCAACCTTTAAGGTAGTTCTACGAGAGTTTTGACTTCTAGGGTCTCTTTCTTTCCTTGGTCCGGCCGCTTAGATAGAATTCAACCCCCCCCCCCTATTTACTTTTCAGCCTCGGTCCCCCTCTTCGTTTTTGTTTGTTTCGGTCCGCGAATGCTAACGATCCCTCTTTCCAACTTCCGATTGGCCTTAGAGTCGCTGCAACTCTCGAGGATCCTTTCCCTTCTTCCCTTGTTTTCTTACAGAGGTTTCTACTTAGTCTCGTCGATCCCGCCGATGGATATCTCCTTCCTTTTTTTTTCCCAACCCTTGAGGTCGGCTATTGCGCGCGCAGGTCCTTTTTTCTAAATGCCGCTACTTCTCGCTGCATGCACCAGATTTCGCGCTTCGATGCCCTTGCTGTACTCCGGTTGTCTAAATCATATTCCCCAAACGTTTTTCTCGATAGATGTCGATCCTTTCGGCGTTTTACTTCTTTTTCCAGACATCTGGTCTACTTGATTCACCGCCTACTTGAAATGGCCCAGTTTCTCTTTTTCTTCACCAAGTTCGTCATTAAAATTCACGCAGCCAAAAG
>Ga0179593_1396863_pt1 | contig 10592 bp, 8 predicted proteins | sample CZODoug2_1_08_16_FD_185931 | JGI IMG/M metagenome (GOLD analysis project Ga0179593, IMG submission 185931) | Vadose zone soil fungal communities from Angelo Coast Range Reserve, California, USA - CZODoug2_1_08_16fungal (PacBio error correction) | ecosystem: Environmental > Terrestrial > Soil >... | reverse complement strand
CCCCCTCCTTCCTAGAGCTCGCCGAGCTTTTAGGAACTTAGGCAAGTCGGGTAGGTGAGCAGATTTTTCTGATTTACGATCGTAGAACAGTCATTTTCAGCCTCGACCTCCTTGACGCCGAAATTTGTCTGAAAGACTTACCTTGAACGCATTTGGACATTCGCTAACGAGACAGTGGTCGACTGTTATGAACTCGTCTCGGTTCGGTTTCGCCACTGGGGGCCCCCCCCCCCCCCTAGAGTGTCATGATCTTTGTTTCAGTAAGATACCGTAGAGGTGTCTATAAGTCGAAAGATTTCCAGAGAAGCCACACTCCCGGTCTAGCGTGATAGCCAAGATGCCCTGGCGGTTTGCTGCTAGTCCGACGAGTAGGCGTTTCGTTCTTTGGCCCTTCTTCGACCTTGACGAATCTTGGCGATCGTCCAGGTTCAGTTCGTAAGGGCCAACAAATCATGTGCTCCCGCCTTACCCAGCTTAAGGATGTGTTGACATGTCCTGTCTAGCCCATGTCGTCCGATGACGAACGGTCGTTTTTCTTTCAAGGACGCGATGTTTGTGACTATGCGCAGACGTCCCGTTCTGGTCCTTATTCAGCCGCGCCTTCAAAATTCAAGAATGGTTTTGCTCAAACTAGCCAGTCGTCCCACCTTTCGTACCTGGTTTTCTTAGAGGTTTTCTTCATAGCGGGGTTCAGCCTCCCGAGTCTTTTGTTGGCGCAATCAGGGCGTCGGTTGATCTAGAACTTGCGGTTGTTTCAAGAGTCGGCCCCCCCTTGTAACAGTCCGCTTCTTGTCCGACGGGAGTCTTTCCGCCTTTCCAACGTTTCATTTCCATTTGCCGCCCCCACATTAACTTTTTAGGTTTTTCCCCTCAAGGTTTCGCGTCGTCGTCCTAAAAGATGTCTGACAGTCGGGTGGCCTCTGCTAACGTAAGAAGTTCGGTTTTGATGAACAGAAGACCTGTAGCCAGCGGCCCTCGTCGTTCATCACCCAAATGTGCCTAGGAATTCTCGCGTATTCGATAGCGCCTCCCCATTCGGCAGCATAATCTGCTCCCTTTTAGTAGTCTTTTGTGACGCAGACGTTCACCCTCCTCTTGGCATCGGTGTCCCCAAACTGCTGACTCTGAATGTCAGCCCCCCCATTTCTTTCGACTCCTTTCTTTAATTACATCCCTTCCCTTTTTGTGGGATCTGATGCCGCGTCCATTCCCACGCACGCATCGGGAAGCGTTTTACCTCCTCTGGCATGATCCGGCCCCAAGTTCTTTAACAGTACTCAGGACCGGTTCGGGGCCGACCGGTCCTTCCCTTCTAACGAATCCGTCCCACGGTCCCTTTTTCGAGCGAGATTAGCTCTTCACGTTTTCCCTACTCCCGATTCTTACGGGACCTGCTTGCTCATTAAGGATTCCTAGGTGAGACAGTTCTCCGACGACCTTTGCTCATTTGTTTTGATTTCTTTTCTTTTTGCCCGCCGAGAGAAAATGGACCGGCCTTCTTAGGGAACTTCGGAATGCACATGGACGGCTCTGATGCCTGGTCCCCGAACCCCATCGTGTGCGCCCCGAGATCTCTTGCCGTCGCGAAGGGGAAGTCTCCTGTTCCGATGTTCTTAAGTTTCGTATTGACATAAACGCGTAGGCGCGAGTGCGCACCAGAAGGGTGTCTGTTTAATGGCGCGGCGATTCTCTAGTTCCTACGTCTTCTGCTCGGATCACGTCTCTCTCCTCCACACCCGCGACCCGTTGTTACTGGATAACGTTAAGATTTTGCTCACGAAATTCCGGAAGTATTCTGCGTTTTCTTTTGCCCCTCCGACTTCTTTCCGGGGTCAGAAAGGCACCACGGTAACCGCCGTCTGAAACTATGTCGAATGAGCGCGTCTGCCCCCCCGAGACCCTTATCTTGGCGCTTCGCTCTTTTTTTTTTCGCTTAGGAAGGCCGCAAGCCCAGGTTCTGCATTGGGAGATTTCCTGTGACCGGAGTCACGATCGTCACCCTCTGTACGACTCGCTGACGTACCACTGTTCTTGACACCTTAACGTTTAGGCATCACTCGCTGATTACCAGCCCCCCACGTTTTAGCTCGTTTTGCCACCACATAGCAGTCCACTCTCCGGCGGCTCAAAAGACGCCGGGGCGTTTATCTACGCAAGGCCGCTTGGGAAGTCGCCAACGTGCGCTCTCCTTGCCATCTGAGTCCCTCATCCTGCGATCGGGCATCCCCCGAGTGTGTGTGCACGCCCTGACAGGGGACCAATACGATGGCACTCCCGCCTGGTAAAACATAGTGATGCCCCATTCCATCCCTTCTTTTTCTTTCCCGTGGAGTGTCACGGAACGGGTCCCGTCACGTCGCGGCTGCGCGTGTATCTTGCTTAGGCTACTTCACAACCGTGAGGTTAGCTTGGCTTGTCCCTCGCTTGTGAGACTAGTTCTCTTAGGACCATGCCCGGGCTCTTCTCTTCTCCTGGCTCGATACAATCCCTTCCAGCTTATGCCTTATTGGCCCCTCTCTGCTGGATATTTCTTTTAATCCTGCGGGAGTCGAGTGCTTTTTGAAGTCCGCTGCAACTCTTTTCTTTTTTTTCTCTCAAGTGCTCAAGCCGTTCTTTCCTCCCATACTTCCGTTTTCTAGATTCCTAGAGATTAGACGAACTAGCGCTCTTCCCCCTCGTCTCCCCATCGGTGTTTATTTTTTCTTTTTTTTAGTTAGGCTACTGGCACTACTCCCTAAGTCTTCAGCAAGATCCAGCCGCTCGGTTAGCCAGACACGAGATTAGCTGTCTGAAACTCTTCGACAGTGACCCCTTCTGAGTCATCAGGACTAGCCCTTTCTTCCTGGCCCCGAGCCCTCGAGCCGCAGCCGCCTCCGAGCAAGGCGTCCCCTAGGCGTGTTTTCCCTGCCCGCTCGATAAGGTCAGATACGTTTGTCGTCGTAATGTGACACTTTGCGCGCTCTAGCGATTAATCAATCACGGAATAGTAGCAAGGTGCTGCTTCCGGATCACGTGACTCTTTGCTCTCCTTCTTTTTGTAGATTGGCTAGAGTGACGCAAGTTCCCGACTAGGTTTGTGATGACAGAGAGAAACTTATAGAGCAGGGACCGTCTGCTGTCCCTCTGGAGATTACTTTTGAATGCCGAAGATCCCTTGCGTCGGGTTGTGAGACGATCTGAGCACGCATTCCCTGTTGCTTTCAGCTGCGATTGCCTCCACGCCCCTCTCGGCCAAGCTTTCCTCTGGAACCGTCTCTTTTTTGCACGCAACTTGTTCTTTGGTCGCATCCTTTGGAAGTCAGCGCGTCTGCATCTGCGGTCCCGCCCAGTCTTTATGTCCTGTTTTCCCCGGCATAAGTCATCTAACTTTGGAAGACACTGGCTACGCCCCTTTGTCCAATGTCTCTAAGCTCTTTGTTTCAATCCTATTCCCAGCTTGTGGTGGACTTGGTGTGAACCATGGGTGTGAATTTATTCTTCCTCCCTTACTCCAGATCGGTTTTCAAATCCCCCGGAAAAGTACGCTCAGAGACGTTCGTGATCCCATCTCTTGCAGCCTTGTCATGGCACAGTCCTCAGGGTGGTTAGTTTTCGCCCGGGTTTTCGCCGATGTAATGATTCGGTCAGTCCGTGCCGCACCTCCCGCCTCGCCTCTCTCCCGGGCAAGAGACACCTTCTTCCCGCTGCCCTCCCGGTTTGCTGCGGCAGGATCCCATGTCACGAGCTCCGCCCCCTCTTCGCACTACGAATCGCGTTGATCCCCGCTGCTCTCAATGGTGGCGTTTTTTTTCTAAAGAGTAGCCGTTCACCTTTGTCTTCAGAAGCCCCTCCGTGCACTTCCTCCTTCCCTGCGCAGTGGTCATTCCTTTACTCGTTACAGTATCGGGTAGCGGATGTGCGCGTTCTCCTGAGTCGGCCTATGACCCCCTCTTTTTCGTAGCCGAGTCTACTCGTGCAGGCTGCGTTAGATCGGGATCGAAGACTCAGGCCAATCTACGCTGAGAGATTTCCCATTTCCCTATGCCGCCATGCGTTCCCGATCGAGACGTTTTTTTGTTCCAGCACTTACGTCAGTCCCCTATCTTTTTAAGAGTTCTCTGTTTTGCGGTAATTGGCGAAGCAGATCCTTCTACCTCAGACGCCTTTATGAGTCCCTCTCCTTCCCCGTTAATCGTCACCGCATTGTTGCTGACCTTTCTCGAAGATTTTTTCCCTTGACTCTTTACGCTTTTTTCCTTGTGAAGGGGTCCTCACTTACGTCAAAAGTGGTCAGATCGGCCTATTCTTCCGCCTTGTAGTTCACCATCCGACGGCGCGTTCCCCCTTTTTTACAGAAGGGGAAGCCCTTGTTTCGCCCTTTTTGGCCCGGTGTGACTTTACACCGCCCTTTGTAATGAGGGCCCTGAACAGCCTACTGTTCCAGCGTAGGTTCGACATCCCGTTACTGCTGCTAGAGCCGACTCTTTTTTTTTTATTCCCCCACCCTTTTTTTTTGCCTCAAAGGCAAGTTGTCACTTCGTCCTCGTGGACCACCGGTGATAGCTTCCCAAGTGTCGCCGGGAATGCCGCAGGGCTTTGGAGCCGGCCGACGGCACCGGAAGTCTCCCCCAACCTTCTGTTTCTTCTCAGGACGGTCCAGAAACGCGGTCCTCTTACGGTTCGACGCTTGCCAGTAGTCCAGCGTGTATTCCCGTGTCAGGCTGGAGGAGCCTACCTTTATTTAGACCCTCCGCCTTCCTTCGGTCAGGACAGATCGCCCACGTGTCGCCTTTGCACGAAGCCTTTCCCCTTCAGGGACTGTCTCCGCCCGCTTTGTTAAGGCTGACTGCATTTTGTGTTTTAGGACGTACTCCCCCTTGAGGTGCTCACCTTTCCTGGCCCATAAAGGAAAGCTCCCTTTCTCAGGACGCCCCGTTCTTCGGCGAATCCGATGACCTGCAGGGTGGGGCGAGCCCGACTCTAATGGTATTTCGTGTCATTCCGTTTCTGGCGTAGACCTCGACACCGCCGCTTCCCCTTCCCCTCCTTGAGAGATCCCCTTGTAGGAGCTTGCACCCGTACCCCGAGCAGTTCTTCCCCCGCTACAGGATTCGGTCCCCCTTCCACATGATGGACGTAGTAGGTCGAATTATATGGCGCCGAGGAGTGTTATGAGACTGTAAGGCCTTCTTTTCCGTTCGCGCACGACCTTTCCCTCTCGACCCGGACGTGCCGCTGGCTCCTCTCCCTTCCAGAGATCCGGTACTGTCTCTCTATCCTGTGGTGAGAGTAGCTTTCTTGAATAGAGTTGTTCTTCCCCAGCGGTCACGTCTTTGTCGAGGATTTTTGCGAGGTCTATTCTCGTAAGCCAGCCGTCTCCCTTGGGGCTAAGCTCGACCTCTTTCCTCTATCTTCGGCTTTCACTCGTTCCCCTCGCCGCCGAGGTTCCCAGAACCTCTTGGTTCGCGATTTGCACAAGATTTTCTTGACTGATTTGATTCCTCGCCCTGAGGATTTTTAGTCCCGGAATCGGGTGGTCCCCCCTTCGACTCCAGATCGGACCCTCCCCCCTTTCCCTGTTCTTTTCAGTCAGTAGATGATTAGCGGCTCGCCCCCAGATTCCTTTTGTGCGGTAATATGAATCGCTCCTACTCGTTGCTTGGTCTTTTCGGGGATCTTTAACTTTTGAATTTCGGTGTGCTGCCGTAAGAACCTTTAAGTAGAAGGGGCTTGATTTTTTGCCCCACCCAACCGATCCTTGCGCTACTGCTTTTGGGTAAGGATTGTGTGGTGTCCAGCCTCTGCAGAGTCCGACCGTAGCGCTCTCTTACGATGAGTCCTGGGCACGTTTCGCAGTTTTCTACGTTCCTCTTAGTCCTTGCGAGCGGACCCCGTCCGCACTTTGCGCAACCCAGAGGCGCCGGTAGTGTACCCAGGATTTCTAGCGTTGCGCTTCCCGTGCTCCCCCAGTCCATTTCTGTGAGTGTGCGGCGAAAGTAATGGAATTCCTTGGGGAAGCCGGGATGGTGCATGTCCCTCCCCGTGTTCCCTATCCCGTGGTCTGAAGTTCTTACGCAAGGTCCCCCCTTTTACCCGGAAGAACCCAACCTTGGTAACTTTGCTCAAATCTTTTGCGTAGATTATCAGATTTTTTGTAAAGCAGCTCCTATAGAATGCTCCAAAACCACCCCCCCCCCCCACCCCACCCCTGTCTTTCCCCCTGACGGACTGGTTGTCGACCGGACCCCATATCCCCTTAACCCGTTTTCGGTAGGTGCTTTCTCGCCATTTTCCTGACTTCGCTGTGATGGATCCACGAACGGACGGTTCCCTCTAGAGAGATGCCCACTTTACGTGGCGTATGCAGACGCCGCTGAGAGGCATCGACCTTCTTCAGTAATTTTAGACCAAAGGATCGACTCTCTTTTCCTTTTTTCTTCGGAAAGAGAAAGGCCCCCTTCGGTAGGCTCGAGCATGGACCGAACGTGTTCCACGACGCCAGCCTTTCGCTTCCGTCATTTTTTCCCCCCCGCCAGTGTCCGATAGGTTTTCTTTTCAGGATCGGAGGGAAGGGTCTACACTGAAGAGTAGCTTAATCGCGACGTCTCTGTAGCCCCTTGAATCGTCGTCCGCTCGCGATATCAGACTCGACAGCCTTGATGGCGAGAACAGTCGGGTGCGTCCCCTTACGTCCCAAGATTCCCTCCCTAACCGCATCCGCGCTTACTCTACGTGTTCCCCGATGACTTCGCGAGACCTTTATCCGTTCCCGGCGCGCGCCCTGATGGCGCCCCCTGTTCCTGTACGGTCTCCTGGACCGTACAACCCCCGTACGGCTGTGTCAGCCGAGCCGAGGACTTTCGCCATGGGATTTTCCGCGTTTGTTCCCGTCAGACTGAGGGTCCGCCAGAAACGCGTGTGTTCTGCAGCGCATCCGCCCCTGCGGCCACGCCACTGCGCGCGTCTCTGCGTAGAGATCTTTATGACGATCCGGGGCTGGATACGTTTCCCCCCCTGATGGAACGCACCCGCGAAGGTGACGACCTGTGGACGAAGCCCCAGGCTTCCAGATGTTGTTCGACAAGACCGGCTCGATATCCTTGGGTGGTGGGTCCGAAGAGAGGTAGTACTGGATTTTCCTGTGGCGTTTCTTTTCACCCCCAGGACGTCCCCCCAAGTGTTCTTTTGTTTCCAGTTCTAGACAAGGTTTCTTCTCCAGTCGACGTTTTCCGAGCAGGTTCCCGTGTCCCTTTACTGAAAGCAGTTTGCCGCTACGGGATGGGAGAGGTCCCTTCCTCGCCCCTCTAGCGCTTCCACGGTTTTTTTTACATGCTTCGTTCCCCCCGCCGATCCCGGTCTTCTTACCCATCTGCGCCGAGCCGTTTCATGACACAGTTCAGCTGCACTTTTTTTTCTTGCTCCTTTAGTGGGCGCGTTGCTTATCACCCCGACTAGGTTTAGGACCTTTTCTCCCCCCTTTGACCCGCGCCGCGTGCCCTCGCCCCGAGTTCAGCTCGATCCGGGCGTTCGTTTTTTGCTCCCCGAGTACCTGTGCTGTTGCACGCGGACCGGAGACCTTACCGCGGCGCTAAGTCCCACACCCTTGCTTCCCTAACTTCCATGGACGCCATTCCGTTTGGACTTTCTTTTCTCTCTCATCAGGTTGCACGTAAGTTAAGCGCGTCCACCTGCTCCGTCGATACCCCAGGCTCGGCTGGAAGTCCAGCTTCCCCGGTTGACGTCTGGCGACGGGGGGTTGAACGCTTTTTGCTGTCCTCCTTCCCTTTCCGCGGCGAGGAAGTTTTGATGCTACGCTGTCCCCTTTAGTGCGCTATTCCTGAATTTTTTCAATGATGTGACTGTTGAGCGCTTGGACTCGTGACTCCCTCTTTATAGGGCGTCATCTGCTGATGGAGGTCGAGCCGCCTTGAAACGTTAGCCAATTTCTTTCTTCACCTCGTTATTAGAATACCCTTCCTTTTCCTTTCTCATCCGTTTTTTTTTATCTAATCTTTGTTTCGACTTAGGTCCTCGTAGACAAAGGGCAGTCTCCTGCGTTAGTTTCCAGCCCCCGACGCCGATCTGGATCATCCGAGGATTCCGCCGAGACTTGCCAGCGCGCATGAATGCGATCCGCAATGGCACGGTTTTCGCAGCACCCCCGCGCTCTCGCGACCCTGACGTGCGGAGAGCAAGTATTTAGCGTTGCAGCGCCGGCATGCTGTACGTCGCGGTTTTCTCGAGCCGAGCCAGATACCGATGGTGGGGGAGTAGTGTTAAGTGCCCCTGAGCCGTCGCATATTTCCCAATCCCTCCCCTGACCTGTAAAGGCGGTGAGGCTGTGAGCCCGGGCTGTTTGACTTCGTGGTGACCCCTTAGGTGTACCCGGTTTATACGGGCCAGCCCCCTCATTAATAGGGTGATGACCGAAGCACCAATTGCTTTCGTGCGGCAGGTCAAGGCTTTCGAGAAAGTTTCTTCCACCTTCCTACCCAATGTGATAGGGGTGATTTCCCTCCCACATGACACAGAAGCGAGTTTCTTAGCGGTTAAGATTTGTTTACCAGACATACTTCCATTGTTTGTAGACTTCGTTCTCTGTAGTGGATCGTCCGATAGTCTTAACTCTGGGTTTGCCGGGAAAATTTACGATCGCGGGCGGTGGACACTTGAAGACACCAGAGAGTATCGGGCCTCGGTAAGGCAGTCAGCTGACCCCTTCGCGAGGGCCATTTATGCTCCTACTGTCTGAACGATCCCAAGAGGCGGTGAAACAGCGTTGCCCTAACATTTTGTGTGGACTCCTCTTTCCTTGTTTTCCTTGTCGGACGTGTCATCCCCTTATCTGTTTAGGCGTTTAGCGACCCATCCACGTCGGCTCTTAGGACTTTTTCTTTATAATACTCCGCGTTGCCAGGATAAAGTAGTCCACGTACGAGGGTGTTCAGCCTCTCTCAGCGAGACCCCTATTAGGCTCGTCCCCCCGTCGCAGCGGCCGAAGAGTTTTTCTCCTATCAATGCCAGGCGACAGTTGGTGATGCTCTCGTTTAAGTAAAGATTGGTGAGCTACCTTGCAATAGATCGCCGCCAGCGAAGATCGCGCAGCACGTTTCGGATCGCATCTCTTGCGCACCGATGCGAGTGGGGGGGACCCCGGAGCGCGCAGCTACAGTGCAGGACTAGCCCCTGGCAGGTGCGCCAATCGTCGGCCGTTTTTCTCCGGGACCGTCCTCGTTAGCTATGTGCGTTTGTATTTCCTAAATTGCTACCACGTGTAGCGCAGAGTCCTCCTCTGGCGTCGGCGTAATCTAGTCGAACGAGCTGTAACGTCCCAAGATCTTAATTCTCGCGACGTCGTTCCACTTGTGCGTTAATCCGTACGCCCTTCTCCGTTCTTGAAATCTTTCAAAGTGTGCCCATGTTCCCTCACGTGCGGCTTGAAACGGGTCAGGTCCCGACCGAGGGCGTGTTGGTCCCTCTTCCGATCAGCGCAGCCCCTATCCCAGTGACGCCGCGGTCCTCGACACGTTCGGCTAAGTATGGGTTTTTTCTTATAGATCTGTCGCCGCTGTCCCCTGTGAACGTCTTTTCAGGTCACGCAAAAGCAGTGGTCCCCGATGGCTCGAGGTTTCCCCTGACTTGTTTGGGCTCCTATCCCCCGACGACGGCCGTTCCACCATGGGCGGTTTTCTCCCAAGTGTGGCCGACGAGTCTTGCCCTGTTGCTCCCCCTTCCGGTTCGTGGACTGAGCGGCTTTCCCAGCCTCTCTCTGGCTGTCGAACATCCTATTCTCCCTCGACTTCCCGTATTTTTTTTTGATTTACCCCGGTTTGTTTTTTGTAAGAAAACGCTTTCATGGCGGCCGAGCCGTCCTGTCCACGTTTTTTTCCTTACTGTTTCCAGTTTCGGGAGTCAAACCGCGGCTTGCCGGGACCCTGACTTCGGCTTTCTTTTTTTCAACGTCTGTGATTCTCGTATGAGTCCTCACGCGACGCGTTTCAGAAGTTGACTCTTCAGTGCTTTCGGTTGTAGGCCTTCGACTCCTCTGCAGGCACCCCGCGGTTTCCCAGGCCGTAGTCAGACATATCGCTTCCTCCGTGTTCGCATCCTTATGAGAAGGTTAGATCATTTTTATGGACATTGACCGGTTTTGATAAGGCGGTCTTTCAGGTTGTGCCCTTACGGCATCCCTACTGAGGAGTTTGTCAGACCAGATCAAGATTCCGGACCGTTTTCCTCACGCAAGACCCACCATAAGCTGGCGATTGCTGCAGAGACCTGGGCCGAGTCATGGTTCGAGAAGCCTAATTTCCCTCAGCCGTATCTAGACATCAGGAGGCGTTGAGCTTGGCTTTTGACTATAGAAACCCGCCGAATAGTACGTCACTCTTCAGCGAGGAGCTCCCTCCCTCGAGATGATTCACAAGTACCCCTTCACGGTCATCCATGCCGGATTCCTTCGCACCGTCCCGGCTAGTGGCACCGTCGTGCAGCGCTGCCGCCAGGAGGTCTCAGTTTGAGCCTGTGGTGAGTCTTCAGCGCATTATACCTTAGTGAACCGATTCGAAACGGAGTGCGTGGCCTACCTCTAGAGAGCGCTTCTTGCTTTCTGC
>Ga0179593_1340838_pt1 | contig 10592 bp, 12 predicted proteins | sample CZODoug2_1_08_16_FD_185931 | JGI IMG/M metagenome (GOLD analysis project Ga0179593, IMG submission 185931) | Vadose zone soil fungal communities from Angelo Coast Range Reserve, California, USA - CZODoug2_1_08_16fungal (PacBio error correction) | ecosystem: Environmental > Terrestrial > Soil >... | reverse complement strand
ACTTCTCCCGTCCAATCAGTTGGTCACAATTTTTGTTAATCGAGCTACCGCTCGAGCTGCCTCGAATTCAACTTCAAGCCTTCAACGTTGGTGCCCTTGGGCCCCTCAAATGCCCACATCATCCTTGCCTTTGATGCGGGCTTTTTGGTCAAGCCTCGGGTACCCCTTCTCCCCCCTTCGGTAAGACTCTGGTCCTACTTTATTCGGAGGGCTGTAGCCGATCCTCCGGAGGCTCAACCCACGCACTTTCCAGTAATTTTTACCCTGTCTTTAGGAAGGTTCATCGTTCCGTCAATGCCGGCCCCCTTTTCCCCTAAGATCTTATGATCTACCCAACCAATTTTCATTTTTGGCGCCCCAGTGTTGTTTTGGAGCGCCTTGAACCCCAGCTTTCCCTCCCCATTTTTTTTTTCCGGTCAACGTCTCGTTGTCCCAGCCGCGCACTTTTGGGCGGCTTCAGCAACACCCGTTCATAAGCTTCGAAGGGCCATTGCGCGAAAAGCCAGTGCCATGTGGTTCCCCCCCCTTTCGGCGATCCGCCCCCCCATCCGCAAGTAGCATCACGCGTCTGCCATCCTTTTCATCGGAAATGATAGATTTCCACTTAACAATATGGACCCCCTTCCTCCGAAACTCAATTTCAACCACTACGGCAACTGCCTACGATCGGCCCCCCAGATCCGATTCACAAGATTAGTCCATCCCGAATGTTACCCCCCTTTCTTTTTCCCCAGATTGTTCCCCGAAAGAACCGCTCGATGCCGCCACCCAATTCTCCCAAACGTCAAGACTCCCGGCTTTTTCGGGCACATAGACACGACAGGTCCATCGAAGGGGATTTTCCACGACTGCCGGCGCCGTCATGGCGTACGCTAGAGAAAAGAAGCCCTGCCATGCCTTCTGAATTCAGGAATCTTGGTAGACGGGCTGACGCATATGCCGTTTTTTTTTTAACTCCCCCGTTCGAAGATAAGCTTCCGATCATCTCCTTATTTCGCCTGGCGGCCTAGTGCCGGAACGAAGATTTTCCTATTGGACCCCGTTTCGAAGAGTGTTTCAATAATTTAACGCCAAAGTAAATCTCTTCCCCCCCAGAAGCTTCCCACTTTTTCCCCACCCCATCCCTTTTTTTTTTTTCCCTCCTTGGCATTTACTTTCTACCCTGTAGGTGCCACCTACCCCTTTTACTCCCCCCTTTTGGATTTTTCCCACCAAATCTTTCATTTTCCAGAGCCCCACTTTACGATATACATTCTGCCCCGGTCCCCCCCCCTCCCAAGGCTCCCAAGCCTCCGTTTCCACAACAAGACATTTCCGCGGAGTACAGTTTTGGCCCTTTCGCGATCTCGAAAGAGAGGGAACCCCCGCAACATTTGCGGGCCCTTCCGTTAGTATCCAGCATACCCTTGTTCTTCGGCCTTTTGTAAATCCCTCTGTTCCCCCCAAGCCCGCCACACGATTGTGCCCTACCCCCCCATAGCGTCATTCCGGCCCCCAGTTCCCTCCCGCGCCGCGAGAGTCTCTAGGAGGTTACTAGCCCCCCCCCAAGATACTCCCTTCGTTTTTTGACCCCCCTCCCACTGGAAGCAAGTAATTTTTCAAGTTTCCCCTCGTCTGAAGCAGATTCCCCTCCACTCAGCGCCCGTCCCTCCTTCGCCATCTTGCTCCAAGGCAAGCCCAACTGTCCTGAAGTTTGGGCAAGCTCTCTTTGGAAAAATTTCTGTGGCGCCTGCAAGAATGCCACCAGAAACCCTTAACCGATCTCTTCCCTCCCTCTCAAGTCTCAGTGAATCTCCCACCAGGTTAATCTACAAGAATGCCTAGTAAATTTACCTTTGCGCAAGGCCTCGCCCTCCTTGCTGACCCTTATCACCTCTTTACTTCGAAATCCAATGGTGTATCCGACGCTTCGGTCCTGGCATCTACACAATCTCATCAAAAATTGAGACCCCGGCCGGTAGCGCGTTCTTAAATACTTTAACAGTATTATCCCACTATGGCCACCGGTTAGCGTAATTTCAAGGCTGTCCCCCCCTTTCAAGATGCCTTAAAAGTTCATCTGGGAAAAAACGGCGGCTAAAGAAAGCAAAATCAATCTCTCATAAGGGTTCTTGCGGCTTTCATGCCGCCTTACCTTTTCGGAAGAGGTCCACAAAGGAAATCCTTTGCGCTCCTTCCCCCCCCCTTGACCCCCCCCCCCCAAGTGTGAAGCGATGAACTGAATGTGACGACGCTTCTATGTGACGTTCAATAGGCTGAGATCTTCGACACGCTCCTGTCAGGCCATTCCACACGAACGCCCTCGTAGCCTCAGTACGGTCGAGGTCTTCAAAGTTCCCGGATCCACTTCCTCCTCCCTATTGTTCTCGTCTCCATCAAGTTCAAGCTGGGCCCTCTGGTCCCATTTTCGGAAAGGTTTCTCGTTTCCTGTTCATCTTCGCCTCGAGATCTATCCCCTTCGGACCCATCTCGTACAACGCCCCGGTCGCCTTGATCGTACTCCCTGAAACCAAAATTGTCCGGACGGCATCTATTTCTTTCTCTTCTCTTTTTCTTCACCTACGTGTTTGTGATCCGAAGAACGTTGGTGCTCCCATTTGGGTATTCCCTTCTCTGACTGCCTAGAGGCTTTTTATGCAGTTGTCAGCAAGGTTTCTGCGATCGGCGAAAGTCCCCGTACATCACGAGTATAAGCAGCGCTTACGACCTTTGAGTGCTCCCGATTGCAAGTTGATGGTCCAAATTTCCTTCCCCCCAAGGCCGTGCTAGCTGAGACTTGGGAAGTCTCGGTTTTTCTTTATGCGGCGTCCCTGCTGTTGTTTCCGCGTTTCGTACCGGGAGTTGGGTTTTTTTTTTCAAGCTATATGCTTGTTCTTCCCACCGCCCATTCGCCTTTTACAGGCAATTTTAGAATTGTCTCCACACCCCTGTCACTAGCTTATGTCGCGTCTTCCTGGCAGGGTAAACCTTTAGACTATCCGTTCAGGAAACGCCATTTTGAATCGGGTCCCCAAAGAAAATCTGCTCTCCGGGGCTAATTGCGTGATCTTATATCTTTGCCTTCCATCTACTTTCCTCCAGAGGGTGGATTTGTCACCTTTTCAAAGCTTTTATCTCACCCAGGTGCCGTCTTACTACGTATTAGTGCCCTCTCGTCCCTAGGAATTGGCTCTTTTTGATTTAAGTCCTTTTGATATGTTCTCTACGAAGAGATCGGTTTTTTACCCATTTGAGCGTTATCTGGGAGGATTAGAGCACCCTTTTAATTCTTATCCTGTTTTTACAGGGAGTACTGAAGCGCCTTTCCCCTGTTGGGGATGCTTTCCGTCCATCCGCGTTCGGACCCCTACGGGCTGAATCGGTTGCATCTGCATAGATATTAGCTCCCTTATTTCACCCTCTCTCACCCATTGCACATTCCTATACCTGATTTCCGGTTGACTTGCCGTGGCTCCTCTTTGGCTCCCTTTGGACATTCTTATTTCGTCGGTTTCTGAGCGGAAATTCTCGATACTGACCCCGACTTCTCTATATTCATCGGCCTTGTAAGACTCTACGCTTAGGTCTTTCGAGAACTCCTCGTTCCTCAGGCCGTCTCCTCCGGGAAGAGATACAATCCGTGTCTTTCCCAGTACTTTTTTTGACACTTTGCCACCCTCGATTTGGGCTTTGTCCTGTTTGCAAAAATTACCGCCCAGGGTTTTTTTTTTCCTCACATGCGGCTTTTTTTTTTTCCCATTGATGTGGTCTTTTCCCGCGGTCTGTCCTCATATCGACCGGCAGAGGTAGACTGCTGTTGGGAAGCTCTTTGAAATGTTCCGTTCTTTTGGGTAACCGTCCGCCTAGTCTTTTTTTTCCTGTATGGGGGAGTTCCGGCAGCCCTAGTACTGTAAAGGATGCGTCTTGCCCCCCTGACCTGAGTTGTTTCACATTCCCGTTCTTTTTATCCAATGGTCGGAATGAGGTGCACACTCGGGTCCTCCCTTTCTGGACATTACCCCGAGTTGGATAGCGGTTCGAGTTCTCTTTAAGAGGATAGTTGCGTACCCGTTCCGTTCCATGAGTCTACGACACTTTAATGGACTTTTTTCATGTGCAATAGAGAGATTTTATCTGCAGCCTGGGGACTTCGCCGAGGGTTTAATGCCCTCTTTAGTTGTTATTCAAAGCGACGCCGTATTGGCTTCTAACGACATACTTCCTGATCCTCCGTCCCATTGCCTCTGTTTGAGGACGGAGTTAATCTACTGACTATAGCGTACGCTTCCGGTTCACTCTGAAGTCTTGGATTTTTCGCATGCCGATGCTATTTACTCTGGACTTATCTCTCTTGTCTGTTGGGGCGTAGCGTGGCCATCGGATTTCAGTTTTTACGACTCGTTCATCTTTATTTTTCTGTTAACGACGGGAGGCCAGGATTGCTTTACTGTGAATTATCTATCGAACGGAACTTTTCTTCCCATTCTTGAGGAGCACTTTCTCGTCATCAACGATTCGCATCCCGTTATTCTACTGCGATTGTGGATCTCTATCCAGAAAGTGGACCTTCCCCTTTTCCGTACCTGGCGACGGTCCCTCGAATGGAAAAGTACAACTTTCCCTTGGATTTCCCTTTTCGCCCCTCTTTCCTTTTCAACTATACACGGTCCTGCTTATGAGGCCTCAAAACCTTGGCTGTTCAAAGCTTCTATTATTACCTAAGCCCCACTGTCGCCCAACTTTTACAAGTGTTTTGAGGCTCTCGTAGTCCTCCGTGCGACTGTGACTGAATCTACTGGAACGTATTCCACCGATTTTTTTCCCCCCTTGGACACTTACCGTCCGGATGGTTTTGAGACTTAAGCTCGGGAAAGAATAAGAGTACTATGGAGACGCCCCCCCGTCCACCCTAGCGATGCATAGACGCCGAGGCGCACCTCTCCTCAAGAATTTCTATGGGGGCACCCCATTCGACCTGAAAAACTTCCACCGCTGGAGAGGCTTGAGTTCCATAGCTTGCTAGCACGGCCCTTAACCATGTTGGTTAAGTTGTTTTTTGTTTTGTGTGTCTTCTTTTTTCTTTTTTTGTTTTTTTTTTTTCTTTCGTGTGTTTCTTACTTGTTTTTTATTGTTGTTTAGTTTCTTATTCTGCTTTTCAACGGTGAGACATATCTATCTCCCCCTCAGTTGTGTGTGAGAGTTTTCTTTGAGTCTTTTTCCCCGTTAACATCTCGTTGTGCACGAATTCCTGGAAGGGTTCGTCCTATCTTTTTTCCCCCTATTGTGACGTACCTCTCCCAGCCTCCCACTTTCTTTTTGCAATGGTTCCCTGCCAATGTCACCCAAATACCCCTTGCTTCGGAGATTTTTTTGTCCCAGCCCCTTCTTCAGCTTAGGGTACGATTCTTCCTAGCGCAATTTTCCGGTTAGGAGGTGCCCGATTTCCTGAATTCCCTAACCTCATTTCCAGTAAGTTTCAAACCCTATCTGCCTCTTTTAGGATTAGATAAATTAATCACTGTAGCAAGATGTCGTTCTACGATGATCAAGAACACCTTCCTGGAGAGTTTTTTCTACGTCGGTCAATATTTAGTCCTTCTCCCGCTTTTTTAGACGTTCATAGCCAGGAGCCCTGTAAGTCTTTCGACGATGTCCTTTTGCTGAGAATCGAACAAACCCTTCCTAAGCTTAGTAAGGGTCCTCTTGGCCCCTGTCGTTCGAGTTAAGTCGTTGAAATTTTTCTTGGCTCCAGCTCGGCTCCCTCTTCCATCGCGGTCGTAAGTGCCGCACAGCTCGTTGAAATGACTAGAGATTTTACCAAATATGGCCCACACTGCGACCGTTGCCTTCGTCCCGTTCATCATTCCCTCCCTCCTTCGACCTTTCCTTGACGACAAATCCAGCGCCGGAACTTTTTCTTCCAAACGCGGAAGTGCCCTCTCCCTCCTCGTCCACGAACCCTTCCTCGTCCGCCCACCCAAACTCGGCGAAATCCCCCTCTTCCCGCCTGCCGTGCAGAGCATCCGCGACTTGCACTTGACCGCCAATGATCTGTCCCCCCCAATACAGGAATCCCTCTCGAAGAGATGATTGCTTTTGCTCATTCAAGCGCTACCGTAGAAGTGTGCTTAACAGATGGACTATTTTTGGCTAAGCTACCCTATGCTCTATTCCACTTGTCTGCTCTCATGCGTCAGGCGGCCGAATTTTGCGAGCGATGTTTCATGACCCGCCCCCTGAAGTCCCTTCCCTTGCGCAAGTTTAGTTGCGTCCTACGGGGAAAGACCCTTACGATTCTCCCCTTCCCCAGTTCAACTCGGCGACCTCCTCTCCCACTCCTTTGGTTTCATCCTGTTTCTTAACTAGAAATTCAGGTGCACCTCACAACTTTTTCCCTTTTGGAATCTGCGTTCATTCCACCACCTTTTTAATTCAGACCGAACAACTTTTCCCTTAATTCCCTTTTCTTCCCCCAATCCCTTTTTCCAAAGCCTCGTTCTTTTCCCAACGAAACCAACCATTTCACTCGTTGTTGCAAATTTTTTGGGCGAACCCCCACCCCCCCCCCACACCCAATCGTCAGTTCGTTTTTTTCCGCCGATGGAAAATCCCCCCCTTCCCAGATCCCCCCTTCAGAGGGAAGCCTCCGATCCTTGCGGTAAGGCTTGACAAAAACACGTCCACCAACTTACCAGCCCGATTTTGTTCCCCTAACGTTTTACTCATAGGAGTATTCGGAAACCGGGTCTCCCCCCCCTCTCTTTCCCTCCCCCTCGATGAGAATTCCTTACCCTTATCCTTCCTCCCCCCCTATATCGTAGCGGGTACATTAAATATCCCCCTTGGACCTTCCCCGTAAGTAGTACGAGACCCTTCCAGTCCCACTCCGCAACTTCCATCCTTCCCCCATTATGATGATGCACGGACTCCCCACGGCAATCCCCGTCCGACGGAGTGTTAATTTTATTTTACGATGTTTAGATGTTTGCTACAGCAGTATGGAGATTGGCTAATATAGAGGACCTCCAACACCCCCTCTTCACCGCCGCTCTTTTTAGTACCCCGCGAAGATGTGACTCAAACAGGTAATCTTGACCCTCCGGAATATTCCCTTTCCGATTTTCAAAGCCTTCCCAAATTCTTAGAACCGCCATCTCCTTCTCCTCCCCCCCAGGGTCGAGATATTCCCCCCCCCGAATGCCATTACGCCTCTTTTAATAACCCACGCGACCAGTCTTCTGACGCTAAGGTTTCACTCTTAAATGTATGATTTTCCCTCACCGTGGTTACCCTTTGACTTCCAGTCACTTCCGTACGTCTTACCTTTCTCTGGATCCCCCACTTTGAGGTTACACGCCCTCCCCCCTCACGTGTAAATCTATTTTGGCCCCTCCCTTTTAGGGCGGCGTTTACCTTCCAATCGGCTACGAAGTAGGTTGTCCAGTCAAACCCCCCCGGAAATATTTTTTTTCCCACGGACAATTGCCCACGAAGTTGTGGAGCAATTACCTTTTCCGACAGCTTGGCGGTGGGGCAGAAAGATTCCCCCTATCTTGGCCTGGGCTGTATTCCCACCTGCTCCATGATCACTGAGACTACCCGCACACGCCTATATACCCCGCAACCCTTTTTCTTTAGGCTAAAACCCTCCTTTCTCGCCAGCGCTCAATCTCTTTTTCTTTTTGCATCCAGCAATTCGATTTCACTCGGGTACAATTCGTTTTAAGCGGATGTTCTTTCTCCGGGAACACGTCCGCTAGGATCCTCCCCCCGTGCGTGGACAACATTTCGCTAACCCCCCCCCCCCCGCCTAGGAATTCGCCCTATCGTCTTACTATGACCAACGTGCGCTAAGGAGCTTCTCATCTCCTTACCTCCGGTTTTGTTGGCTAATCGAATGACTCTGGGAAACCTGAGGCATCAAACATTTCCTTTTCTTTTTTCTTTCCCCGCATGGTGTTCCCCCTTTATTCGATCCGAGGCTTTGCGTAAAGTTAAGTCGAAGCGACTCCGTCAATTTTCCGCCATAGGTTAAAATTCGTTGATTTGTTCCCATTCAAAATGGTGTTTCTTTTCTTTGACGCGCTTGTTTTCCCCCCGAGACATTTGTCTCTTGATTTTTTACATGATTCTTTTTTCTCTGAGGCTAATGAGCGGTCCGTTTACCTTTTCCAGTCAGCATATATGAATTGCCCCCACAAGGCCTCGTAACATGCAAGTAACTCCCTCCCCAACAGTTTTTCAATTTATCTGGAGAAACAAGATCAGTGGAAGGATCCCCTTTTCTGGTTTCATCTTATACGTTTCAGGAACAGCACCGGACTGCTTCAAAAGACCCCCAATGAGCTGTTTCCCCCCTGTCCTGCCTTTCATTCTAATTTGATCCCACGAGTGATTCCCTAAGGAGCGGGGCTCCCAGTTCATTCCCCCTCCACCGAGCAAACCCCCAGTTTTCCACTAGTTCTCCCATGTTAGTAGTTGCCAGTGAGTCTTTTTTTTTTCTTTTGCTTTTTTGATTTTCAAAGACCCCCCCTTTTCTATTGTTTCGATTTTTGTGCCCGAAGCGATCCTCGTCCTCCTGTTGCGAAGTATCTTTCTTGATTTTCATAATCCACTTATGATACTTGCTTAGCCGGTCAAATGTTCCTAGGACTTTATTTCGTCTTTGCTTTTGTTTTGCTGTCCCAGAGTTTTTACGAAGAGATATTTCATCGGTGGTCTTTTTCCTCTTTCATAGATCTCCCTCGCCCCCTGTTTTACAACCATGCAAATCTTCCCAATTCCATACCTGCATGCGTCCGGATGCTCCGTTGCTCCTTGCGACTACATAAGGGGAAGCCTTCCTTCCCTTGACGAATTTTGCGTCCCAGATGATCTTAAATCTCTTTCCTTTCGATATAACAGTCGGCACTTCACACCCCCTATATCATTTGCCATTGTTTAAGACACTCGAGTTGTCTTCCTTTCCTTCTGAATCACGGTTGATCCTAGCCCCCCTGTTTCTTACAAGTCACCCCCCCCTCTCGATGATTTGTGGTCACAGTAGGATTTTCCCCCCCCCGTTATATCCCCTCCCCGGGCTATGATGGGTTCTCTTCCCCTTAATGTAGGTTCCCAACTTTTCCCGGGCTTCGCAGCCGCGACCTGACAGATCGTTCAATTCTGTTGTTCAGCCTGACCCTTTTTACGGTTTTTGAAGGCCCTCCTGCTTTTGGCCGGGATGGGGCGTTCCTGTAACTTGAGTACGTCAATTTGTCTCTTTCTGGTACCGTCCAGGATGATATTACCCTTTTCCCTTTTTTGGACAGGTTGATTCATAGGTATCATTGCCCTAGGCCATTTTCCCCACTTGGGCATTTACGCCTCTACGGGAGCATTGGTAACTTTTTTTTTCACCTTCTTCCGGCTCTTCTTTTAGAGTTTACTCCTTTTCCCCCTCATGTAGTTTATGGCCTTTTTCTTTACCCTATCTCGTGATTTAATCCTGAAGCAGTGAGATTCTATTGCTTACCCTTCCTTAGTGGAGTTTTTCCTTTCCCAGTAACAGATAGTCCAGACTTTCTCACCTTTCTCCATTCTTCAGGACGTCCCCCCAGATCCTTCTCAGAGTACGGGCTCAAGACCTTCCGGCCACGAGGTCTTGATACTCTCTTCAAATAGTTTCATTCGGATTTGTTCAGGGCTATGCGTTTCTTTTTTTTGAAATTTACTTTCTCCTTTTTTTTGCGGACGATTTCTTTTCTTGTCCCCCCCCTGAGGGTCGATCCAGTTCGCCCCTTTCCCAGAAGCTTGGTTATGGTCCGTCTTCGGCAGTTCTGATTGTCTCTTTTTTTACTAAGGAATTCCTACTCCCCTGCAAGGTATTTCCTGTAGTAGCAATGACAGTACCAAACGATCTGAGGAAGTCCTTTTTTGATCGCCTGCGAGTTTAGATCGATTCCCAGAAAGTTTTCTTCAGCCCAACTACTTCCACTTACTCCTCGCCATGTTTGAACGAATGTGTCCCCGTACCCTTTTATCGTACGGCTTTTTTCGCTCTATGAGTCAACCCCCCACTCTTCTGCCACCCCCCCAGCAAAGCTTTTCCTAGATCTAGCAGTGGCCAACCATACTCCGCTCAAGCGCTCTTAACTCGCAGAGATTTTCCAATGCCATATTAACCCAGGCGCTCCCCCTCCTCGGGAGATCAATAGCTCACAAGGATGACCCTGTCATCCCGCCAATCAAGGTCTGCCACCATGAAATTTTGAGTTTTAGATTCGACGTTCCCGTGACGATTGTATTTGAAGAATTACAGGGACGGTTGTGATATCTCTCTGAAGCCCCCCCCCCAACAACGAAGGATTTCCTTGTCCCATCCTTGTCACCCTTCTTGTTGTCTACTCCAACGAGCCGCCTCAGACTACCTCACGACTCGTTCCGCTCGCAGGACAGTCTCACTTTCTCCGCTTTCCCGAGTACCCGAGGCCTTGACCCCCCCAATTTTAATGAGAAAATTTTCAGAAGGGGACATTAGGCCAGCAACAACTCCTTTTGATTCGTAGTCTCGTCAGCGCAGCTGTCCCTTCTTTCTCCCAACATCTGTGCCACACAAACGGCGATGTTTAAGGGAG
>Ga0179593_1318680_pt1 | contig 10592 bp, 16 predicted proteins | sample CZODoug2_1_08_16_FD_185931 | JGI IMG/M metagenome (GOLD analysis project Ga0179593, IMG submission 185931) | Vadose zone soil fungal communities from Angelo Coast Range Reserve, California, USA - CZODoug2_1_08_16fungal (PacBio error correction) | ecosystem: Environmental > Terrestrial > Soil >... | reverse complement strand
ACGGGTGCTTTCTTTTTTCTCCTCCCTGAGTCGCACATTGTTGTAACCCCCCCCCTTCCTTACGCTGAGGATTTTGTCCGCGCGTTTTCCCCTTTTTTCTGCAACCCTCTTCTGGCTCTCGTTTTTTTTCCAGACCTTCAGATCCCCTCTTCTTTCCCTCTCCCCGCTATTTTTTTGCTAAAGCGACCATAAAATGATGATTCGTCTCTTTTTCTACTATCTCAACCCCCGTCCTTCCCCTCCTTCGTCCGGCACGGAATTTGACCGATACAAGAGGTCTCCTCCCACCCTTCGCATCAACCACCGCGCAGTCCATTCTCCCCCCCTAGACTGGTCGTTAGCTTTTTCTGTTAACCTTGGCATTCCTGGATCTTCTTCCGACTTGCGCAGACCGTCTAGCCCTTCACCCTTCATCCGACCTTCCCCCCGCTGCTCTCGATTGGCCGGCCTGGGATCCGTCACCCTGTATACTTTTTTTTTTCTGGCCCAAACGCGCACCCCGGCATGGGAAGCCGAGGAAGACCCGTGTCAGGTTTGACCGCGTTTTCTCCGCTCATTAGCCAGCGGCCGTTTTTCCCCGCGTTTTTCCCCTAGCTTAGAATGGATTTTTCCTTTGCCCCCTTTCTCCTGACTCTGGCGCCCCTGCATGCTCACAGAACTCAGGACCTCTTTCTTCCGTAGTCGGTTCCCGCCGGCGTCCGCGGTCATTCCCCCGATGTTTCGTTGGTTTTGAAACTGAGTACCTCTGACGTACACTTTCGGCCGCATTGCCTCCCTATTCCCTCCTTTTTCCCCCCTCCTTCTCAGATTCTCTCCACTCGAGGTACCCCTCCCTTGTCAAGAGCTGAACCATTTGTGCCTTCTAAGAGAACTTCTTCCGCTGAGACCTCCCTGTGACGGTCGGGTAAGAGGTCTCCGTTCCTTTCTCCTTTGCCTAGCCAGCCTCTAGGAACTCTCTCGCTTTCCCCTCGACGCATGTGCATCCCCCCCTCTCATCATGCTTGCATTTTTCAGTTCTGGCCGAAGAATTAAGTCTCTTTTTTGTGGACACCAGTTCCTTTTCGAACAAACATTCAAGAAGGTTTCCTCTGACCCTTCATCTACCTTCCCTGTCGAGCACTCAGCGCCCTCCGTCAATTAGGCAGGTTGAAAGGAACCACAACCGTTTACTATTTCTGCCTTTTCACCAATAGTAGATTTCATCCGCTTCCCCCTTCCCCCTCGCTCCCCTGTTGCAACCCCCCCTTGGTTTTCCCCTCCGCCCGCCCCCCCCCCACATCGGACAGTGAGTTGTTGAGTGTATTTCTGGGATTTTCTTACTTTTAGCACATCTTATCTACGTTCTGTCTAAGGGTATGGTCGTCCTTTTTCATTTGTGCGATGTCGACGCCCCCCCACCCCCCCCTCCCACCCAACCCGCCCCCCGGTCCTTAGGAGGTTCCTTTTGCCATACGAGGCCTTCGCGCGCATGTGGTTCGCAACCCTCGATTTCCCGCCTGTCGACGCCTACAAAATCGTCTACGGAGACAGTTTCGTCTGCCTCCCTCCCTTTGTGGTTCCTTTTCCCCTCTTTTTCTTATCCGTCCCCCATATCTCTCGTCGCGGGCGTTGACATTCTCTCTCTTTGTTGTTTTATTTTCTCTCTCTCCCCTCGACTATCTGGCTACTCTTTCAAAAAAACAGGGCGATCTCCCTTACTTCTCTGGCTTTGTTCCGTGTATCCCTGCAGTAGGCTGTTATAGGGTTGTTCTGTTCGTATTTTCACGTCGCCTGGCGAGAACCTCAGGACCTGGCGCGACGGCTATTATGTATAGGTCAACCTCCGCCTTCGCCTGCCCTTCTCCCCTCCCCTCCACCAGACCCCCCCCGCCCCCCACCCTCTCGAGACGAACAGTATTCAGCTTAGACATAGGGAGTGACTGGAGGGATCAAATTCCCTTCCCCTCCCACCTTCCATCACCCCCCCCTCTCATGGTGGACCTGTAGATGTGCGTCTCGGTGGGCTACCTTCCCTGTGATTGGAAAACAATGATTGTGTTCGCTTGAATGTATTTTTTGATTGTCTCAATAGAAGAGCGTCCTTTCTTCCCCTCCTATGAGTCCGGTTTTTTTTTTCCCTTCGGCTCCCTGAGCTTGGACCGGGCTGGTCGTGTTTCTACCCTTTTGTCAGGCTCCTGTCCTTCTTACCCCCTTCTTCTGAGGGTTTTCTTTTTTTTTCCAACCCCCTGAGATGATGATTTGCCGCTTTCTTTGACTTTTGGCTGGCGTGATCCAAGCGTTCCCTTGTTGATGACCCTTCTTTCGCTCTCCTTGTTAATCGACTTCCTGCCAGGCCACTCTTCCGCACTTTTACGTTATCCCCCCTCTTCGTTTCTCGCCCTTTTTTCCCCGGATGGCGCTGGATACGTGAGTATTGTTTCCGCGTCCCCGTCTGGGACTGAGTTCGGGAATCGTGTCGAGGCGTCTTGACCGAGGGAATCCTGGTTTTCGACAAGGGGGATGTCCCTTATCTACCCTCCCTCTCACACATATGATCCCAATCGCTTCCCTTTTCCTCCTCCCGTTGCTCGCTTTCCCGTTGAGTTTTTCTGCGCTCGTTGGAAGCATTCGCGCACTTCAATTAACTAACCTTTGTTTATAGGAATAGTCTTCCCCAGCTTTTTTTTTTCCCGCCCTCTCTGTATAGGGCTTTTTACGTTTTCACCCTTTCCCTTGCCTTTCCTTTCCCCTCGGTCGTCATTTTATGGTTTCTCTTACCTCCTGGTTCCCATTTTCCCAACTCACTTCTCCATAGGTTTACTTGAGTGATAAAAGCCTTCTGCCCTAATCTAACCCCCTTTTGGCCTGTGCTGTTAGGGATGTCTTTCGTGTCTTTTTCGGGCATAGACGTAGTAGGTGACGGCACGCTTCGTCCTGTCCCCGTTCCTCTCGCCATGTCTTTTGAGGCGTGGATTAGGTGATTTCTGATGCGCCTTTTTGGTCGTACGCTCGTCAGTTACAGGTCCTTGAAGTGACTCCTGTCATTGCCCCTCTTATCCTCTCCCCCCTTCACTCTGATCTCCCCCGGCATTTTTTTCCTGCCGCTCCATTCCCCTTCCCATCCTCGATTACCCTTCTACCCTCGGTACCTTCCCCTCCTCTCCCCCGTCTGCCCAACTGTCCTAATCATTGTCATTTCCCACTCACCCGCTTCTCTCCTCTTTCCCCCCCCCATCCACCTCAGAAATTCACTCTCCCGCTTGCTCCGCCCGCTTTCTCGGTGCTCCACTTCCCATCTGTCTCCCCTCATTTTTCCCCTTCCTTTCCCCTCCTCTTCCCTTTTTTTATTCTCCTCTCCCGCTTTTCTCCCTCCTTCTCCCCTCCCCTTCCGCGCCCTCTCCTCTCTTTCTTTCTTCCTCCTCCCCCTGCTTTACCTCCTTTCCCGGTATTCTCTCAGTCTCCTCTTACCCGCCTTCCCTTACCGAACCTCCCTTCCTCCTCGCATCCCCGTCGTTTGTTCTTTCTCTTTTCTCCTGCTATCCATCTTCTCCTTTTGCCTCCTTCCCTCCTCCCCTTCGTTTCTCTCTTTGCTCATTCCTGCTGCCCCCCCCCCCCTCTCCCTCTACATACTTGTCCGTGCTCTTCCTCACTCCTCTCCTGCACTCTGATCCTTTCCGTTTCCCTTCCGTCTTCGCCTCACACTGCCTTTTCGACCTCCAAAGTACCCTTCAGTCTCCCTCTTCCTCCCCCCTCCTCTTTTCCCCCCCCTTCCTCGCTCCTTCCCCTCCCCTCCCCCCCCTTCCCCCACTCTTCCCCTACGTCTCTGTCCCTCGCCTCGACCCCATTCTGCTCTCCTCTCTTCCCCCTTACTCCCCTTTCTCCGGCCTTCCCCACCTCCCCCCTCCTTAGCTCTGCCTTGCGGCCGCGAGAGGTTTGCCCTCCTTGTTTCCCCGTCGGCCGTACTCTTCCTTATTCCTCCGTCCCTCCTACTACTCCCCACCCCCTCTTTCTTTCTGAGGTCCTGTTCTCTTTCCCCCTGTCTAGCGTCCTTAGTAGAGGAACGCCGCTTTTTCTTCGGTGTAGACTCAGCCGAGTCTTCCGCCTCCGTCAGCTGGAACCGCTCGGGCTTTTTCCCCCTCCTAGCGTAGCGGCCTCTGGTCGAGAAACGATGGGATTTCTTGCTCCCTTCTTCTTCCTCACTCCGATTGACTCGGCCATCTGTCTCTCTTTCTTAATTGTTTTTGTTTTTTTCCTGAGATGACTTACTGGCAGAGTACCCCCCCTCTTTCGGTCTTCGGTGCCCGAGATCTGTTTGTCCTCCAATCTAGACCCGACGGGTTTCTCTTTTTGGCACTTAAGAGCTTTACTCTGGTGCAGCTTCCTGCCCCCCCTCTGCTCTGCTCCCGACTTTGAGACCTCTTGTGCCTCCTCCCCAATTACTCGCCTTCCGAGCACTTTCCCCTGCCGCCCAGAACCTGCTGGCCCTCGCTTAAAGAGATGAAGTGCCCGTCATTCAAGCTGGTTCGATTTTTCACGTCACCTTTCTGATTTACCGAGCGTATCTTCAAACTCCTCCCTTTCCCATTTTTTCTTCTCTACCTTCCCCTGTGCCTTCTGCGAATGGGTCCCTTTTTCCCCCTCCCGGTCATTGCTCCCGGCCGTCCTCTTTGCGAAGTGACCGTAAGGCCTGAGCCCTACAGCCAAGCCCGAACATGCCACAGCCCTAGCTTTCCTTAGTGATCCGGTCGCCCTTTTATAAAGAATCACTTCTCACCCTCCTTTTTTTTCCGGCCTCTTTGTCCCATCTCACCCGCAGTCTGTCCCTGCGAGTACCTACGTGCCTGCGTCCGTTGTCAGAGTAGCGGCCCGATCTCTGACCCGTTTTGTCCTGCCTTAGTTCTTGCTCTCCCCATTTGGATGTGACTTGCCGTGCGCCCTGATTGCTCCGTTTTCCGACGGCTGATCACTTTCAAGTTTCCGCTATCCGGATTCGATGCGAAGACGTTTTCCCAGATTGGTGCTACTTGTCGACCCCTCCCCCCCTTTTCCCCGGCCAGCATGCCGCGATGCCCTCCTTTTTCCAACGCATATTCGCTCCGCCGCCAATAGAGTTTATTCCGGGCTGTGTAACTTTGCAAGTTGCTTCCGCCCTTCCTCTCATCGCGGTAGCCGTTGGTCCTTTCCTTTTTTTTTTTCTCCGTCATCCCGTGTTCCTGTCCCAGGCGTCTCCGCGCTCGAGGAAAATGCTTTCGTGCGGTGTACTCTGCCGCGCATCACGAGCATGCCCCCTCCCTTTTCGCTTCCAGACAGGCCCCAAGATCGTGGTGCCCACAGGCAGCCCTTGTCGACGTTTTTGTCGCCGCTGCAATCCCCAGCAGACATCGGTCGTTTCTACCAGAAGAAGTCCTTCACTTGTCTTTTTTCATGTTGGACAAACCAAAACCACTTCCTCCCCTTTTCTTCTTCTCCTGCTCTTCTCTTTTATCGGACGCCGCTCCTGAGCCTACACGTTTCCTTTGCCAGCACCCGTGGACGTCGACACTCCGAAAAATAATTCCACCAAGAAAGTTAACCTTTTGAGCTGTTTTTAGTGGTCTGGTTTTATTCGGTTACCCCCTTCCTCTGTTTCGCCCTTAGTGCTCCAGTGCTGAGTCCTTGGGTGTGTCGCGCGCAATTTGTCTTTGCGATTTTCGGACGACCCCCGCATTCCTCTGAGCCTAACCTTGCAGAGAGCAGCGTACATGTCCTACCCTCCTGCAGTCTTTCCCTCGCTCACCCCTCTCCTTTCTGCTCACGGGCCACGCCGCCGCACTCCTGGGCTCTCAGACCTGTGGAGTTTTTTTTGATCTCTTAGCCTTATCGCTTTTATGAGTTCTTATTTAACCTCCTTTTTTGTTGTGGTTATTTTCCTCAGCCCCCCGAAGACGATTACGGCTACGATTCCCCCCCCCCCCCCCTTCCTGATGAGTCCCTGTGCCGTGTCCCCGGATGAGGGCCGTGAGCATGTTTCGTATAGTCTGTTTCTTTCTTTCATTTGCGGGGTCGGTCAAATAATGACGCGGTCTCTCCTCCTGTATTGCCATCTCAAAATCTTACTGTCCCGGGTGTCTGCCGACGTCGCTGGGACCATTTTTCCCCTCGCCCGAACCCCTTTTTCCAGCACTTAGCGCCCCCTGATTTTGACCCGCCCGTCCTTGACCGCCCCGTCCCCCACTACCTACCCTCATTGTAGCCCCCCGTGGCGGCTTGGACTTTCCTTTTTGAATTTTCCCCGCTTCGTGACTTCTCTTTTTACGCGCGATCCTCGACAGAGAGAGGTTATCGCTTCATACGCCTAGGAGTGGTCTTGTTCTTTTCCTTTGCGCCCTTGACCGTCTGGACAGGTCCTTCCTTTCGTGTTGTCTCCCTGACCCTGGTTGTTATGCGGCGCAGCGGCCGACCACAGGCGGACCGATTTGGTTCTGCTGGAAACCCACGTTTTTGGAAGATACATTTACTTGACTGCGCAGCTAGCTTGCTCCATCTTGAGGAGAGAGAACGCGGCATTTTTCTTGCTGAGCTTTTTTCCTTCAACGTGCTTCCGTACAAGGATTTCCCTCACCTGTTGAGCTTCCATGGCGTTGGATTCGCCTGTTGAAAGCGTTTGTGAGAGGATAGGTCCGCCCTTTCTTTCACTCTGACACCGTCGGGTTACTCTTCTTTAGGTCCGGGAATCGGTCGAGCTCGTTGAACGTTTTGAATTCGACCTGTTTCGTCCCCCTTTTTTCCCAGTAGATTTTGCTTCCACCCTTTCCTTCCCCCCCCAAGCGATCGCCCTTTGATCCGAGACGGACAAATTCTTTAGGCTTTTTGAGAGAATTCGGCTGCAGTCCGATTCTCTCATCCACTTCCCTGATAAAATTTCTTTCGGACTTTCCCCCTCTCTCACTCTTGTGTGACCCCGGCCGATGGTCTACTCCTTTCTGCTACGTAACCTGTGACACGGGCTTTTCCTCCCCCGGCGCCCTTTTCATGCTTTTTCCCCCCCCCCGGTTCCAACTCCCTTCGGATACCGGTAAATTGCCGTGGATACAAGGACTCTCCGCGCAGTTGCCCTTCTGTTGCTTTTTCCTTGTGCGTTAGGTCTGCCTGCGTAGACGGTCTGTTTTTTTTGCGGGCCTTCTCCCTTGAGCGTTGGTCCCCCTCTTCGGTCTTCGCACCTTCCTCCTTCTTCTGCTTTCTGTCGCTCGGTGATGGATTCCTGCCGAAAAGCCGGGACTTTGAAGTACTCGTTCCTGTTTTTCCCCTTTCAGGACTTTTTTTGCTCGTAGCACAGCGTTGGTGCAGTAGGGCCAGCAGGTTTTTTGCGCGGTAGGGCTTTTCGCCTTGATCCTAGACGGGTGATAGAGGACCTCTTGAGTGATATCCTCGTTTGGCCTCAGCCTCGCGCGACGGTTGCGCACATCCTGGTCACCGTAGGTCTGCCCCCCTCTCGCGACGGGAGACCTTGGTCGTAGTATGCTTGGGCTTTTGACCGGACGTCTAGCCTCTTTTCCTACTACGGTCATCTCCTTTTCATACTGTTTTTTTATGCGAGATTTCCGAGCCGAGTACCTTCTGTTTTAAGGCTCGCCCGCCCTTTTTTCTCTCCTTTAGAAACTCTCCCGTACGCGGAGGAGGTGGTCACTGAGTCCCTTGGTCGGGCTGTTTGCCACGTTAGGCAGAGGATGCCCCCTCACTGAGATCAACTCTTCGGTTCCGCAGACGACGTCCTCGCCCAGAAGAGCACTTCACCGCGCCAGCCACCCCACACCCCCCCTAAAAACACCTCCCCCCCACCCCCCCCCAAACTCCACAAACCATTCGGTACCCCGCGGTGGTGAGACGGCCACTCCTTCACTCCGGTTCGCCCCCTGCACTGGAAAGGCCTGACGACTCGCGCTTCCCCACGGCATCCCCCCCCCCTAGGCCCCTGATCTCTAACGCGCCCTGGGATTTTCTGGGTTACCCTCCCCGGCTCGGCCTGGCGACTTTTCGAGGCAGTGTTATACGTCTGAAAAAAGCCCATCCCCGAACAGAACATTTTTTCATCCTTCGGCTTTTTTCCCCTCAATTCCCTGTATCCCTGACGTCTTTGGTTTTTAACCTCTTTTCACTGCTCCCACCCGCCTTGTCGCCTAGTTTCAGATCACTTGACCCTCGAGCCGACCGAGGGACCAGCTTTCCGGTTAAAGCGTCGGTCTTTTTCTCCCCAGGGGGCCTTTGGAATGGATCTTTTCATGAATTCCCCGCCGCCTGCGATTTACATCACTGGGCATGAGTACCTTCTGTCGGCGTGAAGTGAAGAGATGTTTCCCCATCTCTTTTTCGACGACGTCGTGATATCGCGTCCCAAAGGGTCGGCCAGAGTGACCTTCCCCCCCATGAATGCCCATCTTTACCCCCCGGCAGTGACAGAATTCTGCCGACCTCTATTTAAACGGATCTCGTTCCCAAACCACTCCCAACCCCCCCCACACAAAAACACCACCAACACCAAAACAACCCAACAAAAACACACCCCCCAACCAAGACGGGATCAAGATCGGCCACCCTTTTTCGAAGGTCCCTGATCCACGCCAGGTTCGAGTTACTTTCAGAAGTGTGAGGTCCACTTCTCTCCCGATCCGCGCGGTAACCTGCCTTCCTTTGCGCGTTCCCGACTCCTGTGTTGAGCCCGGCCTGTCCGGCCTTTTTCCCTTGCCAGCATGCATCCCGGTATCGTGCGTGTCCCCCACTTGGTCTCCTCCCGACTTTTTTCGGCCGCCTGATCCTGACCTCCCCTACATCACCAGATGCGACTGTCTTTTCCCCCCCCCGGTCGGTCAGGTCGCAGGAAAAACACCTTAGACTCTCTTGAGATCCGCCTCCCTGTCGATGTAGGCGCGATTCCAGCTGGAACAGCAGCGGGACCCCCTCACCGGGCCCCCGGTCGCCCAAGACTTTTGGGACCCTGTCAAAAATGATATGTTGCTGGATTTGGTTTTTACAGTTATCCTTCCCTTTTTTCTCTAGTTACCTCCCGTGCTGAGTAAGTTGTTTTGTCGGCGCCCCCCTGTTGCGAAGTTGCCGACGTCTGCGCAACCCCTTTTCATTTTTTTTTGGCACAACTAGTGACGCGCAGCGTCCAGGATTACCCTCCGTCGGTCCAGATGTTTATTGCCCCCCGCTACCCTCTCCATGTCTCACTGGACGATCACCACGAAGGGCCGGCCTGTTTTTTTTGGGCATGCTATTTAGAATATCGTTTTTGGGTTTTGACATCTATCTTTTCTAATACTCCGTTTGGTTTGCGAGATTTTAACTCTCCTGATTAGACCTGATACGCTTGAAGGTTTCCCCAAACACAGGGCGGATTCGCCCTCGTGCGTCGTCGGGTCAGGGTTTTTGGAAAGTATGCTGTGTCTTTTCTTTCAGTTGGGCCTAGAGTGGATTTACCATCCTCTTTTCTCGCTCCGCTTATGGCCAATTTAACCCCCTATAAGGAACCGGTTGGTTTCGCCTCGTTCTCCCCTTTTTCCCCTTTCCCATTGACGCGCGTCCACCCGAAAATTATCAGCACTTACTCGCCCTTCTTTCTACAAGGGCCTTGCCCCCCCTCCCCTACCCTCCCAAATAATGGTCCCCCTGTCGATTCCTTGGCGTGGGACCGTCAAGGGATGCTTTGGCCCCCCCCCCTCTGCTTCGGAGCTGTCCCCTCGCCTGTACCTTCGCCGAGATTGAAGCGCTGGTATGCGAGTGTTCAATGGTTGGACACTGACCGCCGACCCCTTCTTGCTTTTGTCTCGACCTGTGTTATTAGCTGCAAGAATGTCCTACACTTCCCTTTCTTTGTGCTTTCCTGATGGGAAACACGTCGCTTTGATTCGAATGATGGCCGCGCCCATAAGGTCTTCCCCCTTTTTCGATTATGCCCTTTGCGCGTTCGGCTTTAGCGATCTGATTTTTTCTCGGAAAAGGCGTCAAGGACACGGATCCTCCCGGGACCGCAGAGCACATTTGGAGTGGATGCCGGCCCCCCTTTTTCCCTCTTCTTCTCTCTGGCACCTGCTGTTTCCCCGCGGTCACAGTAGTCCCCCGATCGTTGATCCGCGCGAGGACGATTGAACGCTTTCATGGGAAATTTCGTGACCAGGTCCGTCGATTCCTCTTACCTTTGGCCCCCTCCTTTCTCCCTCTCCCTTTTCCTCCGATCGGGAATAGCTGGCCCATTTGAGTGATGTTTCCTTAGGAAGTTCCCCTCATCTTTTTAACTGAGCACAACTTTTGTTCTGTCCTCGTAGAACTAACAAGAGGTGACCTGCTTGTCTCTCGTCTTCCCCTCCCCGGTCCCAACCTGTTCACCCCTGGATTCTGCTCCGGCGTAAATGCCTGTTGTGGCTTGACTGGTTACTTTCAGGAAGTTCACAGGGGTCTTTTTTCCTTGTACCGTCCTCTGAATCCATCCTTTTGCCGCTGTTTTCTGGGTTGTTTTTCAGTTATACGGTGAGACTCGAAGCCCGGCGCCCCTTCAGGGGGCCGTTACCAGAGGCGTATCCCCGGTTCGCTTCTAGGCGCTGTGCTTCGGTTTATGGCCTGGAGCTTTTTTTTCTTTG
>Ga0179593_1260027_pt1 | contig 10592 bp, 6 predicted proteins | sample CZODoug2_1_08_16_FD_185931 | JGI IMG/M metagenome (GOLD analysis project Ga0179593, IMG submission 185931) | Vadose zone soil fungal communities from Angelo Coast Range Reserve, California, USA - CZODoug2_1_08_16fungal (PacBio error correction) | ecosystem: Environmental > Terrestrial > Soil >... | reverse complement strand
CTGCCTCACAATCTTTTTTTTTCGGTACTTCGAGCCTCCCTCCCCTCTTCCCAAGAAAGCCCTCTGGCCTCCTCTAGAATTCGATTCGTCCCTAACGCTCGCAACTAGCCTTTCTTTTTCCACCCCTTTTGATTTGGATATTTTTCCGTTCACTCTATCTGGAGATTTCAGACATCTAAATGCCCTTATTTTGACACAATACCTCTGTGGTTGTGATGTCTCTGGACCCCCTCTATTGCTCCAAGCGTTTTTTCTCAAACAGTCTCAAACGACCGCCTACCTTTCCCTGCTGGCATGCTTTCAGCACATGTTCGGAGAGTTGAACCGTCCCCGTTGCCCCATGTATTTTTTTTTTCTGTTATCTGATTTTCGTCTCAGAAGCCGGGTTTGTTGATATAACTCCTGGATATGATTCTCCTCCTAGCTTTCTTTCCCATGCTTTGAGTCCCGTTTGGGAGCTCCTGAGTACCTAGGTCCATACAGAATTCCCGGATTGTATAACGAAGTATTAGATTTTTTTCCCAATTACCAGGGGCTCCCCGCTGGGCGTCTCCGTGGTTCAGACCCCCCCCTGTTCTCCCCCCCTTCCATCCCTCACTTGGCACCCTTTGAATCTCGATGGTGTGGCTTGAGGGCTTTTCCCCCCCGTCTGTTAATTATTCTGGTTCCACGTTTTTCCCTTTTTTTCAAGTCCTTGGATGATGATCCCCTGAGAGGCCTTCCCTCCTCCTTTTCCTTTCCCTTTGTATGTTTTTTTTTTGATTCATGTGGAACGACCGGTCAGGCTTTTTAGTTCTTTTTTCTCTCCGGGTCGCTTTCCCAAAGACCAAGGCCGAGAGTGTCAAATTCACCCTGTCGCCTTTTGCCCCCCCTTTTAAGGTCCAAGCTCTTTAAGATTCCTCTTTACTCAAGACTTCTTCGGCCTCCTTCCAGCTGAATGGCGGCACGATTTTGTGGTGAGATGAATTAGGCGGCGGTTTTGATTCCCATTTTATTCCTTTGTGAACATCCCCCCCGACCCCGCTCAGTATTACCCCGTCGAACTTTACGTGCTGCCCTTCTGTTCCCTCTTTCGATCGTGCAGTCGCGTTCACCTAAGATTTTCAAAGGTTCACACCGCTCCGTTCTCCTTCCCCATCCGCATAACTCCCCACTGACCACATTTTTACCACTGCCGCGCCTTTCGACCGAGGGCAATAAAGATGTTTATTATCCTGTATATTCTTCAGTGATCCCTCGGGCCATTCCAGACAAGCCTAAGTCGTCCTCTCAATTTTTTCTTCATTCTATGATTCCTCACTCTCCCTCAGATTCCAGGTTGCCCTTTTTAAGAACCCACCATTTACCCCTCTAGATGTTCCTCGTGTATCGCTCCTTGACCCTCCCCAACGCTTTTGTCGCCTACATCGTTAGTGGGTCACCGCGGTCCAGCTCGCGGGCTGGAAGGTGTGGACCCACCTTTTTCCGTTTGCTCCACGTCATAACGTTCCATTGCCTTCCGACCCGGCTGACCTTACCTTCTTGAGTCTCTACCCCCTGCACCAGGCCGATTTTTCTGCACCTCAAAAGCCCTGACGACTTTTCCAGAGAATATTCATGTCGCAATGCACCAAACTTTCCGCTCCCTTTCTTTTTTCTGCCCTTATCGCGCACTTTTGGGAAAACGAGGATTTTTTATTTCTGCTCGGTGCACCCCTCCGAGTCAGACTCTTCTTTTGAAATCGATTCTCCCGTCCCGAGTCCGTGATCAGGGAACCGCTACGACGTTGGAGTAAAATCTCACATTTTCGTTACAGCCATAAGTTTTTTTTCCCTGGTCGAAGTCTTGAAATAGTATAGCCCGTTTACCTCCTGGCTAGTTTCTATTTTGTCTCTCCGTCCCGTCCCCCTTTCTTTCTTGAATCTCCTCGCCCTGACCTGTTCTTTGAAGTCTTAAGAATGAACAGGTTGTTTCTGATCTTTACTTCTCAGCTGGCTGACCCCCACACCTAGATGTCCCTTAATGGGCTTTTTCTTTTTTAAGCGCACTGGTCTGACTTTCCCACTTTGGTGGCCCTTTTTTTTAAGCTTTTCTCCTGCTCGCTTTCCCTTGTCTCCCCCTGGAGCCGGGTTCTGCTCCGATCCTTTCACGTCTTTATTTTAGGACGGATCCATGGGCTTCACTTCCCGCTCGCTTTGCTTTCTCTTTTTTTCCTAGAAATTGCGTAGTTTGCACGCCTCCTTTCCCTGTCGCTAGTCTTCTGGTTAACGTAGAACCTCCACTTAAGGGGCAGTTTTGGTCTGCGTTCCGTTTGCCTCCCCCCGGACATGCCCACGGGTTTTATTGAACTCGACGCCCGGGTTTCAGCAGACAGGTTTTTTTTTTCGTCGCACCGAAGCCTGGCATGATGGTTCGTTGCATTTATTGAAAATTTTCTGTCCTTTTATTTCTTGTGTTTTCTCCCGTTCGTCTCTTCAGGTCTTTCCTTTTTGACACATGCCTTGCTCGAGCCCCGCAACCGGTAGCCCTCTTCCTTTTCAAAGAATCTGGCACCAATTCTGGCACCGGCCACATCTCATTGCGAAATGGTTCCGAGAAAACGGATCGGTGATGCCACCCCCCAATTTTTTTTTTGGGTTGTTTTCAAGGGAGTTTCCAGCCCCCCCTTTTTTCCTTTTTGATTTCTCAGCCCCCGCTTTCAAGTCACCAGATTCCCCTTACAGTGTCGTCCGAGTTGACTCTTGCCTCGACCGCCTTCACGGCGACTGACTACGCGCCCCCCTCGCTCCTTCCTTAGGTGTGTTTTTTTGCAGGTCCCTTTTTTTTTTTTTTTAAGAACTTCCTCCCAGTTTGCCATTCGGCAATTCGCCCCGTATCCCTTCTTCGATCTCTAGCAGGCCCCACTGCTTTCCCGGAAAGGGTCAACCAAAGGGTATTGCCCCTGTTCGCTCGCGATTGCACTTTGAAGAGAGACCTTGGCCTGAGTTTTGGTGCTGACGCTTCTTCCCGAATTCCCCCATATCACTCGCCCTTAGGATTTACCTTCAAGCCTGTCCCTTGTTCGAGTTGCCTGAACCTACAGGGTGTTAATTAAGCGAGCCCACAAGACCAACTCGAGCCGATATCTCGAGCTTAATCCTTCGCTGCCACCCCGTAACTTCATGTAAAGGACCTGATGGATCTTACTACCACGCGTTTATGGTCACTTGCGGATCTCTCGCCCCCTTTTTTTTCTCCCCTTCTTTCGGGTGCTGCCCGAAACGTTTTCCCCCTACCAGATTTTCGAAACCTTTTTTTTTGTGTGCGTCTCAGAAATCCAACCCACCTCCCATACCTGTCCGTTCTTCCTTCCTTTTTTCCCTACTCACCGTTTACCGGGACCGGACATTCTTTTCGACGCCGAGATCGTAAGTTTGGTTGCCGCCCAAGAACCGGACCTTTTCAGTTACATACTTTCTTCCAAGAAGGGTTCCGTTCAGTAGGGCCTCGAACCGCAATTCCCCTTGCTTGGACGTTCGGAAAGATGTTTTCCCCTGCCGGTTTCGCTTAAGCTTTTGAAGCCCAACGTGTTTCTTGAAGGACCGTCGATTCATTCCCCAAATAGATTGTTTTCTGTCCCCTTGCCTTACCCTGCGATCTTAATCCATTCCCTCTTTGTTCAGTTTTCCAAGTGCAACTGGATTTTGTTTTCTTGTACTTTCATCAGATTGAATCTTATCCCCCTGATCGTCCGCCCTCATATTGAGGGATTGTTCTCTTTTCCTCTTTCTCAGTTTGGACACCAAAAAGAATTTTCTCCTCATTTATCCCCTGGGGCACAGCTTGATTTTTTCCCCCGAGTGCGACTCATGAATTTTCCTTTTTTTGAGTTGGTTTACTTATTTTCTTTATTTCTTGAGTTTTCGTAGACCGGAACGGACGCGGTCGGTGTTTACTTTCCCTTTCTTTTCCCGTCTGCCCTTTTAATGTCAATTCAAGTTTTTATGATTGCCCTCCTTTCTCCGTCCTCTTCGCTCTTCTTGAATTGCGTGTCTCTTTTGCTGCCTATAAAACTATCTCGCTCCCGTATGCTATGCTCACCATCCCCCGTCGTGTCCATCCGGTTGCTTTGGGAATCGGCTTTAGGGTGACGACACGTCTTGATGTCAGCGTCGTTTACTTTTGCTTTTTCCCGTGGACAATCCTTGATACACCAGCGTTCCCTTTTGCGTTGTCTTTGACGCAAGCGAGAAACGTTACGGCACTTACCGTCGCCTTTTTTTCCGCTCGCCAGCAACCAGCCCTCCCTCAAACTCAAATGTTAACGCTGAATGTTCCCCGGTATCTTCCTCCAGCCCCTCCCCCATTCTGCCCGCGAATCCCCAGCCCAATTTTATGCACACTCACCGGTGGTCCTTTCCCGCCAGGCGGCCCCCCCCCATCGAGAATGTTTTCATTGTTGGAGGCAGGGACTGTTGTGCCTCACGCTTTTATGGACGCCTTCGTAAAGCATTTTCCGGGAATTGCCCAATTACTGTAATAAAGTTTAACCTCACACTCTTTTTCGTCCTGTTGAGCTCCCTTGTTTTTTTTGTCCCCTTCAGGCTTCAGGTCGGACATATGCTCTCGGGACTAGCTCTTCTATGGGAGGTTGGTTATATTTCTATGAGTCGCGCGAGCCTATCCTTTTTTATGGACTTTTCCTACGCCAAGACCATGCTGTTTACAGAACTCGCTCCTTTTAAGCCTAACAGTGACACCTGGCCTCTGTCTTCGATGAGACGCGGTTCCATATCCTTTTAACCATGTCGAGGAAACGTTTTTGCCCTTGATCTCCGAGGTTCCCGTTTCGTCGTCCTTGTTTTTCTTGTTACGGACCGAATCTTAACCCAGCTGAGTTTTTTTCCGGCCCTGGGCCCCCATTTAAAGTGAGTATGACAGCGATTTTTAGAGTGCGGGACCATAGACATTTCCTTTTCCCCACACTATGTGTCCCAGATGTTACTGTTATACCCCCGCGAGGCCCGTATCTCTTATTAAATTGTCCATTGCGGCTTTCCGATTGGCCGTGTTGCTAATTCCTCCGACCGCACTTGAGATGTCCTCTCCTTCTTTTTCCTCTTCCTTGTTGTGAGTTTTTTTTTTCCTTAGCATCTCCAATCAGGGCCGGTGGAACTCAACGGCCCCTCAGCTCTCCCTCTTGAAATGAAGAGCTTCTACGGCTCGCTGCGGGTCCCCAGCCCTTCATAGAACTAGACCCTGGTTGGGAACAACATGTGTGTTGTTTGTCTTTCTATGGTCCGTTCCCCCCCTCTTCCTGCGGCGATTTATTCCCGTTCCGCCGGACCAGACCCTCAGCTGCTGGTCTATTTCTGTCCTTCCCGGCTCTCGCTGTTCGCCCCCAACAGAACTCTAATCCGAAAACGCCTCGCCCTGAGCCCCCCAGTGGCCTCCGTTTCCGACTTTTCCGGCGATGACTTCATCCCCCTTCTCCATCGCCGGCTGGGGATTGCCCTTTTGTTTCGATGTTAGTCAGGTTCTTGCGGGAGCGGCCATCCGCCCGTCTGAATCGACGAGGTAGCGTTCGAATAACTGCGGTCGTCCTCCCCTCCTGATCTCTTTTGAGCCATGTTTGAGTGTGCATGGATCCACCAGCCTGGGCGGTGCAATCCCTGTTCCGGACGAGGCTTTGTCAATCTGGACTTCCTCATATCCCCGCCGGCATTACTTCCTGTTTATAATTTCCCCTGGAGTTACCCTTCTTTGCGTCAAGGTTTCCGAAAATTTTCGTTTTTCCACATCTTTCTTCTCTTCACGCATGACCTTTCCTTTCCGTTTTGCTGCTGCGTTTTCAGGCTTGTCCTGATTCTGTTGCACGTTCGCTGTCAGCCTTTCTTGATGCTAAAGGAGAGATTTTTAACATTCAGAGGGACACTTAGTAGTTGGAGTTTTTTTTGGCTTTTTCCCGGCTGGTGATTCTTTTTTCGTTTCCCCCTGTTCCTACTTTAGTTCCCGTTTCGCGGCGTCCAATCCCAACGCAAACGTGCCGTATGTCGCGACATTCCTTCGCATTTTGCCCCGGTCTTTTCCCCCCTCTCTTCCTTAAGCGCCGCTCATCAAGACGTCGTCCTCTGACCTCTTCCCCCCAGAACGCCCTTCGGCGGCACGATTTGAGTTTGGTGAGTCATGTGAGGCCTTACGGCGGTGGCTGATCCGCGTTCTTATTTCCATCCTCACACTCGACACCTTACGTAATTCGCGGGCCCTGCGGAGGCCTTCAAGGTTGCACTCTAACGTGAGGAGGACCCCGTGCCTCCTTTTATCACTTTTCCCCTTTTTTCTTGTGGCACAGGGGCGAACCTAACGTTTCAGTGGGACCTCAACTCCCCTCCGAGAACCCCTTTCAATGTCCCCCCACTCACGACGCCATCGTACGCGGGGACCCCCCCTCTTTCCTGTTCTGCTGTCTTACCCCAATCTCACATCGAACAAGCCCGCAACTCCTTTCCTGGCGCGTTGTTCCCTTTTGAGGATATTCCCCTCTTATACCTCAAGATGCCTCAGCCATTTGCCCTTACCGACCAAAGCCACCATAGATCCGTTTCTCACTGTGTCTTCGAAGGGTAAGCAAGAATAAGGTAGATCATCTTTAGTCCTCATAGCCCGTTTAGGCTTTTCACCTGTTTGCGAGTTTTGACGACCACTTTTTTTAAGTCATCCTTGTAATTGAAGGTTCCCGATTACCTTCCTGAATTTCCCCCTTTCTTTGATATGATGTAACCTGAAATGTCGGTTCTTTTTTCCCCACATTTCAAAGCAACTTTTTTCGACGCCAGACCATGTTCCCAAACTTTCAACTTTCGCTCCCGTTATGAGTAATGGCCCATTGAGCCGAGTTCGTTCTTTTTTCTTTCTGCGCCCCCCGACCCGCCCAAAACCCCCGAATTTTTTCGACATCGATTTCGCGATCTCCCCCAGACATCAGTGACCTGTTTTTGACGCTCTGCTTCGCGAAAGTCGCACACATAAACGAAAGCTCTGCGTGTGTACTCTTAGAAGGTCCTGACATGCGACATATTTTTTTCTTCCCTTTTTCTCCTGTCTTTCAGTCCTTTCTGCCACTATCGGCTAGTCAGAATTTTAATTTCTGCTTCGCTCAATAGTCCATTTTTCTTGACCGCCATCATGCAACCTTTCTACTATCGCTATCAGAGGTACTCACGACGAATTTTAGACCGTAGTCACTGTCTTTGACCTTTTCCTGCAACCGCAGCAAAGGAATGCTATAGTGATCGGCTCGTCCTCAGCATAGTACACCCCCCCCACCCCAGATACGCCTTACTTCGATAATGACCCTTCCTCTTTTCCCCAGTTCAAGGAAGTAATCCAAACCATCCGGGTTTCGGTGCGCCCCTTCCCCACGTTTGCCTTTTCCTGATGCTAGCAATATTCTCCCCCAATGTTCGTACTTGCTGTCTTTTTCCCTCTCCTCCCTTGATTCCTTTCGTCATAGGGGAGCTGCACCGAACATGCGATTCCTGGTAACGGCAGCCTCTTGCTTCAGATTGGCTCGATCATCGCCTTTTTCCACCGGTCGGTGCTTAATTATTTTCGGCTGGTCCCTTAACACGCCCCTAAGTGGTCATTTGGCACTTATGCGTTTCTGCTCGCGTCTTGCTACATACACTGTTTTACGTGAGCGCTTAAATCGACGCCCCTGTTGTAAAAAATGGAAAAGACCGTTTCTTTCGAACCGAAGTTCTTTCCCTCTGTTTTCTTTTCCTGCTTTTTTTGAATTTGGCAAATGGTATGATGTTGTCTTTACGTTCTTACTCGGGAGCCCCTCTACTTTCCTTCCCTTTTTTTTTGTTTGGAGCTGCGTTCGGACCCTCGAACTGGGTGAACCCGTGCTTTACCAGACATTGTACCCCTGGTCATGCCGGCAAACTTCCCCATCCTGGGCCATCCTCGGTGCGACGAGAAATTATATGGTTTTTTGGTTTTTTTTTTTTTTTTTTTTTTTTTTTCTTTTTGCCTTTTTTTCCCTTTCCGCACAGCTTCCTTTTCTGACTTAATGGTTCGTCTTCGGCATGTGCGCACCGCCCAGAAAAAGTCGTCCATCCCTCTTTTGGTGGCACGCGCCGTCAACCTGACCTCCACTCGTGACAGTTAAAGTCTTTCTTCTGCCATACCCTTTCCCTTTGACTCTTGGCCGCGACTTCCATCCCCACTTCTTTTTCATGCGCTGAATAACCACGCGCCACCCCCAACGCGACCCCAGCTTTCCACTGACGCACGCGCCGACCCTCATGGAGCACGTTTTTGTCTTATTGCGCTGATTTCGACCTTTAAAGGCTCCCTGGTCCACCCGTTTCTCCCCCCCTTGGTCCTTCTTGGCCACATTTGGGGGACCTAAGCCCACCGAGCGGTACTTCGCCTCCCTGCTATCGATTGGTTTTTCTCCTCTCTTTCTCTGTCCCCATATCACGAATTTCCCCAAGGGATGTTCTTCGGTGTCTCAACTTCCACGACTGATCAGGCGCGCGTTCTTTTCATGACTCCGTTTTTTCGCCTTAAGCGTCCACGGTTTTGACGCGACCCCCCCCCCCCCCCCCCCCACACAAAAAACACACACCCCCCCCCCCCCCCCCCCCCCCCCCCCCCCCCCCCCCCCCCCCCCGAGCCTTCGAACCCCCTTGACAGGCATCCCCCCCCGGACCTTTCCCCCTGTTTCCAAGGACCTGTTTTCAACTACGTCGGTAGTTTTTGCGACGTTCGGATCTCCCCCTCTCAAACAGTACTTTCGGGATATCTTGCGACCCCGTCATTCGATGTCGCCGAACTCTCGGCAAATCTGTTTTTCGGTCAGATTCCCTTTTTTTTCCCACCCTCGCTCCTCGTTTCCCGGATATTTTCCTTCCTCCCGAACGGGAGCGACATTTTGCGACATTTTCGGCCCCCCCTCTTCCCTCGGACTTCGTCCTTTTGCTTTGACGCAACCAGATGCCTTTCCTGGTTTTACCTTTTCCTCTCACTAAGGGACGTTGTTTCTCACGTGCGACCTTTTCCCTTTTTGGAAAAACGGGTTTTTAAACTTCCTTTCCCTCCGTTTCCGCTTTGACTCCCCCGCACCCGTGCCTTATGGAATTCCTACGAGGCGGTTACTCCCTCCCCCCCCTTCCGTTCCCTGATACAAATGTCCACATTCTTTCTCCTAAGTTGGCTGACATCCCTTTTTTTTTTCGTAAAGGGCCGGTATTTGCGTGCCTCATCCGATTGAATTCCAGTCACTTGTCTCCCTCTCCCTTCATCTTTTTTTTTTCTTTATCGGCCCGAAGGTTTCAGCCACGTACCCTCCTGAAGGACTTATTTTTTCTCAATGAGTCGTTTTTTTTTACTGATCTCATCGGTTTTTCTGCTGTTTTTTGAATTCTTTTTTTCTTCTGGATTAGTCGACCCCGGTTTGTGGCCACTGGGGAAAACCAGCTCTCTTCCACCTAGGTAAGGGCATCACCCGTCTTCTTTACTCTTTGCATTTGTCAGGCTAAGTCACTTAGCCCCGCCTAACGGTCTCTTTTATTTTCGACCCACTGCCTCCATCACGCTAGGACGCCAGTAAGGCTAATCACTCTTCTCCCCCCTCACTCTTTCCCCGGACTTTTGGGAATAGGCGATTTCCCGACGTCTTGAATGGCCGCGGGAGGTGTATTAATTCAGAGTTCATTACGTGGACATGCACTCCTTTCTCTCCACTTTCCTCTTTCCTGTGTTTAAGCGATACAACGTACTGCTGAACCCACCCCCGGGCCTGAAGCCTGTCCGTTTCGCCCATTAATCAACGCACGTTACCCCATCCCCACCCCCCCACTCCCCATCTCTGATTCGGCTGACATCCCCCCCAATGCTTACAGCCTCACCTTCAACAGACACTGTTCCCCCATTCGGTTTTTGGGCTTCCCCGTCCAAGCAGCCCCCACGAGATCCTTGTGTTCATTTCTTTTATTCTTCAGTGACGTTTGGCGACGTTTCTTTTCTGGCTCCTTCGTCCATGCCTTTTTTCCCCTGGACGGACCCATTCAGTAATATTTCCTTAACTATTTCGTCGGGCTTTTCTGCCCACCCTTTATTTTTTTCCTCCCCCCGGCTTTCCATTCTTCCCAGAGAATGGGAATCGAGACCCAGAATTTCATGTCTGCCGCGTACGACTCGTCTCTCTCCTGAGTGATGGCCGGTCGCCATCGCTGCTTCACGACATAGATCAGGGTCAGCACTCCCTTCTTCCCACCTCCCTTCCCTTCGATTTTCTTTCCCCTATCTCCTCCTTTTCCCCTCTCGACATGTGACGTATGACTTCTAGTTGGTAGGTCGTTTCGGTGAGACTAGGGTTCTCCCTAGCGGCGTTTATGCCGTGTCAAGTAATCACAGACATGTCCTTTTTTTTCCCCTTTCCTTCCCTGAATTTTTTCCCCTTTATCCTCGCCGTATTGGGACCCCTAGACCTATCAACACTGGTTTTGTCCAGACAGCGGTCTTGGTGAGAGCTGTTGCACGCGCAGCTGTTTATTCGGCTTTTTTCCTTCCCTTCTGCGTTGCTTGTCTTTTAGTTCAAGTCATCCGCACTTAGTTGGTGTCC
>Ga0179593_1757892_pt1 | contig 10593 bp, 17 predicted proteins | sample CZODoug2_1_08_16_FD_185931 | JGI IMG/M metagenome (GOLD analysis project Ga0179593, IMG submission 185931) | Vadose zone soil fungal communities from Angelo Coast Range Reserve, California, USA - CZODoug2_1_08_16fungal (PacBio error correction) | ecosystem: Environmental > Terrestrial > Soil >... | reverse complement strand
CTTCCACTGCGCCACTGCTTTCCCCCCTCGGCCGCGTATTGCAGCGATTCCGGAAGTCGCGGCACCCCTCCCTAGCCTTTTTTTTCTCCCCCCCGCTTTTTACCCCTTCTTTTCCCCTTGACGGCTGAGAGGCAGCGTTGGCTCCAGGGGCAGAGTGGCTTCTCACCGGCGCGCCATCCATGCGTCATCCTTTTTCGCGACATTTTCCTCCCCCTTTAGAATTTCTCGCATCACACGGTTTCGCGCCACGCCAGGATGGGTAACCCCCATCCACAGCCGGCCCCCCCTGTTGGGCATTTCCCCCCGACTCCACCCGACTTTTTTTCGAAGGCGCCCATTTTCCTCGTCGGCTCTACGTTATGCCTGATCTCGATTAATGTCCCCATTGAAATGGGGGAGATAGACAGCCACCCGCCTCCCGACATGTCAGACCCCGGGTGGAGCCTTATCCCGGCCCCCGCGGTGATCCTTGAGTTTTTTACCTTTTCCCCCCATACTTCCTCGAACTAGCCCATCCCGCCATGACGGGGCTCGTCGCCATAATAGCGGATCAGTTCGGCACCTCTTGTAGGTACGCCTCCGACGCGAAAGAATCCTCCTTTTATCTGAATCAGCTTCCCTGACGGCCCCCTTTTTCGACCTTCCTCCCTTCTGAGATTACCCTCCCCTTTACGGGGACTCTTGTTGTCGGCGTCCAGTCACCCAATATGGTGAGGATTAAAACTTTGAGGTTTTCGGCGATCTCTTGCCCGTGACCCCGGTTTTTGCTTAATCTTCCTTTTAGGTGTCTTCGAGCTTTCTACTCCTCCCTCGTTCTAAAGGGCCACATGGCTTCCTCCCTGCGAATAAGGTTCGTCATTTTTTCGATTGCGGCGAAGTCGCCTTCAAAACCTCTGCTCCCCCCTTACTTTCTTCGAATTTTTTCTTTTTTTCCATTTTTTAGGCGCCGTCGTCTGTTTCAGGTTCTTGCGTGACGATGTAAAGCGGCTTTCCTTGGCTGCGATCAGTCCCCCTTCTCGCGGCTTTGTCAAAAGCGTCTCTGTTCCTTCGTTTCTCGCCTGCCAGTGTTATACCCCCATGGTGTTTTTCTTGAAGTGAAACGCAAGCCCCCTGCCGAGGGGCGTCAACCCGCCGTCGTTCCCAGGTCGGCGTTCCTCCAGCCCCTCTCCCGGCCTCGAACTTTTCCGCCACCTTTACCTCGGAAACGGAAATGGCCCTTAGACTTTTTCTCCACCATACCGCCCCCGAGGGCCCGTGAGCCTTTCCATCCCTTCTTAATCTCTTCTCTAGGCTCTCCTGCATAGGCATGCCTGTTACGGTCAGATCGACCGTAGTACGGCGACCCGGACGGTCCCCCGCCTAGCTCCTGTGAATCCCTTGTCAGTGACTTTCTTACTTCGTGGTACCCCGGCCCCCCGAGGCAAGCCATTCTGACCGCCTGTCGTTCTTGCGCCCGTCTCTCTTTCTCGTCCCCCCTTCAACTACCCTTACGAAAGTCTTGTGATCGCTGGGTGGTCAGCCCATTCTTCGAGATGGAACGATTTCTTGAGAGAAGCTCCCTTCCCCGTCTTTTTTTCCTTTTTCCCACTCTTTTTTTCCTTTGGCTTCCGAGCCAAATGTTTCCTCGCCCAGATTTTCCTTTACGGTACGGTTTTAGCAATTTCACCGTTCTTCGCCCGCATGTGCCCCCAACTCTGAATTCCCTCGCTAAAACGAGGCGAAAGCCAAGAGACAGGCGTGAAGGTTTCCACCCCCTTTTTTTTTGCGGTACGCCCCCCAGGCCCTTTGGATTACCTCCCTCCGCACGATTAGCCTATACTCCCATTTCGGAGCGACTTTTTAACCGAGCGCTGTCACCCATTGTTTCCCCCCCTCCTTTTTTCCCCTCGCCTCCCCCCTTCCAGACTTTTTGGTCGCCCCTTCGTCTTTCGAGAATCGAATGATTTCTGAAATCGAAAGTGCAATTCGAATTCCCCACATGCAGCTTTTTCATCTCTCGAAAATTACAAGAATGACCCATGTGTCGAACGGGTCGCAGTTATCCGGACGGAATTTTTGTCCCCTGCTTTCGCCACGTGACGACTCCCTTCCGACCCCCTGCTCCCTTTCTTTCTTCTTCATTCTCCATCAACTCCTCGATTTTCCTTGATCGCCGAAGCGACCGCGTCCGACGGCATCGCAGGGATTCCTTTCTCGCAACTATTGCCCCTAGCCTGCCCGCCGCGTGCAGTCCATTGCCGTTTGCTGTTTTCCTTTTGAGGTTCCACGCCCTTTTCATCCCCCAAATCCGTTATGATAGTTTGTAGTTAGGCCATGCTTAAGAGTTTTCTGCACGCTTCAATCTGAACTTGGCTTCCTCGACAATAGCCTCCCCCCTCATTTCTCTCTCGGTCTTCTTGGCCGCTCCCTGATTCACCCCCCCCTGTTCTGGGGGTCCAAGGAAGACACGTCGCAGGCATGGAGGCTTACACGCTCAATGGCGGCTTTCTATGACAAGTTTTTGGCGGCAGTCCCTCCAAACCCTTTACGTGTCCCCTCTTTTGTCGTTCGTCGATGAAAGCGAGGAGGGAGGAGGCCCGAACATCCCCCCCCCCACCCCCCCCCCCTCCCCACCTCGCAGCTCCCCCCCCAAGACCCCCCCCTCCCCCCCCCCCCCCCCCCCCCCCCCCCCCCCCGGCCCAGCCCCCCCCCCTCCCCGCCCCCCGGCCCCCCCCCCACCCCCCCCCCCCCCCCCCCCCCCCCCCCCCCCCCTCACTCCCCCCCCCCCACCCCCCCACCCCCCCAGCCCCCCCCCCCCCCCCCCCCTCTCCTCCCCCCCCCCCCCCCCCCCCCAAAAAGGCACGACTTTCCGATATGAGAGACTCCCCCCCGCTTGCGTTCCCCTTTGTGGAAGTACCCCCTTCCCTGTCCCCCCCGGAGGTGCCGTTCCGGAGACACTTTAATCTTTCCTTTTCCTTTCTTTTGTTGTTTTTGCTCTTCTTTTCCCGTGTCCCAAGCCTTTCCCGAGCCCTTGAACTAGATTTTCAGTCGACAGAGAATGTGCCGTCCTGGGCTTTTTACCATCTCGCCCTACTTTTGGCTGAGCCTTCTGTCTTCTCATCCATGAGCCGAAGACCTGGTAAAAGAGAGTTTGGACGTTTTTGCAGCCCGAAGTCGGGGTTTCGTCCCCTTCGACCCACACCTCCTCCTCCTCTGCCTTCATTTCTGCGAGGGTCTGCCTTGTCCCCCCGAACAATTTTTTGCCGTTCCTATGCTTTCCGGTCGATCTAACCCTAGCGAAGAACCTCTCTCGGCTATTGTCGAGGAAGCCTTTCAGATTTTGCGTGCCATTATTCAACCTTACTCAGACGCCCTTTTCGCCAAACGATCATCCCTTCTTTTATCGTTTCTGCTTTTTCCTTGACGTTTTTTATCCTCAAAGCCCCCTAAGGAAGAACAGTCAAACCTGCCCGTGACTGACTTCCTGAGGCGATTTCTCCTTCTTCGTCCTTTGTAAACTCTCCCCTCCGCTTCCCCTCCTCCCCCTTCACTTCCTTTCCCCCTCCTCTTTACTTCTTATCTCCACAGTTTCCGCCGTCTGCCTTTCCTACCCTCCCCTCTCTTCTTCTCTTTTTCTCCATCCTCATCCACCTACTCCTTTTCCCTTCCCAAGCCCCACCTCCTCCTGCATCGCCCGCCACCCATTCCTACCTCGTTTAACCCCCCCCTCCTCTCGTCACCCTCCCAGTCCCCCCCCTCCTCTCTCCCTCCTCCCCCCGCCCCCCCGTCCCGCCCCCCTACTCCTTCCTTCCAGCCCTTCCCATCCTTCACCACCTCACCTCCTTCCCCCCCACCCCCCTCGGCTCTCTTTTTTCGCGCTCTTCCCACTTTCACCGCCCCCCCATGCCTCCCCGTCCCCTCCCCCCCACTCCCCCCCGCCCCGCCACTCCTTCCCTGGCCCCCTCTTCATCCACACCACTCCCCCCTCTCCTTTCTTTTTTACTCTATCTTCTTCCCCTCCCATCCACCATCCCGCCTTGTTGCCCTCCCGCTCGGCCTTCCGGCCAAGCCTCCCCCCCTCCCATACCCCCCTTTCCTCTACTCCTTTCCCCTGCTACTCTCCCCCCTTCCCAATCACTCTCTCACCCACCCTTTCAAACCTTTTATCGTCCCCCTTTCGCCTCCTTCCACCCCTTAACCTCCTCCTCTTCCTCCCCTCCCCCCCGTCCCTTCCAACTTCCCCTCCTCCTCCCCTCATTCCCGCTCCCCCCCCTTCTCCCTTCTCCTCTTCTCCACGCCCTCCCCCCCCCCTTCCACATCCGCACCCAATCCCTTTTTTCGTCATCCCCTCCCGCTCCCCTTCCCACTTTATCCCCATACCCGGCCCCCTCCCTCCCTATCCACCACCCCCCGACTCTCCTCCTCCCTCTCCCCTATTTCCCTCTACTCCTTTCCCCCCCCCTTCTCCCCCTTTCGTTTTTCCTCCCCCTTCCCCTCCACCCCCCCTCCCCACCCCTTCCCCTATTTTTGTCCCCTCACGCCCTATCCCTGTCAACCCCTCCCCACTCGCAAAATTTCTCTCTCTTTCCCCATACTCTTTTCTCCCCTCCTCCCCCGCCCTTCGCCTCCGCCTTCTCGCCTCCCCCGCCCCCCCCTTCTTTGCCCCCCTTCGAGCACAAGCATCCCTCTCCTTCTTCGCCCTATGCTCAACCGCTATCTCTCTCACCCCACTTCTTCATCCTCTATCCCTTTCCTCCTCTCCACCCTCTCTAGCCCCCCCCAACCCCTCTATCCCATCCCCCTAATCTCCCCCACCCCCCTGCCCCCTCCCCCGCCCCCATATCTCTGCCCCTTCCCCCTCTTCATTGTTTGTTAATTCCACCCCCTCCTCCCCTCCCCCTCCTCCCCCACCCCCCCTCCTCACCATTCCACTTCTAACCCCCTTCCTCCCCCCCTATCCCGCCTCCCTCCTACCCTCCCGCCTTCTTGACTCGTGCAATTGTTGCTCTTTTTTACCCCTTATGTCTCTCCTCTTTTTCCTTCTCTCTAGTCTTTCTTTCTTCTTCTAGCTCTAGTTTTTGCCTGTCTTTCCGTCCCTCTTTTGCCATTGCATACGATGTTCTTCCCCCCCCCCCCCCCCCCCCCCCCCAAACCATCTGCGACAAACGCTCACGCACTTTTTGTTGTCTTCTTATGCTATGAAAAGGTGTTCCCGATTAAGAGTTAGTTACTTTGAAAGCGGGCGCCCCCAACCAGTGCCTTGACGAGCAACTTTTACTCCGCCTTCGCCCCCCCTTGATTTTCATTTCTCCTTATTGTAGTTTGCGCCCCATTCGCGATTCCCACGTATCGGCTTCCAGGTGTGTGATTCCTAATGCTCTTCTCTCCTACTGTTCTCCTCTCCTTTTACTCGTTTGCGGCCCCCCAATTCAAGTTTTTTTTAGCGCGTCCCGTGTTTTTCCTGTTGGGTTTCTTTCTCCCTAACTTTTGCCTTCGCCGTTTGCGGGAGCCTTTTTGAAATGGAGATTTTTTGAAAGCGGGCGGCGGGAACGCGATCAAAACCCTTCCGCCTTCTTTGAGTGACCGCCCAGTCAGCCCCCGAAAAATTTTTCCCCGTCCCGCTGGATCTTGCCTGCGCCGCTTTTCCCACACCTCCCTTACCCCTCTTACCCCCCCTCAGTTGTTTCCGGTGTCCCGAAAAGCTCCCGATCCGAAAGGAGATTTCTGAGCAGTTCCGAGTTAACCCCTAAAATACTAAGTCTTTTTGCCGAGACGTCCTGACGGTAGGGTCTTTCTTCCCGACCCCTTCTTTCCGATCCTATGGGGATGTTCCCCACCCAAGACGAATACCCATCCTTTTCGTTCTTCGTAGTCCTCCTGCTGGACTGGGCCGCCCCATCCCCTCTCGTGCCTTCTTCGGTCAAGCATTTTTCCTCGCCGCTGCCTTCGGTTTACCCGCTCTCCCTTCCCAGCGTAGCGACCGCATCGCCCGGGGCCGACGGCATGCTCTGTTCTCCGTCCCTTTCTCTTTTCTCCCTTCCGCCTTCCATTCTTATGATGAGTTTCCGGCTTGCGGTCTGCGACAAATCGCTGGGTTCCCCTTGGCGATGCGTCCCTTCCGCTGCCTGCTTCTTAATTGCGGGTGTCCGATTCTGCCTTTGCCAATTTACCGTGGCCAGCTTCACCTTCCTTCCTGGCTCCCGCATCAGTTTCCCCCGACCTTTTGGACCTCAGACCGCTTCACGAGCGGTGTCCTGAACACGTCAGGGGCGTCTTTGCACACCCCTCCCCCCCCCTTCGACGTTTCCCTCTAGATAGGGTCCCCCTGAAGTCTTCCGGCCGGTTCCCGACTACGAAACAGAGCTTTTTGCACCCGTTAGATGATTTTTCAGAAGACCTACCGTCCACTGCGTGACCTAGTCACCCGCGTTGGAAACCCCGCTTTCCTCCCCTATTTCTTCCGACAAATGACGCCTCCCCCCATTGAAGGCCCCCCCTCTTTTCTGAGTGCGATGAAGTGACCTTTATTCGACCGCGACCCCTGCAAACCTGACCCCACCGTTTAATTCCCTCCCTTTTTAAGCCCCCTTTTTCGTGATGTTTGCCCAAAGTGTTCGAGGTGGCTGAGCCCCTATCCCTTCTATTCTTTTCGCTCTTTTCCCCCTTCCGGAATGCACTCCCCTTTCAAGTTCCGTAATCCGCCCGAAAACCGAGTTCCATTTACCTTTGTATGTTTGGCCGACGACACCCTGATTCAAAGTCCCGTTCTTCTTTGTTTTCCCTTCCTCCTTCAGTTGCGACGTTAAGGTTCGCGGGCAGGTCCTGAAGCTGAAATGTACGGTTTTCGGCTTGCTTCTAAGCTTCTCTTCTCGGTCCCCTCCCCGGCCCTCGGGTCTGCGGTAATCTTTCTTACCTCTTTTGGGCCGCGCGTGGTCCCGACTTTTTTTCCTTGTTTTCACCTCTTCGAAGGGGCAGTTTCTTTCGGCAAGGTCGCCTGATTCGGACGGTGATAAGGACCTGGTTTCTGGTCTTTAGTCTTTCTTTGGCCCCCCTTTTCCGCCCTCACTGTTAACCGTGACATTGATCTTTCGGACGACGAGGCCGCATACCTACAAAATTGACCCCTCAGTTCCCTCGAAGATTTCCCCTGGGCGCCTCAAGCCATTCCATAACCACTTTTTGCGGACTTTTCATGGCAATCTTCCCCTTTTTTCTTTTCTTGACCCGTGGCTGTGAGCAAGAGACCAGTGTTATGCCGGACCCTTTTGTTATCATTCCTGTTGATGCTAGGCCCGCCTTTTTTCTTCTTTTCCCTTGCATTTTTTTTGACTCCGGACCCCGCTTCCCCTTTCTCCAGTCCCCCACAGCTAGCGCAAGACGTCACGGCCATGACCTGAAGATTTCCGCCCGCATTCCGGCTCCCTCCTCCTGCGTTTGCCTCTTCCCTTCCTCCCCCCTATGATACCCAGCTGCCGAGGGTTGGCCATCATTTTTTCTCAGTGGAAGATCCTCTTCCTCCTCCTCCTTTGTTGGGGTTGTGAGTCTTCCCTGTTTTTGCCATCAATCCGAGCTGGGAAGCTCCAAACCCCTCCCAAGTAGCCAGTTTCCCTTTGCCGTCGGTCTGAGAGGGACTTCGGGGACTGGGCCGTGTCACGGCTGGCGGCCAGTTTTTTCCACGTGGTCGTACCCGGGCGCTCCCCCAATAACCTCGATACGGGGACCAACCGGGTGTCCTAGCCCCCCCCCCCCGCCCTTCCCGTCATACCAATGTTTTCTCTTTAGAACGCCGGATTGGGTCACATTCCCCATCCACCTCTTCCAAACCTGTTGGTCATCTTTCCCGACGTGTGTCTGTCGTTTTTAAGGTCTTCCGCTTTCTTCTTTTCCCATGTTACGTTATGCCGGCCGGCGTCGATCTCCCCATGCCACCATTTTAAAGGCGACTTCCGCCCACCTTTTCTCCTTCCCTTTCCCGATGGCAGAACCTCGGTTCGTAAGGCCAACCAGCCCCGGTGATAGGTTAACTTGCCCAAATCACATGACAGTCAGCCAGATTTGTTCCCCAGAGCCTCCCCCCTTTCTTGACAGCCTTCCTTATCCACTCTGGACCCCCTCCCCTTTCCTTGTAGTCCGCTCTGGACGGACCTCGAAAGAATAATATTCTGATCGACCCTCGAACTTTACCCCCAGACCCCTTAACCATCGTAACCAATCCTGTCGCATCGCTTCCCATTACCCCAGGAAAAAGCGCCCTTCCCAGGTGGGTGATAGGGTTCTCGGCTTAAAATAACCCCCCCCATGGTTCCTTTTCATTAACCAGATTGATTTCGTTATAAGTCCTTGACAGTGACCTGTTGATGCCCCTACGTTCCGGGTGTTCCCAATTGTTCTAGCAGCGTATTCATTCCCAAGCGGTCCGCAACCCCTTTTCACATAAAGGACACCTGGCTTGAAACTCTGACACTGTGTCCTTGACCCTATTCTTGCGCCCCCCTTCTCCGTCCCCCTTAAGGGACCCCCACTAATGATGCCGGCAGTTTTTCCCGTCATGGTCGACCTTTTAGTCTGCAACGCAGAAGATGTCTTTTTAAAGGGCCTTCGGGTGACGATGTCACGCGGCCTTTCTTTCTCTTCTTCAGCTCCTCGGGAGCTGCGCGGGGTTTGGGCCCCAAAAAAGCAGTCCTCGATTCGAGTTCAAGGATCTTGATTTTTGAGAACGCCCCGGCCTCATAGTAATGGAAGAAGATAGACGACCGCCTTCGCCATTGTTGGTATTTTTTGAACAAGAAATCATGCACTTTAGGGGCCGTCCACCCGTCTCGCTCTGTGTCAGGAGCCCGAACTTTAGAAAGACTGACCTCCTTGCCTCGTTATCAAATTTCCTGAACCGGTAAATTTCCCCCGCCCTTTAAGACAATCGAGACAAAATACTTTGATATGTCACTTTTTATCTTACCCCTCTCCATGAAAGTAAGTCCCCCCCCCCCTCCATCCGCAATGCACGACTGAGAATCTCTGCCCTAGCCGCGAGATTAGGCATTCCTTCCCGTGACGGCATTTTCCCGATTCTGGTCCTCCACGTGATTAGTAAGGTTAAGTGCCCCGAGGAGGGGGACCGATGTTTCTCTGCATTCGGTACAGCAGGCAGAGGGCGAGATGCAGAAGTAGACTTCGCACAACGCGATTATTTGGCGTCCTTTTCTTTCCGGTCTTTCTTTCCCTCCCAAAGGTCTTTTTTTCTTCTGGTTTTCCCTCCCAATCGCGTAGAGATATGAACGATGTCGCGCGTTCCTTCATCCCCTTCCCTTCGCTCGGCAACTCTCTTTTTTTTATGTCTTCTTGCGTCTCCGCCCATGTTTACCCTCCATTTGCGCACTCCTCCCTTATGGCCCGACGATTCTGCCATCCCCGCTATGACCCTTTAAATTCCTATGTTGTTTGGCTCAACACGAGGAGAAAGCACAGAGCCAGGCTTCGTCCCCCCCCCCCCCCATGCTTTTTTGACGTTTAACCTCCCCCCCCCCACTAGATGGTCTGACGGAAAAATTGATTATCGATAGCCGTTCTCACGCCAGCTTCTCCTTCCCCTCATCCTCCCGCGCCTTCCCCAATTGATTGATCGCAAACTGAGGTTTCCCCCGCAGAGATTTAGCCGCACCTTCTCGGCTGCTTCCCAAACTGAATTTGGCGACCCCCTCGTAGAGAGAATAGCCTTCCGCTTTCGGTTAATCGCAACTCGCACTTCGAATCCCCTGCCGCCCGCCTTGACCCTCTTCCTCCCCACGGAAACCTCGTGTTCCGCCCGTGCTCGTCCCCTTTCAGTTTTTTGATCGGCCCGGCATTTTGCGCCGCTTCGCACAGTGACGTAATGAAAACCCACCACACCCCCCCCCCCTTGCCCCCCCCCGTGTCAGCGGTCTATCGCATACGCCCTCCCGAACAACTCTTTCCGCGATTTGTCTCCTATTTTTTTTTTGATACGATAGGCCAGCGACCCTAGGCCTTCCCTTCCAGGTTTTTCCCCCTATGCCAACTCAGCTCCCCTAAGAATCTTTCCCGTAAATTAGGGAAAGGGTTGCTGTTATAATTTATGCGGTCGCCTTGTCAAGCCTCCCGTCCCACAGTGGAGATAACCTATTCCCAAAATAATGAGATCTGTTTTCTTCGTGAGTTCCTCTTGTCTAGCTTTTTTGCAATAGTCAATCTCAGTCTTACAGAGCCCCCTAGCCCTTCTATTAGTAGCTATTCGGCTGTTTTTTTTTCAGCTCCCAATTTTTATTCCTCTAATGGGGACACCCCCGGCAAAAACCCCCTTCGGGGCAAGTACGACCCCCCCTCGCAGTCATGTTTCTCCCCTGCTTTATCGGTCCTTTTGTTGGGCTGCTCGGTTAAACGACACCACCAACACTTAGTCCCCCGGAAACCCCCCCCCCGAATTCCTGATTTTCCTGAGGGCTAGTCTCTGAGGATGGATTCGGCGAAGGAAATGCCTGCTCAGCGGTCGGATGCTTTCGGTCTCAGTCCCCATGAAGTCCTGCGTACGGAAAAGGGCGATTTTGCCAAGGCCCCCCTCTAATTACCGGACTGTGCCCCTTCTCCCCCCCCCCTTTCCGC
>Ga0179593_1536853_pt1 | contig 10593 bp, 15 predicted proteins | sample CZODoug2_1_08_16_FD_185931 | JGI IMG/M metagenome (GOLD analysis project Ga0179593, IMG submission 185931) | Vadose zone soil fungal communities from Angelo Coast Range Reserve, California, USA - CZODoug2_1_08_16fungal (PacBio error correction) | ecosystem: Environmental > Terrestrial > Soil >... | reverse complement strand
CCCCCATGTTTTTGCAGGGGCGAACAATTGTTCCGTCTTTTTTTTCTTGACCACCCCTCGAACACCGGGACCTGGTCTTCCCCCCCCCTCCCCTTGGAGGATGTTACGCCCCTGGAACTCGGCTTTGAGATTAAGTTTTCTGAGATCCCGGCACCTTCTTGTCCGAAATCCGGATTTTCGGTAATCCTCCTATCCATTTCACTCTTCCCACACCTGCGCAGCGCCAAGGATCCTGTTTCCTGCAGGGAATTCGTGTGCCTCTTGTCGTGAAGCGACTACCCCTTCTCCCCCTTCCAAACATCGGCCCGCCCCCCCTTTCCCTTATTCGGACAGAGTAGCATCCGAAGAGTCTCTCTTTTCTTTTTTTCACCGGGATATATAGGTATCGATCTTTGGCCCCTTTCTTCCGAACACCTTCCCCTTCCTCTTTTTTGGTTTTGTAACGTGCGGCTTAAGGAAGCGACCCCGGTTTCTCTGCAATTTCCCCGAAGCGAGCGTTTCCTTCTTTCTTTCCGCTGAATAGCGGACGGCACGTCGGTCGGTTTTCTCGGCATTGTCCTCCGTCGGCTTCCGTAACAGGGTCTGTTTAAGGATTTCCGTCCTCTCTGATCCTGTTCTTTTCTGCACCATGTCCGAAAGGACAGTCAAGGGCTTTCCAGGAATAAAAGGTTCTTCAACTTCAACAGCCTTTCTGCTTCCCCTCACCTACGGGCTTTATGCTAGAGTACCAATAGTATATCTCTTTTTCAGAGGTTTGTCTTCTCGTTTAAACTTTCCGTTTTGTTTTCTTCCTTCCTCCGGCCGGGGTGTGCTTGCCGCTTTTCCCCCGACCGGCACCGGTTAAGCCCGAGCCTGAGTTTCTCCTCAGCCGAGGTTTCGTTTCCTATCTTTTTTCCAATGGTCGCGTTTTTCTTCTTCCCAGTTTAAACTGACCTATGCCCCTGCCTGTTTCAAGGGGAGAACTGACTCCGATGCCGTGTTGACCCTCTACATATTTTTTTAGGGACAGTTTCAATCCTTTCAACGGTTATGCAAGCACACCCCCCCCTTTTTTCTTCCTTCCTTCCTGGTCCTCAATACTCCTTTTATTTGTTCCCTGGGGAACAACATAGTTCGGAGAACGTGGCCAGCGATTTTGTTCAGCGACCCCGCTTTCACCGATTCTGCCCCTCACGATGTCCTTGATACCGCCGCCCCACGAGGGTTTCGTAAGGCGAACTCGCGGCCCTCTTCGAAGGTCTAATAAGGCTTTGACTCTTCCCTTTCTCCTTTTTCCGCCCCCCCCCCTCCTTCCTTCCCCCCGTACGTGCCGATGCGCCGGAGAAGGGCCCACTCGGACCGCGAACTTCGGAGTTTTTCTTTCTGACAGGGCCAGGGGTGAATCGGCTTTTCCTTTTCTTCAAGATGGGATTCAGGCCTTCTTTTTTGCTTTCAACCCCTCCCACTCTTTTTTCCCTACCGCGCGAAGGAATCCATGCTGAAGTAACTTTTTAACCTGTTTCCTACGATTTGAGTCCCTGCACGAACTTTTTCCTCCCTCAGCGGATACATGATCTGCTCTCCCCCCCCTTTTTCCTCCGAAACGTTTCCCTCCTTCCGCACAGTCTCTAAAATACGCTGGCTGTTTTTAGCTTGAAAACCCACTTTAGATGGTTCCCAAATCCAGCGACCGGTTCGTGGCCTTCTTTCTTCCCACAACCCAAAGGCGCTCTGTCTTTTCCTTCTCCCCTTCTTCGACCCCTCCCTATCCCCCTATTCCTGTCACCATCGCCACACGGTTACGCGCAAACGGAACCAATCTTATTCTTTTGTGCATGCACAAACGTGTCTTTTCTCTCCGGCAAATCTTGGCGCCCTCCTTCTTTCCCCCTTTCCCCTTTTAACATCTGGACGTGTCTCCTCTCCCCCACCTTTTTCCCCTCATTGTACTCGCAGACAGCGGTATAAGGCTTAGACGCATTATGAGCAGAACGTTGCCCCTTTTGGCCGTCGCCCCCCCACACCCTTTTTGGTAGGTAAGCACCGGTCCGAATGCAAACGCTGTTTACGTCCCCCCCCTGTGCGCGTCTTTCCCCGGTATATCTTTCCTTTTTCTTCTCTAGCTTACCGCTTTCGGCGCTCTTCTCTTTTGCGAGAACCAGTGAAGAATCGCGCCCAACATACCTCGTTCTGACTTTTCTACAGCGCGTACGAAAGGTAGGTGTTTGTTTTTTTTATAAAAACTTCTGCTCATCCATTTCTTCTCTTTCTCCCCCCCGCGCTTCTGCGTTTACCAAATTCGTAATTCGGTTTGGTTGATTTCCTGAGCGCCATCTTTGTCCTTGACACCCCCTTTTTCCCCCTCTTATTGCAGGTCGAAAAGATTTTTTTTATTAAGAAGCCACGTTTTTTTTTCCCCCTTTCTGCGACGGATTGTCTTTCGTTTTCCACCCGGGTGTGGACTGTTGCCCCCAGGCCAGGGTTGACCCCTTTCTTCGAGAGGTTTTCTATCCTTAAGAGAGATTTGTTCCCTTTTTCTCCGAGATCTTCCCACTCGCTGGATGTGAAGTTTGTCAGCCCACGCGTTTGATTTTGGTGCTAAACCAGCTCCCTTCCGAATGAGTCTCTCTTCTTCCAACCGTTTCTCCCTTTTTGCCGCATGGGCCTGATAGGTTTCTGATGGCAAGACAACCGGTGTAGTGAAAGGTTCATCAGGTGCTAACAGCTCTTTTTCCCCCTTACTTGAGCATGAGTACATTTCGTTCTGGCAGGTACAATTTTGAAATTCCACCTGCTTTTCTGTTCGCTTCCGGATCGTTCGGCCTTTTTCCCAATTCTCACTTCACCACTGGGTCCTTGTGGTTCCCCTTTGGGTTCAGCCAGTATCGCGATTTGAAAGTCTTCTGCTTAGACGCGCATAGGAACTTTTTCTTTCTGCTGGTCGTTTTGCGGACGATTCTTCCTTCTTTCCACAGCATTATAGGACCTTTTTTTTTCCCCCCCCCCCCCCCCCCCCCCCTGTGGCGAATACTTCGTTAGTGTCTCTTCCCCCCCAGCCCGGAATCGGCGGCTTTACCCCGGTGCAGAATCTAAAGCCTCGGAGTTACTTTTCCCCCCTTCCCCTCTGGCCACGTTCTCGTACCCCCGGCGTAATAACCACAATTCCATCGCGTCTTTGAGAGACCATCCGTAGATTGGTGGTGGCTTCCTTTCTTTTGGGGCAACCAGGAGAGTTTTCCCCCTCCTCCCCCCCTCTGTCTCTTGGCGAAATATTTCCCCCGTCCCTTTCCGTTCGCCCCTTTGAAACGTGTGTAATCCTCGGTTTGCTCTGGTCGTACCATAGATGCCGACGCAAACTTTCTGGGAACGAACCACGGCGAGTCTCCCTTTCAAACACACCTTCCCTTCCTCTGGGTCTTTTCCGGTTGGACAACCCTATTGCAAAGCCCCTGCTGGATTTTGCAACAAACGGGCCTTTTTTTTCCACGATATAACATCTTTTCAAGGACCCGCCCAAAAACCCCGATCCCCTCTAGATGACATACAACCCCCCTTTCCTGATTTTTCTTTTCTGGGAAGTTGCAGCACTCCAAAACGTACCAACTTTGCCCTTGACTGCCCCTTTTTCAATTTCCAACCACATTGAGGCCCCCTAGGAGGGACGTTTACCACGACCCGTGTTTTATTCTTTCCGCAATGACTCCTTCCCTTCGACTCGCTGGAAACACCATCCCATACCCGATTTTTCTGTTTTTCGATCAACAATGACGCGTTTCCCCTTGGTTCCGCCTCATGAATCCGCCCCTCCCTTTTTTTCTGGGGGGACGGGACCCCTTGGCCACCTTCTTCCCAAGATCGATACCATATATGCCCTTCCCTAAGGTGTATTCCAAGTTTTTTTCCTTTTTCTTGATTGTTCCGAATACGGAGATCTTTTTTCTTCTTTCCCGAAGTTTAGCGCAGGCCACCTTCCCCCCTAATTCCCTCCTTTTCTTACCCCTCGGAATTGCGGGCCTGTTTAGTCCTTCCCGGTTATCTCTCGAATAGATGAGGATACCTTTCTCCTTTTTTCTTTCTTCTCTTCAGGCTCCGTTGCCTTTTTCTTCCTAATCGAACTTCCGCGGCACAAGTTGCGTACATGCCTCCTGGTCCGTTTTCTCGTTGGGTGGTCCGAGTCACAGATTTCCCTTGTCGCCTGCCAAGACGTTGGGTCCCCCCCTCCCCTTTCACTTTCTTTTTTCTCTCTTTTTCCTCTCCCCCCCCCTTTTTCGAGAGAGATACCAATTCGTTGTTCTTGGCCCCCTTGTTCACTTTTCCCCACGACCGCTGTTAGTTGACCTGAACAAAGGGACATGGGCTCTCCCCTCCCTCCCTTTCTGATTTTACGGCACCCCTTTGGCGCTGAATTGCGATTACGTAGTGCGGCTGACGCGGAGACAGGATTTTTCGGGGAATTTTTCCGATCCAGGAAATGCCCCCTTTTCCTGCGCCAACCGGCCCGACTCTTCCGTTCCGCCCATTCAAGGTATTCGTGTTCCCCCAAGGATTTTTTTCCTTCGAAAGACTACAAACATAGGCTGATCGGAACAGTTCCCCCCCCTCGCGTTCTCATTATTCGTCCTTCTTCCCCTTTTTTTTACCGTGTCCATATATTAGGTATCCCCGGATCTTTGCCTCCGGTTTGGTCCGTCAGCCATAACAGGACGAGTTTTTTTCTCGGAAGCGGACCAAGGTTCAGTACTCCCTTCCCTCCTCCGAGCCCTTCATTTTTTCCACAGTAGCGAATAGCGGACGTTTGGTCGGTTTCTTTGAGGGCATTGTAAGTAAGTCCCTCTTCTCTGTTCCAGGATTTCCGTCCCTTTCTTCGTCAACAGGGCCTAATGCGGTTTGTGGAAAAAGTCCCCTTTCCGGCCATAGTTTTTTGGTACGTTTTTGGTCCCTTCTTGCAACTTCCCCTTGACCTCCCTCAAGGACATTACGGGCTGATGATAAGATAAATCACGATTTTTTGTTAGTTTTACTTCTTCCCAGCCTTGCAGTCCACTTTTCCTTCTTGCGCTTCTTTTTCGCCACTTTTTTTTTTTTAGGGTTTTTACCAGACCCTACTGTCTTTCCTTTTTTTTTTTTGAGACATTTCGCTTTTTTTCCTAGGCAGCTTCCTGTCGTCGATCTATATTTTCCGCAGTGCCCCACCTGATCTAGCAACCGCGATTATTCCCCCTCAGAGAGGCCGTGGATTGAAGCATCCTTCCTCCCCTCTTTTTTCTGTCCCCTTATCCGGTTCCACCGTTACTCGCAACGGATGAAGCAAACATCGTCTTTCTCAATACGGAGGACCTTGAAAAACATCGTCTGGCGTCAAGTTCTCCCTTCCCCGGAACGCAGGTCTCCTCCCTCTCTTTTTTACATTCACGATTGTCCGTGATCCGTCCTATCTTTTTTTTCGCCCAGAGTCAGCGAACTCCTTTTCTTTCTAATAAGTGTTTTGAACCGTCTCTTTTCCTTTCCTCCAAAACGAACATCATCACGTCTCCTGCCGCGGAGAAGAAGGCCCAATCGGACTCGGACTCTTTTTTCTCTTGCGCTTGCGCGGCCAGATGGTTTTCTTTAAAGTAGGAGCCTCCTTTTTCTTCAAAGATTGGGATCCTCACCCTCCCCTCTTCCACCCATGCAACCATAAATTGTCTTTTTTTTTCCCCCCTTGTATTTTTCCTCCCCCCCCACTGATAAGTACTTTTTACTCAGCCACCGATTTCTTTTCCCTCCCTTCTTTCCCGGTTGTCCCTCCCCATCCCTTTTTTTCCTCGGCTCCATGTTGGCCAATTGGGACTTCTAAAAAACGGTTTTGCCGAATTTCAATACGCTGCTGGTTTGCTCCCCCTGTCACCGCGTTTTGACAAAACTTCAAATCCAGCGCTTTTTTCTGATCAAAAAATTGCCACCACCTTCTCAAGACAAATAGCTTGACCCTCCCTCCTTCCCCCTTCCTGGTCCACTCTCCCCTTAGCACCCGGTAACATTCAAATCGTCTCCAACCGCTTTTTCTGCTTCTAATTGAACGATCTCCGGCCTCCTCTGACAAGAGTGACTTTTCTTGCCAGTTTAACAACTTTTCCGCTGTTTCACGCCAAAACGACTTCCGATTGTATCGCCAGAAGCGCTTTTTTTGGTGGTCTTCTCAAAAGTTCAAATCGAAGACGGCTCCCTTGGCGTCGCCAAACCCCCCCTTTCTCAGTCGCGGTCGCCCTTTTCCAACTGCGCTGTTGGGGCGCGATCTTCACGGTTTCTCGCCCGTGCTCTGTATTTTTTGAATCCGTCCTTTCCCCCTCCCCCCCCTACTACGTGTGTCCAGTCCGTGGTTTGTTGAGTGCGAGCGCTTACGCCAGCCATTTTTGTGAGATAGTCCTCGCAAGGTCCGAGAAACCCTTGAAGTAATTAGGCCCCCCGATTCCCCCCCACACAGCGACGTCACCAGAAAAGTTAGTTGTGTGGTTCTCCCCGTCAGTGTGGCAAAGTGGCCCCCCTTTTTTACCTCCCTCCGGATGTTGGAGTCTCGTTTTCTCTTCGCTTTGCCGAGTGACACACCCTTAGTCATTCTGTTCCCGGAGTCGTCTTATGTCTTTTTTTTTCTAGGTTGAAAGATTTTGACCGGTAGTTTTCTTTCCAGTTTGTGAGATGCACCGCCCTTCTTTTCCTCCCGCCACCCTTTACGTTTTCACGTCATCCTCTGTTGCAATGCCTGTCGACATCACCCCCCCCTTGCCCACTTTTTCTTCCCCCGGTTTTTTCTTGGTGGAATCTTGTTTCCCCCTTCCCTAACCGGTAGTGGATTTCCTCCCGCGGTGCTCTGTTTCACAGCGAAACCAGCAGCACCCCTTACTTTGACGTCTTTTTTAACGTTTAGACGGTGGTACTCCCCCATATTGCACCGCGTCATTTTTTCCCCCCTTCATCAGTTTCTTGCCCTTTTTTCATGCGGGGCGGTAAATCTGTGTTTGTTGGTTTATCTCCCCCCCCCTTCGAGCCTGTTTCGGCCCCACCCCCCCTTTTTTTTTTTGTTTGCGTGCTAGTCACCCACACCCCCCTCAAACAGATTCTGGGTCTCCCTATCTTCTTCCTTCGACTTGAAAAAAGTCCGCTTGCCCTCCGGTGTAGCCAAGTAAGCGACCGTCCCCTTTTCCCCCTCTTCGATTGGGCCTTCTCCTTCTTCCGTACGTTTTACGTGATGATGTTCCGTTTTGCGGGACTAGTGGACCCTCCTCCTTATTAGACATAGCTGGTTCCCTATGACCTCTGGGGGCCACACTTTCCTTTCCCTTCCCGGCGGTATCCCTTCACCCCCTGTGCAGAATCTCAACCGCTCGGAGTTCCGCGGCGACTTTTTTTTTTTTGATTTCCCCCCCTCCTCGGTATTGAGGAAAAGCCCTTTCTTCTTCTTTTGTTTGTGCTTCAGAACCCTTTCGTGGTGGAAACCCCAGGATGAGGAAACTTGTTCCAACAAATCTTCTGGCGAAATAGTGATTCAACACCTTCCCGTTCGAAAATTGAAAACGTGTTCCCCCTTTCCCTTTTCCAGTTTCCCTTGAGCACTTGCTCTTCCGCATCGACGGACGAACTAAACCATTTCAGCCCCCCGGGCGGCGTCGCGACCCGCCTGCGCGGGCTGCACCGGTTTTTTTGCACCCTATTCTGCAAACGCCCCGTGACAGGCAGCGCTGGAAACACTTTCGCCCTTTTGCCACGATATAACATATTCCAACAAAAACCACCCCTTTCTCGCTCGATGATTTTTCCTCGTATCCTTCCCCTTTTGTCTTGATTTTAATTCAGATGGCTGGGAAGTGCAGGTACTTTACCCCCACCTAGGGCCCTTACGTCATTTCTTCTCTTCTTCCTTTGACCGAGTCAGATCTTCCCCTTTTCCCTTCCCAAGACCCGTTTTCTGTTCCCATACGATTAACCATGCCGCCGACTCGATGGATCACACCTTTCCGTCCGCTATCGAGTATGTTTTTCCCGCCGGCGGAGGGACCTTTTTCCCTTTCCTTCTGAATCGCCCGCTGTGACCCCCCTCTTTCGGACGTGAACCATGTCAAACAGCTGCATTCACGCTCTCTATATGCCTTTGCACTACGGCCTTTCTTTTCCGCTCGGGATGCGACTCTTTTCCTTTTTTTTTGATCTTCGGAGTTATTCCCTTTTTTTTTTTCATTTATTCGCAGGCCCGACATCGACTCACGTTCTTCATCGGAGGAAGTGGTCTTTCCCTGTTTTTGGCATGTCCGTTTTTCTCGGATTACTTCCTAGTGGGATCTTCAGGCTCTGTCCGGTAGCCGTATGCTCCATTTCTGCTTTTTTCCTCTATGCTAGCTTCTGGCATATTATTTTACACGTTGCTTTGTTGAGGAGAGCCCAGTTTCCTTTCTTTTTATTGGTCCGAGTCACCCTGCCCATCCGTGCACGACGGAACAATTGGCGCCGCCCCCAAGCGTTTTTTTCCCCCCCTTCATTGGTATATTATCTCTATTTCCTTCTCTCGATCCCCTTCTTTTCTTGGCCCCCACGCTTGGGGGGGCGACCTTGTTCCGTCGGTGCACGACAGTTTGTCCCCCCTTTTGGAACTGGGCTCTCCGCACCGCCAGGTTGGCCGCGGAATTTTGCTTTCTTTTTTTTCTTTTTGCGCGGCACATTCGCTGTGACTTCTCACCGGCCGGGAGGTAATCCTCGCCGCTTCCCCCCAAACTAACGGGCGCATGCTTTCAATTCCTCAGATGATTTCTCCTTTCCTTCGTGTGCCCCCCATTTTGTCGTGCATGCGAATCAACTTCGCAAGCTCCCCCAAACCATTCCTATATCTCCAGGATTAGGAACAGATCTCTCGTTAGCATTCTCCCTCCCCTCCTGATGGCAAAGGGGCATTATATGTATTTCCTCAGATGTTTGACCCGTGGTCCGTCCTCCCCTTTTTTTTTTTTTTTGTTTTGGATTAAGGAAAGAGGCCTCATCACCCCTGCATTTCGAGCGCGGCGTGTGTTCGAACAATTTAATAGCGGAAGTGGTTGAGGCGGGTGTCCTCTTTGTCCTTGTTAATCGTTCAGGCGGCACAGTAACCGGGTCTTTCTGGACTAAGGCTTTCAAGGGCCTTCCTGCTGGGTTTTTCCCCCTAAATGACAGTCAAGGGCCCTTTCTTTTTTTTTTCCTTTCCCTTGTGTCTGAACCTTCCCCTACTTTTTCAACTCACTAACTTAAGGGCTGTATGCAGCTTAAATTTTTTTTGTTCGTTTATTTACAATTTTTCACCAAGAAGTGCATTCTTTTTTCCCGGTCGCTTTTGCCTTTCCCTCTTTCTTTTTCTGTCTTAGGGTGTCCACCTCACTGCCCCCTTTCTTGTTTGTTTGCACGACCTTATTTTCGTTCTAGGAAGATGCGCCCTATCTCTAGTCGCAGTGCTCCCACTTTCTCTGCAACACCGGAGATATTAAAACGTTTCAATTGTAGCTTCCTTTCTTTTGTTGTTCTGAGACATAGGTTTTTCTGGCTTTGTTGCCACGTACTCGCCCTTTTTTTTCACCCCCTCTCGTCGGAAATGAATTCTGGTCTCAATACGTCCGGTTCTGTGTATTTCTTCGGCGAACGTGGCCAGCGATGTTTTCCCGAGAGGAGTTGTCTGACCCTCTTTTTCCTCCGCCGCCCGGGTTGGCCTTTCTGAGTCCTCTAACTCCCGCGGCGAGTGTCCAGCATGAACTAATCCTGCCTTTTTTTTCCTTTTTATTTCGTCCGAAAACGAACATCATCCCCCCTTTGCGGAGAAGCACAATCGGACCTTTTCTTTTTTTCTATTCCTTGGCCGTCCCTCGGCGGTCAGCGGGCCAGTGGTGCATCTGATTTTAGTTTAGTTTTTTCTTTTGGATCAGGCAGCCAGAAGCTGGTTCCCCCCCCCTCTCACATGGTCTCCTTGCCCAGACGGCACTTCTCCTTTTCCATTAAGGACACGAGCTTGCTTCCCTCTTCTTCCCTTCACGAAACTGGAGCCATTTTGCGGCCGATTTTTTTCATGATTGCCCATGCCGGTTCACGGTTTTGCCGTTTTTCTGCACAGTCTCTACCCTCTGTTGAAGCTTGAAACCAAGCGCACGTCCGCGACCGGTTCGGGCCGAGTCCCTCCCCAAAGCCGCTCTGATATGCCTTCCTCGCGCGCAAAGAGCCCCTTTTCTACCTGGCTGGCAAACCTCTCACACGGGGTCAAACTTCCGACACAAGACCGCGGTGAATTCCATCGGAAATTGAGCTCTTTCTCTTTCTTTTTCCCTTCAAGCGCTGACGGTTTTTTCAACAAACCTCTGGACCGCTCAGGCGTCAAGCAACCACACTTACACACATCTCTTCCTTTTTTTCCCCCCCTACTCTTGAGATCCAAATCGAGGACGAACTTTTCTCACGAAGTGATCAACGGGGCTTCCCCTTCATCCAACACCTACTTTTTCCACTCCACCTTTCAGGGCCAAAGGCACGATTCCAACGCGACGCGCCACTGCAGACCCCCCCCCCCCCCCTCCCCCCCCCCCCTCTATCAGACAACTCGTGAGCGCACTTTAAAGAGGTTAACCCTTTCCT
>Ga0179593_1483760_pt1 | contig 10593 bp, 17 predicted proteins | sample CZODoug2_1_08_16_FD_185931 | JGI IMG/M metagenome (GOLD analysis project Ga0179593, IMG submission 185931) | Vadose zone soil fungal communities from Angelo Coast Range Reserve, California, USA - CZODoug2_1_08_16fungal (PacBio error correction) | ecosystem: Environmental > Terrestrial > Soil >... | reverse complement strand
TCTTTTTTTCCTCCCCCCCCTTAATAATTTTCTTTTTTTCCCCATCAGACCTACCCTAAGTACCTTACAACGTCGGTTGTGTGTTTCCGCGGGTCCTTCATGACTGTAGCGTTCCTTTCAATTGAAGCCTTGTTGTTGGATTCCTTACCGCTTCTGCGGCCCTCAGCTTTTTTTTTATTCGCCCAACCAACGTTTTTTTTCGGGCACCCTTCTTTTTTCTGGCGCAGGTGACCTACGTTTCTCTCCCCGTCGCCGTTCTCTCCGCAATGTCCGGTTACCCTCCTTTCCCGCCGACGTTCTCGTGCACCCTTTTTTTTCTGGACGGTGAGAATCTTCCTTAGATTTTGTTTGTTGGTTTCGCATGCTGCCCTTCTGGTGACACCCGTCCGAGACCCCTTCTTACCTGTTTTTCTCTCCGGTTCGACGCACGCTTTTTTCTTCCCTCCTGTGGACTTCCCGGTAAGTATATTTTTTCTGAACACGATATTTCTTCTAGCTTGGACATTATGCCGCAAGCGCCACGACCAGTTTTCTCTTCCCCGGGCTTCCATTGGACTGCCCCCCTCTTCATCGGAGCCCTTTTCCCCCTGAATGATGCCACGCTGGAACGCAATTTGTAGTCTCGTTCTCAATTTCCCCCCCTCTACTTACGTTCTGTTCTCTCCTGAGTTTTCCTCCCATTTATGCCTGCCCGGTTGATCACCCTGACGGCCCTTTTTTGCTGATCCCATTTACGGATTTCCTGCGATGCGTTCTTTGACTGCTGAATGCGTTCCCGTCAACCGGCGTTGTCCCCCTGAGATTTTTTTTTTGTGCGTTCCCTTCTCATTGGAGCTCAGGATGCCAATCCCTTAGCCTTTTTCATGGCCTCCTTCACATGCTCCCAACGCCTAAGCACTCCAGAGTACTCAGACATTTCAGATTTAACGAAATTGCGCGCAGGGGTTTGGTTTCTTTTCCTCTTAAGACCTTGTTTTTTTTTTTTTTTTTTTTGAGCGAAACTCACTTTTCGTTGGCATGTGACCCCCCTCTTCTGCTAGTCTTCCTGGTACTCGTGTCCCTTTATTCGCCGTTTCCTTTTCCAGTATGTGGGTCTTGGACTGCCGGACGTTTCTGGCAAGGTTTTCCACGGGTAGTGTTTTTACGCTCCCGCGCGTTCCGTTCTACTTTTTGATCTATATTTCATCCCCTCAAGTTGTGGTCTTTTCTCTAGATCAACTTCGGCGGAGCCGTCCCTCCTAGGAGATAAAGCTCCGTATTGGATTGTTCCCCACGCCCTTCTTTTGCTTTCGGCCGCTCCCCAAAGCTTGCTTTTCCCCCCTGCGATAAAGTCCTTCGTACGCTCTCGATCCCCTTTCGCAAGTGCGTGGTTTCGCTCTATTCCGCTCTACTAACCCCCACCCCGCGATTTCTTTCCGGCGACCCCTTTTTCTTACTTTTTTATTGATTGATGTCTTTCTATGTTTCTAGGCTTAATTTCGCAAGATGGAGATGTTGTTCTCATCTCCTTTCACCAGTTGCACCCCCCTTTCCAGCGCTTTTTCCCCCTTTCACGCCGGTAAGGGTTTCAAGGTCCCACCTCTTTCTCGGATATGGCGCTCTTTTTCTTTAGGTCAGTTTACTTTAGATCAGTCCCCCCTTTTGGATTTTTGAAGCTCCTTAGTGAGCGCACCCCTCATCTTTTAGCATTTAATTTTCCTATACGCCCCCCCCCCCCCCCCCCCCCCTCCTTCCTCGTTAATGTCCGTGGCAGTCCTTCCTTTTCACGTGGTCCCTCTTCCCTGACCTTCACGTTGTCCTCCCTTTGGAGGTCTCACATTTTTGACGCCACAGCTCGGTTTCCCCTGTAACAGGGTCCTCCACCCTTTTTCTTCTGCTTCAAACGAGTCCACCTTAGTTTTTCTTAGTGAGTGCATACATTTATATCCTAACGGTCAACTTGCAACAACCACACCATCGACTTTCAAGCCCGTTCTTCTGCACCGGGAACGGACACCTTCAAGTGAATAGTCCGTTTTTACAGGGAGGCCTTGGCTATGTCCCCTTCGACTTACCCAGCCGGTTTGAGTCATTCCCGGCGCACCTCCCCCTGTGGTTCCCTCCCCGCGTTTTCCTGGTTTAATCTCCCCCCCCCTCCTCCAGTCTGAATCTTGTCTAAGGTCTCCCACCCAGGCACGCAATCCCAGCGAAGCCTCCTTCTCAACACCAACCCTTGTGTATATTGTAGTTGTGCTTTAATTCCTCGGACTACGTATTGGAGTTCAGGAATTTTACCCGCCTCCTTGGCTCCCCTCTGTTTTTCCCCCTTCTCTCAGCTTTATCCTGACCTTTTAGCTGCTTATCTTGGACCAAATGCAGGTAGTCTTCCACGACGCCGGCTTTTTTCATCGAAAAGCCTTTCCTCCAATTCAGACCCCCTCCCTCCCTTCCTTGCAATCGTCGGCATCACCTCTCCTTCTCTTCTATGTTCCTATCTACATTGATGCCCGCCTCGTTTGCATTCACCCGCTTATTGCTCCCGTCCTTCCCTGCCCTGGCTGCAAACCCTTCGCCAAACCAAATTGCCTAATGTCCCCTCGTGCGGTTTTTTTTTGCATCTTCTTTCTCGGACTATGGCGTAGCAGACTCTGTTTTCCTCACCTCCTTCTCCGCGATTTTCTGACAGGCAGCGATTGAGTCCATCACCTTACTCATCGTCTTTGCGTTTGTCTTATCCTCCTTTCCTCTACCTTGGCGGTTTTATGCTTTATGATCCTTCACCCGGTCTAATTCTCCCCCCTACCTTAGTGCAGTTACGTTTCCTTACGGGAGCAGTATTTTTCAAACCCTTTTAGACTCCACCAGCGACAGTCCCGAGTTTTTTTCTATTCCCCCCTTAATTATTCTGGTCTTTTTCCAATGGAAGGATTTTTTCTTTTTTCGGACAGATTTTGCGGACATTGACCTTTGCTCCGTATTTCCGCTTCTTCCCCACTTCTTCCTGCCCACTGGGTCCCGCCCATATCCCTCCTGCTTTTTTCCGACGCCTTTTTCCCATGTCTGTTTGCGCGCCTCCTAGCCCCTCAGTTCATTTCCATGTCGTATTTTTCTGAGGATTTGTGTTTCACCGCCTCTCCTCCGTGGGTCTTCATCACGCAGTTTTTCCTCACATTCCAGTTCCGGGATTCCCCTTAATTGTCCCCCCCCCTAAACACGTCACTTTTAACGAGCCCGTTCTTGGACGCTGTCTTCTTTTTGCGGCCTCAATAATTTTCTCCACCTGGGTTCGCCCCTCTACTCTTTTCTACCGACTATTGTCCCGAGTTTCGCCCCACGTTTCCTTCCTTCCAAACCTTTGGTTTTGTGCACTTTGCGCAGATCCTTCGGCTTTTGTTTCGGTGTGCAACTTTTAACTTCTTTCAACCCGCTCCGCCGTTCCTTTTTCCTGGATCCCCACTGTCTGCTACCTCCACAGACCCCGTCCTCGGGAGCAAACGTCGCCCCCGCGCCCAAAGACTACGGACAATCGCAAGGGTCCTCTTCCCCTCTTTCCCGCCCATCCGGGCCTGACGCTCCGATCCCTTTACGACTAAGGCCTCCGGGCCTGATAGCTCTTTTCCTCCCAACCCACCGCTCTTCCTTCTTCAGCCCGTTCGTCACGCTGGGATTTTCGCTACGCGTGTCCCCCCCCCCCTCCTCCTAGCTTAAAAAAAGCTTAGGGAAACGCGGAAAGTTGATTTCTCTCGTCATTTTGTCTGTCCCCTTCCGCACCAACGCTCTCATGTCCTCAGAAGCAACTTCTCGACGGCTTTTCTACGTACGCACTTTTTCTTTCGAGACATAGCTCTCCCCTGTGTCACACTTTTTATATCTTTCGTTGCAAAGGATGTCGCGCCGAGTCGCGCGGATTCCTATTGTCTCGTGGGAACGTTCCCAACCCCTGCGGCATTTTTCTATCGCTCCCTTTTCCTGCCTTGAGTATTTCTAAGTTCCAATGAATGCCCTTCCCAATTACTCCTTTACATCCAAACTTTAAGTTTCCGGCCGAACCCGCCCCTGGTCTTCCTTTCGCATTTCTCTTTATCTCATTTGCCCCCTTCTCAGTCCAACTTCTCCTTTCTACTCCGTCTTTTTTCTAGAGATCAATTTTTTATCGGCAATTTGAGTCCTTAATATCCCTCTCGAGCTTTTGGTCCCGGGTCTCTGCCACTGGGTCACTTATTCTCCCGGTTTTTGGGCACTCTCATTTTTTTTCTCCCACGTGGACGTCCATAGCTTGTCCGTACCGACTCGACGGCATTGCCCGTTTCTGGGCTCTAGTCTGTCTCCTTCGCTGGTGGTAACTTTCTACTAGACTCCGTTCTCGGCAGCGATTTTTTCCCTCTGTCTTTCCCTTGCTTCATCAAACAATCAGAGAGAGTGTTGTAAACAGGTTGATGCTGTCGTAATGACCGCGTCCTTTTGTTTTATTCTTTTCCTGGATTAACTTGTGGTGTCGTTCTTGTAGGTCCAAAATTCATATTCGACCTTCCTGTTTTTCCACTTCTGCTGTGACCAGGCAGATCTCGTTTCAAGGTTTTGCAGCGCGGTGAGATTTGTTCCCCCGACCTATTATCTCATTCGCCGTCGTCGCCAATACTATGTACTTCCCCTCTGCAGGAAGCTGGTTTTTGAAGGTTCGTTTTCCTAATCCGAACGATCGACTCTCTGTTTCTTTCTTCTTCCCCTCATGGTGTGTGGGGTGTCCGGAAATCGAGGTATTGCCTTGTGCAGCGGTCCTTCGAGGTTTAGCAGTTTAGTCGTTCTTTTAGGTCCGCCCCCTTTTTTTTTCTTTTCCTTAGAGTATGGTATCATTGAACACCATAGGAGTGCTTTTTGAAGTTTTTGTATCCTTTCCCCCCCCCCCTGTTTCTCTCGGGGCGACCTCTGAGCGTCTTCAAATTCCCCCCAACTGGTCTTGTTGAAGGTCTTGGCTGAGGCTTGGCTCCCCCTATAAATCCTTTCCAATCTTTTTTCCCTAGCTTATTTTTTGCTTCTTCGGTGGAAATGTGATATGCGATGAACTCGTTCCCCGCTGAATTTCTTTCTCGATTCGCGTTTCTCTCTTCTTGCCTCTTTCCCCGACCCTATCAGTGCAGTCCTCCCCCGCGGGTGATAACTTCCCCTCTTTGTCGTCTCGGCCGGAGGGTTTTCCTTTCAGCCTTCTCATCTCCTCAGGACTTGTCTCCCTTCGATTGCGCGTCTTGGATCCCCCATTCCCTCTGGACACTTTTGCATAAATAAGTTTCCTCCCTTCCATGCTCTCGGGGACGGTTTGTGATATTCGTTTCATTTCCTTTCCCCGCCGGAGCCGTGCCTTTTCTGCGGACACCTCCTCTCTGACTTCCCTTTTGGCCTCCAGAAGAATTTCCAGTGTCTTTTCCGTTTCCTTCGGAATTGGCCTGTACGATTATCAGTTAACCTTCTTCCCCCCCCCCCCCTTACTTTATTTTCGTACGTTGCTTGAGTTGTTTCAGGACGAAAGATCCCGAAAGAGATTCTCCCTCCGTCACTGCGGGATAGTTGAAAGTCACATCCTTTCCCGGTTGTTCCATGTGCTGTCGACGCATTGGAAAACCTTTTAGATTTTTACTTGAAGGAGCATTATTTTCTGTCTTTTTCGACCGTCTTTGAGCGCCTCTTGGTCCCTCCCACGCGTCAGGATCGTTGAACTTCCTTTCTCTCTTTTTTGGTCGATGTTTCAGCAATTTTTCTTAGGAATTCTTTTTTCATTAATCTGGTGATGTCTTCCCGTTCGGGCGCAACTTCTTTTTTTTTCTCTCGAGATTTTTTTGACTCCCTAATGAGATTGGCCTTTGAGTGGTTTCCTCCTTTCCTGCCGCGGCTTTTCCTTGTTTTAATTCTTCTTTCTCGAGTTATCTATTTTTTGCCTCTCCTCCTTTTGATCTTTTTTTTATACATTTCAGGAATTTCCCCTCCCCCCCCCCCCCCGTGCCTTTATCAGATGGTGTCTGTTAAGCTCCCCCCCCTCTTCTCTGCTGTGTTCCAGGACTTTGCCTCAGATTAGGATAGGAAACATTCTTTACTACACTCCTCCTTCACCGTGGTGGGTGTGACGTGACTTCTTTATTTGCTTTTCCCCCCCTTTACTGAATTCCCTTGGTGTTTTCTTTTTCCTTTTGTCTATCTTCCCTGATCTTTTGGGTCTCAGATCTGCCCCCCCGATGGTCCCTCTTTTATGTTTCCTCCTGCGAACCGGAATCCCTTACTTTTTTTTCATATGGGGAGACGCCCTGTCTTACGACATGGCCCGCTACCCTCCTGGACCGTTTTTTTTTGAAGGTCCTCCATGTTGTTGTTTTGTTGGTTTGCAGATTGATGACCAGTCCCTCTCCCCTTTTTCCTTAGATTTGGTTTCTTCCCTGCACGAATTTTCTCCCTTGCGATGGAACTCTTGCCCTTGTTTGTCTACTTTTTTTCATTCCCACTATATCTGCTGGTACACTTTTTCCGGGTGTTTCTTCCCCTCCCCTTTCTTCCCTTGACTTCTATGTTCATCGGCTACCCTTTTTTTACCCTGAATTCTCCCCCGATTCCCTCATGTGCGTTTTGGCCCGTACCTTAGATTCCCGGCTCTCTTTTTTTTTTTCGCGCATAGTTGATCTTTACATTCCGTCGACCGTGTGGTTTCCCCATTCCTCCATTCGCCTCCCGGAAGTTCTAGCGTTTTGCCTATGAGTTGCTTATTTTCTCTTGCAAGCGTCTTTTCCCGTCTATGAAATTTATCCTCTCTTTTCAAGTTTGTGCTTGCAATTCCCTTCTCTAAGGATTCACACACTTCTGCCATTGGATAGCTCTCAATCTCCAATTTCCTTTATTTTCCTTCTCTCACCCGCTCTTTTAATTTTCGGTCCCTCACTTAGAGCCTCCTTTTCTTTTTTTATTTCGCTTAGACGTACCCCCCCCCCTCCTCTTGAATGTGATCTGATGCGCTGTTGAAAGTCTTTCTCTCCTTGCGCTCCCTTGTGGGGTTTTGCGCACGCGTAATCTTGAATGTACCTTTTCAAATCCTCGGCCCTTTTTCTTCTGCCTCGTCTCCTCCCTTCCTTTTTATACCGGGCATGGTCTATATGATCTTCACCGTCTGTTGTTGTTAGGAGTATTGAGATTTCGAGAGATAACATGTCCGTTCGGAGACTTCCTCCCCGGCGTATATCCAGTATTTCTTGTCGGATTTCACTTCCCCTCCAGTTTCTGGACGCAGGACCTCCCACACCAGCTTGACCTTTCCACCTGTTCTTGGCTTTAACGTCCCGTTTCGATCTACAGCGTCTGACGTATTTTCGCAAGTTGATTCTTCTTCCCGAACCGCTTCCGTAAATCAAACCCATGAGTCCCTTCTCTCTCAATTCCCGACAATTTCTTGATACTCTGATTGCCGTTTACCCTTATAATGAGACCATTTCTGTTCTCTTATGAACCTTAGAAGGTTTTCCCTTAAGGCTCACATTTACCTTTTTTCCCGCCCCCCCCCCCCTCCCCCAAGCTCTATACATTTTTTCCCCCTCCGGTACCCGTTCCCTCCTCTACCTTTCCCTTCTCCAATGATGCGAGGCTAGACTTTAGCGTCCGCCGGCAGTTCTTTTTTTATTCTTTGAGCCCCTTGTCGCGGAATTTTCCATCATAACCATTTCCGAAGTTTTTTTTTTTCCCCCCCGGGTGTCTTTCCTGATTCTCCTGACTCTTCACTCCCTTCCGTTTGTTAGGGGGTTCAGCATCCCTCAAGATGCCTCCCCATTCCTTTCCCCTGGAATCACCCGTTTTCGTTCTTCCACATGGAGTTTCCTCCCCTAGACTCGGTTCACTTTTACCAAAGTTTGGTTCTCCCCCCCCTCTCCCAGCTGAACTTGGAAAATTTCTGTTTCCCCACGCTAGTCACTACCTATAGTGACCCGGTTACCTACCTTTCCACCTCTCCCCCACAAACTCTGAGGTACGCCGTTAGCACCGTAACGCAAGTCCGTGCTTTTCTCCGCTGACTGGCCTTCTCCCTCCATTGACTTTTTCTTCTCGTTTGTCAGTTTGTTTTTTTTTTGTGAAGTTCTTCCTTTTCGACATTTCCCCAGCTCACTGGGGCCCAATACGTCCTACCAGGTGTCATCCCCCCCAAAAGATCGTCCCCTCGCGCGATAATCCCCCCTTCTTTTTCCTTACACTCCTCACTTAAAGAGAAGTCCCATTTCTTTTCCCACCCCCCCCCACCTTTTTGTCTATATTATTTCTTTCTTTGTTCCTGGCTCAGTGCGGAGTTAAGGAAAAAGGCGCCCCTCTTCTAAATCCTGTTTTACGACACCATCTTTACTACTCTGGAGGATTTACCTGAAATTTTAGTTCCTCAGATTTCCCAACTGCTCTCCACGTAGAGGCTGCTCCCTCCTACATCAAATCCAAGTTTCTTCAATGAGCCCTCCTCCGTCGCATTCGGCCCCCCTCTTCCCCCACTTGGGACAGCCTCTTCTCGCCCCACGGCCCGGTTGATTCCACGTTTTTTCTTTTTCGCCATCACCCAGTCCTTCCTTTCCCCTCTAACATTCGAACTCCCGTGCAAACCTTAAACACTACTCGTCAGTCAGTCTCTTCCCTCCTGTTCTTGCGGTCAGCTGTCTCTAAGTCCGCTGGGGTTGCCTTACTAATTCCTTGTAGTAGTCGCTAACTTCTTCCCTTTTCTTTTTGCCCCCCGTAGAACCCCATTCCTGACAGTTTTTTTCTTGGACCTTTCCCCCCTCCTTGAACTCGTCTAGGTAGGTCTTTATTGTTTCCTTTCCCCCGGTTCTCCCCAGTACGCCCGACCGTCGCGTAAATTCTTCTTTTCTGCCCTTGACGGCTGCTCTGTCCAGCCGGAGAAGCCCATTCCGCAGTGACCTTTTTTCTCCTTTTTTTTTCCCCCCCCCCTTTTTTGACTGTCTGATCAAGCATGCTTTTCTTCCTTACAACTATGTCCCGTCGCACTGGTACTCCCCCCCTTTATTTCCCTCTTCTCCCCTCCGTTTTTCCTTTTTTCTTTAATGACGTCACCCGAGCTTGATGTCCGCTCGTTGCCCCCCCTTCTCTTTCCCCCCAATTCCTCGAGAAATACTTTCCCCTTAAATTGTCCGATGATTCTTCTTCTCCAAAACGCGACTAGACCGGCCTTTTGTCTGTTCTTTGGTGCGTTGAATTACTTTGATCGTTATCCTCCTTTACTCCACAAGCATTAAACTGACTCTCGAATTTGCCCGGTTCGTAGCTATCTTTACACCCCCCCCTTTTTTCACCCCCCCTTCTTAAACGACTTATGAAGAGGTATTGGTTAACCACTCTTCCTTCCCCCAACACCATTTTTGAACTTAGCCTTTTTCTTTTAGTCCCGCGCCCATTGATAACGTAGATAAGTCATCTCCTAGTTTTCCTTTCTCTCCCCCCTTTCCCCCTCTATTTTCCCCCCTCCAGCGAGTTTTCTCCCCCGCTCCCAAGATAACCTCCCCCCCATCAAAGTTAATTCCCGGCCCCATACTCTTTCCCCGAAACCCCACACCCCCCCTCTTTCCTCCTCAACCTCCGCCAGTTCACTTGTCCCTCTTACCTCTCCTGTCTAATTCTTCTAAGACCCTTGCCCCCTTTTCCCAAAACACCGCTTCCTTTGTCAAGAAATCCGATGTAGACGGCTCTTCCCTTCCCTCCCCTAGTTTCCACCAGTACCTCTCTGTCAACCAGCCCTTTCTTCTTTGGTGAACCCCTCTTTCTGCACGGGCCTCTTTTTCCCCACTTCCTGATTGGCACTTCACTCCACCCCCCCCTTCTTAAAGTGAAAGCCATCAAGAAAGTCCTCGACGGTTATCCTCCGCCCATCCCTTATTTTCTTGATCTCAAGCTCTCCTCTTCCCCATATACCCGATTCCCTCCCCTAGCGTGCCTAGTTCTCTGAGAAATCTAGTGAAATTTTTTTTCCCCCCTTCTTTCTTTTCCTCGCCATCCCATGGCATTGCCTTTCTGTTCTCTAATTCCCCCTTTTCAATGAGTCTATGGCCCCGTTCTCCCCATTTATTTTTCCCCCCCCCCGCGCACCTATTACGCACACTGGACCCTTCTCTCTACGTTTCTTCGTTACTTCCCATGCCGATCACGCGCACAAACTTCTTTATTTTTTCCCCCCTCTAATAATTTTTGTTGAGTCCTTTCCTTTTTTTCCCCCCACTTTTGTCCTTCATGGAGAGTCTCAGCAGAGTCCCTTCTCCCTTTTCCCCTGTATTTTTTCCCGCTTCTCAGGCCCCCTGTGCTTTCGGGACTCTCCTTGGCTAAAGTTTTTTCTCTTCAGGTCATTGAAGATGACGCCTCCAGTTTCTTATTTTTTCCCAGATGAAGCCTATTTTGGGAACTTTTAACCTCTCCTCTTTTATGATCTCCCCGGCCTAACGATGTGAGTCTTTCCCCTTTCATAATTTCATTTGCAAGTTGTGGTATCCTCCCTTCCCCTTTTAGGGTTACGTAATTCCCTTCTGTGAGGAATCTTGTTTTTCTGGCTTCCTTGTTTGCGGGCCCTTCTGTCCAATAATTTTCCATTGCGCGGATGCGCCA
>Ga0179593_1348742_pt1 | contig 10593 bp, 10 predicted proteins | sample CZODoug2_1_08_16_FD_185931 | JGI IMG/M metagenome (GOLD analysis project Ga0179593, IMG submission 185931) | Vadose zone soil fungal communities from Angelo Coast Range Reserve, California, USA - CZODoug2_1_08_16fungal (PacBio error correction) | ecosystem: Environmental > Terrestrial > Soil >... | reverse complement strand
TCTCTATTCTCACCATGCGCTCTCCCTCGGGCAGGAATGAGTAGAACTCCAGGAGTTTCCCCCTGTCGGCCCTGAACCGTTTCCTCCCTCTCCCGACCCTTCCACTTATGATCCTTCCCCCCCCCCGCACCAAACAGGTGATCCTCCACATTCCGGGCCCTGAGCTCTTTTGACCGGCCCCTCAACGGTCTGAGGCCCCTCCAGAGTCCGATTACTTTCTTTAACCGTCCCTATCTCCTCCTCCTTTTTTTCACTCGTTCCCAAGAGGGTCACCTCCCCCCTTGACCACCCTTGCTCCCCCATTTTGCGGCGGCGATTCCCCCCCCACTCCTCTTCCTCCCGCTACTCAAATGCACCTTGAGTGGCTCTTTCCAAGCTTACACCGTGAACGTTGAACACCTTTCACCCCCACTCTTCAACGACAGCTCTCAGCCTAGTGTTGCATCCCCATGCGCCTTGCCGCTCAGACGTCACTTCCTCTTTACCTGCAGTTCGACCTTTTTTGTTCGGTTCTTCAGCGTGAGCTGGGCTTTTCCCCCCAATAATCAGGTTCTTTTTCCTTCAGCAATCTTTCCTCATTCTTCACCAGCGAGAGCTTTTCGAAGGATGCCATCTGTTTTTGACGTGCCTGTCGAGCTCGGTCGGAAAGGTCACAGTAATGAAGAGTGCATGGCTCTGAAACATGGAGCACCGGTTCCAGCTGCTCTTTCATCCCCATGCCTCTCTTCGTTCCATCCCCTAAGCAAGTCGACTAGTTTTACTATCTGCCTTCCCAGTTTGACGATGAAGGAGGTCAGTCATCCTTCCCTCCATAGATGCCTCTCGTTTCTTGCTGAGGTCCGCATCCCTTTCTTTGAAGCAGAACCGTTCTCGTTTTGGTTTTTATGTTAATGACCCCCCCTCCCTTTGAGTTTTGTTCCGTTTTTTTTTTCCCCCCCTTTGGAGAGAGGCATACGAGAACCGCTTCGGGATTGAAAAGCCCTAGTAGACCCTTGGGTTCTTCCCAGCAGCCCAAGTTTCCTCCCCAATCCAATCCTTCTTGGTCCCTCTCCTCTACGTCTCCGTTCATAAATCAGCAGTCCAGATTTCTTATCTAGATCTATTTTTCTTGTTGTTCCTCCCGATCGGTCCTTGGTGATGCTTGAGGGTGCACTTCTTTTTTTGTTCCCCCCCCTTTTGTCAGTGGCTGTTGCCCGTCAGTTTCTGCGTTGACACAACCCTGGCGAAGATGTCCTTGCGTGTCTGAAAGCGCATTTGCCCTGCCCCTAGATCTCCCTTTTTTTTCTTGTGGTCACCTCCCTCTTTTACGGAGATAAAGCTTCCCCTCCTTTTGTCTCAATTACTCTTTTAGAGTGGTACTCCTTTCTCTTTCCAGAGTGATCCTCGACATCGTCACTCGACTTTCTTTGGAACAGCTTGTGAGAAAGTTTCCGGGTCTTTCCTTCTATGACCAATTTCGGGAATGGGACTGGCCTTTTTCGCAGGATCAGTCCTTTTCTCTACCTTTTTCCTCGGCACCTGTCCCCCCCCCCGTAAGCCCCGGGTACTAATGCCGCCTCTGAGCTTCTCCTCTTTTTTTACTCTTCGCTCCCCATCTTCCCGCTTCGCTCTGACGATTGGTGCCGATCCTTTATGTGCAGATTTTGCTGGCGGCGACTAGAAAGATTTCCCCTGTCTCCACTTTTTTTGACTTTCAGCCTCGTACACCGTCATTTTGTTGTTCTCACTTTCCAGCGAACGGCTTGTAGATTACAGAGAGCGATGCCTTTTTTTCCCCCACAAGCAGCTGAGTAGAGTGAAGTTTTCGCGTTTTTTACCCTTTCTTTTTTGTCAAAGGGAGGCCGTTTTTCCGTGGAATGGTCCCCGGATCCTGGAGGTTTTTTGTTCCGGTTATCTTTTTTTTTCCTCCCTCCCCTTTGCCATAGACGCTCGATTAAAGGTTCTTCTTTGTGGGCTCTGTGCTTTCCTTTGTATCGACGGTTTAGAGTGTGACTTTCCTTGTCCGTCCTCTTTCGGTCTTTTGCGACGCCGGCCGGCAGTTTTCCCTTGAGTGATGATCCGTGTGGTTTTCCCTCCTTTTTGCGTTACCTCTTCTATCGCTCTAGAGGTTTTTTCACGGGTTTTTCCTTTCTCCATGGTGGCCCCCTCTCTTTCCCGTAAAGCGTTTTTTCTCTTTTTGTTGCCCTCTTTACGGGCAGTTGTAGATTCTTTTCTTTCTTGTTGAGAGAGTCTGTCCCTCCCCCCCCCTGGTCGGCCCCATCTCTTCCCCGCTGGAAATTCATCGTTCTCTTTTCGTTTTTTACCTGTCGCCCGTTTCCCCAGTGCCAGCACTCGTTGACCTTTTCCCCTTGTATGCTTAAGAGGGAAGTTGTTCAGTCACCCCGCCGGCACCCCCCCTTTTGTGAGCCTCCCTTTCATCGGCTGCCTGCTCAATCACAGATTTTGCTTTACCGTTCCCTGATAACGAGACATTGCCCTTTCCTCAGGCCAAAGAGCCTTTGACTTTCCCCCTTCGCAGGTTTCTCCCCACGTCGTGCGGCCGTGACCCCAATCGTCTTCCCCCTCCGGGACGCGTACATGCACTTGTGAAGGCTCCTTCCATTGCAGCCCTGACACAGCGGTTTCCGTTTCAAACCCTATGATGACCGGCAAAGTTCTTCAGGTCTTTTTTTTTAAGCCCCTAATTTTTGGGTTTCTCTCCAGAAGCGGCTTTTCCCTTTTCCGCCAGTGACTCCCCCCTCTTTTATCCAACCTTGTTCGGTCTAAGCGGGGCTTTTGCGCGTCCTGAGTGAGGGGTCGCCAGCACTTTTCCGTAATCAGTCCCTGATCTCAGATAGTAAGCCTTCTCCAGAAGTTTATCAGATCTTTTCCGATGGAGTACATCGAGTCCCGACTGCATCGGCTTTTCCCCAGGAAGATGGGCCCGGCAGTTTTTGGAGCCACCTTCCTCCTTGCCTCGATTCCCCCTTTGACACTGTCTCCATCAGGTTCGACCTTTGACTCAGCCATTTCAGTCTTTCTCCCAGCCTCAGATGCAGTTTTCCGCCTTTGTTTTTTTTAAGGCACGCAGGTTTCAGGAAGCGGATAACCCCCCCCCCCTCAACCTTGGCGTGTTTTGCTTTTTCTCCTCGCCCCAGTCCTTTTTTCTGTTCGCTGACCCTGGAAGATTTTGATTTTTTTGAGTCGTTTGGGGGGTGGGTGGTTTTTTTTTTTTTTGGGGTGGGGTTTTCTTTGGTCTTGTTTGCGGTGTTGTTGGTTTTTGTGTTGGCTGGGTTGGGTTTGGTGGGGTGGGGTTTTTTTTTTTTGGTGTGGTTGGGGGTTGTTTGTTTTTTTGTTTTTTTTTGGTTTTTTTTTTTGGGGGTGTGTGGTTTCTTTTTGTTGGTTTTTTTTTTTTTTTTTTTTGTGTTTCTTTTTTTTTCTCTTTTTTTGTGTGTTTTGGTTGTTTTTTGGTTTTTTTTGTTTTTTTTTTGGGTGGTTTTTGGGGGTTTTTGTTTTAGAGAGGATAAGTTTCATTTTTCTGTCGCGTCTCTCACCGTCTTTACCCCCATTTTTTGTCATCATCTGACCTTTGTCCACTCAACACCTTTGACCCTTGCGTCTCTCTGCAGGCTCTTTACGCCCTTGAAAACTCATTCTTCTTTTTTTTTTTCTCTTTTTTTTTTGAGTTCGAATCCCGACCTGTTTTTGCCCATCGTCTTTCGAAGCCTTTTTTCAGAGGCTTGGTTTTTAAACGTGTGTATGGTTGTTTCCCGTTTCCCTTCTGTCTGGGAATCCAGCTCCCTTTTCTTGAGATTTGACCGTTTAGTCTCTTCCCCTTTATTGTCGCGCCTCAGATTTCGGATCTAACTGAGCTGTCCCTACTCCATTTTGCCGCATAGACCTTTTCTTATCTGTGGCCAGCATCGCTGGCACCGTGCTTCCCGTAGAAATACAACTTTTTAAAGCTTCGTGTTTCCCCCCCCAGCTTTTCTCACGCCTCCTGCGTGATTGATTCTGATTGATGGATTTTTCATGTTTTCTGTCGACAGTTGGTCTTGCAACGAGTCTTTCAGGACGTTACGTCTCGACATGCCCTTCCGAAGACCCCCTTTTTTCTTGCCAGGCGCCTTTTAGGAGTCTTCTCTTGTCCCAAAAGGAGGAATTCCTTGCTGCCTTCCTGCGATCCTGGCTTCGTTTTGAACGGGATGACTCTGGCTTTCCCTCTTCTCTGCCAAATAAGACTTCCCTCGAAAAGGTCCCCTTTCTTAATTTCTCTAAGCAACGCACCCACTGCCCCTTGTTCAAGGGCTGTCACTGATTTCCAGCGCTGTGTCGAGGAAATCGGCAGGCAGTGCCCCGGTAGACTGTGCCCTTCTCTTGACAGAGTTTTTTCCGGTTTGGTGGCGTTGCTTTTTTTTTATTTAGGCTGTCTTTCCCCCCTTGTTTTTTCAAAACGCCTTTAACGCCAATTTTGTTTTCAGGGATGAGATCTTTTTTTTTCCCGAGCGCTCTTCCTTTTTTTGCCTTGCGACGGAGGCACCCGTTTTTTCGATGTTTTCCCTCCCTTTCTACTGTGTTCGATGTGCTTGCACGCCTCGGTTCGTGGTTCGAAGGCGACGGCTTCACCTTTTTTTTCCCGAGGTGCTTTCGTCTCACCCGGGGCGGGCTTTTTTTTTTTTCTGCAATGCTTCACCGCCTTTTGTGCCACGTTTTTCAATTCCTCGAGTGTTGGTTTGCACTCTTCTTTTGGTGAATCGGGTGTTTTCCCTTCTTTTGGTTAGGGCAGTCGCGAGAGAGGGCGAACAGGGGGTTGTTGCCGCAGATTTCAACGCCCTTCCCTCGCGGCGTGCCGCTGGTTTGGGGCTGGGCGACACCACCTCCCCCCCCCAAAACCACACCCCCCCCACCCCCCCCCCCCCCCCCCCTATAGAGGGCCCTGTTTCCCTTGTTGGCCCGCACCCGAGGAAGACACCAAGTTTCCCTTTTTTTGCCCACCACCACACCTCCAGGAAACCACTTTGTCTACCAAATAGTGTTCTTTTTGCAGTCCCTCTCCACTGTCACATTCGGCATCACAGCCTCGACCCCCTTCCGACCCTCGCCGGTCCCTCCCCTCTAAAAATAAGTTTTGTTTTGACAGTCGCCGGGGATGACAAAATGTGTTCGCGGACCAACGACCTTGCCCAGACGTAAGCTCCGAATTCCTAAGTTGACCAATCTCCCTTTCCACTCGCAGCGTTTTTCCCGACCCTTAACGACGGCCTTCTCCCATCTCTTTTCTTTGCACTGCTGATCGCTGACCAGACCCCCCTCCCCCCCCCTTGGAACGTTCCCCCTCTCTCACCAATGGACAGTGATAGAAAATTGTGTTCCTCTTACCTTGTTCCGCGTTTTGCTCGCTGTTTCGTCGGCTGGGTTTCCATTCATTCTCGTCGAAAGATAGTACTCCCCTTCCCAGCAAGCATCTCATAAGGATACCATTTTCGAGCCTGCTTTCTCCTTGAGTACACTTCGAGCGCCGGATCGGCTTTTCTACTCCTACTGGGCTGCTTTCATTCGTTTTTTTCAAGGGCTAGTGAAGGGTTTCCCTAGTTTGCCCATGCCTCCCCAGGCCTGACGCCGCTGAATCCACGTCGTTGTTTTCTCAAAGCTGTCCCCCGAAGTTTTGATCCCCCCCCTTTTTCACGATGTCGATCAAGTCAGTTTTGCCCTTCTGCACAAGAACCGAATCGTGGCTCTCCCCTCTCTTGCGATCTTGCCCCCCCTTTCATCGAACCTCCGGTCGCTGACCCGTTTGACTTCTGAGCTCTAGGTCGCGATTCCTCGTCATTCCCCTCTTCTGAGATCTTGCACTCTTTTAAGTTGGGGGGAAGAAGATGGCACCCTCTTTCTTCCCTCCTCCTGAACTGTTCGTTACTAGATCTCGTCTTCCAAAAGCAAGAAGAGTTTTTCTCATATTTTTTTCTTCCCCCCCTTGGTTTTTTTGTTTTTTGTCTATATGATAGGTTAGAGGGGTTTGTTGCTGGGGATTCAGCCTTTACAGCCCGGCAGATGGTCCCATAACGGTGTTATTCCCTACCCAAATGTCTCTCGTGGTGTCCTTTCAATTCCGACCATCTCCTTTCCCCATATCGCGCACTGCCCTCTCCGATCACGAGTTAGGCGGTGTCAGCCCCATTCTCCGTTTTGACCTTGTGGCTCTCCTCCGTTAGGATTTTCGAATAGACCGAGTTCTTTTTTTTTCGCTTCTTTCCTTTTGCTTCCCCGTTACATGTCCAACTTCGCCGCTCGTGTTAACTTTTTTTTCAACGCCGGTGATGCTTTGAGATTTTTTTTTTTCGGATGGGATACATTTTGACTTTCATCCTATTCAGTCCCGTTCTCGACATTATAGATACCTGCGGTTCCTTCTCTTGCTTTTTATGAGGGAGACGGCTGCCGCTTTGTCCCTCCCGGGCTTTGGTCTCTTTTTGACGATCGATCAGGGACGATTTTTTTTCGACTAGCTATGCTTGACGATTTTCCTGAGTCAATACCCGAAGAGCGCATCTTAGCCTCCGCCCCATAGATCCCTTGAAGCACGTGTAACACCCTTTTCGACAATCTTTCCCTGGCTTGCGCTTTAAGAGCTGGGCTCTTTCTGTGGCCCTTAGGACAAGGTTCCCACCCCTCCATGTACGAGCTTGTTTGTTGAGTGTTTCCACTTGGTTTGTCACCGGAGCTGTGCATGCTTTTCTTGTTTGCCTGGAAAGGACCCTTTTCACGACCCTTTGGGTCTGTTTCCTCAGTGGAGCCAGTATTTCGTTCATTAGGCCAATTTTTTTGATCGCCTGGATTGCCCCCCCGGGAATTGTGGTCTTTTTTGGTTGTCGGAGCTCCTTTTCCGATGTTCGTTTTTGGCCATGGTTCTGGAAGCCTAGGTGCCTTCTTTTGACGGTTTTTCGATTTCAGTCACGGTTTTTGCTTTGTAAGGCGTTGTTTTTTGCGATATGTAAAATACGCCTCCCTTTTTCATGGTGGTATCGTTTTTTGCCAGGGGCCACTTTCCAGTTTGGCCCTCTTCCAGAACATTTTTCCGCTTTTTTTTATCCTTTTTGCCCCTTACGCGGGTTTTTTGCCTCACAAGGAATTTTTTTGTTTCTTTTCCTTTTTTTTTTTTTTCTTTAATAATCAATTGGTTCTGGCGATTGTACTGACCTTCCTCTTTCCAACCCGAGGAAGAGTATGCGTCGAACTGCCCTTTTTTGAGGTTCCCTTTTCCTTGGTCCACGTTGGCCCCTCTCTCCCCGACACCTTTCATAGATGGATCGGCATTTCCTCTCGTCACCACCATTTTTGAGCACCCTCCCCCTGACCTCGGGAATGCCTGGCCTAGAGACGTCACCGTCTTCAGGTAGTCACTGTCGACCCTCCTGCCCCCACCTATCTTTTTTCCTTTTTAGAGGCAAGCCCTCTACCCCCGTTTTTGGACTCTGCTCCCCCGTTGCGTCACTTCCCACGGCCAGTCCCCGCACTAGGCCAGTTTCTACCGCCTGAACCATGCAAATTGTCTCCCCCCCTGAGCCGTTGCCAGCAGTCGCAGTGACACCCTTTTTTTCCGCCACTTCCCTCCCCACCCGGGCATCGCACTCCTCAACAGCTTCTCGCCCCCCGATTGGTGCCCTTCACTCGATGTACCTTAGCTGCCTTTCGTGGCAACCATTTCAGCCAGTTCTGAATGTTGTATCGCACGGTGTTTTTATTAAAGAGTGGCTCTCTTGCCGTGAAGGTGTGATTCGGGGAGGGCCGCTCCGATCGCCTGTCAGCTCAGCCAGATCGAGCCGGATCTGTAAGGAGTCCTTTCTGTCGCCCCCCTCTTGAGTCCACCTTTCCCTCTACAGGAACGGTTCATCGGTCTGCTTACAGTCTGTTGTCCGTCTTTCTCGTGACCTGGCTATGCACTAACACTGTCTACCCCATAACCTGGCCCCTCCTTCAGACCCCCTTTTCGGGTTCCCCATTTTTTCACGAAGTTGCCCTTGAAGGAGGTTCCTCAGCGATGAGCCCCCCGAATTTTAGGGCGTCATGTTTCTTTTGCCCCCGTTAGAGACGACTCTGTCCCCTCCGACTCCTTTTTTCTGCTTTTGCTGTGATTTTCGATATCTATCTTTGAAGAATCCTTCTTCCCTGTGGGGTTCTCCCTGACCAAGAGAAACTTTTCCTCCCCCCCCTCCAAGCCGCCCCTTCTTTCACTAGACTCGCCCCCCAGCGACCGTTTCCTTTATGTTCATCTCCCCATATGCTCTGTTGATCGAGAATACATCCCAGATCCAGGTTGGTTTTTGGAGTTTTCAGTTCGTCCGTTTCCGCTTTTTTTCAAGGTCATATGTCTTGTATTTTTTTCATTGTTTCGGTTTTTTGTTTTCGCCCACCCGACCAGATTTGTTCCCGCCCCCCCCCCCCGAACAGACTAGTCGATGCCTCGCTCGTATCCTCCCTCGAATAACAGATATGTTTTTCGACCTAGACGCTTTCGATCCCTTTCGCTTTTTTTCCTTTGTGTGTCTCGCCGGTTTATGTGTCTGCTCGTTTCCCTCCCACCTGCCTTTTCCCCCTTCGACACGTTACACTCTTCTCTATCTTTGTGTGAACCGCTTTTTTCTCCGATCTCCGGTGATGGTTTTCTAGTTTTTGGCTTGATTCTTAAGGGTCGTCGTCCTTCGAAGGTCAGTCGCACCCCATGTTGATCTACCTGCCCTCTATGCATTTTTTTCTGATTGACAGTCCCCTCTCCTTGCGGCTCGACGATTTTCCCTAAATAGTATCGGCTGGACCCGGCTGTCATCTTATGCTATCTGGTAAGACTTCCTTGCTGAAGATTTCCAAGGGCGCCCTTCCCGATTCGTCGCCCGCTCCTTAGTGCTCTCCCTGAGACCTTACACCTTTCAGATAAAATGACAGGGTTTTTGTTCTTTGTTTCACCCACTGTTTTTTCTTTTTAACGCTTTCTAGGCAGGTTCCTTTTTCCAGATTGATGTTTTGACACTTTTGCTTTCTAGAGATGTCCCATCCGGGTTCCCACCTTTGGATTTTTCCTCATTCGAGTTGCCCTGTCTAATTAACTCCAAGGTGAATGGTCCGTTTTGTTCTCTCTGTTGCTATTGTTCTTTTTTTTTTCCATTGCCGCTCCATGGGTCCGTTCTGTCTCGCCTTTCTTGTAAAATTGACTTTTGTTGTGTTTGTCCCCGTCTTTAATCGTTTTTCGATTTGTTCCCCTGTCCCCCTCGGTCGGCTAGTTTCCAGGTTTTACTTTTTCTGAGGAAATGTTCAGTTCCCTAGGACCGGGTTTTCCCTGGTGTTGTTTATCGAACTCCCCCTTTTTGAAAGAGACCTTTTCCCTTTCGTGCTGGCCATTTAAAGGACCCTTCCTTTGGTTGCTGCAGGGAATCCGTCCGGCGGTCGTGGCGAAGATTGGGCCCGACCTTTTCCTTTTTCGTTTTTTTTTCTCTCTCATAGGAAAAGCCCCTTCCTTTTTTCTATTTTTTTTCATCGATGCCTTTTTTTTGACTGAGGTCCTTGTTGCTTTCCTTTCATGTTTCCCTGTTTTCCCGTGGCCCTGTGGCCCATTGTTCTTTTCCTGTAGTCCCCTTATTTTTTTTAGTTCCCCCTCCTTGTCAGAGTATCGGCACCCATCCGTCTCCAAAACGGTGAGTGACCCCTCCCTTCTGCGGGCATGCATCAAGGCCCAATCGCCGGCCTCCTTGTTCGAACTTCTGGCCGCCCATCGACCCCGTCTGACTCCGTCCGCACATAGTCAAACACTGTTTGACCATGACTTTCCCTCCCCCCCACCCCCCCCCATCCCTTTCCATGTACTACGGCGCTGGCCATAATCGTTTTCAGCCACCCCTGAAGTTTAAGGCTTTCCCCCCCTATCTCACAGCCCAGAGGCCCGTGGCACCCCCTTTCCACCGTGAGCTTAAGCACAGCCCTAACGCGCGTGGTTTCCACTGTCCCTGGCTATGGGCGACCCTTCAGCGCCTGGCAGTCCTCCTTTTGTATTACCAAATTGCCCCTGTTATAACCGTTGTTTCTCAAGATTAGGCACTTCCCCGATCTCTTTGCGTGGGCTATCGTTTAGCAAGACGAACTCTCGTCCTCCTTCTCCCGAAAGAGCGTCGACGTTCTTTCTCCTCCCCTTGAGTAAACTAGTAATCCCTTATCGGTTTCCCCCCCCCACATAACAATTTAGTGTTAGCCTTTTCTGCAGGAAGGCGCTCAACACTTCCGAAAAAGGGTTACCTTCTCTCGGCTTATCTCCATGTCCCAGGCGCCATCGTTCAATCAGAAGCCCTGAGTCGTTCCCTACTCTCCCTCTAATTACCGATTTTTCTCGTTTCGACGAGTCCTAGTAACCCAGTCGAGGCTACTCTTCGTTCTTCAGAGAAAAGGCTTCGGACCGTTCTTTTCCCGTCTGACCCCCCGCCGACTTTATTTTTCCTTCGCGCTTTTTTTCGGCCTCTCGCTGCACTTACGACTTTGGTGTCCCGTCTTTCCCCTCAGACACTTTTACTTCCCCCTCCAAGCTCTTTCGTCCTTCATTTCGTTCTCCTCGCCACCCCCCTGCTAATTCTC
>Ga0179593_1679856_pt1 | contig 10594 bp, 10 predicted proteins | sample CZODoug2_1_08_16_FD_185931 | JGI IMG/M metagenome (GOLD analysis project Ga0179593, IMG submission 185931) | Vadose zone soil fungal communities from Angelo Coast Range Reserve, California, USA - CZODoug2_1_08_16fungal (PacBio error correction) | ecosystem: Environmental > Terrestrial > Soil >... | reverse complement strand
TTTTCTCCCATGGGAAGAAACAGGGAAGTCGCGTGATCCCTCCCCTCCTTGTTTCCTGTGAGGGTTACATTTAGAGGGTCTTCTTTTCTCACGATTTCCGAAAGCTTTTCCCTAGGCCTCCCTCTTTTTTTTTTTTTTTTCTTCCTCCCCCTTGAGAGGAGATCTATCCGGACTTAAATTGGTCTCCTCCACCTTTCAGAGTTTTCCTTCTTTTTCTCCTGAACTTTCCTTTTGCACCAGCTTCCTCGCTCACCATTTTGTCCTTCTTTTTTTTTGCTTTCCCTTTTCACTCCCCTAGCGAACGGAAAGCCTACCCATTGAAGAGACTCCTCCGCCAGACTTCCGTTTTCTTCTCAAGCTCTCTTTTGGATTTTTTTTTTGGCAGTCTTTGTCTTCCGATTCCATCCCTCTGTTTTCTCGCTAGTTTACAGTATGACTTTCCTCCATGAGTTTTTTTCGGTTTTTTCTGCGACCTTTCCTCTAGCACGTTATAAATCTTTTCCCCCCAGCGCCTCTCCTCTAAGGTATGGGGTGATTTCCCTTCGGGCTCGCCCCTCAACTTCAGGGAAGAAGTCTAGCGAAATCCACTGCTATTCTGAGTTCCTTGGGTCTTTAGAACGCCCCCCTTCTTTCCGCCTTTTCTTTTGATGGCTAGATGAACGTTACCCGAGATTGGCTTCACCCCTGATCTTGTTTTACTGGGTTCACTTCTCGCTCCTTTACCCCTAGACTCAGAGTTGAGACATCCGAGCATTCCACTTAGGCGAAGCTTTTCCCTTGTTCTCATTTGCCTTGTAGGCCCCTCCCGAAACCGGCGCCTCTCCCTGAAAGCAGACCAGAAGCTAAGAAAAGGCTCCTCTGCTAATAGCCTTCCTCCCCCCCGATTGAGCGACCCCCCGATGCTGGTTTTTTTCCAATGTATTTTCATTTTTTTTTTTCTGGCCCGAGAATTCTCCCTTTCTATCTCTATATGACATCCCCTCCCTCCCTCGAACACCATAATGGAGGTCCAATTCAAAGCTTCTTCCCCTCTGGTGTGGTTTTTCGAGAGTTTCTCCTCATGTATTAGCTGTATCTTCTTTTTTTCCTTCTTGAATCGTCCCGGTGCTTCAACTACACTTTTCTGCTTTCCCTCTGTCCAAGTCCCCCTTCCTCTGCCTCCGCCTTTGTGGTACGCCCCCCCCACGCTGGGGCACTCTTTTTTCTTAGAGGGCGGTCGGGCTTGTGGACCCTCCCCCCCATACAGTTCCCCGTCCGAGTATTGCCTTCTGACCGCAGATCGCGAAGAGAATTTATAGTTCTTCTCCCCTTTTGACGCTTCGTGTTTCTTCCAGCTTTTCTAGCTGCACCGACGTAACGAACTCAGAGATTTTTTTCTCTCAGGAGGGTTTCCCTGACTTCTTCCCCTTTCTTCAGATCCTTCTTCCCTTACTTTTTCACTGCACCCTCCCCCTCTTAGAGTACAGAATTACGGCGTCCCTTACTTGTATGTGGGCGCGAGCCTCACCCCTCCCTCAGGCTTTGGCGTTCGTTGGGCAGCGTAGAATTCGTTTGATCGCCCCCCCCAATATTAACAGCCTGGCGCTTAATGCCCGCTTAATTTTTTTTCTTTTCTAGTGAAAGAGCCGAGGTTCACGAGATTAGTTCTTTCTTGAATTTTCCCCCCTCCCCAGGTTAACGTCCGCAAATCTCTCTCCTTTGAATGCCCAGTACTATTTTCTTTTTATAAGATTCCCCTCCGAAATGAAGACTCCCCAAAGACCCCCTTTTCCCACATCTCCCCCTCTTCTGTTTTTTGAGTTGAGGTGATGATATTACTAATTGGCACCGTCGTTCCTTTCTAGTATCTCTCGCGGGCTCCCCACGGAACCCGATCGAGACGGATTTTTGCTTTGACCTTATGGGTCCTGTCCCTTTGCCTTCCCGTCTTTCCACAATTTAACCTTCCTTGCGCTCGCTTGAGATGATTTCTCCCCATCCCTTAATCTATCCTTGTTTTCAGTGATCTCCCACCTAACGCCCCCCCTTAAGGAGATCAGTCAGCTTGATCGTCCTTCGGTGACCTTCCTTCACCTCTCTTTAGAGGCCCCCTCTGTTCTCTTACTTTTCAGGAGATGCGCGACCTTCCTTTTCCCTTCAACGTTTTCCTCTTCTTTTTTTGAGATTCCTTCTGTCCTTCCTCCCTTTCAGCAGGTTCTTTTCGTGCCCCCCTGCCCTTGCTCTCGAGATTGGCAGTGCGGTTGCTCCGGTCGTACGTACTCCCCCTAAATTTTTGGCAGTGTTTTTCGGAGCATAGTTTCCTCCTGATCCGGGCTGATCTATCTTCAAACTCCTTCGCAGCGGTTCAGCCCGTCACTTCCCTCTGATTGGATCTGATCTGCGGTTCTCACCTGAATCCCCTTCCTCACCCCCTTTTCCCATGAGCCCCCCCCCCTTAAGCATCTTTTTTTCCGAGCCCCTTTCTATAGAGCCCCCCCCTCTGTACAGAATCGATCGAGCCTTCCGCCCCCCCTGACCAGGTTGTCTTCTAACAGCTCCCCTTTCCTTCGGGATCTCTCCCCTTATACTTCTCCCCTTTGCTGATCCTGAAGAGTTCGTTGCCACTCCTTGCTTTACTTTCTTCTCCCCAGAGCCAGCCCCTTCTTTCCTCCTCTCTTGGAAAGCGCGGTCTCTTCTGTCTCCTCCTTCAAGTGTTCCTTTTTCGTTTTCTTCCCCTCCTTCGAACCTCTTTTTTCGCAGCGCTGGTGGACTCTATGTCACCCCTCTTTCAAGCGAGGACTCCCGTTTTTTTTAAGTAGCTTTAGCGCTTTGTATTTTCCAAGAATTCGGGTCTTCAAAACCCCCTCTTTTTTAGATCCCCTCCTTTCTTCATGGTCGCTCTACACCGCTTCAGATGCCGCCAGATCTCCCTGATCTGCTCAGCCCCTTGGAGTGTCCAACCAATCTTAGTCCCAATTAACTTGTCGGCAGATAAAGGCTGCCGGCGGTCTTCATCCTAACCCCAGCATGGGTCAAACTCCTTTCGAAGAACCTTCCTTGTTTTTCCCCCATTCGTGCGTTGATCTTCCCCTTTCCACATCAGGGTTTGAAGATGACGAATTTTTTTTTATTAGAGGCATCCAAACGTATGCGTCGTGCTCTAACTTTTTTTCTTCCTTTTCCTTTCTGACTGACTTTTTGGAACCCCCCAGCAAACCCTGGCTTACCAACGTCCCTTCCCCCTTGGTTCCTGGAGAGCGAGTTGCGGTGATACCTCACTCGCCCCCCCCCAACCTTACGGGTATTTTCCCTTTTTCCCTTTTCAACCTTCTCTCTTTCCAAGAAGTTGTTGTGTTGCTACCGCGGATCCCTTTCTTCGACCCCTTTCCCCTCTTTATGCATGGTTCGGATGCGCCCCTGGCATCGCTGCATCCCGTACCCAGGTTTTTTTCTTGTGGAGGTTTCTTGTCCTTCCTTGTTTTCCTCTCGTAACCGGTCGAGACCCCTTGAGATTTCCGATCCCCAAATAAGACGGTCTCCCGAGTCTTTCCCATGAGGGTTCCTTTCCCCTCCGATCCCCCCCCCTTACTTCTCTTCTTTTAGTGAACGCAACATAGACCCCCTCATAATTTTTTCAGCCTTAAAGGCTCTTAGTTTCCGCTTTTTTGGTTCTTTGCATGCTGCTCTTTTCGTAGTTCTCCCTGCTGAGACTTGGTCGCGCCTATATGCTGCTCTGGTTTTGTCTCTGTCTTGGTCAGGACGGGCGCTACGCTCTCTACATGCTCTGCAGCTTTTCTCTTTCCCAGAGCCCACCAGGGACCTTTCCTTTCCTAGAACTGGTGAACCTTGGTGAAGTACTTTCCACGACCCCTTTCCTTCTTATCGCGACTGCCCTCTCTTTACGTATCTCCTGATTTTTCCTTTTTTCCCATTCTTCGCGGCTCTTTTCTCTTCGGATGAGCAGGGTTCCGACTTTTTCCTAGTTCCCGAGCGAACTACCCTTCCTGTTTTTACTCCCACTTCGACCTTTTTCTTGGACACCGCGAGCCTGCGGCTCTTTGGTTGGCGCCTTCACTCCTTTTCTCTTAAGGATCAGCCTTTTGAGCTCCCCCTCTTGGAGTTCTCCCTTTTCTTTATTCCGTGATTCCCCTTTCTCCCGATCGCAATCCGTTTATGAAGTGCGCTTCATGGAGATTAAGATGGATCCTTTCACGAAAGCGTTCCGCGGTCTAGCCCCCCCCCCCTTACTTTCTTTTCTCTTAACTGTCTTTGTTCAACTGAACCTTTCAACCCGGGAGGATTTTTCCGGTTTTAGGACCAACCCGAATAGGTTTCTTGTCCCTTTTTCCCCCGGATTTGCTTCTCCCCCCGAGCGGCCTTAGAAGTAGACCCCTCGGTTTCCCCCAGCCTCGGCCCTTCAGATGTTCACCTTCAGATGGGCCTCTTCGAGTTCCTTTGCAGCTCTATCGCGGGCTGATGCCTTTCTCGGTCTACGTTGTCCATCCTTCCCCTGGCTGCAGCTTTTTTTGAAAGCCTCCCTTTTCATTTAAGCTTTTTTCTCTTCCTTTCCACCGGCACCTTTCTTCCTTCCCAGCTCGTGCAGCTCCCGATACGCGTTATGCCGACACTCGCGTCCTTCGGCTTTCAAGTCCCCTATTACTCCCCCTCCTGAGTGTCTCGTTTTTCGCAAAGATTTTTTTTTGCTTGCGGATTCTTTTGGAGGAAAGACTTCCCAGAAGGCCCCGGTATGCGTTCGAGGCCCTTGATGAGTCTCTCCGGCGAGTTGACGACCTTTTCAAATTTCTCCCCTCTTCTGCGGCCCCCTCCGTCGAGATCAGGACGTAAGCACCCGCTCTCCGCCTCGCGATACATCGTCCTCCCCCTTTTTCCTTTTGTTTTTTTTAAGGATCTTTGATCCCCCCCTCCCCGCTGCATGCGAAGCCTTTACACCGACGATTCCACAGATTTCTCTTTTCCCTTTAACCCGACTTTCTGCTCCCCTTCCGCGGACGGTAGATTCGCGATTCTGCTGGTGTTTTCCCTCTTAAGTTTCCTCAATGAGGCCTTTCAGGTCCCTGGGAGGATTACGAAGAGCTTTTTGAGGTTTTCCACTTTTCTTATTTACTCCCTCATATCTTTTCCATCCCCCCCTTTCTCGCGCCCCGCCAGCGAAGCGATGCGATTTTAGGGGATGATGCACTTTCCCTGCTCTTCTCCTCCTCCCGCCTTTTTTCGGATCGCGCCCCCACCACCCGCTCGCTTTTTCTAGCTGCAGTAATTTTCAGAAGCGCCTCGTTCTCTTGTGTTCAGGGATGGTCTTAATTGCGCGATCTTCCGACGCTGGTCTTCCCCGAGTCTTGCCGATTGACGGTATGGAAGTTCTTGTCTAGTCCCCCCCTCTGATTTTTATTCTTAGGCCTTACACGTCTACCGCCGGCCCTTTTCCCTCACAAGCTAGCCCTATGCGGCGAGCGCTTCTTCTGGACTTTACTAGCTTCCCTTCAGGCTTTTTTTGATTCCCCCCCCCCGGTTGTAGTCCCGCAGATCCGTAGCCAGCCCTTCGGCGATCCTCCCTTTCTTGGGCTCCCACAACCCTTTGAGGTTTTTTCTATTCCCCTGGATGTTTCTTCCCATGGAGCTTTTCTTCCACGTTCCCCTCTTTCTCCGGTGACGCAGCGGTGGGGCCCTATATAGAGCTGGCCACTGAGCCACCCATCATGATTTTTTTATTTTTGGACTTTTCCAGGGGTCTCCTCCTCCGTTTTTGAGCTTCTCTCCGTCTCTTTCCTTCTGGAGAGTTCTTTTTTTTTCTTCTTTTCCGAGTACGATGCGTACCTTCCTAAATTAGCCTTTACCTTTTTCCCAGACCAACGGCCTCTCCACTACGCCAACATTAATCTGGGTCCAATTTGATTCCGCGTCGTCAGTCTTTTTATCTTTTGGCTCTGAGCCTTGACCCTGAACAGGTCTAAATGCTCGGAATGTCCGGCGCCTTTTCTCTGGCCGCCGCTCTATTGCCTAAGAACATTTTTTGCGTTCTTTAGCGGAGGTCTTCCCTCCGTCTTCATCATTTCCTTGTACCGAACGTCCCCCCTATCCGGGTTTTGCTAGTGCCAGGCCCATTTTTCGTTCTTGCCTTAGCTCTCGCCCTCTAGTTGAACGATCCGTGCCCCTTCTCAACTTTTTTCTCATCCCCTGAGCTATTGAACGGGGATTTTTCGCTAGCCGCTTCCTTCCGAGCGGTTCGTTTTTTAGCGTCTGAGTTTCCGAATGTTACCCAATTCCTTCTCTCGCCCTTTGGAGAGGCCCTAGCTTTGATTTCCTTTGTTGATTCTGCACGAGGATTTTTCCGACCGAAAGAAGCTTTTTAGCCTCCCTGCCTTATTCAGCTTTTGGCGCAGGATGTGTTTTTAAGTTAGTTACAACCCCCCCCTCCCCCCTTCCCCTTCAAACCTCCCCCTTTTCCTTAGGCGCGACCTCTTTTGAGTCTGTTTGTGCTTTTATATTTTTTTGCTGGAGGGATTTCAGTTCTCCTCCTATCCCCCTTTCGGTCCCTTACCCCCTTCACGCAAGTACAACTGTGGCCTTCTCTCCGGAAGCTTTGGATGCTCTTTCGAATTCTTTTTAGTTTTTTCTTATGACTTCGACACAATTTTAAATTTGGGTTCCTACGGGTCGTCCTCGCGTTCCTATAGGTCCTTTCCAACCTTTTTTAGAACCGCATGGGGTTGCGGATTCTTATTTTGAGAGCCCGGAGCCACTACGATCCCCCCCTCAAACATTCCCTCTCTTCTCTCCCTTTCTCGTCCAGTCTGTTCTTCCTTTACTTTCCCTCTTTGCTTTTTCCTTTCCAGGCACGAGCGGTTTGCGGAAATCAGTTCTCTCTTTCCTAGTCGCCGGACGCTGACCGAGTTTGCTTTAACCTTCCTCCCTTCTGGAAACCCCCTTCCTCCCTCTTCTCTCTTCTTTTGCGAGGCTTGAAGGACTTGCTTCGCGACACCTTTCTTCCCTCGCTTGTTGTAGAACGCATCTTGAGAGGATTTGACCCTTAGATTTCCCCTCCCTCTCTCCTCGTTTTTCAGTCGGAAGCTCACTCGACTTTTTGATTGATCTTTCGTCTTCATGCTCCCATCAGCCTCGCGCCTCGATCAACAACTCCTTTCCCAGACCCTGACGCCTCTTGTGTTTTTTCTGTAAGCGTTTAAAACGCCATCGCTCTCTTGCTGCTTTCCCCTTCCCCCTTCCCTTTTCCGTCTTCCTTCATTTCAGGAGCTTCTTTTCTTTTGCTGTCCTTTCCATTCTTCTTGCGTCCCTTTCCTTAGACCAATCTTCTTCCTTCTTCTAATGAAGCGTCGTATTTTTTTTTTTTTTAACTCCCCATTTTTTTTGGGAATTTTCTCTTCTCTTCCCTTTTTGGCATTTTTGCTGTCGCCCCCGCCCACCAACTTAAAGGTGTCCGGGGTTAAGGGTCGTATGGTTTCGATAGCTGCCTTCCGCTTGGAGACTTCCGAAGTTCCTCCTCCCTCTGGTGGGGACTCCTTTCCCTTTGGTCCCGTCCCCTTTTCGCGTGCATTTCTTCATCGCGGCCCCTTGTGTCGGGGCAAAGATTTAGTCCCCCCCCCCCCCAACCAATGGTTCCCTTATATTTTTCTCTCTTTTCAGGACAGACACATGTCCCCTTCGCAATTTTTCCTTTTATATTCCTTTCTTGGAGGCGGATTCAATCCCCCGACAGCAACCTCCAACACCGTGCTCTCCCACAAATATATTATCAAGGCTTCTCGCCTGCACTCCTAGGTTCACCATAACCCCCTTTTGCGCAGTGACGGCTATGTCACCCTTTATTCTGCGGGGGGCTGATATGGCGGGCCGACCCCCTTTTGATCCTATGCAGATTTGGATCGTTTAGAGCCCTTCGTCTGCGTGGCACCAACCAGCGCCCCTTCCCTCGTGCTTTCTTGGCTCCCCGAGATAGTGGGGTGATCCAGTTACACTGGAGTTTTTCCCTTCCAGACACCCTTTCCTTTCTATCATTTTTGGAGCCAGCAGCGTAGAGCATCAAGATCACTCCAAAACGGAAACTTTGGTATTCCCCTTTGAAGTCCCCTTTCCCCTATCACCTCTTCCCTCTGAGCTCCAGGTAAATGTGTTATACCCCTTTTGCCCTGACTTTTTTCTAGTTTGCTCAAAGGCCCGTTCCCCTTGTGTAGACTTCTTTGGGCCTTCCCCCTTCTTTTTAGAAACGCCCTGTGCACCCCTGGTCTTCTCACCGATCTGATGAACTATCCCCTCTTTTTCCCCCGACTCTCTCCATATTTTTTTTTTCCCTTCCAAGTCAACAATTTCGCATTTTTCCAAGAGCTGTTTTTTTTCCCTACAGAGGATTCCCAACCATAGACTCTTTTTGCTGTTTATTTTTCCCCCTTGTCTTGAGGTTTTTCTTTCTTTTCTCCTTATGGGCTTCCCTTACCGCCTCATGAGCCGGGTCAATGAATATATTTTGTTGCTAGGTGTTTTTTGAGATGGTTGCTTCTTTTGGAGATTTCCGCCTCCCCCCTCTTTTTTCTTCGGATATTCCCTTTTAATGCTTCGACTGAAAAATCTCCTTTCTCGCTTTTTTCTCAAGTCTCCCTTTGCCCCTTTTTCAGACGACCCGCCGTGATCCATGGGCAGAGACTTTGGAGTAACCGCCAGTATTTGTTTTTCGTCCAGGGTCTCTTTTTTCCCAGGCCCCGCTCCCCTTTAGACCGCGGAACGATGTTTTCTTCTTAGCGTTTTCCAGCTCTTTCGAAATACGGAACGCTAGTTACATTTCTTTTGCTTTCCCTGGCGTTTGGATCTGCCAACGCGCTTCCTGCGAAGCTAGAATGCTGGCTCGGCTCTTGAGACAATCCCCTTTTTTCTCCGACAGATTAAGGCCTCTTCTTTGGCCTTCCCCCTTGTTTGCTGGATCCCCTCCTTCTGTTAGAACAGATTAGCAGCTTTCTTTCCGTCTTTCTTTCCAGCAAACGGCGTCGGAAGGTAGAGATCAAGGCCTTTTCCCTTGCAGCTGCACAGCGAACTCCCCTGGTGAAAACTGGCATGAGCCCCCCACCCGTAAGTTAGGTTAAGCTGTGGTTCTTTCAAATTTTTTTCTCTTCAAGAAAGGGCTTTTTTGTGTTTAAGGAAGTTCCTCATAGTCCCCTTCCGCCCCCGTTTTTTATTATGACCCCCCCCTTTCTTCTAGAGTCCGCGTTTCTCCTGTAACCCTGACCCCGGATGCCAGGCTCCTTTATTTTTCCCAAGCTCCTTTCCCTCCCCTTCTTCCCAGGGCGCGCGGGCCGTTCGTTTTGCGTCGTATTTCCAGCACCTCCGTCCTTTTCCAGATCTCGAGAGTCCCTTCTCTTTTTCTGAAGCTTTCTGCTCTTCAGCGTCGGACCCCGCATCGTTTTTTTTCGTGAGGCGCGCCTTCAGCTTTGCGAGGAAGTCCCAGCGCGCCTTTTGGACTGCGGGCCTGTTAACAGAAGGGATCCCTCCTAAGGACCCCTCCGGATCGCCATGACGCTTCTCCCCATCCTTTTGGTTAGAGACTTTTTTCTTTACCGTCGGTTTTAGGAAGCTTAGCCAGGCTTGGTCTCTTTCCAGTCCCCCCCTTTGGAGCCAGCTGCCTCGAGCTTTAGGACGTTGAGAAAGCCGGGGATTTTTGACCTCCCCGGATTTACTCCTGGTACGTCCGAAAGCAGCTTCTTCCCTACGCATATTCCCCCCTTTCCGGTCGCTAGTCGGGGTTCTTTTTTTTCGTTAAGGCGATGGTTGAGTTCAGGGGCTTCTAAGCTCCCTCCTCCTTCCCTACGCCCTCTTCCTGATTTCTCGCTTTCCAGACAAGAAACGCGGCAGCCGTTTAGCGCAAGACCCTCTCTTGGTAGATGTTTTTCTGGATCTTGAGTTTTTTTCGCTGTATGCGATCCTTGAACTTTCCTCCCTGAAGCGTACCGGTCATTTGATCCCCCGAAGTCTTTTTTTTTAAATACCGTGTGTAGATCTTTCCAGCAAAGAATATCGTTCCCCGCCGGACCAATTCGGCCATAGCCAAGCGATGCGTTAGGTTCTTTTTTTGTTCTTGTCTCTCGACCCCTTGTTCGTTCTTTTCGAGAAAAAACCGCGAGCCGTGCCTACGCGTCTCTTTTCGACCACTGCTCGATTCCCTTTGATTCAGGTTTCTAATCTTTCACTGTGTCAAGCAGTCCTTTAGTTTTTCTTGTTCATCCTCTTTTGGCGACCATTCCCCAGTACAGCCAGATTTTCCCTTGTTGATTCCTCTTTCACAGTAACACTTTCCCCCAGCGTGTGCGGCCCCTCTTATCGCCGCCTGTTACGCCCATCTCCGACCATTTTCTGCTTTGTCGTTATATGAGTAATAGCGGCTTCCTTCCCCTCTTTGCAAGGGTCCCTTTTCCCCCTCGTAGACTCCCCCTTTTTCCAGCAATCCTCCCTTCGATTGAGCCATCGTGCGATCACGGCTCAGACATTGCCCGAGGACAATTTTTTTTAGGGTTCCCCTTTTTCTCCAATTTTTCACGAAGTCTTCCTCTCAGATGAATCTAACGCCGAAACAGCGGCCACTCATGGCTTTCCG
>Ga0179593_1661441_pt1 | contig 10594 bp, 17 predicted proteins | sample CZODoug2_1_08_16_FD_185931 | JGI IMG/M metagenome (GOLD analysis project Ga0179593, IMG submission 185931) | Vadose zone soil fungal communities from Angelo Coast Range Reserve, California, USA - CZODoug2_1_08_16fungal (PacBio error correction) | ecosystem: Environmental > Terrestrial > Soil >... | reverse complement strand
AGACCTTGCCCGTCTCCCTCTCGACCTTCCCTCCCTTCTTCCCCTTTCCGGTGAATCGAGATACTTGAAATGGAGCGAAGTTAGAGGGGATGTGTGCGGCAAGGGCTGGCGCGGTGAAATGCCTGACTTTTCCTTTCTCTCCCTCGGTCTGAACCTGGAACTGCCCTCCCCTTTCTTCCCTCTCTACGGCGATTGCCACAACTTCAAATAAAGGACGACTAGTTCCCGTCACAATCTGGACAAGGCCTGGAAGGACTCGTTCACATTTTTTTTTTTTTTTTCCCTTTTTTCCCCCCTTACAATCAAGGTCAGAATGCTTTCGGCTACCTCGATGCTCCTACTTCCCCCTTGGTTCTTTTTTCCTTCCCCGCCGCGCCTCTGCTTACGCGAAGCATACGGACGGACAGGATTGGGTTGTTCGATGTCGACACGATGAAGCGCGCATCAACAACCTTCTTTTCTCTTCTCTTTCCCTCTCCTTCCGATCATGCTCCCGCCGATCCGAACACACTGCTTCCCATCCTGGCTTCTTTTTCCTCCTTGGTGCGGGAGGATATCGGCAAAGGGGAGAAAGCGAGCGACACCTCCTGATCTTCCCTCCTTTTTTTTCCCCTCCCCCCCCCCCCCCCCATGACCGGGTCGGACGAGACGTATAAAATTACAAGAAAAGCAACGGGAAAAGCTCTGCTCCCTTCCCTTTTTTTCCTTCATTGCGAGTTTTCGCCGGCGGACGAACGTCCTCTTCGGCCTTCCTCCTTTTCCTCTCTTTTCTTCGGAGGCAAGGATCGTCAATATGGATGGTGAGTATAAGTACGAGGTACAGGTCCACAGAACAAGCCATTCCAACATCGACTCCTTTTTTTTTTTTCCCCCAGTTCAACTCCTATAATCACCCAATCGTGCGGTCGTCTTATTGCATCGTCCCCTTCTCAACAGTGTAGAGGAGGACGAGCTCAAAAAGAGTCTTCGACGGCACAGTACGAGCGCAGACCGGCGCCAACACCTCCTCTTTTCTCCCTTCTTTTCTCGAGGAAGCCGATCGCGCTCTACAGCGTCCTTTCGCTTAACTCCTTTCTCATCGGGCCTGGATGGGTAGTTAAGGAAAAAAGAAGAAAGCTTTCAGGCGAGGTGTATCAAAGCCCCTTTTCCTCTCCCGGTTTCTGATGACCGGCACGACAGGGTAGCATAGCATCGCATTCTAGACCTTCCCTCCTTTCTCTTCCCTTTGTCCTTGCTAGCTGAGGGCTATTGATGGGATCCTCGTTCCAGATCCTGCAATAAAAAGGGAGCATTTCGGCCGTTTTCCCCCTTCTCCTTTTCCCCCACTCGTTCGGCGCGGACAAGTCGGTCGCCCGGGCTCGAGTTTTTCTTCTGTTTATGATGACAGAAGTTGGGTAACCATGAAGTGTGATTTTCCGACAGCTTTTCTTTTTCCCTTTCTCTTTTCGTTTGAAGGGCACGCACTTCAAAGGAATCAACAATCTTCCGGATTTTTCTTCCCCCCTGGAAGGAGCTCCGCCAATATGGATATTTCGAAACGGGGCAGTGCTGAGAGTATGCGATCGCTTCTTGGCTTTTCCTCTCTCTCCCCCCCCCCTGAAAGGTTTTTTCCGTCACGGGTTTATCTTTCTATTTTTTTTCCCTTTCTTTGAGATAGGCAAGTACGCCTCATGAGCTAAAGTTGTGGGTAGGAGGCTACGCTGGCGGCAATCTCGGAGTTCCCCCTTTTCTTTTTTTTGGTCTCGATTCCCTCATCATGATCCTCTGCTCTTCTCCCCGTTCTTCTCTCCCAAGGATGTGATGGAAGAACAAGGTCGAGGGAGAAAGAGGATGGCCGTCGTTCTGTCACGTACTTTTTCCCTTCTTCTTTTGATCCATCTTCAAATTTAAAGCTCGCCGCCCCTTAAACCTTTCCTCTTCGGACCAGGCGGGGAAAAAGAAACAGGTGTCGAGTTCCTTTTTCATTTCCCTTCCTTTCTTCCCGGGCTCGCGAGTTTATCTTCTCCTATCATCCTTCCTTCCGATTTTTTTTTTTCCCTCTCTTCCGGCAGAAGTGAATAAGTACGAAAGGTAGAAAAAGGTTCTGAAGGGAGTTGCCTCGAATTGGAAATTGTCGCCTCGGTCGCAGCCGGTCCTCCTCTCTCCTTTTTCTCTCGCATTTCTTTTTGGCATTTGTTGCTGGTTCACCATCCCCTCGACTTTTTTTTTCCTATTTTCCTCAGGTAACTTGAACCTGGCTGGATTTCGACGGATTGGAAGGGATGAGCGCTCGCTCGGTCCTTTCGGTTATTTCCTCTTCCTCTCGGTTCGTAAACAGCAATTATTAAGTCGGTCTTCCTTCTTTTTCCTTCTCAATGGATGCTTAAGGGTTGAGAAGATTTACGATTCAGTTCTGATGGATGCTCCCCCTTTTTTCTTTTCCGCCCGTCGGCGGCTTGCCATTCCTGGTTTCCCCAAGTCTTTTCTCCCCCTCGCTGGGACGGATCCTGCTCTACACCTGACGTGCTGCCAATCGTCATTATGGATCATGCGCGAATCCTTTTCCCCTTTTTCCCTCTCTTACGTGGAATCTCCTCCCCCTCTTTTTTTTTTCGAGAGATAAAAGAAGCGGCCATCGCGTTCGATCGGTATCTCTTTTTTCTTCCCTTTTTTTCCCCCCCTTTCCCGGTGTCGCGCCGATCAGTCCCATCTCGGTCGATCCCCGACTTTTTCTCTCCCCCCCCTGGAAATGCAAAGCCAGCACGACGGGCGGCAAGATCAACTGGCGAATGCATTCCCTTTTCCCTTCCCCTGCATCGGGAAGCGGCAAACCCTTCCCCGGATCTTCCCTCTTCCCAGGACGGATGAGCACAGACCGGACGTAATAAGCTGTTTCCGAACGGCTCTTTCTTTTCCTCCAAAATCGATCCGGCCTCCCAAGTCCGAGCGAGCGACAGCCATCCAATCAGGCTGAAAATCAGCCAGGGTTTTTTTTTTTTTTCCCTAAGTCGAGATCGTCAATTAGATGCCAGGTCCCCCCATGCCAAAAAAGAGACAATGCGCCGTAGATCAGCACCTGCTCCCCCTCTCTCATTTCTCCCTTTTTCTCCCCCCCCCTGGCCAATCGAGCAAACTCCTTCAGACCCGTCGAACGTTTTTCCCTCCCCTTTTTTCTTCGGTCCAGCCGCTTGGAAAGGAGTAGAAAGACCGTAGGAAGAGGATGATGAGGAGAAGTCTCCCCTTTTCTGTATCCGACGTTCGATTCGATCGCTTCCGCAGGTTTCCTCCCTCTTCACACCGTGTAGGTGGCCCCGATGGGAATAATGACCGTAAAGTTGATCACGATGTCGGCGATGCTTTACTTTGAAGATTTTCTCCTTTCCCCTTCCAGCCTTTAGGGACGTAACGTGAAGAACGACTCCCATCTTTTTTTCCCTTTTGCTTGCTTCCAGAAAATCAGTGGGGGCATCGACTGCAGTTCCGTCGCTCCTCTTCTTTTTTTCTCCCTTTCCTCCCCTCTCCCTCTCTCTCTGCTTTCAATAGCGCGGCCCCGTTTCTCCTCCCCCTTTCCTCCTCGAGATTGAGCCGCAAGCGTAGCCGCCAGGGAAAAACGGTACGCCCCATGAGCGGACTTGCCGATCCTTTTTTTCCCTCCCTCCTCCTCCTCAAAAACTTCGCGCTCGTATCTCTTTTTCCTCCCCCCCCCCTATCAAGCCCAAAAGCGATAGAATACTAGACAAGAACGGCCACCGTGTAGAAGATTCTCTTTTTTTTTTTTTCTTTCGTTTCTTGAAGTGCGGGCCTTCAAAACGACCTTCGGTTCCCCCCCTCTTCTTTTTAATCCCAAAAGCGTCGAAAAAGCAAAACGGCACTTTTCCCTTCTCTCTTTCGCCCGTGGTCGACGACTTGTCCGACGCAGACCTTTGTTCCCTCCCCTTCTGCAGTAGAGGGTCGGGCGCAAAATCGGTGAACCCGGCCGCAAGTTCCTTTTTTTTTTCCCCCTGGCCCGATCCCCAGCGATGCTTCCCCCAAAGCTCCTTTTCCTTCTTCTTTCCGGATCACAAGGAGGATGCGATGCGACCATGAGTGCAGGTCATCGCAACTTTTTCTTTCTTTTTCTTTTTTTTCTTCCCCCTCGAGGGAAAGCTTCGGCTTGTGCCTTTCTACGACCTTCTTTTTTTTTTCCCCTCCTGGATGAAAGGTTGGATGGGAAGATAAAAAGCACGAGCGACGACTTGTAGAGCGCGATCTGCTTCTTTCCCCCCTTTTTTTCCTCTTCTATGTTTGTTGCGCCGTTCTTCTCCTGGTTCTCTTTTTCCTCTTCCTTTTTCCTCCGCTACAACTGTAGTAAGGGGAAAATGCAGGAATGAGAGGCTCGACGCTTTTCATTTTCGTTTTCAGATTAGGTACGGATTTTATTCCCCTTCTTTCCACCATCTTCGATGTGGGAAGGGATTGTGAGGTGGACCTGGAAGCCGGCCGTCCCCCCTTTTCTCTTTCCTCTTGCGCTCAGGCCGCTTGGGCTGCGTTCGTCTCTTCATTTTTTCTCTCTGTCCCAACGAGATAGGCGAAGTTAGGAGAGTTGGTTTGTGGACCGCTCGCGAGCTTCTTTTTCCCCCTTTTTTTTCTTTTTTTTTCCTACACCGACGACGTCGCGATCCTTTCGGTGCCCCCCTCCGATGTCGACACGCGATAATCCAAAAAAAGGGATAATCGAGCCGGTGCCGGCCAGGGAATTTTTTTTTTTTTTCCGTCATGCGCGTCGTATGACCGTAATGTGCGATACCCCTTATTTTTCTTTTTTTTTCTTCCTACGATCGAACAACCAAGCCTTGTAGTAAGAGGATGAGAGGTAAGAAGAGGAGAGGCTGCCGAGGAAGTCCTTTCTCTCTTTCTTTATTTTCTTGCCCTTGCTGGCACTTGTCACTGCATGGAACTTTTGGTTTCTTCCTTTTCCCTTTTTTTCGCGTCTTCAGCCTTGGGCCAGATTGGGATAGGAGAAATAGTAGGTAATGTAGGGGGAAGTGGTGGCAATCGCCTTCGATTTTTTTTTTTTTCCTTTTTTCCTCCCTACCTCGTCGATCTCGATCGCTTCTGACCCGTCCGTTCCGCCTTTTTTTCCCCCCCTCCCCCTCGACGGCGGCCATTTAAAGGAGATAGAAGTAGACAGTGACGGTGGCGATCTCTTTTTTTTTTTCCCTCTCTCTCTTTTTTTTTTTTTTTTTCTCCTCCTCCGTTTTTTCGAGTTTTCTTCCCTTTTCCCCAGGCCGAATACAACCCGCGATGAAACAGCGATAGAAACCGGAAAGGTAGAATTAGATATCCTTGAAAATGGGCGCGCCGTTCTTTTTTTTTTTTTCCTCCTCTGTTCCATCACGCAGCTCGATATCGCCGCTCTTTACTATTCGGTAGGAACTGGAAACGGAAAGAAAGATCGAGTAAAGATAGGGGTTGGGGGGGGGGTTTTCCTTCTTCTTTTTTTTTTTTTTCCCCTCCCTATCTTCTCTATCCCAATCTGGCCAAGGCCTTGTTCAGTTTTTTTTTTTCCCCCCTTTTTAAGGGGCCGGGCCGAAAAACATGGACAGAAGGTAAAGACTCTTTTCCTCTTCCCCTGTGAACTTGTCGTTCGGCTACTCGATGCGCGAAGCCCTTTTTCTTTTTCTATTCCTTTTTTTTCCGGCTTACGGAAGATCGGAAAGAAAAGGAGGGGGTGTGGAGAGGTAGAACACGATGAAGAAGCGCCCCCCCCTTTCCTCGTCATCGACAGCTGAGTAAGAGTTTTCACGATAAGAGAAAAGAAGATCAGAACACCACCCTTTTCCCCCCTTCCCCCTCCTTCCTTGGCGGGGAGGATATCGTCCCCTTTAAATCCCCCCCCCTTCTTTCGGCGAGTAAAGTAGAGGTGTGGAGAAATCCGTTTTTTTTCTTCCCCCTCAAGTGGGGAAAAGCTCTTCTTCTTCCCCCCCCCACTGCTCCGAAATTCGAGAATATATAGGTTGAGGGAATATAAGTCATGGCGAGGGCTCTTTTCTCCCTTTTTTGCTCCCGCCTCGTCGCCTCTTCGGCTTCCAGGCTTCCTTTTTTTCTGGTGAGAGACGTACGGATTAAGGGAAACCAGAACAAGACATCCCCCTTCCTCCTTTTTTTTTTTTCCCCTTCTCTGCCCTATTTAACTCACAGTCACTCTTCATCAACTTTTTTCCTCCGAGCATTCCGGGCATTGTCAAAGTGAAGAAAGTGTAAGGATGACGGTCACCCCTCTCTCTTTTCCTTTTCCTTCGTTGACAGCTGACCGACCACATCTTTTTTTTATTTCTCCTTTCTTTCGCTCGGCGTGTAGATTCAAATACAAAAGGTATAAGAGGATCATCGTTTTCCCTTTTTTCCCTGCCCGGATGGTTATCAAAGCCCAAAACGGCGCCTGTTTTTTCCCCCCCCTTTCCCCCCTTGGCGGATGACCGGCAACGACAGGGGAGACAGAGCATAGCATCATTGTGAGCCGGACTCCTCTTTTTCCTTTTCTTTTTTCTCCGTCCCCGATCCTGCACTACACAGGAGCCCCGGAATTTCCTTTGCGCCCGATCCTCTACGGACGATTTGAGGAGGAGGAAACCGCGTTCGGCGTCGGACCTTTTTTTTTCCTCTTTTTTTTTCTCTTCGTCAGTTTTGTCCCATTTTTGACCTTGGTCAGGGATGTAAAATAGATTAGTGGATTGGAACCTGGAGTTCGTTTTACTTTTTTCTTCCCCTCTCCTACTTTTCAATGCTCTCCGCAAATGATCTTTCTTTCAATTTTTCTTTTCTTTTTCCCTGCGTTTGCGCGCTTTGGCTATGGTGATGAACGCCGATTTTTTCTCTTTCTCTTCTCTTATGATAGTCCCTTTCGAGCTTTTCTTTCTTCCATGGAGGTACCGTTTTGGTCCTCGGATACGCTGGAGAGCAATCTCGGAGGGGACAACCATTTTTTCCTTTCCTTCTTCTTTCCTTTTTTTTTCTCGATTCCCTTATCTTTTTGCCGGACTTGCAGGAGAGGACAAGGGAGGTGGAGGAAGAAGCCAAGTCGACGTTCATTTTTTTCTCCCCCCCCTCCTTGCTTCCTGTTTGCTGCGTCACCGTCTCATCATTCCTATTCCTTCCTCCCTTTTTCGTTCTCACTTGACGGCAGGAGGACAAGGAGGGGAAAAGAAAACGGTGTAGGAGTTTCATTCCCTTCCTTCTTCTTCCTTCACTTGGGTTACTCGCGATGTTCCTATCTTCTCCCCCCATCTTTTTTTTTCTCCCTTCCCCCAAGCGCTGGCACTAGAAGTTTGAAGAAGTTACAGAAAGGTAGAAACCGGTTCTTCCTTTTCTTTTTTTCCCCCTTCGTACAGCCGGCCTTTCTTGAATTTCTTCTTTTCCCCCCCCCCCCCCTTGAAGAAGAGGATTTTTCTGATCTAGGCCTCCTCTTTTGGGCATTTGTCTGCCTGTTTCCCCTCCCTTTCTTCCCCTTCCCCCCCTCTCCCCCCCCCCCCGATTTAAGGTCACTTGATACCTGGCTGGATTTCCTTTCCTTGATGGCGTGCTCCTTTCGAATTTTCGGCAAAACAGAAACCGCCTCTTTCTCCCCTGCACCAGCATTTATTAAGTCTAGGTTTTTCCGAAGAAGAAGGAAGGGAGCTCTTCTCCCGGCTGCTTTCTGATTCTTTACATTTCATTCCCTTCTCCTCTCTCCGTTCTTCTCTCTTTCCTTGCCAGAACGTAGTGATGGCTTTTCCTTTTTTCTCCCTCTCCTCTTTCGAAACGCTCTTTTCATGTCTCGGGCTGCCAATCGTCATCTGGATCATGACAGAGATAAATTACAAAATAGATACCGATCTCCCTCTCCTTCTTTTCTCCTTTTTTTTTTTCTCTGATCACGTCATCCCTTGTTTTCGCTCGGGCTCGAGTTGAAGTGATCGCGCCTTCTTTTTCTTCCCTCTCTCTTCTTCCCCCCATCTTTTAGCAGTTCCCTTTTTTTTCCCCCTTCATGGCAAAGACAGAACGACGGGAGGAAAGATAAACTGCGACTGCCTCCTCCTTCCCCTCCTTCCACCCTTCCTCTTTCTCCACCCCTAAGCCCTCCTTTGGAGCTCCAGGACGGATGCGAACCGAAAGAAGTAATAATTGCTTGTGTCCGAACCTTTTCCTCCTTTTTTTCTTTTTCTGTTTTTTTTTCTTTTTTGCATACCCTTCGTATCCTTCCGAGCGAGAGAAAGGAAAGAAATACAATAAGCTGAAATCCATCCCTTCCTTCCCCCCTCCTTCTCTCTCCCATTCTTTGGTAAAAACGTCCACCCATTTTCCTTTTCCGTAGATTCATGAACACGGCCTCAAAAGAAGATTATTAAGGAGAAGAAGAGAGATGATTAGGACCGCTGTCCTCTCCTCTTCTTTTTTCTCCCCCTTTTTTCCTTTTTGACCTTATGCAACTTTCTGCGTTTAGAGCTTTTTTCGCAAGACGTCAGGAAGATGATGATGAGGAGAAGAGAGTTTCCTTATTTCCGTCGATCTTGAATCTCCACTCGACAACGTGGCAGGGAAAAGAAGGGGAAGAGGAGAGGAAAGGTGATCCCGTTTTTTTTTCCCTATTCGTGTCGGGAAAGTAACGCACCCCCCCACCACAAAAGTGAAAGGTGGCACTAACCCCCCCTACCCCACACGTTTTCTCTCAGCGATTTTACCAGATTACATAGGGTCATCGTGATGGCCGCACTTTTCCTTCTTCTTTCCCCTTTTTTTTCCCCTTCTCTGAGGCCCTTTTTTTTTCCATCCCTCCCCCGACAAAGAGGAGAATAACCGAGTCAGATTCTATTCTTCCCCCTTTTTTCTTTTCTTTCCCCTCCTCTCCCGAGTAGACAGGACGGACCAAAAACTGTGTATTCCCCTTCTTCTGCCCCGGGCCATCCACTAACGAGCCCCCCCTTTGGAGACTCCTAGGTTACACGTCCTCTCTATCCGCACTGCCTTTCTTTTCCCCTTTCGGGTCGCTTATACTTTTTGCTTTTTCCCCCCCTCCCTGAAAACCCTTTCTTTTCCGCCACAGGAGAAAAGAACCCCCCGCGTTCCCTCCCGGCCCAGCTCCGTCTATATGGAGGAGAGCATTCCAGTGAGGAGGAAGTATGTGAAACATCTCTCCCTTTTTTTGTTCCCCCCCGAAAATCTGTTTCCAATCCGTGCTACTCTTCACATTTTTTCCACCCCTTCACTTGTTTCCCCCACCTTCTTCTTTTCCTTTTCCTTTTCCCTTTCCTTTCTATCCTTCCCCCTTTCTTTCGTTATCCCCTCTCCCCCTCTTTTTCTTCTCTCTCTATCCCTCTTATTAACGCCCCCATTCAATGACACGGCAACAGGGTAGAAGTATAATATTGAGTGAGCGCATTCCATTAGATTTTCTTTCCCTTTTCCTTCCCCCTCCTCCAGACTTTTTCTTTCCCCCCTTCCTCTTTTTCCCCCCTTCCCCCCTATCTGGCCACATGGTGAATTACAATAATGACTTGGCACAAATAACCATTTTCCTTCCTTTTTCTCTTTTTCTTCCTCAGCTTTTTTTTTCTTCTTTCTCTTTAGAGGATCGGGCGCCAAATCGGTGAACCCGGAAGAAAGTGGCTCGGTGGAGTGAGGATCTTTCTCTTTTTTCCCTCCCCCCCCACTTCTTTCTTTTCCCCCCTTATGCGATGCGATGCGACATGTGTGAAGGTCATAGAAAGGTGATGAATTTTGCATCAATTTCCTCCCTTTTTCCCTTTTGGCCTCTTCCTTTTTCCTTTTCAGCTTACACTCCGGGCGAAGCCTTGTAGAAGTTAGAGATATGATTCTCGCGACCGATTGGTCGTTATCTTCCCCCTCTTTCCCCTCTTTTCCTGCAGAATCCCCCCTCCTTTCCTTTAAAACTCCCTTAATGCGCGGCCTAGAAAGAACGATTGGGGTTGATTCTTCTTCCTTCTTCCCCTTCTTTTTTTTCTTTTTTTCTTTTCTGTGGTACCTGGAGCCGGAAGGCTACATAAAAATACAGAGTGACAGACCTTCCTCCCTTCTCTCTCTTTTTTCGACTTTCTCCTTAGATGCCCCAACCAGGAGATAGGCGAAGTTCGGAGCGTTTTTTTTCCGCCCTCCTCTCTTTTTCAGCTTTTTCCCTTCGTGGTCGCTCGCCTTTAGACAATTGGGAAGAATCTCCCCACCACTTTCTCCGCTTCTTTTTTTCTTTTCTTTTGCTGAGCTGTTTCTTTTTCCCTTCAATGGCGCGAAACACAGGCCAGGATTGTGATGCGCCGGTTCCTTTTTCTTCCCCCCCTAAGTTTCTTTCCCTTTCCATAAGAAACGACCCGCCACAGGGCTTAGGAGCATCGAGGTAGCTCTTCTCCTTTTTTTTTTCTCTGCCCTTTTTTTTTCCCTCCCCCCTTCCTTTTTCCAGATTGGGGATAGGAGAAATGTCGGTAATGTAGTTGAAGTTTGTTTTTTCCCCCCCCCTTCTTTAATTTCTTCTTCTCCCCTACTCGCGATATAGATAATATGATTCGTGACCCAGTCGGCATTTTCCCTCCTCCCCCTCCCTTTTTCCGTCGACCTTTCTTTTTTTCTTTTTTTCTTTCCTTTCTCC
>Ga0179593_1485665_pt1 | contig 10594 bp, 13 predicted proteins | sample CZODoug2_1_08_16_FD_185931 | JGI IMG/M metagenome (GOLD analysis project Ga0179593, IMG submission 185931) | Vadose zone soil fungal communities from Angelo Coast Range Reserve, California, USA - CZODoug2_1_08_16fungal (PacBio error correction) | ecosystem: Environmental > Terrestrial > Soil >... | reverse complement strand
CGTTTCCTGGAACTTTTTCATGCCTGACCCCTGCCCTCTCATCCCCCCTCCCCCTCTCTCTCCGCTCTCCCCCTCCCTCTCCACTATGCCATCTCTCTCGGAAGAAAGAGAGGGATGAAACAAGTAAGTTCCGTTCAGTATACCTTTCGAGCTAGTACCCGGAGGCGCAGTTGACGATCTTCCCTTGCGTGTCCCTTCTTCTCCCGCTTTCCCCCTTTTTTTGTTCCCTTGCACTTACGCCTAATATAGTGCTCACGTTCTGACTTTTTCTTGGTCTATCCCTCGGTGCCTTCCGTCCAATCGCCCCTTCATTTTCTTCCTCTCTTTTCTTTTTTCGCCCCCGTTCCTCGCTCCCCAGGCTTGACGGTGCTAGAGCGGACAAATCTAGCCGCATCGCCGTCATCGGCGTGCCTGCTGCTGTTGTTTCTGCCGTCTTTTCCTGTTTATGGCCTTCGCCGGTTTTCCCCCCCTGACCCGAAGGGATCTTTCCGGCTTTCATGGGCTCGCTTTTTAAGGGCAAATTGTTCGCGACGACAGTAACTCCTTGTTCCTTATTCCGCCATCCCTTCCCCCCCCCCTTCCTCTAGCCTTCCTCGCCAGTTAAAGGAAGATTTATCAACTACCTGCCACGCTCCGTATCGATAACTTTCCCGCCGTCAAGTTTCCAAAATCTTCCCTCGACTCTCACGTTTACAGACCGGCCCCAAACAAATCCGCTTTCGGTCCCGTTTTTCCCCCTTCTATCATCGGTCTGCTGTACTTCCTTATCCATTGCGGTTATCTTACAAATGGTCGTTCGTATATTGAGTCGTTGTTTGATGATGCGGATTCTCATTTGGACCTAGCCTCTTCTTCCCGGGGCGACGGGTTCGCTCTTCTCCCCCCCCCCTCAATAAAAAACCCATCTGTTCCTCCCTTGCAGACCCCTTATCCTGGGACAGATTACCTGTCGGTCTGAAGAGAGTAGGGCGTGCTAAGTGTCGATCGTTCCCCCCCTTCCGAGTTGCGTTCTTCCCGCTGATCAGTTTTTCTCAATAGTTTGTGTCGCGCTCATCAATTTGAGGATCGCTCTTTTTCGAAGCTAGTCGCGCGAGCTTCCAACCTCGGCAGCTCCTCTCCGGCCCTCCCTTCTTTCGTTTCCTTGCTCATGCGGGCGACTCCCGAAGCTGATTCTTCCCATCTCGCTCCGCCGCCCACTCAGAATCGTCGCGCCTACCGCTCCATTGCCCCTCCCTCACGCGTCGGGAACCCCCTCCCAAGCTCCCACGGCGAGAACAGAGACCCTTTGCGGTTCGCTGAGACGGACGAATCGCGGTGCCCGCGCCCCATCGCTCTGTTCCTCGCCCCTTCGCCCTCCTCTCCGGGGACGGACCGGGGCACGCTTTTGCGGCGACTTATCGAGGTCTCGGCTCCCGCATCCACGCCGGCTTCCTCCCCCTATCTCCCCCCGAGACGGCCCGGAGCTAGAGGTGAGGTGGTGTTCCGGGCTTGCTAGGCTGGCTATCCCTTACTCCCTTTCGTAGGCAGGAGGAACTGGGATGTTTAGTCTCTGCAGTGGAATTGCCTATAGTCCGGTCGTTCGGTCTTTTTTTTTTCGATTCGTAGTCGCCAACGGTGTGGTGTCTTTCCCATCTCCTAGATTTTCCTGCTGAACTGCAAATTTCCTCGATCTCTCAGTTTCCTAATTTCTCGAGGCAGGGTTCTTTTGCTTCTACTCTCCTCTTGGCAGAACTTGGTCGGTTTCTTTTCCCCTCCCCTTCCTCCCGGCGCCGGTATGCGCCCCACAATCTCTCCGGATCCTAGTAGAGGTGAATCCGTGGTTCGGGTGTCCTCTACCGAAACACATTCGCACCACTCAATCGTTGATCCTTCGTCCTTTTTCTTCCTCTGCTTGTCAAGCGGTTCTCTCTCCCCCGCGCAACCCCCCCCCAAACCCGACCGCCGGAAACCATCAGACACCTCCCAGCCTCTTTTGTTCTAGTGATAACTCCTCCTCCCGTGTCACTCCCTACCTCTTTCCCCCCGATGTCAGTTCGTTCTCAGCCCCGCAGAGGAACGCGATCTTTGTGCGGACGACTGACGTAGTTGACCGGACTTCCTCTTTTCCGCCTCGACGGTCACATCGATGCCGGAACTCAGTGTCTTTGCCGCGGGTGGTCTCTCCCCCGGAGTCCCTCCAAGATCCCAGACGATTCCTTTCTGGTTTCCATTCGTCCCCTCCCCGTATCCTCCCCCCGAAGTCTTGCCCAAGGCGCCTGACCGGGGAGTCTTTGAGGGAAAAGGTCACGCTTCCGTTCTTCTTTGATTCCCCTTCTCTCGCCTGTCGCTATCGACCGGAGGACCGAGAAGCGGGGAGCCCCGAACTTTTGATCATGTCCCCTCCCCCCCCTCCTCCTGGTTTTCTCCCCTCCGGCCCGCTCGCGTGAATAGCGTGCTCTCGTAGCTGGAGGTAGCTGACATCCCAGCTGCAAGGACGTCACATCGTCAACCTCCCCCTTCCTCCCTAATCTTCCCTTTCTTAATCAGGTTCATCAAGACGTTCTTTCGTCTCGAAGGCACCAAGGTCCGGGGCAGATCATCCTGGCGCCTGAATCCCGGCTCCGATCGGCGCCTCCCTCCCCCAAATCTATTTTAGAAATAATCAGTTTTTGTGTTTTGTGGTTTGCTTGATTGGTTGCTCTCTGAGAGCCGACGCCTTCTTACGCCGTCTTCAGGCAGCGTCGAGTGACGGCATCTCTTTCTTGAAGGTTTTCGAAAGTCCCCTCCCCGGCCCCCCGGGTTCTTGAGGACCCTGTGAAATATCGAATTTTCTTCTAACGAGTTGACGATGTCGACGTCCCCTTTTTGTCGCGGGTCACCTTTCCCCCGCTTTCTTATCCTTGCGATTCAGAAGCTCGGGTACGTCCTCCCCTTCTCCAACCCCTCCTTCTTCGGCTTCTGATAGTTATCGTGTTCCTCTTTGTTCGAGACAACGGCGAGCGCCAAACTCCTCGACTTCCCCCGTCAACGTCGGAGCCGGAAGTGTACATTTTCCCTGTGGGGAACCCGTCAACTCAACGGCGCGCCTTTAACTTTTTCGACCTCGATTTCCTTGGGGATTTTTCTCTTATCCCGCCTTCACATGTCTTTATTTATTGTCTAGAATACTAGAGACAGCAAAGAGTTTTGAGTCAACTCTGAGGACGAGAGATGAGGCGCGTTCCTGTCGCCTCCCCCGACTGGGTACTTGCTCACACTCCGTCTTCACGACCGATGTATGTTTCTGGGGCCGTGACCTACCCGACGCGCGGGGCCGGGTTTTCGGCTGCGCTTCGTGGCTTTCCCCTTCCTAGAATCCTTTTTTTTTTCGGTGTTTGCCCCGGCGTGTTGCATTATTTCGGGAAGGCGGGGTTTGGTGTGGTGCGCTGCGCGACTCTTGGCGATTTTTCCCCGTAGAACCTCTTCGCTGGCTTGATCCACGTAGTTTCGCGCGATGTCGTTCCGTTGTTAATCGCAACTTTCGTAAGCTTACCTGAGGCCTTCCCGGTAGCTCTGTGGTCTGCAATTCCTCATCTTCCCCTTGTAGTTTTGCGTCCCATTAATGATGTGCTCCCTGAGGAGAAGGTCCCGCTAGAACCTTTGCGGTCCTGCCTGACGGGTGCGAACGGCGCTCTCTCCTCTGATGAGGTTCTTCCGGACACGGCTTTCCCTTTTTTCTGGTCAAGACGTCGACCAAGAGTACGGCGGAGTTGAACACGGAGATTGCAGGCCGTCTGCCGCGAACAGTCCAGCTTGCCGCCTGTTGTGCCATCTTTCGTTGTGCGTCTAGCGAGCAGTCTCGTAGGCCCTCCCCCAGCGGCGCGGCCGTCGGGGCCCCGATGTTTAATTTTTTCCGGTCGATTGGTCCTAGCCGATAGAGGTCTCCCGCGGCCAGCGCTTCCTTTCTTCCTCTTAGGTTTATGATGGCGATGAACCGGAGCGCTGTCGATTTCGTAGGATGCCACCTCGCCTTCCCCCTCTAGCTCTTTTGCGCCCTTTTTTCTTTTGAGTATCCCGCATCTCGTGGCGCATTGGATGTAAAGAAGAGTGCCGAAAATGGCGCGATCGACATATTCTATTGCTTCCGGTCGGGGTCCTTCGGATCCCTGCTTTTTTTCGAAGAATGCGGTGAAGCTTGAGGCGACTCATCGAAATGACGTCCCCAAGTAGCGCCTGAATCGCGGCCCTCCGGTGGTGCAGCTCTCGAGATGTCATTCCGGCCTTCCCCGCTGCGGGCTCCGCCCTAGGAGAGAGCCACTTTTCCTAGTTATGAGTCCTGATCAGAATCCGCCCTTCTCCTCCGATCGCCTTTTTTTTAGCGTTGACCTCTCCGGCTGGCCGACGAACGCCTCCCTTCTAATTCTAAGTTGGTATTATGAGGCTGAACTTTTTTCTTTCTTTTGCCGTTTGCCCCGTTGCTCACTGCTTTTGCTACGAGGCGATTCCTGAACTCTCATCATCATGACACTTCCCTACCTTTCAATATGGACCACCCCGACCAGTGTAAGACTGGAAATGGATTTCGCGCCCCTCACAAGCTCCCTTGCCTTCCCTTCTATGCCCCCTTTCATTTTTTTCCCCTGTACACTAGTCTTCCCATCTCTGAGGGTCACCACCTTTTGTATTGTCATCGTCGGAGATTGTATCGATAAGGCTGGCCAGTGTATGGGATAAAATCAGTCCGTAATCGTTGGCGGAGGATCAGTGCTTTTTCCCTTTGATGGTTTGGGCGATATCGGTCCGGAGGCTGGGAACGGGGTACTTTTCTTCGGTGGAGCGAAAAGGTGATAAGAAGCGTCCCCTTCTCCCGAAGACCCGCCACGGCCGATCTCCTGTCATTTACCCCCCGGCTCCCTCAACTCAGACATGTCGCCGAAGAACTCCTGACCCCCATTCTAGGATAGATTTCGTTCGGTTTTCGCGGTAGATTTACTCTCTCTTTGTGCCATCTCCCTTCGAAGCCTGTGATCCCTTCCTGTGGCCGGACAGGCCCGCCGATAATTGCATCTGCGCGGAGCATCGAACGGTCTTGATCATGTTCGAATGTAGGCTAGATTCCGTCCTCCCTGTCCCGATCGGGCATCAGCACCTTTCCTCCCCTCTCTTCCCCCCTTGCGCTCCAGGGTATCGCCGAACTGATTTCTAGGATAGTGAATTTTCCCGGTTTTCCCCCACAATTCGGCTTGCTCGTTCCCCGGGTGGACTATGTCCACGAGCGCGAGTCTCTTCGAGCTTCTTTCCTTTCTTCCCCCCCTCTTAGGAACTATCATTTTTTCTGTTCCTACTCCTCCCGTGTATCTCTCTTTCAATGGAACTTTAATAGACGGACGGAAGATCGACGTCTCGCGTCGGACATCTCCATCAGCCACCTTATTCTGTAGCATTCGCCCTTCGCCGATTGTTCCTCGCCCCTTTTCCACCTTCACGATCATTTCCCGAGAATCGTTCGAGCGTCTTTTCCCTGGAGGCGCAGGTGGGACGATGCCTTTTTTTCGAAGAGCGTCGGGACTATCTTCACCTTCTCCCTAACATCATCGTGACTCAACCATTTCCCTTCCGCGTTCGCGAGTATCCTTTCCCTCAGGTGATCGAGAGGGTCCTGGGGTGGCCAGTCCTTTCACCAGCTGCGCCGGGCGATGCCCTCCTCGGTAACAAGTCCTCCCGGCCGGCCTCGCCCTCGGCGGCGTGGCCTATATTTGGCTTCAGTCTCCGTTCCCTGATGCTGATTTGTGGGGGTGCAAAACGATTTCGGGTGCGTTCTTCTGACTTCGCTCTTTATTTTCCCCGTCCTGTTCTGTTTTTTTTTTTTTTTTTTGTTTTTTTTGATACCCCCAGTACCGGCGTTTCCGCCGCTATCGCCCCTCCCCCCCCTTAAATATGACGCCTTTGATGCCTCCGCGCCACGATTACCTGACTTATAAAACACTGCAAAGTCTCCGTCTTCATCCATTCTCCTACCGCCGTTAAGTCAATTTGAGTCCTCGACTCATTTCCCCGTTTCCCGTACCGAACAACAAATCCGTTTCAGGTCCCCCTGTACTCTAATCTTTCATCTGTATCTGTCGCTCTCCATTCGTTATGTTGACACTAACTTTGGTCAATATTGTATAGTTATCTCTGAATGAGAGTATAAGGATCTCCTCGTCCAAATATGTTCGGCGACGGGCGAAGCTGTAATCACCACATTTGACTCAAAACCCGATAACTCCCCCCCCTTGGCATCTCCCAACATCTCCCTTGAGAGATCTTTTGTTCCCTCCGGGTCGAGCGTCGCGCATCGGTTTCGATGTCCCTTCCCATGCGTTGCCCGGAGCTTGATTCTGCTCCCCGCGTCACTCTGAGTTTGCGAAGAGATAACGTGCTCCCTGCTAGGGCTCACTTATAGGCGTCGAGATGTAGCCTTTTTGCGCGCTGTCCGCTGCGCTTTTGTGGGTTCCCCTTCCCCCCCCCTCGGGTTTTTCCCTACTCAGCGTCCCCTGCCTCGGACAGATACCGACGCCACGAAACTCCTCCCGACAAGTTCCCTGACGACGACTCGCCCATTGTCCTTAACTCTGCGGGACCTTTTATACCTCCCCACCTTCCCCCTCTTTCCGGGATTAAAGCCCTGCCTGGCTGGCTCTCTTCAGAACGTTCTGAGGGCCTACAGGGGTTCAAGCGTTGGTTAATCGCCAGAGCTCCCCGGAAGACTGGTCTCTTCCGACGGGCGACCCTCTCTCGGCGGGATCTAGGCGGTCTCCTCCCCTTCTTCCCATTCTCAGTCTTCGCCCGTCCTCGTCCTCGATAGAGGGAGGCTTCTCTCGAGTCGGCTGGACCGCCCCTCAACGTGTTACTGCAGGCGGCCCTGGCGGCTGTTCGCGGCGCTGACGTTTCGGCCCCTCCTTCCTTTTTCGCTCCTCCCATCAGGAGTAGAGAGTGGCGGTGACCAGACCCATAGCAGACCTGCCTTTCCTGCAAATTCCTCGTCTTCCTCCGCGCGCCGTTAGCCAGTATTCCATCGCGGGAAGGGAGTTAGCGAGGCGACACCCGCATCAGGCGCTTCATCAAATGTCGTGTCGCCCGCTCCCAGGCGTCTCTTCTTTTTTTTTTCAGCGCCCCCCCCCCATCTACCTTCTCTCTTCAGCTTTGCATTCCGTCTAGCTTCCTTCTTTTCCTTTAGTAAGCAGGAAACGACATTCCGCCAATCCATCGTGCACGGACTTAGTAGACTCAGCGGCGTGCGCCACCACCCACACCATCCGCCTGCTCAAACCTCGGCCCACCCACTGGCCGCCTTGCCCCCACGCCGGAGTTCTGGTTGCTGGAGCGCAGCCTGCACCGACCCGGCTCCGGTGCGAAGGTTTTCATCGCTCAGGACAAACCTTCGCTTCCTTCTTTCTTTCATACGGGTTCCCGGAAAGTACCCTTCCAGCGACGGCACTTCTAGCATCACTGTCCAATTAGGTGCCGCTCGCTGGGCTGTCTCTGCTTTCCCTTCTGCCAGGACATATCCGCCGATTCAAGTTTGCTCCATTTTCACTACCCAGGTAACCTCCTTAGAGCCAGTTCAAAGGATGGGCGGCTGATGGACGGTGCCGTACCGCGGCAGGAACTTTCCCCCCGATTCGGTGCTCTGACTCTTTCCTCTTGACCTTCCCTCTTTCTTTGCCGCCGGTTCGGCGTCCGCCCCAGACGCTGGCAACGAAGTGCTTTAATAAGAAGATCGGGTGAGGAGCGCGACCCTCATAGCCCGTGAATCGCCGTTTATCTCCTCTATCTCCGCGCCGCTTAACGCTTTCAGGACGAAGAGTCAAAATGTCGTAGAGATTATATATGTATTCCCCTTTCCCCGGTGGGAGGTCTTGACACCGGCACCACTTTGGTGCAGGCGACCTTCCTATTTTCCTGATGACCCGGGATCCGATCGGAGAAGAAGAAATGAGCGAAGAAGGAAGAGTGGTTGTTGGGTTGTCGTGCTTGGTGGGATTTTTTTTCCTCTGACTTTGAGGCTTCTCTCGCGTTTCCGGACTTCCGCCCGTCGAGTCTGTTTCTCTCTTCAACCGTTTGGCCGTGTGTCGACTGAGAAAAAGGTTCATTGATCAACTCTAAAGCTTTCCTTGCGACCGGAATGTTGTCCCCTTCCCCTCGTTCCTGCAGGTGATGTCCGCTTTTTCCGACCTATCTCTACTCTCAATCGATCCCGGATAGGTCGGCGCCTATAACGCTTTTGCGGAGCAGATCAGTACTTTTGCTCGTCTTTAGTTTTTCCCTGTTGTCGCGCCAAACGCATCGCAGAGAAATCTTCTTCGCAAGTCGTGACCTCAAGAGGACTTAACTGTATCAGACGCTGCGTTCCTCCACTGGTCGATTCGATGCTCGGTTTTGATTTCTCCGTCTCTAATTCTTTTCGTCTGTCTTCCTTGGTGCGACAGCCGGAGAGGAAATTTGAGGGGACCCGTTAGCAGAGCCCTGAGGGGGGAAGTCCCCCCGCGTCGCACGATCTCACGCGGGATTGCCCCTTTGTTAAAATAAGCCGTCCGACCCATCCGGTCCTGGGGTGTCCGATATGACATACCCTCTCCGGAGCCGGATTCTAGGTATCTTTCTTCTCTGTCTTCATCGACTCAGGGATGTAGGTGGCTCTGCTTCGGGTGGTGGCGGAGCTTCTGCGGGGATGATGGGTTTGTGGGGTTTTTGTTGCGCTTTCCGCGCGCGATCTCGCCCAAGAGCGAGGTGATCACGTGTGTGCTTTGAGGATTCGCTGCTACTCGGACCCTCTCCCCCATCGGAATGCCCATTCTTCTCGGTCTCTGTTCCTGAACAGCGCTGCCTGGGAGAACATACATTCATGAGCTTGCGGAGGCGACTGTCGTTCCCGGCTCGACACCTCGCCTCCTCATCCCTTTGACATGACCGTTTTGCGAACGGCGCTGCCTTCCGAAGATCAGGTGCAGGAGTTCTTTGCATATGGATCACTCACGCCGTTGGCGACGACTCTTCTCCTTGATGCGGAGCAGCAATCTAAGCTTCTTGCGGGCAGGCAGCTCCGCGAAACAGCGCCCCGTTCACACGAACTGGCGGGCCCTCCGAAAGTTCCTTTCAGCAGTCCTGCACGCGTATTTTCTTGGCCTTCCTTTTTTGAGATCGTTTTCCCTTTCGGCCGGTGTCGCGGAACAGAAAGAAGTTAGAGGTCGCCGTAAGACTTTTCAAAGTCCTCCTCTGCCGAGGCTGTCGATAACCGGATCTCGTGGCCTGTTCCCTCCCGCTTGCCCTCAACCCTCGCCGTTCCTATCGACGCTGCCAGATGAGTCCGGACACTCCGGTTGTTCACGCTTTTGAGGTTTAGAGGGTCCCGCCGTTTTGATGACGGCAATGTTCCCCGGAGGCCCCCGTCCCATGGTCGGGGCGGGCTAGATTCCGAAGAGCAGTCGGCGTACTTTTGGTGTCTTGTCGGAGTTTCTCCTCTCCCCCCCCTCCGCACAAAGGGGCTCGTTCCTTTTGGTGGAGCTCGCGCGAGATACCTCGCCCCTGACGCTTGGCACTTCGGTGCGTGCTTACGCTCCTAAAAAGTTTTTTCTCCCCGCCTCTCCTGATCCGCCCCGAGATGATGTCCCGCCGATGCCTTTGAGCCCCCCGCTCCCTCGGCTTTCTAACGACCTTTAGCTCTCTCCCCCTTTCGATTTTGACTTTTTCTCTGGCCAGGTTGAAATTTTTTGAGTCTGTTGTTACAGTTCCCCGTCGCCTAATTGGACCGGGTCTCTTCCCGATGAGAATCGCATCATCAGTCCCAATTCCCCTTGATTCCTGACAAAACCGATAGTTCTTCAAAGGACCGACAATGTCATTCGCGACAGATACAGCGATGATAGGACGTTCTGTGGCACGCTTTATTGTGTCTTACTACGCGTTCATTCTGGGAGTGATTCCCTTGTCTGTATACCGGCCCGTTTAGGATCCTGTATCGATACGTGGCATGTTATCGTGGGCGAACCTCGTAGTCCGTGGCGCGGGCGGATAAGGCGTCATTCTTTTTTGGATCTGGCGCACGGGCCGGTGGTTTTTCCTTTGTCGGGGTGATTCTCGAGCCCGTTTTAAACTTTCGAGGCCCATGATCACTAAGAACCCTGCCGGATTTTCACCCCTGTTTTGGCACCCCTGACGCAAATCCAGCCGAGAGAAAGTCAGCCTTTTTTACTCCACCTCAGTGTCACGTGTCGGTTTTGACCCCCGGCCGGTCGACCGGGTTAGCGGTTCTATTTTTTTTAGTTTCCCTTCCGGTCGAAGCCTCGGTCCTCCTCCGGGGGCCCTGCACCATGAAAAGCTCGTATGCGATTCGCTCGCGCACCTCGCGCTCTCGAACTCTCTCCTTGTCTACTGGTTGAGCACGATGACTTTCTTCCAGGTGCAGATCGAGATAGGGATCATAAGTTTTTAAGATGGAAGATAGCATGCGGCACCCGGGTCGTCGACGGCTCCCTTTCACGGATCTTTTCTTTTCATGCCCTTTCTGTTAAAAAAATTGTCCTTTGATGAATGCTCTAATAAGGTGGAGATGTCACGATGAGATTCTGGGCTTATAGGTACGGAACTTTCCGGA
>Ga0179593_1434109_pt1 | contig 10594 bp, 12 predicted proteins | sample CZODoug2_1_08_16_FD_185931 | JGI IMG/M metagenome (GOLD analysis project Ga0179593, IMG submission 185931) | Vadose zone soil fungal communities from Angelo Coast Range Reserve, California, USA - CZODoug2_1_08_16fungal (PacBio error correction) | ecosystem: Environmental > Terrestrial > Soil >... | reverse complement strand
GGTTCTTGATTCTCTCCCCGACAATTCGTTCTCCTCCGTTTCCAACCCTTTTTTTACCTCTTGGATGTCTCGCTGGCCTTGATGATGCGGTGGTTTTTTCGCCGGTATTCCCTTTTACTCCCCTTCGCTGATGGCTTCAAGTACCCTTGGTCCCCCCTTTTTCTTACTTTTCTGATCGCCCTTGTTATCAAGTTTCATTTGCACGAATGGTATGCTCAGTCCAGGCGTTTCGTTTCCTTTCCTCTCCTCTATTTCCGGATTTTTCGATCCAGGCTGTTTGGCGCAACTCTTCAGCTCGAGATAGTGTCTTTTTTTTTTTTTTGCGTCCTCTCCTCGTTCGTTCTTTGTGTGCCGATCCCCGTCATCTCTTTTCTTTGGAGTTCTTTTCCGCTTGGGGCTCGCATTCGCTCTCATTGTAAGTGCCGGGCTGCTAGTCCCCATTCGCGATTTTTTCCTGTAGTTTATTTTTTTATGTTATATTTTTTTTTTTTCCGTATAGCAGACACCTCCGCGACCGACCAATATCCCCACCCGCTTACTGGTTTCCGTGTCTTTGGCAGAGAACCCTTTGGCTTGAGCCCTTTTGATCGCCCGAGGCACCGGCGAGAAAGACTCCTTCGTCCACTTTCTCCAGAGCACTCGGTTCCTTCTGTCATCCTGTTGATCTTCGCTTGAGAAGGCTGAGCTCCCCTGGCATCATGTAGAGATCGTACCCTGACCCCTTTTAGCTCCTGGAGAGTTTTCCCCCCCACATTCTTAGGGATGTTGCTTCCTTTCCTTTTTCAAATTCCCCGGACCCACTCCCCGTTCGGGGTTCTCCGTCTCTCTCTTCTCCTTCTCGGTCCTCCCTACATATCTCGCGCTGCGAGTATTTCTATGAAGCGGAATTAGCCCCACCCCTCTCTTGATGTGTGGCTAGGCTCGTATCTTCCGAATTGTCGGGAAACCCCCCCCTCTTTCTGTGCTGTTTCTTTTTGTTCAATCCGTATGCCTGATGATCGCACTTCCGCTTAATTTTCGGGACCCCCGGCCCAGTTCCTTGGACCCTTCGCAGGCTCCATTCAAGAAAGGCCTTAGTAATCCTCCCCACCACGCTGGCTCTTTTTAGATGCGCTTTTTAATCCTGTCCCGACTACCGGGCTTTTCTTCCCTTTTGGGGTGACGTCGCAACTGGGTCTTCTGTCAAACCGATTTTCTGGGGCCCCCCCCCCCTCCCCCCGTCTCTGGACACAATACGATGTTTCGAAGCTAATCCCCAACGAGCGTATCTCCCTGTCGCGCCCTTTCTCCCACGGACCGATACCTCGAGAATTAGTTCCCTTCCTTTTTCGTACCTTGCTTCCTACTCCGGAGATTCGGAAGTATTTATGATGGTAGCTGTCCTGGACTCTCTTTCTGACCACCTCCCCCCCTTTTACTTCGTACCTTAGACGGTCGGGGATAACGTACGAGTTCCAGAATTCTTTGTGGGACTTTTTGTTTTCGAGTCCATTAAGCTGAATTCCCGGTGGAACTTGAGCCTCCCTCTCTTCTTCGCCCAGCATTCTCTTTTGCCTCGTTATTTTGAATTTGCTATCGCCATCTGACTCAACCCGCTCAGTATGATTGATGACCGCCCCAATCGGGGCGCCTTTCATGGCCTTCTGACACCTGTCCATTTTGCTCATTTCCGGTGCTTTCCGATCGCTGTTTTTTTTTTTGTGTTTTTTTTTGTATTTGTCCCTTTCCCTCTTTCTGCGTGGAATTGTTAGCGGTCCACCGCGACAGTGCAAAGAACCCAAACGTATTTTCCCGGCTGCTTCCCTTCCTTTTCTCCCCCGTCTTAACAAAAGGTCCACACTCCTGGGGTGTCAGACGTCTCCAAGCTTGTCCCCCAATATACCCTCCCCAAGGCCCCCCCCTTCACCACAAATCAAAGCGAGCGGCCCCTTCTGGCCCTCCCCCCGAGCTTCAATTCTCTCCTACACCCAACTCGTTTTGCATTTGACCGAGCATGCAATAACACTGGGTTATTGTCGCCCAAAATCCCTCTTTCCCCACACACTGTATTCTTCCTGTAGCCGAGGCTGTCTAGGGAGTGTAATCTTCCTAGGAGATTAATACTATTTCGGGCCCTACCTTTGTAATAGTACGGATGAGTGTGTAGCAACTCCTCTTCCTTACTGCCCGTAAATTTTGCGCCCCTAAGAGCGCTTATTTCGTTCTTGGTTTTTTGTTGGTTTGTTCTCCCCTCTCTTAAAATGTCTCAAATTCCCTCGGATGTCCGAAACTTCTCCGCGTGCGGAGGAATTTCCTGAACCCTTCGAAAATGCCTCCCTTCCTCTTCTCTCATTTTAAGACCGTCCAATTCACTTCACCTGGTCAATCTCCAGAATCTTCTTTTTCCCTTAATCTCTTTTCACGGACGCTCCCGCTTTCCGAAGTACGACCGTATTCTGGTCGATTCAGGTTCGTACTAGCCTGCTTGCCATTCCGGTTCCTGGGGAAGTTCACTGGGCAAATGACTCATTAGCGTATATATCTCATCTGCTTCACTTGACGCGGCGAGCCCTCATTTTCTATTGAGGACGTTCTATCGCTCTGGACCTCTGGCCTACCCTCCAAAGATCCCTGGGGATTCCAATGTCGTCTGGTACAGATTTGGCTGCCCCTTTCTCGGTTGCGGGACCTTGCGCACTGCCCCATTACAGAGCCGGAATTCTTCTTTTTCCTCCCCTCGTTTTGTTTTTTTTCTCTCTCTTCCCTTCGCGTTTTTAACTTGTTGCATGGCCGTTCCCTGCCCAGCGCGCACTCGCCTTACCGAGTATCCTGGGCTAAACAATTTTTTTCTTGGTGGTATCGGCCATCTGCCGCGACTTCTCCGCCCCTCGCCATAGCCCTTGATGCTGCCTCCTTTAGCGGGACTCTTCTATTCTCTTTCCCCAATGATTTCTTTTCACAAGGTGCACCGTACCGGGGCGTGGACCCTTTTACTCGCTTCCTAAGGCATTTCAGAAGCTCTCTTTCCTTTTTGTCCCCGAGGTAGCGGTAGTGAAAACCTCGTGTGAGTTACGCGCTTTGGCTTTTTTCTCTTGAACCGTTTCGGCCTTGTTTTTGGTGCCTATGGGAGTCTAATTTGCGGCAGGATTCCGCCAGGTGGTTTTCTTTTTCCGCGCCTGCGAGTCGATAGTCCCGTCTCTGAGGCCTTTTAGCTTTCACGTTTGGGTTTTGACAAACCACAACCGTCTTCCCCCCAACCTTGAAAAGGATCCTTCTGCGCTTTCATGGGCACGTGACTGAAGCTCTCAGTGCTGAGAGCTTCAAAAGTGCAACCCAGTATGGGGACCGCTTGGAGGCGATTCTCTTCATTTCGGTACACTCCCCTGCAACTCTCGTCTACTCTGGGGGTGTCAGTACTGTTTATAACTATTGATTTTTTTAAGTTAAGACCCCCTTGCTTTGCTCGGTCAACTTCCTGCGAGGTGCTTTGGGGGGCAAGCTGTGGTTTTTTTTGTTTTTTTGGTGGTGGTGGGTCGGTGGGTTTTCCTTGTGACGACTTCTGGGCCTTCGATAGAGTGTCCTTGTTTTTCGGTTTGCTTGGGTTTGTCCTTATGACACTTTGGCTCTCTGATCCTTCTGGACCATTTTCTTGATTGCTTTGGCGACCCCCATGAACGTTAATCCTCGGCGGTTTTTCCCTCCTTTTTTTGTGTGGTGTGGCAATGGGAGTTTTTTCCGCTCCCACTTACTTTTTAGCAGCTCCTCTGTTCTTCACGCGATTCCATTTAACCTCACTGTCAAAATTCCATATTTCTACAGTGTCATGGGCCTGGTAGCGAATGCAATGCCAAGATTTTTTTTTCGCTCCCATTTCTTTCTTTGCTTCCCGTGCTTGCAACGCGAAATTAACGAGCAAATGAGCGACTTTTTTCTTATCAGGAGGTCTATCTTGCGCTGGTCGCTTCATGTTAAGAATCCCTTTTTCAGAAATCTCAGTAATCCTTGTCAATGAATATTTTGGTTCGGGCATCTTCCCCCCCCGTGGTTTTCTTTTGCCCTTCCCGACGGAGTCCGAAAGACGTCATATTTTTTTCCATTCGCACCTCTCACGTCGTTCTCCTGCCCTTTCGTCCGCCATTCTGGGAGAACGATTTGACTCGTCTCACTGGGCGTGTTCCCTAAGTTTTTTCCGACGTTCCGAGCTTTGGTTGGTCCACTCTGCCTTTGTTCCGACTTCTTTATCAAGTGAGGTTATCCTTTCCCTAGGTCTATTACTTTTTTTTTCTTTTTGGTTAGTCCTCACCCCTCCTATTGAGCCTTTACTGACATTTTTCAGAAACTTTTCTCCCGGCCTCGCCTCCTTTTGTGTCTTCATCCCGGTCTTGTTTGGCATTTTCTCGCAAGGAGAAAGAACTTGCTGCTTCCTTTTTTTCTCGGTACTTGATAATCCGTTACTACGGCTTCCCACCAACCCCTTCCTCCATCTTTTCCATCAAGGCTTTGTCTCGATCCTCACAACCGTCTTTTTTTGCTTGCCGTTAGTTGATAGAGTCCCCGCGGCGCTTCTCGACTATGTCTTTCGTTTCCCCCTCTCAGTTGCCCTTTTTTGGTCTCCCTTTCCTCTGGAGTTTTACGGGGATTGCCCTTTATCACGGACTCTTGGTCTTCCTCCCGATTTTAAACGTTTCCCTGGAATTTTGCCAGGGTTTATTTGAATCTTCCCCCAGTTCCGGAAGAATCCCTTTTTGTCCGACACTTTTCCTCCTTTTTCGCCGGCTAGGTTAACGAATTTATGCTCGGCCTTGTTTCTCTTCCCTCGGCTCCCCTTTTTTTTTCTTTGGGCGCGCGTTGTAAGGGACCAACCCGTCGACCTTTTGACTGTTGTGCTTTTCTTGCTCATCCTCCATTTTGTAGCGACTTAGCGTCGCGGCCCCCTCTATAAGAGCCTCCGCTGAAATGGATCTGCACTCGGCGCCTTCTTATTTTTTCCCTCAACCACCAGACTCTCGAAGCTGAATTAGTTGAACGCAACAGCCGAGTTGGCGCCCTTTTTCCTATAAAGTTCTTTCAGCGACCTCCAAACTCTTCTGAGGCCTGCCTTCTCTTTTTATGATGCATTGGCCGATATACTCCGTCAACGTCCAGTTTTGCAATCTCTGACCTGTCGCAGCTAATAACTGCTCGGCCCGGCCATTCCTGTCAGCTCTATAATCCCAAGGTTCCCCACGCGGGCAGACGCTATATGACTAGGTCTGTTATTGCGCGCTCACGCGCCTCTTCTTTTTCATTACGTTGTTTTTTTTGCTCTCGATTTTTTTCTTTTTCTTTTATGCCCCTACCCTTTTCAATTTTCCACAATCTGATGTCCAGGTTCTTCTTTTTCTCTTTTTGATGCGGGGTCCTTGTGCGATAACTGACATTCCCGCTCCCATTTTCCCCCGTTAAGTTGATTTCCCTTTTTTCCCAGTAAGGTCACGATGGCCTGTCATCCCCTTCTTTTTTGCTTGGCGCTGACGGTGAGCTAGCTTAGTTCTGCCCCCTCCTGTTTTGTTCAACGATTTTTTCAGCCTCTCTTTTTTTTGCGCCAGCTCCGTTTTGGAATTGGATAAAGTTCTTTGCTGGTTCTTTTTTCTTTTTTTCTCTTCATGCGGCTTTCGCTCAGCGTATTCCAAATTCTCCGCCCCCCCACATCAGTCGTCGGTTGACACCTCAAGCTCCTTTCTTTACTCAAATACCCCCCTTGGTGCCGTCGAAGCGAAAAAATTCTCGAGCCTTCGGCGACCCCCCTTTCTACGGATGTCTCCTCAGCGGGACCATGACGCTCCGAGCCTCCTCTTCTTTTCCGGGTCTCTGTGCTTTTGATTTCTTTCGAATGAATCTTATTAGAATCCCGTCAGGAAATTCCTCTCGTCAGCACCCGTAATTCCACTTATGATGGGTTCCCTTCCCCCCCGGAACAATCTTTTTTAGCCTACGCTAGAGATTTGCGAGCTTCGTGGCCGCCCGTCCTCGGTTCCTCTTTTTATCTACGAAGTTTTCCTTAAGCCCTAGCGTTTTTTTGTGGCTTGGATTTCGTTTCGGTTTTTAAAGAGTCTTCGCTGTTATGTGTTGCACCTTATCCCTGATGACTCACGTTCCCCGCCAAGTCCGGTCCCGGCCAGTTCGCGTTCCGGTTGTTTTTTTTTGGCGCGGTGGTTGTTTTTTTGTGGTCTCTTTTTATTGGACGTCCTCGCGACATTACAACTGCCCTCTCCCCTCGGATTCGCTTTTTTGAGCGTTCATACCGGGCGTAGCTAGTCCTTTTTCTGTTGAGCACTGTGTCGTCGGCCGGTAAATATCCGATTCCGGGAACCACCCCTCTTCCACCTTGAACAAAGCGATTTTTATTTTTTTCCTTTTTTTTTTTTGTTTTTTTTTTTTGTTTTTTTTCCTGATTTTTTTTTTTTTTTTTTTTTCGTTCTTCCCCCTTTTTTTTAGCTAGTTGGATCGCGTTCGACGCCCGACAAATTAGTTGTCCCGCGAATTTCGTCCTGGAGGCTCCCCGGTTTTAGTTTTTTGATAGTGATTTGTTTCCTTTTTGAATAAACCGCGGGCATTTTGCACAACTCCCAACGTTTTTGAAGATGGCGACCCTGTCGTTTTGATAACCAGTCTCTGCATCATCGAGTTTTCCGATCGATACTTTTTCCCGGGCTCCAGAGCCCTCGTTTTCCCGCAGTCGTAGTTCTTGTGGCCTCTTGCGTGTGCAATTTCTTTCGTCAGTGAACTTTTTTTTGCCAATTTTGTCGCTCATCGGCCGTCCTTTTTTGAACACGGATCTGCTTCCCAATTTTCATGGATCAGCTGTCAATGTGAACCCCGCTTTTTCGTCTTTTTTTTTTTTCTCGGGCCCTCTCCCTTTCCTCCCACCACCCAGTTTTAACCGCTTGGGTATTCATTTTTAAAGAGTCATCCCCCATTCCCTCCTTTCGGTTCGGCCTCTCTGTCATCTCGTTTTTGCCGCCCAATTCAAATTTCCAAATCACCCGCGTTCATTACGAAGGCCTTAATTCCCCCCTATTTAAAGTGAGAGAATCACCCCCCCCGTGTTCCCGAGTTCCATTAAGTCCCTACGGGTTCTTGCCTCCAAAATTTACTACCCCTTTATCATTAAGCGAGTTTGAATATTTCTTTTAACCCCTTCATTTTTTCTTTCCTACAAGTATTCTTCCCCAAATACTTTTTTCCATTTGAGTCTTTGACCCATATACGGCAAATCACATTAAGCGCAGACCATCCTTTTTTTTGGCCTGGTTTTGTTTGTCTTTGCTCTGGACTCAAACCAGGCCTATTTTTGTCTAAATCTCCAGGCGCGTCCGTAATTCACCGCCATTTCGCCTTTTACTTTTCTCCATGGTCGCCCCACGCATCCTCAACTGGTTTACATGGACGCCCCACTTAGCCTGCGTACTTTTAGTTCACGGTGAAGTTCTACCCTTTCAAAAAGCCCGGCTTTCCTAGTCTGGAGGAGCGGAATGTTTTGCATGCCGCGTTCCCTCATTCTTGCATTCTGTTCAACAGACATGAGCGCTCCCAGAACATCGTTTCCGCGAACCTTTCGCGAATCCCTTTGCTATGCGGACGGACTCTTTCCTCGTTTGGACGATACCCTCCCGTTAATGGGCCTTACCCCGGACTGTTCCGGTCGAGTTCGTTCTTCGGGCTGTCCTTTTCACATTTCCTGCCATTTACACCGCGCTTAACTCCTCTCTTTAAACTCCTCACTCCGTTTTTTTTTTTTTTGCTCGGGTTGTTTTTTTTTCATTTCAGGCCCTGCCGCCGCGCCTCGTAAAGCGCATCGTACCCGAGACGTCCATTGGAAACCCATTTTTCTTTATCGTCCCCCCGAGGTCCCTATCTCTTATCTCCTCGCGCAGCCCCGTCCTCTCCACCTTTATTCTCCCTCTGGTTAGTCAGACGCTGTTTCCGCGATCCTGATCCCAATGATCTGTGCAGGTGCACTGGTCACGGGTTCGTCCTTGACTTCTCCCACCTCTTCCATCCCGTACATACCAGAATGCCCGGTCTTTTTGTTCTGATGTTTTCCGTCAGTGAACGGAGAGTTCTTTACCGTCTGGATTAACAGTTTTGATTTCCGCGGGCTGTGTTGGACCTGTAAGGCTAGTCTGTTTTGCTTAATCTTCTTTCAAGTCTTTTCCCCACTCGCGCCCATTTAGCGTATATCTAGACACCCTCTAGGATTCCCTTTTTATCTTCCCGGGTTCGACCCCACACCTAAAAAAAAAAGGGAAAGATTTAATTCTTCCTTTAATTTGTTGCTCCTGAGTGCTATATCCCTTGCATGAGCTTTTTTCCCCCCCTTAAACCCCCACAAGTATTTTCACGAAATACCTGTTTCTTTTTCGATCCTACACCTTTCTTACCCATCCCCTCCCCGCTCGTTTTTTTCTGTGTTAATGTGCATAATATCTTTTATTTTTATAAGACACTTTTTTGATGCCGGTCGAATGCACACGTCGTTTTTGGTTGTGGATTTCTTTCGATACTTGCCCCTTCGATAGTCTTCTCTTTCTTGTTGTTTTTTTTTAGTTGTCGCCTTGGGCGTTTTTCCGATTTCCAGTGGCTACACGCAATGTCTTACAAGTGTATTTGACGCGTCGACTGATTTGGGTCCTGCCCGCTTCGTTTACAATACCTTTGACAGTGGTGCCTGGCACTGTTTTTTCCCGTCCTACCAATTCCATGACGCAGACCTTTTTTTTCTTTCACACTTTTCGACGCATGATCCATTTCAGCAAGTACGGACCCTGAAATCCGTGGATCAGTTTTCCTGACTGGCCGATTGAGCCCCTCAAAGATGGTTTTCTCATCATTGCATTGCGTCGTTGCTTCCTGATTTTCCCGATCTAAATTTCCCCGACCTTTCACTGATCTTCCAGAGCGTGACCGTGCGGCTACTCAGGATCGCTCCTGCCTTGTCAGCCCCCCCTCTTTCTAGTACTCGACTTCGATGCTTCCCCTCGCGGTTACAGCGATCCTTTCGGTCGCGCATGTTCTTTCCCAACGTTGTTGAGTTTTTGCCAGGCTCCGCTGGTAAGTCGAACCGCGTGTCACTCGAAATCACCTAATCCCTCACCTTCCTTGAAGAGATGGCCGGCCCGTGAGCAACCTCGCGGGATCACGATTCTCGATTTCTCGGGCGTGGCGCTTTCTAGCCGTAAGCTCCGTTCCTTCTTCTTTTGATGGTCTCTCGAAAATTCTCTTTGTTCACGCGCGTGGAGGGGGTGTTCCCGTTACTCGTTCTCTACTTTTAGCCACTCAGGTTGCATACGCACCACGTCTTTCTATCTCGCTCCGCTTTCTTCTGTATTGATACAGTCTTCTTCATCCGCCGCGTGTGTGATTCCTGCTAACTGCCTTGTCGGACTTCAGGAAGTTCGTCCCCCCAATGCACTGTAGTCTCCCGCTTCGACCAACACGGTTCCTGTTTCCGTATTCATCCTGGACATAAGTCCTTAACCTACATAGCAAGACATCTGTTTCCCATCCGTCGGCCGTTGGATCCCGCCCCCCTCAACAGAGCTGGTGGTCCTGAGATCCTCTTCGGAGCTTGCTCGAATCGGAGCTTGATTCCGAAGAGTCGTTTTCCCTAGCAGTTGCGCCCTCTTAGCGGTCTTTCTACTTGGGGGTTTCTTTATTTTCCAGGTTTTCCCTCATTCCTTCATTACGGGGTCCGGCCGCCTCTTGAAACGGTTCCCTCTCCCCTATCGTTCCTCTCAGATGATCTCTCCCCCGCGAAAGATAGAACCAGAGAAAGGATGATAATGACAGTCTCCTAATTTGCGCTATACACTTTTCGCCCGATTCTAGACGTTCTTTTCCTTTCCTACGCTTATGCTCGGCCCATTGGTTATATTTAGACTGTCTTCCAGTTGTCTTTCTCTTTGGATTTTGGTGTCTTTCCGCGGTTCTTTCCCCCCAACCTTGACTCTTGGTTGCCTTTTTGTGGCGCTTCAACTCATTTCTGAGACTCCCTACGAACTGGTCAATCTCTTAAAGCTAAAGAGATGATTTTTCCCTTGCTCTTCCCTCATGGACTTCCTGAGCTTTTTTCTTTCGCAACCCCCCTACCATCGATCTGAACTTTCACTCCCTTCTTTGCTACCTCAGGGCTTCGCTCCCTGTCTTTCTTTCGACATCAAAACGCTTTATGAGATCTTGCTTCCGGATGCCTGTTGAGATCGACCTAAGTCCCCCCTCCCTTCTGCTCCCCTCTAACTGTTGCGAGACCCTGCCGGCAGGGTCTCCCTCCAATGTCTCCCTCCCCTTTCCCCCTCTGTCTTTTTGACCAAAAAAATTTTTTTGATCCTGATTTTGTTTTGGGGAGTCGCGAAAAGAACCCAGACTCGTCTTTTTCTCTTCTTCGGTTTGTTGTTTTTCGATGTGTTCTTTCGATTTCAGCCAGACTTGTTTGCGCAAATCGTCTCACCCCCTCGGATGCCTACTGATATTCTTGCTTTCTCGTTTTCTTCTTGTAATTCTTCGCGGGCATCCGAGACCTCAATGTCGTGAACTAGGTATTCCTTGCTTTACGTTCACGATAATGTGCGGTATG
>Ga0179593_1393148_pt1 | contig 10594 bp, 16 predicted proteins | sample CZODoug2_1_08_16_FD_185931 | JGI IMG/M metagenome (GOLD analysis project Ga0179593, IMG submission 185931) | Vadose zone soil fungal communities from Angelo Coast Range Reserve, California, USA - CZODoug2_1_08_16fungal (PacBio error correction) | ecosystem: Environmental > Terrestrial > Soil >... | reverse complement strand
CATTGCATCTTCCCTTCCCGAATTTCCCCCTCTTTCAAATTTTCTCCCCCCTTCATCGCCTTCATATCCCCCCCCCCCTTTCCTTTCTAGCTTACTTTTTACTTGCGCTAATAGTATCTAATATCCTACTCATATCCTTTCTACTCTCTTACGGCCCCCCCCCCCCCCGCCCCCCCCCCCCCCCCCCCCCCCCCCCCCCGAAAACACTTTTAGTAGATCTCTGTAGACTCCCTGACAACCCCCCAACTCAAGTCCCTCTTCCCTTATAAAGAAATATGGATTTTAGTTCTTTCCAGCAACGCTTCCAAAAGATTCTACTGTTATTATGCATTGTCTCCCACCTCTCCCCCTCCGCAACCTTTTAGACTGCTTTTGCCTGAGTCCCCCCTTTTATAGTCTATCTTTCCCCTGCACTCTTTTAAACAATACTTTCATCTGTACGATTCTTTTTTTTGATATCTTAATCAAGTCTCTTGCCCTTTTTCCAAATGTCCCCTTCCCCCAAAAGCGATGATTTCCCCCCTTATTGATTCCAACGTTGCCGATTAGTTCTGGCTCCACCTCAATATCTCCCACCTAAAGAAAACCCCTAACTTCTTCGTTTCCTCTCATCCCTCTACTCCCCGAGGAGCCACCCGGTGGCCTTTTCCCCTTGACGTGAAGTTTGACTAGGCCCTGAGCTCTCGTTCCTTCAATCCCCTTTACCACTATCTTTCCCCAGTAGTATCGGTCTGGGGATCCTTTTTGTAGCCCAATGATCGCCAACTTCCTTCCGTTTTCGTTATTATACCCCCAATGTGATTACCTTTACATTTCTCTTAAACTCTATTTTCCCCCCTTGGAACTGCCCCATTTGGCCACATCCCCGACGCACGTGGACCCTTCTTTGTGTGGCTGGGTTGTCGGTATGTCGCATTGGTTTTTAAATTAACTTTTCCCCCCGATTTTCTTGTTTATAGGTTTTTCCGCCGATCATTTTGTACCCCCTCGATAGAAGTATTCTTATTTACATTTTGTTTATACCCCCTCCCCCCCGGACCCATCTGCTTCCCTTTAGGTGGTGTCTTTGTCTGGCGCCACTATGGCCTCCCCCCCCGCTTTCTCAGCTTTGTCACTTGGTAGTTTATCCCGTCACTCTCTGTGCCGCTTCCCTTATTCCACATAGTGAACATATACCTTTCTCATAATTCATCTTATTGATACTCTATCCAACTATACTTAACCCCCCTTATTTCTTCATTCTACTGCCTTTTTCCCCGACCTCCTTTGTACTTTTCCCCCATATCTATAATGTCTAGACCTTTTACTTTCGGCAAACTGAAGGGTTTGCGTCCCTTACCTGTCCCCCCACATACTCACCCCCCCCCCCTTCTTCTTTATTGGTTAGAGACCCCTTCATCCAAAGCCCACTCAGGTCTTCACTATTGAGTGTATTTTCCCCCACCAAAAGACTGGTTGTATAAAGCACATGTTCATAAACCTCATCCCTGTCATTACCCCCCCATTTACCCCTGGCTTTTGGAGAGAATGCTGATTTCTTTTTCTTGTAACCCCCCAAGCAATTTCTAATCATGACTCCCCCCCCTTCTTCGCTGAGGCTTTTCTTGTTGGTTTTTGTTTTCTTTTTTTAACCCCCTCCCCGATGTATTACGGTATTGTCCCCCCCCCATGGCTTTTGCCCTAGTCCCCAGCCTACTCATTTGGAGTGTCCCGGGAGCCTCTTATTCACTCCGTCTGTTCTTATTACGGGCTTCCACTGTAAGTGGTTCGTTGGTCTTGAACGCCAGCCGATTTCCTGGTATTTTTGGATTTTTTTGGTTCGGAGACCCTTGGGGTTGTTTCGTTACTGTTTGTGCTCAGAATTGGTAAACTGTCTAATAATGGATTTTTACTTGTGTGGTTTGTTGGGCCCCCTGGCACCTGAATACTGCATTTGTTTCCCCCTTTGTTCATGATTTTTCCTATTTCTAATTCAGGTCGACCACTAAGAACCATTCCTTCCCCCACAATTTACCTAATCCATTTAAAACGATCCCCTTTTCCCCCCGCCCGCGATTCTCTCTTTTGTTTGTCTTTCGCTATGGTGAAAAGTCACTTTCTCTTTCCTTCTATCAGTTTGTCAGGAAGGCCAGGTTATCGAGGGAATCATGTTTTGCCCTGTTCCCTCATCCCCCCCAATTCCCTTTGCCCCAATGTCCTGACTTTGTTTCTTTTCCCGACCACACAACACGGGAACCCTACTTTTTGAGCCCCTCGCGAACACTAAGTCCTTGTTGTTGCCAATCTCCCGTTTTTCTTCCTGGAAGACCCTCCTTCTTGAAGTCTCCCACTTCCCCCAAATCCCTATTCGTACTTTCACTTTTTTTTTACAGATACCCTTGTTTTTTAGCTTTTTTAGACCCCTCCCTACCCACCCCCCCACTCGTCCTCCGTCTCCCCCCCCAGCCTGTTAAAATCTTCCTTTTATTGCTCCCTTTTTTCTTAGATCCTCCCTAATCCGCCTCTCAAGCACCATTAGTTCCTTTGTACAAGAGTATTAAGTCCCTTGTCATTTTTCCCCCTAGAAGTTCTTTTTGTTTGTTGCAGACTACGCATTCCGGCCTCCGCTTTCCGTATGATTACACCTTTCCTGCCTTGATTCTGTGCGCTCCAGCGATCCCTAGTCATTCCTACGTCCCCCCCTTGTTTGCCTTTCAAATTGAATTAAAAATAACTCATCTGAAATTGTCCCCCATTACCAATCTTAAAAACTTTTTGACACCTCCCCTCCTTACCCCTAATTAGCCCTTCAGGCCTGCCTACCATGTCCAATCCACATTATTAATACTTTCCATTCCTATTCCATATACTGTATTTAAGAGTGCGCAAAACTTCAGAATTTATAAATCACGACCCCCCCCCCCTAGTTTTCTTAACTCCTTCAAGTATGTTTGCATAGCCACCAGAACTGGCCTCACCACCGCCTCCATCCCTCTGTGTCAAATCCAGCGTTAAACTCCCTTTTCCCTATCAAACTCCGCGATCAAAGGGAGTCACCCTGCTCTTTATTTAAACTTCAACCCCCCCCCTGTCTATTATTATTTCTGATTAGACCCCGTCCCTTCCCGCCCCCCTTTTCGCATTAATGTCGTCCGCCCCCATTTATAGTTCCGATACCCATGGCTTGGCCTATTTCAAACCTCTTTTTAAAACCCTCCAAACAGGGTGGCCCCTCACAGGATTTGGGAAAATCTACCACAGTCCAGTTCCGCTTTTCCCGCCCCCCTTCTTATCCTCTTGACCCTTTGCGCCCGCTCCGATCCTTTCTTTCCCATCCCCCCCCTCCCAACATAGTCCTCGGAGACGATCCATACCCAGTAACGTTAGACCCTTCTATTATGCTTTTTTGATATCTAGTTCGTAGTTGTTGTAGGACTAATCCGAACTTTGCCCCAGCCACCTGTTACTCCCCCCCCCGGTTCCCCTCTTTTAAAAACCTCTTTATTGAGGACCCAAGAAGAAATCCGACATGAGAATGGGTACGCGCCCTCCTACTTTTTCAACCTATCCTAACGTACCCATTATAAATCCCTCCCATTATGGCCCCAAAAACGCTTAATTGACCATCTCTTTCCTCGGTATTGCTTCTTTTTAGTCTCGACCCCCAATTCATCTAACCCCCCTTTTTGCTGTCATTGTATATCCAATACTTCCCCCTATCCTTCTAAATGATTTCGTATATTCCTCAACCATACTGCTCTATAGTACCCCAATCTAAGCATTCATCCCCCCGTTCGATATTTAGAATAACTCTTGATATTGATACATTATTCCCCAACTTTAGCGATTCTCCATCCCAGCATGCGAATTATGCTCAGGACTTGATTCTTTTAAGTGCCTTTCCTTTTGCCCTTTCTCCACCTCCTCTTAAACGGCTTGCAACAACCTACGCATTCTAATAATCCGTTTTGTGTCCCCCTTCTAGTGGGCGCCTGTAACCTGTCCCAAGGAGCCAACCCAATCCTAATCCCAGACGCGGGGCGTCTTTGGTTCGGCGGCGTTGTCCTGTTCTAACTTGGGGGTTGGGGTCCCCATCTTTCTTCCCTCCCTTCAATTAATTATTACCCAGCTTCCCGCGGCAATTCATACCCACTTTCCTACGCTTACCTACTTTTTGACCTTCGCTCCTCGATCCATCTCCCTTACGTTCTTCTAATTCTCTTCCTTCTACCCCTTAGCTTATCTTTACGACCCTCCTTATCTCCATACCCAATTGTCTAAGCCCCTTCCCTTTCTCACCGCCCCACCCCATTTTCTATGTATTACTTTCTCATGTATTTATCCAGTCCCTGCTCCCATACCCCTATTAGATTATATGACCTTTCCGTCCCCCCCTCTAACCCCCCATAAAATACATTTTTCTCTTCCTCTTTTACATACAGCATATCCCTTCAAATCTTTCTCTCTTTCTTCCCCTTTTGAATAATTTTTTATTCAGTCTGTACGATTTCTCTTCTTTGTTTGCTTCGGTTGATGCGAATTGCGTCTTTTACCTTTCCCAATCTTTCAAGTGCAGTGATTGTTTGTTATTCACCTTGTGGTTTCATTGGTGTCTTTGATTATTGGGACTTAGTCCTCCCATCCTTCGCGAGATGCTACTAAAGATATGTATTATGGCTTTTTCTCTACAATGTACTTACCCCCCATGTGACATGTTTGCCAGAGGACTCCCCACTTTTCCCAGGATTGCCATGTTAGTTAGTTGGAAAGGAGCTCTGTTCCCTTCCCAAGCTGGCTCCACTATATTCAGTATTCCCTTTCGTTTGGGGTATGAGTGCGGTTTTAGAAGGATTATCCACCAGCCCTTAATGTGACTTCTTCAACCCTGTTTTTTAACATCTCGTCACTGAAACCCACCGTTTCCTGGGCCAACTATAATGTGCCGACCTATTCCCTTTCCGCCCGGGCACCCCTATTGGTGGGGGGGCGGTTTTCCCTTTGCTTACTCCAGAGTCCCCTTTTTGAATCCAATTTCCTGTGTATAGTTTAAAATCTTCTTCCCCTTTCCCACCTTTGATCGCCCTGTCGTCTTCCCGTCAAAGATGACACAATCTGATTGCCTTTAGGGTGGGGCTTCTGATTGTTTCACCCCTCCTGACCCAAACCTCAAACACGACCCCCGTTCTTGCGTTTTTCCCAAGTAATGGTCCTCCTCTTCCATATTATACCCAGGAGGGAGTCATCATGGTTCGCTCCCCATGTTCTGACGTTATCACACTCCCCCCCCCACCCCCCCCTACACGCCCCCCCCCCCCCCCGGCCCCCCCCCCCACCCTAAACCGACCCCGCTCGGTCACACACACTCATCCGCCCCGCCCCCCCCCCCCCCCCCCCCCCCCCCCCCCCCCCCGACCCCCCCCCCCCCCCCCCCCCCCCCCCCCCCCCCCACCCCCACCCCCCCCCCCCCCCCCCCCCCCCCCCACCCCCCCCCCCCCCCCCCCCCCCCCCCCCCCCCCCCCCCCCCGCCCCCCCCCCCCCGCCCCCCCCCACCCCCCCCCCCCCCCCCCCCCCCCCCCCCCCCCCCCCCCCCCCCCCCCCCCCCCCCCCCCCCCCCCCCACCCCCCCCCCAGTAGATTTTTTTTTTCAATAAGTCTTTTACCCCTATATTTTAAGTTTTTCCCCCCACTTTACTCCTTTCATTATTTTGCCTTTTTTGGCAGGGGTCTAGGCACTAAGGGATCTATAGGCCGTCGTAGCCGGATTTTGGAATAATTTACTGCCCACCGACTCTACTTCTGTGCCACCCCCTTTTTTTGAGTTTTTCTGATGTTTATTATGTCTTCCACCAACCCACGACTGGTATAGCTTTCTATACAATCCTGAAACTATTGTCCTTCCCCCAAAGGGGCCCCCTCCTGGCGGAGGTTCGTTCTACCCACTTACTTCCCACTACTCTACTCCATCCTCAGTTTGATAGCGGCTGCGGTTTTGTCCATTTGGCGGTCTAAAAGCTGCACGCCTTGCTTAGCTGTATATATATATTGTCCCCCTTTAGTGCTACATGCGTTTTTTCATTGTTATGTTCGTGTTTTTGCCTAAGGGTCTCCTTACCCCTCCCTTTTATACTCGCGTTCCACTTCAGCCTTTTTTCTAAGTCCTCAGAAAGGACCCGAGCGTCTTTTTCTCCCTACGAGTTGTTTCCCTGTTCTGGGGTGTTTAGCAGTTCATAAACCTGGTTCCCTGTCAAACTGCTCACAATGTTTGAAATTGCTTTATTGTTATCTTCCCTTAAGGAGTGATTTCCCCCAACCGTCTATAAACGCCTTCCCCAAGATAATAACTCCCCGATACCAATCTCATCCCTTTTTCTCTTTCTTTCACCCTCCATCCGTTGTTTTTCTCTCTTTTCCGAACCTGTTTTGGATGAGATTGTCTTTGTGATAGGCATTCCAGTACATTGTTCAAGGCCAGGTTTCCGAATTAGTGTCTCCCCGTCCTGTAAGACACCTCCAATGATCCCCCCTTTCAGTATTCCCCCTTTTACTTTGGGCCTCACCCAAAAAACGCCTCATCACCCCGTCTCTTCTGTTAAAAACTCGACCCTCCTGTCCTTCGGCTGTTTTGCAATCTACAGAAGCTCTGTCTCCTTCCTTCTGACTTCCTCTTCGCCCCTTTCCTCCCCTCCAATGTCTTTTTCGCCGCCCGCCCTTTGACCTGTTTCCAGGTTTTATAAAACACATTACCTTTGTTTTGCGCCTTTTTAGACCCCTCCACCCCAAACCACATCTACTCTTCAACCGTCTGTTAATAACTCTCCCTGTTCCTCCCATGTTTACTTTGAAATTTATCTCCCATACCTCCTCCCCCCCCGTCCCCCCCCCCATCCTTTGCGTGTCCTCCGTACCGTGTATTTTTTATCCAACCTCCGTGGTGTTGTTGCAGGACATATCGCCTCCCCACTCAATATGACCCTTTCCAGTTAGGTCTTTGGTGGGTTCAGTCGTTTTTTAGCAGACCCCGTCGGGCCGTGCTTTCTGATCCCTAGGATTGACTAAATCTTAAACCCTCCCCCGCAGTCAAAATAATTTTATCGCTTCCTCCCACACCCTGGTAAAAATGCATTATTTCTTGACCCACTTTTCCAAACCTGACCCTAAATATTTGTTAATTTAGTAATAATAGGCCTTTCTTGTCCCTGTTTAATTTTCACCTCCTCATAAGGATATTTTTTCGAATACTTGCGCAAAAGTCTCGACTTAACCCTCCCTGATTCTCAAAAGCTTTACTTAAACTTACAAGTATTTTTGTCCTTCTTCGCCTAAATGTCCTCACCCACCTTCCCCTCAGATTTGTGTCCAAGTAAAATGTGACATATACACTACAACCCAGACTTCTCCCAAGTGGCCCAAACTCCATCCCAAAAATTCCCCTTACGTTTCCTCATTCCTTCCCTTCCCCAAATGCCCCATAAGTAGCACCCGCCCCCCTTCCCTCCCCCCCCCCTCTTTACATTTGTCTGCCTTTCCCTGTCGGCCCCCCATTACTGATCTACCCCCCCTTTTCAGTGACAATTTACCTGTTCCCCAACATTTTTTCATTCCCCGGTGTATTTTTGATTGTCAACCCCCCCTTTTGGTTTTTGTGCCTCTATTGTCGGCGACGGCGCTTCGTGGCTAAGCTGAATATAGTGTCTGCCCCCCCCACCGATTGAACGAGCGCCCCCTCCTCCCCTATCACCTGTCCCTTTTTCCTATATACCCTTTGCTTGTGTGCGAGACCTTTATTTCATTTTACCCGTTAGTCACTTGTTAGAACCAATGATGCTTCTTGATATCTAGGGTCTTGCTTTTTTTTTTTATTGCAACCCTTAATCTGTGTTCCAATTTCCTGTAACTTGCGTCCTAGCAATCCACACTTGTGCCCTTTTTTTTATTTTTCCTTAACAGCCACCCCCCGCTTTGATTAACCCGCTCATGCTCTTTTTCGGTTCTTTTTGTAAATAAGAATAGCCCTCACCCTCCAAGTCGCGCTCTCCTTTTAACTATTGGTGGTGATCTTGATTTTTCCCCCGCTTATTATGTACGCCTCATCCCGCGTTACCCCTTGATGCACGTTGTCGCCTCCTGCTAACCCCTGAGGAGTGTCCAACCCCGCTTCCTATCCCCTCATTTCTTGCCGTTTGTAGAATGACATCCCCCTATTTCCTTTTTTTTTAATGTTTTGCGCATTCATTTGATACCCCCCCCATCAATATTATCAAAGGGTTCTTACTTCCTTTTGCCCATCTTATTGATAATTTCCATATATTATTCAACGAAGCATCCTCCCCTGACGCACGAATATTTGAAGAGAGGCTTCCCCTCTATCTTCCCTATTATCTCTGCCCCAGTTCGTAGATTCTAGCCCTCCCGATTTCAAGGCTTTTTTTTCGCTTTGGCCTTTTACTTAAGCCTTTTTCCCATTAAAAATTTTCTTTAAGTTTCTAAAATTGCACAACACCTTCTTCTTTCCTCTCCTCTTTTTCTCTTTTTTTTGTTATATTAAACTTACCACTCCTTTTTCAGGTTGTTTCCCAAACACTTCTTGCAAAATCCATCGAAATTCATACCTCCTTTCTATCCAGATACTTTGAATTGCTAATTCGAGTAAGCATATATTTTGTATTCGGTAATTATTTCGTTCTCTCTTATTAAATTTATCTTTACGCCCAATAGACTCTGATCTCAATCTAAATTTTTTGCTTCCCCCGACCCTCCCTTTCTCTTACCCTTGTAGGATGCAGTCTTGTCTATACCATTCGCTCCAAGATTACCTAAGATTCGCTTTCATATGCCTGTTTTTTATTTTTTACAAAACTATATACTCCCCCCCAAAGGCTGATATAGCTTTTTTCCCATCTCCTTCGTTACCTATAATGTTCTCCCCTCTATATGCCTCCCCGTTCTACTGTACCCAGGTTCCCACCCCAATACTCGCCCTACTTCTTCTTTCACCGACATTCTTCCTCCTTCTTCTATCCTGAATTGAACTTTAAATCCCCTCCTTTCCCCTAGTTGTACCACAGACGTGATTTTCTCAGCAACCAGTTGCGCTTTAGCCAAGAACTAATACTCTCCTCCTCCTCCCCTTAATATATTTCCTGACTTACTCCCAAACATCCCGGAACCGCCCCGATCGCCAAGGTGGCCCCTGATTGATGTGGGCTTTTGGAGATATCAGGTTGTTTATTCCGGCGACACTATATTTCTCTTCTTTTCCTCTTCAGCCCTGATGGTGTCTAAAGTGATTATCCCCAACTGCCCCATTCCTAAACCTTTTTCCCATGTTTCCATTGTCAGCTGAAACTCCCCCCATTCTTCTCCCCATCAGGTGAAACTATAAATGTGGCCTCCACCCTTCCGTCCCACACAACACTCGCCCAAAGTCTTTTTTTGCTGGCCCCGCTTCCCCCCCGCCCGTGTTCGGTGTCTATATTCCCTCACCCCCCTTTGGCCCCCGAAAGTTAATTGAATTTCCCCGTTTCCCTGATGTCCAGTTAAAATGCCGGGTCCGCATGTTGTCTGCCTTCGGGGATAGTAAATGTGTTAAGTTTATATTCACATGGCTTTCGCCCCTATCTGTTGCCCTGTTGATTGTTCCACCGGTTCTTTTGGTCCGGGGGGCAGTTTGTTCGCTTCCCCCCCAGCCACCTGTCAATTATTACAACACCCACCGCTTTTATAAGCAGGTTTATCCATTTTCCTCTTTTTCCACTATCTCTCCCGTCCTCTTACCATGATAATTACTTTATAACCCTGTTTTCTTTTCCCCCCATTACCACCCCTACTCCATATTAAACTCCATTAGGATTTCTTCCCTCTTTCAACTGACTAATCAATTTTTTCATTCCTCCTGAAGTGATTCTAATTATTTCCCCAATTTTCTTGTCCAACAGTATATGGTTTTTTTCCTAGTCCCCTTGTTTACTAAGGGATCTGATAGGCAGGTCAACCGGCGGCGGCTTTCTAATCCCCCCAAAGACTAACTTCCGGGTCCGCTCTTTCTTTCCCTGACGGCGGAAACCCCCACCCCATTTTGTATTACCCATTCCCCCTTTTCACTTATGATTTCACCCCCCCCAAAATTTGCTCCATGGTTTTTTAGGTTAGGTAGTTGGCAATTCCCTTTCTACACCGCCACACATTGACTCCTTTTTCCGCGTAGGTTGTGCGTCTGCTTGGTTTCTTGATGCATTTTTTCCCCAAAATTTTCCACTTTATTGTAAAAACAATCCTCTTTTCTTCCTTCCTCATTTGATTGGCGGTTCGGGAGAGTTGGGCTCAATCACTTCTCCAGTCAAGGCTTGTTCCCTTATCGGCTTCCACTCCTATTTTCTTTTTCCTCTCCGACGCCCAATTCGGAGTGGTTGCTAAGCCTCGCCCTTTGTCCCATGGATGTTTCCTTTGTTTCATAAACAGGTCACTAAGTCCCGCCTCTCCTTTTTTTACCACCGTTTGTTGCCCGTTATTTGTGATTAGGAGTGATTCTCTAATGTACTATTGGCCCACTCTCTCCCGTTCAATTCCTGTCCTGCTTTAACCCACACGATAAAACAATCACAGGTATGTTGCACTTG
>Ga0179593_1359440_pt1 | contig 10594 bp, 10 predicted proteins | sample CZODoug2_1_08_16_FD_185931 | JGI IMG/M metagenome (GOLD analysis project Ga0179593, IMG submission 185931) | Vadose zone soil fungal communities from Angelo Coast Range Reserve, California, USA - CZODoug2_1_08_16fungal (PacBio error correction) | ecosystem: Environmental > Terrestrial > Soil >... | reverse complement strand
TCGATCCGGTGCCGGCCCCAGGTTGTCCCCCTTTTTAATCCTCTCACTCTCCGGATTGGGCGACTGCTTATTCCGTCGCGCGAGGTCCACGATGCCTTCCACGCCTACCGTCAGGCAGCCACCCAGTGTCCTCGTCCTTAGGGACTTTCCTCGCTACCCCCGGCGGCTGTTTGTTCCCCCGAATTCAGTAACCTCATTACAAGTGCGCGTCTCTCTTGTCATGAAAATACATCCTTTCTCTTCTCAACTGTCCGATGATTTTCCCTCGCGACGCTCTACAATGTTGGCGCACTCTAGGTATGTGCCTGTTCAGTCCCCAGGCTCAGCTCCTCTTTGCAGCCATTTTCCCTTGCTACCTTGATTTTTTCCCGGCGGTTTATTTTTTCGAGACAGTGTCCGTCCCTGTCGAATGCCACGTGCTTCGCCCCCGTTGCCCTTTTCCCCCTCGGAATCCGGTTTCCCCGGATTCAAATCATTCCGGGCGTCCGACACTGACCCACTCGAACCACGGGCCCCTTCCCCGACTTTACTTCTTTCGGGCATCCGGGATTAGTAAGGCCTTCTGTGTTTCATGTCCAAAATCCCCCTAACGTATCGTTGCCATTGACTTTCCCTCGGAGGTTTTTTTTGCGTTTCGCACCGCTTCCCGGTCCCCATGAAAATTCTATGGGGTACACGCGATATCGGCGGTACTCTATCCCCCCACGACCCATCTGGTCCCTGCCATCCTACTTTTCTCTTATTGACGTCAATCGCCCTTCTTATCATCTTACTCTGATTACTCCCCGAGGGAGCTACGCAGTCTGGGCCATTGGATTTTTAGTTACCTCAAAGATTTCCTAGCCGTTGTGCTTACGATCGTGGTCGACAGCGTCCTCTTTCTTCGGAATCTGTATCTTTGTGGCAAGTGGTCCCCTGAGTTGCGCGTTTTTGGCACGAGTTACCCCCATCCGAGAGTCGTGCAAGGTTTTTTTTCAGGTTGACCTTCACTTCGAGGTTTTCAAACCCTGGAACCACTCTCGCGATGACCCCCCACGTCCTGCAGGATGATGATATGGTGTGAGTTCTTTTTCAAGCTGGTTTTTGCTTTTTTCGAGTATGCACACCGCCTTTCAACACTCGCCGCCTTTCTTTGAGGTGACCTGGCGTGCGTGCCGGATTTAACATGGGTGCCCTTGATCCTTTTTCCGCGCTTTCCTTTTGATAAAGCTCTCGCCTGACTTCCACGGTACATTTCAGGCGCTCCTTTTTCGATGACCCATTTACCTAAACCCTTTTCCCCCGGTCACCACCTCTTGACCGGCCCGGCTTCAGCTATCAATCCTCTTACACCATTGCCCTTTTCAAACGCGCAACACCGTGTTTCATGAGTACCTCCTTCGAGGGCGCTGTTAAAGTCTGCCAGGTCTCGCGGCTTTTAACCTTTGGTCACTTCGGTTTCTTTGGATCATGGAACTTCCCAAGGTGTTCACGCTGTTGTCTATCGCAAACGAATGTGCCCCCCTGCCAAGGGTAAGATTAAGCGGGCAGTTTGGCCTGATGTATCTTTTCCTATGCTCTCGGCGCTGGCTGGTCTCTTTCGGGTGGACGACTGAGCCATTTTGAGCCGACGTGGTTGGTTGCTATGTCGGTCAACCATGGATCTTGGCTACGCCTTTGTTGCCCCTGTTCGGACACTTACCCTCTTTTTTGGAGAGTCCCGATGAGGCAAGCCTTGGTTATTTGGCTGTGCGATTGTGTACACGTCCTCCTTCCAACGTTCTACACCGGGCCTTGTCAAAGTCACCTCCAGCCGATATGTCTAGGAGCGTTTTTTTTTTTTCATTCCCTTTGAGACCCTCGTCCTCCCCTTACCCCGAGTACTTGGATTGTCCCCTCACTTTCCCGAGTGGCTTTGCTGTTTACCAGACAAGCCTTCGTTTGTGTGGAGGAGGCCCTTTCCGTCGTGGCTTGGCTGAGGCCGACAATCGTGTAGTCGTGGACCACTTTTTTTTCCTCGTTACGTTCGTGCGCAGGGCGCTTTTCAAACTCGCCGCAATCACTGGTTGACTCTTCCCCCTCCTCTTTTCATCCCCGTTGTGTTGTGAGAGTCTATTGTTGACTTCCATTTGCGCGTGTTTTCCCGCCACGGGTTGCTACGATCGTAACTAGACCCCTTTTCCCCCGGAACTCAATCCTATTGAATCTCCCTGATGACTCATTCCATGCGCGCCTTCTTAGGTCCCTCCCCCCCACGACAGACACATCTTGTTCTGCGTCCAGCAACTCTGATGCGTGATCGCCATCCCACACGCCAAGTACACACTGTTTTTTTTTCCGGCGGTCCCTGACGGTTTTTCTTTGTGTCCTTTTTAGAGCTACATAGACATTACGGCTTGAAGTTGGTGATGACGCCCCCGTGGCCGGTTTGTAGGCCACGTTCGGCGGACGTTTCAGCGAAGAGGACCATCTACCACTACTTCTACTTCGGCATATCCCCCGCAAAGATTAGTTTCCTTAGTACACGGTTGCGCCCGCGGGTTGTGACCATTGCCTCCATAGCCCTCAACCTCGGTGCTCAACACAGGGAGCCGTTCTCCCCCCCCCTATGGCCCTCCAGCCGCCGATTATTAGACTCGAACCAGCCTCCCTGCCCGATTTTTCATGAGCGTACACATTTTTTCGCGTCATTGTTTTTGAGCCCGTGACCGCTTTCGCCCCTTTCCCACTTCGACATACCGACGTTCCCTCTTTACCAGTAGCCCCCTTTTTAAAAGCCGCGCGACCGGCCTCAGTCTCCCATGATGGCATTCCTGAACCCACATATGCTGCTGGTGTGCGCGCGGTCTAGGTTTTCCAGCCGTCGATTTTTTTGAATTCTTACTAAGCCAGCGGGCCGGCTCCATTTTTTCTGCCCATGCGGGGTGCTCCTGAGCCGGACTTCGGGTTTTTCATGAAATCACTTTTGACATTTCAGTTAGATCTTTCCCGGCGAGGAAGCCGGCCCGGCAACTGCATAGTTACGCCTGCTTCGCCCAGCTCGCCAAACCGAGGTACGTTTTTTTGAATAGACAGGTTCTTTCTCGGTTTGGAAATGTTTTCCCTCTTAGCAGTCTTTATGCACAAGCCCCCGCTGATCCCTTCTATAACATCAATGTTCTCGGGTTCCATTTTAGTTGAGTCAGTGGTCAGACCGTCCTATAAGTTCCCAAGACGAATTTTCCCCTTTCTCCAGGAGGATCCGGTGCTTCTCTCCCATGTAGTACGCAATTCCAGACAGATAGATTTTTTTCCCAATCCATCTCGTTTTCGCACCCAACTATTGACCAGTTCACCTTGCCCGACGAGCTTCATACCTTGAGTTACCTCCTGGATCATTGGCAAGATGACCTGCTGGCGGGCTCCCTGTGGGTTTTCCCGACTCTTCGTGATAAAAGGTCAAGCCGTTCAGCGGCAGCCACGTAGGGATGACAGGGACCCCGGATTGGTCCGCGTAGAACGACCTCTCTCTCCGTGACTCAGCCCAAGAACCATTGTGTTTTCCTCTTCCTTGTGCGACACGCCCACGAGAAACCTGTGAAATTGATTTTCCTTGGCGCTCCCCCATACCGATTTGTTCATCCCAATTCCCAGATCTCTAGGGGACTTGCCCTGGAACAAGTACCCCTGCGGTGCGATATAGACTACGGTGAGTCTCTGTATTAATCCGCCACAAGATGATATTTCCCAGGCTTCCACGTCGCTCTCTCCTCCGTGTCTTTCGCGCGAACACGGGCGCTCCTCGCCACTCTAGGGCAAGCCCCCACAAAAGTAGCTTTAGCTGGCGCTCATTGTGACTCCTGGCGTGCTCCTCTTTCTGCAACTTACTAAGAGTGTCCCCCCAATGTGAACGGTCGTCTGAAAAACCCATGCCTAGCTCTTTGTCTCCTGCACGGATTCTTCCCACTGGACTTCCCGGCAGTCTCGAATTTCGCACCCGGTTAGGCTTTACTGCCTTACGGTAGTTCAGGGGCCGCGGCCTCCGACCTAAATGTTTTTGGACTGCAGTTTGTGCTTCACTCCCAGAACTTCGTCCCGAGCCTTCCAGGACCTTGGCCTGCTAGCGGTATCTTTCCCATAAGTAAGTTTTTGTGAGTCTTTCCTGCCCTCGCCTTCCCTTCTCCAGAAGCATTTCGCAACGGTGATTCTGGGCGATTTATTCCGTAGACGTCTTGGTGATACCCCACGCCTTACCGGACGCATTGGGGTTAAAGATTCTAATCTCTTTCCCTCACTAAACGTGCGCCAGAGAGTCGTCCTTCTTTTCCTCTGGCGCGTAGCCACGTTTTCATGTCCCCCTACCACTTATCAGGAAACTGGCCCTGCTGTTTCCTCCCCGAACCATTGTGCATATTAGGCTAGCAGTATCTGGAGCATAGCCGACGGAGGAGAGCTACAAATCTCTGCGTCTCCTTTTTTTTGTTTTTGTGGCCAGTTCCCCCTTTCCTTCTATGGTCGACCTCCCCCGGGCGCGGTGTTAGAGCTCCCGTCCATGGTACCAAGGAATCCGGTTCTTCCGGCTTGGCAAAGGCTGCGAGTCGGGTAAAATGATATCTTAGCCCTCTCTTTACTTATTTTCGTTCCATAATATTCGAACCCCTATTGTTCCCGGTTAACTTTCATCCGCGTCCGGAACTCCAATTTCGACTCTAGAGGGTTCTTTTTTCGTGCGCAACGTATTCAGTTTCCACCTTCTATTTTCTTACACCCCTGCGGCGGATCGGCCGGTTAATATATGACCAGAGCCCCACGCGGGTCATTTCTTACGTGGTGACCATCTCCATTTCCGTCCATGGACCCCCCTTCATTCATTCTTGACGTGGACGCTCATTTTTCTTCGTCTTGTTTTAAACACCCCCTGGTCCCTGCTTAGGTTTCTCTGCCTGTCTTCCCGAGTTCGACCTCAAGTATGAGCTAGCGTTTCCGCTGCCGTTACTATGCGAAGCGTCTATTGTTATGAAGGCTAAATATATCCGGTGGCCGTTTAGTGGTGCAAGGAGTCTACCCAATAAAGGTAGTGTTTCCGAGCCGGTTCTCCCTGGTTTGACCCGTCCCCGCCGTACGGCGGTAAGATAATGACGCCCCCCTTAGCCCGGACCCCGCGCTCCCATAGTGACTCGTACATGTGAATGGTGGGGCATTGAACGCTTTTGGATCTTTCCTCCTGGCCGGTCTCCCTATGGCAACCCTCACCCCCCGGCCGAATCCTTATTATTGCGGACTGGCCGCTTGGGTTGGCCGTCATAAGGCATTTTCACTCGCTCCTTGCCTTTCTCGTGAGTTTAATCGGGGATAGAAACTCCTCTGACGATTGGTCCCTTTCACTGTCTCCGTTAGCCTTGGGCCCCCTCCCCCTAATTTTTCCTGGGATTGTACGCCCCCGCAAACCAACCTCCATCTCGGGAGCCGCACTTCTGGTTTTAGTCTACTTCGGTCACCCCGCAATACGAGCACAGCTAATGTTTTTTTTCGATGACGCTTCTTCATTTACGTCCTGAGGAAAGCGCTTTTCCGGGCTTTTTAAAGGGTGTTGGCTACTCTTTTGTCGTAATTGTGAGCACCAGGGGGTGGGGGGTAAACTCTATCGAAAAAGGCGGTCCCCCCGGATGATTTTTTTTCCTATCGTGCCACCGACCTTTCTTGCCCAAGGAGCGGCAGCCTCGGGAAGTTGGCTCGTATTGCTTTGCTTGCTTTTTTGCTTGGGTGGAGGCCGCTTAGGCTGACGTCTCCATTTTGAGACACCATTGTTTTTTTTTTGTTTTTGCTATGTAGGAAATTTCCCTCTCCGCGTTTCGAACTCCGCGTTCACGGACTAACCTTCTGGATCCGATGAGTCCCATTTTAGTATGGTTCTGTTCCTCTCTTTGCGTACACGAGGTCCGAGCAAACCCGTATTTTTCCTACATGCTCCCCTCTTGTTTACATCACCCATACCCTTAGACGATGTTCCTGTAGAGTTATCTACGGATGAAGAAAAATCGTCAGAAACGGCATACCCACACGGTTCCTTGATTGGATGGAGTATCCGTCCTTTCTTTCGAGCTGTTTTGGAAGGCGGCATATTTATTTAGTGGTGATACGTTCCTCCAGGCTCCCCCCCCCCCCCCCCCCCCCCACAGAAGGTGGACTTGACTTCTGAGTCATAAAATCCTTTTCTTACATTCCATTCTCGTATGTGCGTTTCTCGGACTTTCGTGGGGTCACCCTTTTCTACCACCTGGATCAAAATATCTCTATCTTCCTCCAGTTGTTGGTTGAGCCTCGTAGACCTTTCCGTGATGGAGCCGTTTGGGCCATTCCAGTCCTGCTCACTGAGCCGTACCGCTACCCCGTGTCCTTTATTCACTCCTAGACCCTTTTCCCCCCCTGCCTCACTAATGTTCCCTGCGCTTCATCCAGACGCAGAAGAGAGGCCCGCCTCCACACCCCTGGAACAGGCTTGTCTGGCGTCTGAAAAACTCCCCTTCGTCACCAGCTGTGTATGTTGATAATCCTCACACGGTGGGAGCCCGCGGGAACTTTCCCCCGAGGTTTCTTAATTTCGAGTAAGCTCACTTTTTGGTTCCAGTGACATTGGCTGTCAACAACTGCGCCTGTAGGCACCCCGGTTCCTTTGAGCGCCGGGTGTCACGCCCCCAGCGGAGACAATCACCCCTCTCTCCGAAAATGGGTTCTTTCGTGAATCGGAGTTTTCCTCTCACGGGCCGTACTCTTGACTTTTTTCCTCTCCCCCCCCGCCACGGTGCCAACATGGAGCTTTTCCCCCCCCTAAGTCCCTGGCTTTTTTGTTCCTGTCCTCAAAATGCGATCCTCCCTGCCCTCAATCTGCGCTTCCCCTTGGGTCACGCATGTCGTTTCCGTCTCCCAGTACCGCTTTTCGAGGAATATTTCCTTTCTCTCACAATTGAAGTGCAAGCCCGTAAGCCCCCTTTTTCCAAGCGAGACCGGTCCCCTCCCTTACCGTCGCGCCCTCGAATGATTTGTCCATCAACATTGTTTTCTGTCGAGCGCTACGATTTTTGATTTCCACTTGCTTTGTTGTTAGGAGAGGATTTTTTGAATCCAGCCCTGCTTCTCCTCGGCTTCCAAGGGGTTCGGGTGGAACTAGCCATCGCCCTTAGGGTCTGTTCCTCCTTTTTTCCCCTTCCCGCGCCAGGTCCTGCGTCTCTCTCTCCGGCGAGGAAGCTCGTCCGCTAAGTCCGCTGTTTGACCGTCTGATTTCAACCTACGCAGCGATTAGGTCTCTCTGCCGGTTGCCATTCTTTTTTTGCCTTCTCGCAGGCGAAAGACTTTTTCCACCTTTTTGTGAATTACTCCCCTATCTCTGCCCGGCATCCTATGGTCCTTCGTGGTCCCCCCAGGCGCTTTTCTTTTTTTTCAGTCCTCGGGTTACCCCCTGTACGGCAAGGGTCACCCTGGAACGGCTTTCTCGCACGACTCGGTAGTGGTTTCCCCGTCTTACATCAGGTAGTCCAAAAGAAGTACTTTTTTTTTCTTCCCCAAATGGCCCGTTTATACCTCGAACAATTCCGGAGACCGCGAACAGACCGGATATTCACTCGGATGTCTACGCCCCCACATGCAGATTGACCCTTCACCTGCCCGCGGTTATGTTCAGTCTTCTTTTCTTTCCGCGGACTCCTAGGTCAATTCGTAAATTTGCTCCGTATGGTAACACGGTACCGCTTATGGCTCCCGTGTAGAAATAAATTCCCGCCTCTTCCCCCGCGGTTCAAAAAAGTCTTATTGGTAATCGTAGGCGTAACACTCCACGAGAAACCTCGTCGTCCCGAAAAGTTCCTTTCTTTATCCCTCCGCCTGTCGCCAAGACGCATACTAGGCTTTTCTAAACCGGATGCCGGAAAATCGTAATTTCCTTGACTCTCCGACGTTGAATCTTGGGTACGTGCGGACTAAGGACCATTAACAGGATTTCATCCCTTTACGTGACAGTCGCCGTTTTTCCCACGGCCCGGACCTGTGTATTCCCTAACACAAGGACAATGGCTGGGCCCTCAAGCCTTCCGTTCCCCTAAAACTAGAGGCGAAGAATGCAGTTTTCAAGCTTTTTCTACTCGTCGGCCTCCAGATACATTCCCAAAAGATTGCCCATTGCTGTTCTGGCTTTTTCTCGACTGTCGTTATCGAGTTTTTTAGTCATGCAGGTTCTTCTCGCCTCCACTCTTATGATCCCCTATGGGTTCTCCATCTCTGCACCGCCGGTAGTGTTACGCAGTCCTAATTCTTAGGTTCTGTTCCCCTTTTTTTTCCTTCATTTGGACGGAATGGTCCCTCGCGACTAGGAACTCGCCCCCCCGAAGTTGGCATTCTGCTTCGGATCAGCTTTGCTGCGTAATCTCCTCTTTTTCCCTTGTTTTCGAGAGATGCCCGTCCGCCGCCCGCATGATCCAGGAATCTACCGAGTGTTGGTCGGGGTGATTCCTTCCCATGATCGGGTCGACCATGCTCCGTTTCTTTTTTTCTCTTTTGCTGGGCCCCAGGCTACCCATACTCTTTTGCCTGAGTCCCCTACGCGAACCTGTCGGTTAACGTCGTTTTCCGCACCTTCTTTGATTATTCTCAAAGAGTGTGCGATCTTCTCCCAAGCACCCTACCGCATCTCCGCCATGAGATGTTTTGTTTCCCTCAACCGACCCGCTTTTCCCCAGTGGGAGCCTCTATGGTATTGCAGTATCCTGTGGGAGCTGACGTTTCGCTCCCATCTTTTAAACTCTCAGTCTCCTGCTTGTTGTGATGTTTCCCGCGGTTGTTCGATTGTGCGAAGCCAGGTATTTCTTTCCCTATAAACGTGGTCGCTAGCCTTGTTAGACATTCTCATGGTACCTTTTGGTCATACGGGGTTGCTTCCCTCCGGACACTTTCTCGTATCCGATGTTAAAGGTCCTGATTCCCCCGCGACTACGTATGGGACTGGTCCCCTTCAACGGTATTCCCCAGCCAGCTTTGTTTTTGTTCGACCCCCCCCCCCCCCCCCCCCCCCCCCCCCCCGACTCCTGAATCGATCCCCCCCGCCCACCTCGTTTTCGAGTTCCTTTTTTATGTTTGTCTCGACGGCTTTTCCCCACAATTGCCCCTCGATGTCTGACCACCGGGTCTCCCGGTTTTCCCTTCTATTCCCGCCCCCAAGTTTTTTGTTTTCCCCCTTGTCCCTGCGATCATGGGCCTGTCCAATTGGAACGTCCTTTCCTTACTCTCGGACGCAAGTTTACGTCGTTAACAATGTACACCGCAGTTTCCTCTCGATGTCATCCTTGATCCAGGGTCTCGCCTCAAGTAATGAGCCCGCTGGCAGTCCCTGTAAGATCCCTTGTCAATGGTGGGTCGATTTGTTTCGAATCTGGTTGAATTCCCCCCTTGATGGCGTGGAAAGTTTTTAATGTCTTTTGGGGCGGTGCAGATCGAAACCACTACCGGTATCGAAGCGTTGACTTCCCCCCCTCCCTGTCGTCGGAACCTAGGAAGCCCTACAGATCCAGGGTTTTTTAAAGAGCGAGAGGAAACAATAGTGAGGAACGCCCTAGGACTTGGTTGCCCACCCGGCATTTGATACAGGCTGGTGGGCTTTTCGACTCCGCTTTTTGACTCTTTTTAAACGTGCGCGAGACCTGTTTCGAAGGTGCCCCCGGAGGTAGGTGGTTTCCTCGTGCCACTGATAAGGCCCCATAATTCTTACAGGCTGCTGCCTACTCCCTAGGGGGATATTCCTGTATGCCTGCCACTGAATCACTACGCTTATGATCCTTACTCCCTTACCTCCTACGCCAACCAAACCACACCCTGGCCGTCCATCGGAGGGCCGGGCTTGTCGTCCTCATCTCCGCTTACCCGGTTTTTTTTCAAATCCCTCGTTCCTATCGCCCCACCGATTGCCGCATGTTTCGATGCCGTAACCTCATTCGAGTGGGCCCCAATGCCCTTCCCTCGGCTTTCAAGGGGGCGGTTACTTCGTCCACTCTTTGGCTCCCGATGAACTCCTCCGAAAGTTTGTCACGCTCTTGAGAGATCGCCAGCACACAGCCTTGCCCCCAGTTATGCTCAGATAGCGGGAATGCGGCGTTTTTTTTTTAATCGGGCTGTCTACGGCGCGGGTGGAAGACGGCTCCTGGAGCCCTCCTTGCTATACCCGGTACGCCTGTGGCGGCAACCCTCGGTCAAGACCATCAACTCCCCATCTGTCGTCCTCTGTGTTTATCTTCCTTGGTTATGTTCTGCGCTGGTTGTCCAGTCCCGTCGCTCAAGCCGAACGCTGACACCTTCGTGGTGTCCTACCAAGCATCCTCTATGTTTCTCCCGCTGACTGAAGTCCCCGTCAGCGTTAGCCCTTGGCCCTCACCTTAGTGTACTTGGCGTGGTTATCACTCTCTTTCTTTCGTTGTCTGTTTCTTCCTCCTGACAGACTGGTTTGTTTGAGGCGGTCGTCTCTTCTGCGTCTGTTTTAGTTCCTGGAACTTTTCCAGTGGCATCCATTCACAATCCTATTCAGTTAATGGTCAAGGGTTCTTTCGTGGCTTCTTTTTTTCCGTCTCTGGTCCCCACTTCGCCCCAAATGGTCTCA